>Ga0302231_10000984_pt1 | contig 18912 bp, 16 predicted proteins | sample II_Palsa_N2_2_FD_193522 | JGI IMG/M metagenome (GOLD analysis project Ga0302231, IMG submission 193522) | Peat permafrost microbial communities from Stordalen Mire near Abisko, Sweden - II_Palsa_N2_2 | ecosystem: Environmental > Terrestrial > Soil > Palsa > Peat permafrost | place: Sweden...
CATTCATCGAACACGGTTTGTTCGAGCGGGTGTCTGGATACAGAATCGGTCATCGCCGGACTCCGGTTGATCATTCGTCGTGAATCGAAAAGGCCGCCCTGCAAAGACGAATGGCCCGCGCAGGCGGGCCATTTCGTTGTATTCGTTCGTGCTAAATCAGACAGTTCCACAAACCTCGACAGACGAGCCGCGAACCCTCAGCCTCGATCCTCACCGGAAGAATACATGCTGGGTGATCTTCGCGAGTGGGTAATGCACGCCTGGTTGAATCCGCGCCGGTAGATCGAGCGGCTTGAGCAGCATCTTCACGCACATGTCGGCCGACAGATTGCGGCGCACCAGCGCATTGATGCGTGCCGCACGCTCGCGGTTATACCCCGAATCGTTCACGCGCTCCGGATAGCGGATCGCAAACACGTGGCGTAGCGCAATTTCGGAGTCTTCGTTCTTGATCTCCATCACACGACGCATCAACGCACCAAGCACGGCGAGGCGGCCGTTGCCTTCGATCTTGTTGTACTTTTTGAAAAACTTGAAGAAGTGCTTGTAGTGACGGACTTCGTCGGTGCGAATCAGGTCGGTAATCTCCTTGAGCACCGGTTCGTCCGAGCATTCGCCAATCGCGCGATACAGCGTCGCCGTACCGGTTTCAACCACGCAGCGTGCAACCATTTCCAGCGCGCGCGTCTTCTCGAAGTCTTCGACGGAACAGGTTTTCGAGTACTCCTCGAAGAAATTGCGGAAGGCTGTGTCCCAGTCGAACTCCGGCCACACGTATGCGATATAGGTCTTCAGCGCACGGCCGTGCTGCATTTCTTCCGGCTCCCACTCGTTGTTGAGCCAGGCCGACACTTCAGGGTCGCCGTTGAAGAAGGTACTCAGGTTACTTGTATAGAGATCTGTACCACTTTCGATAAACGAAGACGCGCACAACAGAAGCAGCAGATCTTCGTTGGCCACGGCCCGCTGCCGGTCAATCCGGCTGAGGTCGATGTCCTCAATCCGCCAAGGCATCACGTGGTTAAGCTCAGTGTGCATTTGTTCCTTACTCCGAAAGCTGTATCGACTCCGGGAGCGCGCCTGGAAGCACTCGCGTTTGCCAGGCCGCTCTCGTTTCGATACAGCGCCTTGAATTAGAGTTAACCCCTTATGTCTTGCATCTTAGCTGGTGTTCCGCAACTCTGCAGACAACACAGCACAGACCATGCCCAAGCGCAGCAGTTCCGGCGGCAAGATAGGCGAATTGTTCCAAAGCAAAACAAGGCAGGCGCAGCGCACAAAAAAGGCAGCCTGGTGGGGGCTGCCTGAGCTCGAATCAACGGACCGTAAGCGGGGTGCGGCAGCGCCTCAGAGCGCGTGGAGGGGCCGCACGGCGGGCCTCACGACGAGTACAGCATGGCTTCGCCGCGCCCGGAATGGCGCCTGCGCCACGCGACGATAGCGAGCGACAGCCCGGAAAGCAGCGCCGCAATCAGCACGTAGTAACTTGGCGCAAGCTTGTCGCCGGTCAAATGAATGAAGGTTTCGACAATCGTCGGTGAAAAGCCGCCGAAGATGGTCACGCCAATGCTGTAAGCGATTGAAAGACCGGTCGAGCGCACGTGGGTCGGGAAGATCTCGGACATCAGGGCCGGCATCGGGCCGGAGTAAGCAGCCTTGAGGATGCCGGCCATGCCTTGCAGTAGCAACAGCCAGCCGACCGTGGGGTAGCTCTGAAGCAGTGCGAACATTGGATAGATCAGCAAACCCATCACGATCGAGGTGCCCAGCATGATGCGGATGCGGCCGATGCGATCGGACCAGGCGCCCATCACCGGCGAGAGAATCAGTTGCAGCCCGCCATTGAGCACCACTGCGCCGAACGATACGGCTGCCGGCATGTGCAACTGTTTCACGGCGTACATGGGCATGTAGAGTTGCAGCACGTACACGCCTACCGTCGATTGAGCGACGATGCCGATCGCGAGAAGCAGGTTCACCCATTGGCTGCCGAACGAGGCGGTTGGATCGGTTGGCTTGGCGGGGTCGTCGCGCCGCTGGCGCATCGCCAGAAACTCGGGCGTTTCGTCCAGATGCGAGCGGATGTAATAGCCGATCGGCCCAATTAGCACACCGAACAGGAACGGAATGCGCCAACCCCAGCTACCCAGATGCTCGGGCGACATCCACGCGGTAAGCATCGCGCCAAACGCGGCCGCGAGAATCGCCGCAAGCCCCTGGCTGGCGAATTGCCAGCTCGCGTAGTAGCCGCGCTTCGTGGGGCTATGCTCGACCATGAAGGCCGTCGCGCTGCCGAACTCGCCACCCACTGCAAAACCCTGCACGAGCCGCGCGACCAGGATCAACACCGGCGCGGCGAGCCCGATCATGGCGTATGGCGGCATCACGGCCATGGTCAGGGTGCCGACCATCATCAGCGTAATGGCGAGCGTCAGCGCCGCCTTACGGCCTTTGCGGTCCCCGTAGATGCCGAGCACGACCGCGCCGATCGGGCGCATCAGGAACGAGATACCGAAGGTGGCGATGGCGAGCAGCGTCGAGAGCCATTCGTCGTGCATCGGGAAGAACTGCTTCGCGATGATGCCGGCAAAGTAGCCATAGACCGAAAAGTCAAACCATTCCAGCGCATTGCCGACGGACGACGAAAAGATAATGCGCCTGATCATCCCTTTCGACATCGGCGGGGCGGCGGGATCAGCAGAAGCCGCCGCGGCGGCAGCGGGCGAAGCGATATCGTTCATGGTCGGCTCTACAGGAAGCGCGAGGCCACCCGGGTTTGATCGCTACCCAAGCCTGCCTCGCGTGCAACGACACGCTCGAAGACTGCCGCTCCGCTCAGAAGCCGGCCGCGAGGCCGTCGCGACGGCTGTCGCTCGCCGCCACATAGCCGCGGTCCGGATCGTTGCGATCGAGCTTCCAGATGTACTGGCCGGAGCCGAAGTCCATATACGGATCGTCGACCGACTTGATCGTATGACCGAGGTTTTCGAGCGCGCGCGCGGTGTTCGCGTCGAGCGTCGCTTCGATGTCGATAGTGAAGTCGCGGTTCACTTTCCAGCGCGGTGCATCGCAGGCTGCTTGCGGTTGCTGGCCGTAGTCGAGCATCCGGACGATGGATTGCAGATGGCCCTGCGGCTGCATATCGCCGCCCATCACGCCGAAGCTCATCACCGCTTCCTGCTTGCCGTCGACCTGTTGCGTGAGGAAGGCCGGAATGATCGTATGGAACGGCCGTTTCCCGCCTTCGACTACGTTCGGCGACTTCGGGTCCATCGAAAAACCGAAGCCGCGGTTCTGCAGCGAAATGCCGCTATCCGGCACGACTATGCCCGAGCCGAAGCCCATATAGTTCGACTGGATGAAGCTCACCATCATGCCGTTCTCATCGGCCGCCGACATATAGATCGTGCCGCCTGCTTTCGGCATGCCGAAGTCGAACTGCGTCGCGCGCTTCGGATCGATCAGCTTGGCCCGCGAGGTGAGATAGGCGTCATCGAGCATCTGCTCGGGCGTCACGTCCATCGAACGTGGGTCTGCGACGTAGCGGTAGACGTCGGCAAACGCGAGCTTCATTGCTTCGATCTGCAGATGCTGCGATTCGACGTTGTCGAGCGCGAGTGAACCCACATCGAATTTTTCGAGGATGCCGAGCGCGATCAGCGCAGCGATGCCCTGGCCGTTCGGCGGAATCTCGTGGACCGTGTAGCCGCGATAGTCCTTGCCGATCGGTTCGACCCAATCCGCGCGGTAGTTGCGCAGGTCGTTCATGGTCATGGCGCCGCCGCACTCGCGCGAGAACGCGGCGATCTGCTCGGCGATCTCGCCTTCGTAATAGGCGCGCGGACCTTGCTCGGCCAGCTTGCGCAGCGTCTTCGCATGGCCGGGGAAGCGCACCAGCTCGCTCACTTCCGGCGCCCTTCCGCGTGGCATGAAGGTCTGCGCGAAGCCCGGCAGATCCTTCAGCTCGGGGACAGCCGCCGCCCACTTGTAGGCAACGATGCTCGCTACCGCATGACCGCGCTCGGCGATCTCGATGGCGGGTTCCATCAGATCGGCAAACGGCAGCGTACCGAATTTCTCGTGCAAGGCTTCCCAGCCGGCGATCACCCCCGGCACTGTCACCGCATCCCAGCCGCGCTTGGGTTGCTTGGCGAGACCGTTTTCCTCACCGTACTTGCGCTTGAAGTAGTCCACGTTCCATGCCGCCGGGGAGACGCCTGACGCGTTCAGCCCGTGCAGCTTCGCTCCATCCCACACCAGCGCGAAGGCATCGCTGCCCAGGCCGCAGGAGACCGGCTCCACGACCGTGATAGCCGCCGCGGCTGCGATCGCCGCGTCGACGGCATTGCCGCCCTTCCACAGCATGCGCAGCCCGGCTTGCGCAGCGAGCGGATGCGAAGTCGAAACAATGTTGCGCGCGAACACCGGCAGACGCGGTGTCGGATAAGGGTTTTGCCAGTTGAAGCGGGTCATGTAGGAGACTCTCGGAAAGCGCGGCCCCGCGCGGAAGATCCGCTGGAACCACTAGAAACGCGTCACAAAGGAATCGTCGATTGCAGCGCGAACCGGCAGAAAAAACAAATTCATTTATCAAATGAATAAATGCAGAAATATGCTGAATATGTCGCGCGCGATCGTATGCATGTTGCGTAGGTTGGCGGACAACCCGGCACTTGGTCTTACAATAGCTCACCGTTTCTACCCATGCTCGCTCCAGGCGCTGGCTGCCTCACCCGGCGCCGATGCAAACACTTGACCCGAGACACATGACCCGAGACCCCCGCCTGACCCTCAACGCACGTCAACAGGAACTGCTCGAGTGGGTGCAACGCGACGGCTTCGTGACCGTAGACGACCTGGCCGCCCATTTCGACGTCACTCCGCAAACCATCCGGCGCGACGTCAACTGGCTGGCCGACATGAACCTGTTGCGCCGCTATCACGGCGGCGCAAGCCTGCCCACCAGCTCCGAGAACGTCTCGTACACTGCGCGGCAACGGATGTTCCATGACGAGAAGCGGCGCATCGCAGCGCTCGTCGCCACGCATATTCCCGATCAGGCTTCCCTCTTTATCAACCTTGGCACGACCACGGAAGAGGTGGCGCGCGCGCTGAACCGCCATCGCGGGTTGCGCGTGATCACTAATAACCTGAACGTCGCCAGCATGATGAGCGGCTATCCGGAATCCGAGGTGCTGGTCACGGGCGGCATTGTGCGGCCTTGGGACAAGGGGATCGTCGGCGAACTGGCGATCGACTTCATTCGCCAGTTCAAGGTGGATTTCGCGATCATCGGCACCTCGAGCATCGAGAGCGACGGCACGCTACGCGACTTCGATACGCGCGAAGTGCGGGTGGCCGAGGCGATCATCGAGCACGCGCGCACGGTGTTTCTCGCCTCCGACCACTCGAAGTTCGGCCGCCCGGCGCTGGTCCGCCAGGGTCATCTTAACCAGATCGACGCGCTCTTCACCGACAAGCCACCACCCGCCGACATGACCGAGACGCTGGCCAACGCGGGCACCCAGGTCTATATCGCCGAGTGACGGGCGCAGGACTGCAGTCCTCCCAACGCCGTGGCCGAATCCACCAGCCGCGCGCCGCCACGGTGTTTTGCTGCAGCGCACGCAAAACCTCGCGTGAAATCAAGGATTTGCCCGCTGATCCGGACCGCTTCGAAGGTCTTGAATTGTCAAATGGAAAATTTTCAAGAGACGATTTGGCGTTCAGCGTGCGGTTGACTACACTCCAGTTCCCCGACGCTATTTTCGTGCCGCGTCGGCGGTGAAAAGCTGTTACTCCCGCCCGATCCTGTAGCGGATCGCGCTGCGCCCCGCCGCCAGGCCGGCCAGCCAGTCGCCTCAAAGGCAGTCCGCATTACGCTTGACATGGAGAGAACGATGCTGAGTCCGCATGAATTCGCCACGTTGTTGCTCGTCAAGGATGCTCCCCACCAGGTTGATATGGATCGGGAGGAGCTGGATGCGCTGTTCGAACGACAGCTCGTGCAACTCGAGAAGCTTGCCTCCGGCCTCAAGCAATGGCGCGTCACCGACATCGGCGACACGGCAATCCGGGCCATCAAGCGTCTGTCCTAGTGCTATGCGCCGGTTTGCTCCGGCGCGTGATCTCCTTGGAAGGTGAATCCGACGTATATCGTCTGATGTTCGAATTCGAGCATTCGAAAGACGATGCGCGTCGGATCACCTCGCGTCAGTCGCCTTGCTTCAGTGGGGTCAATTCACTTCACTCGGCTACGAAGTGACCACTCACAGCATACATCCCCCTGCGGAGAGGCGTGCTCGATCGAGCGCCTCCGAGGTCAGCCGCGTACCAACTCCCTTCAGCCGCTGCGCAGCGTCGGATCGACCGCCGCGCGCCAGCTAAGCGCCTTCGCGCGCTGGTCGAGAAAGAACGTCACCCACTGATTGCGTGCTTGCGGGTCGCTGCTCGCGCCGAGCGTCGTGTAGTTCTGCGCGATCGCAGTCTGGAACGAACAGTAATCCGCCGTCGACACCTTGCCGCGCCGATTGGCAACGTACGCGTCGTAGATAGTCGTATAAACCGACTGCGCGTCATTGCCGTAGTTGACCGGCGCAGCATTGCACATCTGCTGCAGCGCCGCGAAGGATGGCGCGCCCATGCTGCCGCTCAGGCTCGGCGTACTCACACATCCGGCCAGCAAAGCCGCTGCTCCCACTACCCAAAGTCTCCACATGTCTCACCTCGATATGGCAATTGCTGAGAGTATCGTCGGTGCCGACGCGTTGCGCCACTACCCAGGAAGCCGGCTCACGAAACTCGAACTTTACTTTTTCGATTTTGTTCATTAAAGTTCGAAAACGAACACTATCGGTTCGATAGCTTTTTCATCCATGACGCAGGGGACACAGCAGGTGACGCAAGGCTCTAGATACGATTTGCTCGTCGTGGGCGGCGGGATCAACGGCGCCGGCATCGCACGCGACGCCGCGGGGCGCGGCCTGTCAGTGTTGCTGTGCGAACAGGACGATCTGGCGGCGCATACGTCGTCGGCCAGCACGAAACTGATCCACGGCGGTCTGCGCTACCTGGAGTACCGCGAGTTCGGCCTCGTGCGCAAAGCGCTGCAAGAGCGCGAAACCCTGCTGCGCGCGGCACCCCACATCATGTGGCCGCTGCGCTTCGTAATGCCGCACATGCCAAACCTGCGACCTGCCTGGATGATCCGCGCGGGCCTGTTCCTTTACGATCATCTCGCCCGTCGCGAACTGCTGCCGCCCTCGCGCGGCATCGACATGCGCCGCCATCCGGCCGGCGCACCGCTGATCGAATCGATCAAGCGGGGCTTCGTTTACTCGGACGGCTGGGTCAACGACGCGCGCCTCGTCGTGCTGAATGCGCTCGACGCTCAGGAACACGGCGCCACCATCCTCACGCGCACCAAGCTCATCAACGCAGTGCGCGCCGGCGGCGAATGGCACGCGCAACTGCGTCGCGACGACGGCACGCAACTCGACGTACGCGCCGGTGCGATTGCAAATGCAGCAGGCCCGTGGGTGGGCGAACTGCTGCATGGCGCGCTCGGCCGCGACGCGAACCATAGCGTGCGCCTCGTCAAGGGCAGCCACATCGTCACGCCGCGTCTGTTCGAACACGATCATGCGTACATCTTCCAGAACCCGGACAAACGGATCATCTTCGCGATTCCGTATGAGCACGACTACACGCTGATCGGCACCACGGACATCGAATACCACGACGACCCGGCTAAGGTGGCGATCACCGCCGACGAGACGCAGTATCTGTGTGACTCGATCAACCGCTATTTCAAGCAGCAGATTTCGCCGGGCGACGTGCGCTGGACCTACTCCGGCGTGCGTCCGCTGCTCGAGGAAGAAGGCGCGGACAATCCGTCCGCCGTCACGCGCGACTACCGGCTCGAGCTCGATGCACCCGCAGGTGAAGCGCCGCTGCTGTCGGTGTTCGGCGGCAAGATCACGACGTTCCGCAAGCTCGCGGAAGAAGCCGTCGACGAACTCGGCCGCGCGTTGCAGAACCCTGCTCCGGCCTGGACGGCTGGCGCAGCGCTGCCCGGCGGCGACATCCCGCAAGCGAATTTCGAGCGCTTTGTCACGCAGTTCAAGCAGCAAAACGCCTGGCTGCCCGCCGATCTCGCGTACCGCTACGGCCGTGCATACGGCACGCGCGCGAGGCACGTGATCGGTCAGGCAAGCTCGCTCGAAGACCTCGGCCGAGCCTTCGCGCCGGGTCTGTACGAAGCCGAACTGCGCTACCTGCGCGACGTCGAATGGGCTCGCAGCGCGCAAGACGTGTTGTGGCGGCGCTCGAAGCTCGGCCTGCATGTCGAGCCGGGCACGCTGGAAAGCGTTACAAAGGACATTGACGACTGGTTTGCCAGCGCTCCCGCTCCGCTCGAGCGCGCTGCATTCAGGCAAGCTCCGACGAGTCAGCACGCATAGGCATGGCACGGATAGCGAAGATCAAGCGCGCGAGCGCTCATCAGAACCAGTAAGCACAACCAGGCACTGGCAAGCGCATCACGCCCAACGCAGGCGTGATCAGCACAAGCCACCGATAACACCGTATTCCGGTGTGCAGATCGAGATCGGCACACCGGAATACACGAAGCCACGGCAGTTGCAGCAACCTAGAACAACAAGCCGTTACCATCGCCGGATGACCGTTCCGGTGACTCATACATGGAGAAGAGACAATGCAGGATCAGTACATACTTGCGCTCGACCAAGGCACAACCAGCTCGCGCGCGATGCTTTTCGACCGTCAGGGCAACGTCGTCTCGACGGCTCAGAAGGAATTCCAGCAGATCTATCCGCGTCCGGGCTGGGTCGAACATGACCCGCAGGAAATCTGGTCGACCCAGGCAGGCGTCGCAGCCGAAGCCGTCACGCGTGCGGGGATGAACGGCACGTCGATTGCCGCCATCGGCATCACCAACCAGCGCGAGACAACGATTGTCTGGGACCGCGAAACCGGCCATCCGATCTACAACGCGATCGTCTGGCAGGACCGCCGCACCGCGGACTTCTGCGACGAACTGAAAGCGCAGGGTCTCGAAGAGAAAGTCCGCGCGAAGACCGGTCTGCCGATCGACTCGTATTTCTCGGCGACGAAGATCCGCTGGATTCTCGACAACGTCGAAGGCGCACGCGAAAAAGCGAAACAAGGGCGTCTCGCGTTCGGCACCGTCGACAGCTGGCTCGTGTGGAATTTCACCAAGCACGGCCTGCACGTCACCGACGTGACCAACGCATCGCGCACGATGCTCTTCAACATTCACACGCTGCAATGGGACGACGAGTTGCTACAGGCGCTCGATATTCCGCGCAGCATGCTGCCGGAGGTGCGTGCGTCGTCAGAAGTCTACGGCCCGACCAAGACTACGGTGTTCGCCTCGAAGATCCCGCTCGCCGGCATTGCAGGCGACCAGCACGCCGCGCTGTTCGGCCAGATGTGCACGCGCTCGGGCATGGTGAAAAACACCTACGGCACGGGCTGCTTCCTCGTGATGAACACCGGCGACAAGCCGATCGAATCGAAGAACAACCTGGTCACGACGATTGCCTGGCAGATCGGCGATCAGGTCAACTACGCGCTCGAAGGCAGCATCTTTATCGCGGGCGCGGTGGTGCAGTGGCTGCGTGACGGGCTCGGCATCATCAGGACCGCTGCAGAGATCGAAACGCTCGCCGGGACGGTGCCGCATGGCGACGGCGTGTATCTCGTGCCGGCCTTTGCGGGACTCGGCGCGCCGCACTGGAACGCACGCGCGCGCGGCACGCTGTTCGGCGTTACGCGCGGCACAACCTCGGCGCATATCGCGCGTGCTGCGCTCGATTCGATTGCATATCAATCGCTTGACGTGCTGAAGGCGATGGAAGCCGACTCGGGCATCCGCATCGACGAATTGCGGGTCGACGGCGGCGCCTGCGCAAACAATCTGCTGATGCAGTTCCAGGCGGATATTCTCGGCGTCGACACCGTACGCCCGAAAGTTAGCGAGACCACGGCGCTGGGCGCAGCGTATCTGGCGGGTCTAGCGGTCGGCTACTGGAAAGACGTGAACGAACTGCAGAGCCAGTGGGCACTGGATCGCCGCTTCACTCCGGATATGGAGCCGCGCGAGGTCAAGGACAATCTGGCCGGCTGGCAACGCGCGGTCCGCGCCGCCAAAGCCTGGGCCGACACGCCCTGATTCATTAGCGCCGTGAGGCCGTATCCGAGGCGGCCTCACCAACTAACAAATATATTATGGAGAACATATCATGTCACCTTACATAGCCGAATTTATCGGCACGGCGGTGCTCGTCCTGCTTGGCAACGGGGCGGTCGCGAATGTGTTGCTGGCACGCACCAAGGGCAAGGGTGCGGACCTGATCGTCATCGTCATGGGCTGGGCGATGGCGGTCTTCATCGCAGTCTTCATGACGGCATCGTTTAGCGGCGCCCACCTGAATCCTGTCGTGACGATCAGCCTCGCGCTGGCCGGCAAGTTCGCCTGGAGCAAGGTAGCCGGTTATATCGCCGCACAGATGCTCGGCGGGATGGCAGGCGCGGGCCTCGTGTGGATGGCCTACCGTCAGCACTTCGAGAAAGAAGAGGATGCCGACATCAAGCTGGGTGTGTTCTGCACGGCGCCGGCTATTCGCAGCGCCCCGCATAACTTCCTGACCGAAATGATCTGCACGTTTGTGCTGATTCTTGGCGTGCTGTATCTGGCATCACCGCAAGTAGGCCTCGGGGCGCTGGATGCGTTACCGGTCGGCCTGCTGGTTCTCGGTATCGGCATTTCGCTCGGTGGCCCGACCGGCTATGCGATGAGCCCGGCGCGCGACCTGTCGCCGCGTCTGATGCACGCATTGCTGCCGATCCCCAACAAGCGCGACAGCGACTGGCGCTATGCATGGGTGCCGGTGCTGGGCCCGCTCGCCGGCGGTGCGGCTGCCGCCTTTATCTACCTTCACGTTCATTGATCTCCATACCGGACAGAAGCGGCCGGGGCGCGCAGACGGCGCCAAAGCACGTATCATGATGCTTTCGGTTTGCGCACGGCCCGAAACGTCCACGCGCCCCTCGCTCCCTGTTCCGGCATGCTCGATCATCTTATTTGCGACTGCGACGGCGTTCTCGTCGACAGCGAAGTTATCGCTGACCACGTCATCCTCGAAACGCTCTCGGCGACTTTCCCCGGCCTCGACTTCGCCAGCGTCATGCAAACGGCGTTCGGCCAGCAGACCTCGCGCTTTCTCGAAGGCATCGAGGCGTCCTTCGGCATTACCATGCCAAACGATTTTCTGGAGACGATCGACCATAACGTCGAACTGGCGTTGAGTTCAAAGCTCACTGCCGTGGGCGGCGTGCGCGATGCGCTACAACGCGTGACGCTGCCGGCGGCGGTCGTATCGAATAGCCGCATGAAGCGGGTGCAGGCTTCGATAAAGCGTGCGGGATTGCAGCAGGTGTTCGGCGAGCGTGTGTTCAGCGCCGAGCAGGTGGCGCGGCCCAAGCCTTACCCCGATGTGTATCTGTTCGCGGCGCAGCAGTTGGGCGTGGACCCGGGGAGGTGTCTGGTAGTCGAAGACAGCGTCGCCGGGTTGAACGCGGCACGCGCAGCGGGTATGAAGACGATCGCCTTCGTCGGCGCGAGCCATATTCCGGATGGTTATGCTGACGCGCTACGCAAGATGGGCATCACGCGCATCATGGAGCATATGGATGAACTGCCGGCGCTCGTCGAAGCGGGCGTGCGCGGCGAGTTCGGGGACGTGCAGTCGTAAGACTAAAGCGGGTGGTGAAGCAGGTGGCTGAACAACTACCTGCGCCGGGCCCACGCTCAACAAACGCAGGCCCGGCGCGATAACATCTCGCGCATCCTTCGGTCACGCCGAACTCACACCTCGTCCGCGCAGCACTCACGCGCCACGGCCAGCGCTTCACGAAATTCCACCAGTTCGGCAATCGTCAGCATCGGCAGATTGTGTTGCGCCGCGAAGCGCTCCACATCCGCGCCGCGCGTCATCGTGCCATCCGCATTCATCAATTCGCATAGCACGCCGGCAGGCTTGAGGCCGGCGAGAATCGCCAGATCCACAGTGCCTTCCGTGTGACCACGCCGCGCCAGCACGCCGCCGGGCGTCGCGCGCAGCGGGAACACGTGGCCAGGGCGGACGATGTCGGCCGGCTTCGCCGTATCGGCAATCGCGGCGCGAATCGTCGTGACGCGGTCGGCAGCGGAGACGCCGGTTGTCACGCCTTCGCGCGCTTCGATCGAAACGGTGAACGCAGTGCCGTGGCGGCTCTCGTTGTTCACAGCCATGGGCGGCAGTTCGAGCGCACGAATCTTGTCATCGGGCAGGCACAGACAGACGATCCCGCTGCACTCGCGGATCAGCAACGCCATCGTCTCGTTGGTGAGACGCTCGGCGGAGACGATCAGGTCGGCTTCGTTCTCGCGGTCGTGGTCATCCTGCAGGACAACGGCACGGCCATCGCGCATGGCTTGCAACGCAGCGGCGATGCGCGGCGGAACCGGTTCGGTGGCAAGCAGGGGGAGATCGGCGAACGCGTCTTCCGCAATCGTCGAAGGGGCAGGAAAAGTAGTCAAGGACATGTGAAACGCTCTCGCAAAAGTTGGGCGAAAAACGTTTCAGGGCATTGCAAACAGGCAGCGCTCGCCCCGCGAGACGTTCGAACAGAACGCCCAAACCCTGCCCAGACCATCGGGCAGCGCGACGGGGACTGACATGACTATCTGCACATCTTCTTCCATCCGGACTATGACCGTCGGCTCTGGCATCGCACCAGATCTGCTGACCCCACTGTGCCGCTCGGTTCTCCGAAAGACACTACGCGGGCGCTCGCGGGCTCGCTGGCAAGCGCGATTGCGCTGCCTGCATACCGCCGGTGGGGAATTTCACCCCGCCCTGAAGACGCACTGATTGCCGGAAAATCCAGCAGGTGAAGCATACAACAGCCGCTCGCGATCTGCAGCGCAGCGGCTATGGGCTAGAACGACGCCGCGAGGCGTCACTCCATCAAACCGGTGCCGCATGCCGCGCCGCATCGTGCGGCACGTCCCAGCGCGGCGGTGTTTCCGCATTCAACGTGACGCGAAACGCGCGCGCCTCAGTGTCGCCGGGGTTGCGCAGCGTGTGCGGCTGATCGGCGTCGAAGACGATCGCGTCGCCGGTAGCCAGCAACTGACGCTGATCGTGGACGCTGACCTCCAGCGTACCCTCGCTCACCACCAGATTGACCGTTGTGCCGGGCGCGCGGCGCACGCCCTGCTCGGTGTGCAGCGGCGCGATACGCAATTCGTGGAATTCGGCGGCCGCCGGTTCCGCGTCGGGATACAACGGCCGCGCGGAATAACGTCCGTTCGAACTGACGAGGCGGGTTGCCTTGTCAGCCGGCAAATGCTCGAAGCCGTTCGTCGCATGGCGCCGCAAGAACGCGGCGACCGAGACTTTCAGCGCCGCCGCGACCTTACACAACACTTTAATCGACGGCACGCTGCGAGCCGACTCGATCTGCGCCAGCATCGCGCGCGACACCCCCGAAGCACGAGCCAGCGCGTCGAGCGACAACTGCCGCTCGGCCCGCAAGCGGGCCAGATTGACACCGACCAGATGTTCCAGCGCATCCAACGGCTCCGCGGCGCGCGGCCCATCGCGAGCATCGAGCGCGTCATCGCGAACCAGCGCAAGCGGTGAATTCATGAGTGCCTCCAGTAGCGCCGCCAGATGGCGGAGTAAAGGGTTAGTGGAGGCAAGATAGCATTGCGATTCGTTACGCCCAACGAAGTTATCTTCACACTGTTATCAGTATTGCGGAGGACGCTTCCGGCAAAGCTTGTGCGAAATCGTCATATGGCCTCGCCGCTGACGGCACGCCCGGGCGCCGGAGCATCCATGCGCGCCGCAATCCACGTCAACAGCAGCGCTGCGACGGATACCACCGCGGCCACCCAAGGCAGCGCGTCCAGCCCCAAGCCATGATTGATGGCCATCCCGCCAAGCCAGGCGCCCCCCGCATTCCCCAGATTGAACGCGCCGATATTCAACGTAGACGCCAGATTAGGCGCCGCGGTCGCCTTTTCGACCACCCTCATCTGCAACGGCGGCACCGTCGCAAACGCGGCGATCCCCCAGACGAAAATCGTCACCGCCGCAGCCACCTGCGAATGACTGGTGCGCGTGAAGATTGCCATCACCACGGCAAGCGCCAACAGAATCCCCATCAACGACGGCATCAGCGCGCGGTCTGCGAGCTTACCGCCCACCGTGTTGCCGATCGTCAGGCCCGCGCCGAACAACACGAGAATCAGTGTGACGCCGCGAGGCGAGAAGCCGCTCACCTGTTCGAGAATCGGCGCGATGTAGGTGAATACGACGAACACGCCGCCGAAGCCGACAATCGTCATCGCCAGCGCCATCCATACCTGCGGGTCTTTCAGCACACGCACTTCGTGAGCGAGACTGGCCGGTCCGGTATCGTGCTTGTTCGGCACCAGCGCGGCGATGCCGGCCAGCGAAGCCACGCCAAGTGCGGCGACGACCCAGAAGGCCGTGCGCCACCCGAATTCCTGACCGATGAAGGTGCCGAACGGCACGCCAAGCACGTTGGCGAGCGTGAGCCCGGTGAACATCAGCGCGATCGCGCTAGCGCGCTTTTCCTGCGGCACGAGCGATGCGGCGACCACCGCGCCGATGCCGAAGAACGAGCCGTGCGCAAACGATGTCACGACACGCGCGATCATCAGCACCGAGTAGTCCGACGCCACCGCGCACAGCACGTTGCCGACAATAAACACGCCCATCAGCAACTGCAGCGCCAGTTTGCGCGGCATCTTGCTCGTCACCATGGCGAGCAGCGGCGCCCCGACCGCGACGCCCAGCGCGTAGCCGCTCACCAGTAGACCCGCGGACGGAATCGACACCGCGAGATCTCGCGCGACCTCGGGCAGCAAACCCATGATCACGAACTCGGTGGTGCCGATGGCAAAAGCGCTAATGGCTAACGCAAGAAGTGGAATAGGCATCGCAAAACTCCAGTTTTCAATGATGGATGTGGCGCCGCGCCGTCACGAATTCGACGACGACGCCCGGCGCAAGCGCGACAAACAGTTGCAATTCCCCAGACAGCGGCACCTCGGCGCGCTGGTAGTCCACCTCGGCCACACGCAGCCGCTCGAGCAGCACTTGCCATTCGGCGGGGCTCTCGATCCGGAAGGCGATGTGGTCGATCCGTGGCGCCGCGCGGCCGGCATAAGCCGGCACGGTCGCGTCGACCAGATGGACCACGGGGCGCCCCGCTGCATACAGCCAGTAACCGCGGATTCCGAACGGTGGACGAGCGCCGTCCTCCAGCCCCACCACCTCCACAAAAAAGCGGCGGGCGGCGTCGAGATCGGCGGTGACGATCGTTGCGTGATCGAGATTCATGGCGGGGCCGACAAACCGGTTTTCAGGCCGGTTGGGAGAATTTCAGTAGGCGTATTGTCCCGATTGCCCATCAATTTGAGAATTGGCGTAGCATTTGAATCATTTTCAAATTATTTTGAAGAATCGATGGACAACCTCGGCGACATCCGCCTCTTCGTCGAAGCAGCACAGTTGGGCAGCCTGTCAGCGGCCGGCCGCAAGCTGGGCCTCACGCCGGCTGCGGCCAGCGCCCGTCTGACCAAGCTCGAAGCCGGTCTGAAGGCGCGCCTGTTCGAACGCACCACCCGTCAGTTGCGCCTCACCGACGAAGGCCGCCTGTACCTGAACTGCTGCCGCCAGGCGCTGAAGGCGCTCGACGACGCAGAAGCCTTGCTACAAGCGGGTCAGAACGTGGTGCGCGGCAAGGTACGCATTTCGGCCACCTCGGATTTCGGGCGCAACCTGCTGATGCATTGGCTCGACGAGTTCAACGTGCTCTACCCCGAGGTGACGTTCGCGCTGACGCTGTCAGATTCGCTGTCGAACTTGGTACAGGAGGACATTGACCTCGCGATTCGCTTCGGCGTGCCGCAGGACAGCTCGCTGATCGCCAGGCCGCTGGCGCCCAACCGGCGTGTGTTGTGCGCCTCGCCTGAGTACATTGCGCGGCGCGGCGAGCCCAGGAACCCGCTCGATCTGGCCCGCTTTGACTGCATCGTGCTCGGTACGGCATCCGGCCCCGTCAACGAATGGCGCTTCACACGCGGCGACGAGATCCAGCATTACTCCGTGCCGCTCGAGACGGCCCGCGAGACCAACGACGGCGCGGTCGCCCGCGAATGGGCGCTGCGCGGCTACGGGATCGTGGTGAAGTCGATGTGGGACGTGGAAGCGGATCTACGCTCGGACGGCCTCAAAGTCCTGCTGCCCGACTGGCGCTATCCGGACGCGCCGCTGCACGCGCTGTATCACCGCAACCGATTTATGGCGCCGCGCGTGCGGGTGCTGCTGGATTTCCTTGCGGAACGTTTCGCCCAGGTGTCCGACGAGCTGGAAGGCCTGCTCAGCCTGTCGGCGCCGCAGCGGATGAATAAATCCGCGCGCCGTGAAGGGCTATAATATTGGCCTACGCTGTAAGCGTGCCGCTAATATCTCGCCACAGCGGCCTTCGGCGCCGCGCCTTGGCCCGCCGCACGTTTTCGCCTCTCTTCACTCTTAACGACGCCCCCAGATAAACCACTGCGACCGGCGAAATTCGATGACCAAAAAAGTTTATGTAAAGACCCACGGCTGCCAGATGAACGAGTACGACTCCGACAAAATGGTCGACGTGCTCGGTGCGGCTGAAGGCCTCGTCAAGACCGACAACCCGGAAGACGCGGACATCATTCTCTTCAACACCTGCTCGGTGCGCGAAAAAGCGCAGGAAAAAGTCTTCTCCGAACTCGGCCGCGCGCGCGAGCTGAAGGAAGCAAATCCGAACCTGATTATTGGCGTGGGCGGCTGCGTGGCGAGCCAAGAGGGCGCGTCGATCATCGCCCGTGCGCCGTATGTGGATCTGGTGTTCGGCCCGCAAACCCTGCACCGTCTGCCGCAGATGCTCGACAAGCGCCGCGAAAGCGGCCGCCCCCAAGTGGACATCTCGTTCCCGGAAATCGAAAAGTTCGACCATCTGCCGCCGGCGCGCGTCGACGGCCCGAGCGCCTTCGTCTCGATCATGGAAGGCTGCAGCAAGTACTGCAGCTACTGCGTCGTGCCGTACACGCGCGGTGAAGAAGTATCGCGTCCGCTCGACGACGTGCTGACCGAAATCGCCGGTCTCGCCGATCAGGGCGTGCGCGAGGTCACGCTGCTCGGCCAGAACGTGAACGCCTATCGCGGCGCGCTGACCATCGGCTCATCGGAGATTGCGGACTTCGCGACGCTGATCGAATACGTCGCAGACATCCCCGGCATCGAACGCATCCGTTACACCACGTCGCACCCGAAGGAATTCACGCAGCGCCTGATCGATACGTACGCCAAGGTGCCGAAGCTGGTGAACCATCTGCATCTGCCGGTGCAACACGGCTCGGACCGCATCCTGATGGCGATGAAGCGCGGCTACACCGTGCTCGAATACAAGTCGGTGATCCGCAAGCTGCGCGCCATTCGCCCGGATCTGTCGCTCTCCACGGACATGATCGTCGGCTTCCCCGGCGAGACCGAGGAAGACTTCGACAAGATGATGACGCTGGTTCACGAGATGAAGTACGACACCAGCTTCTCGTTTATCTACAGCCCGCGCCCCGGCACGCCGGCGGCGAACCTGCACGATGACACGCCGCGCGAAGTGAAGCTCAAACGTCTGCAACATTTGCAGGCCACCATCGAGGAAAACGTCGCGCGCATCAGCGAGTCGATGGTCGGCAAGGTTGAGCGTATTCTGGTCGAACGTCCGGCGCGCAAAGACCCGAACGAACTCGCCGGCCGCACCGAAAACAACCGCGTGGTGAATTTCCCGGTGCCGTTGGCATCGCACGCGCGGCTGATTGGCCAGATGGTGGACGTGAAAATCGTACAAGCGTACCCACATTCGCTACGTGGCGAACTCGTGCTGGTTCACGACGCGATGCACAACGACGCGCCCGCCACGACCCATTAAGCGTACTGACTACCGACAGGATCGATCCAACGCCTTGAAGACCTCTCAGCAGCATCTGGAATTCACCGCACCGCGCGAAGACAACGTGCGGCTCGCCAACCTCTGCGGACCGCTCGACGAAAATCTGCGGCAGATCGAGCAGGCGCTCGACGTCACGCTGCAACGCCGCGGCCACCGCATCTCGATCCGCGGCCGGGGCGCCAAGGTGGCGCTCACCGCCCTCGAAAATTTTTACAACAACGCGCGCGATCCGCTCTCCGTGGACGATATCCAGCTCGCGCTGGTCGAAGCGCGTCATCCGCCGCGCAAAAGCACTAATGGCACCAACGGCTACGAAAGCCCGGACGCGCGCTTTCGCCACGACCCGGATCATCCGTTCGACGAACCGGCCGACACCGGCGAGGAAGACCTCGAAGCACTCGGCCCGAAGCTGTACACGCGGCGCGCCGACCTGCGCGGCCGTACCCCGGCGCAACGCGAATATCTGAAGCAGATCATCGCGCACGACGTGACCTTCGGCATCGGCCCGGCGGGCACCGGCAAGACGTATCTGGCGGTGGCCTGCGCCGTGGATGCGCTAGAGCGTGACCAGGTCAAACGCATCGTGCTGACGCGCCCTGCCGTGGAAGCGGGCGAGCGGCTGGGCTTCCTGCCGGGCGATCTGGCGCAGAAGGTCGATCCGTATCTGCGCCCGCTATACGACGCGCTGTACGACCTGCTCGGCTTCGATAAAACCGCCAAGATGTTCGAGCGGCAGATGATCGAAATCGCGCCGCTCGCCTACATGCGCGGCCGCACGCTGAATCACGCGTTTATCATCCTCGA
>Ga0302231_10000985_pt1 | contig 18903 bp, 16 predicted proteins | sample II_Palsa_N2_2_FD_193522 | JGI IMG/M metagenome (GOLD analysis project Ga0302231, IMG submission 193522) | Peat permafrost microbial communities from Stordalen Mire near Abisko, Sweden - II_Palsa_N2_2 | ecosystem: Environmental > Terrestrial > Soil > Palsa > Peat permafrost | place: Sweden...
CGAGATGCAGAGACAGGATTGTCCAGAATGCAATGAACGATGCAAATAGGGCTGCCTGCGTCAGCGTCGCTCGACGCAGCAGGGGTTGCGCGCGCCATAGCGCTTGCAGTGAGTACAGAAGTGAGGAATAGGGAAGATGTGCTGTGGGCTCGCTCCGAGGCAGCGCTATGGCCATCAACCCTGCGCCAAAGAGCGCCAATGGAACACTGATCCAGAACATGGCACGCCACCCCAGGTAGGTGGCAACAAAGCCGGAGAGCGTGCGTGAAAACAGGATGCCGCAAAGCACGCCGCTCATGACTTTTCCGATCGTCCTTCCTCGCAATGGGGTGGGCGACAGAGTCACTGCAAGAGGAACAATCTGCTGTGCGACAGTGGCGAACGTTCCTACAAAAAACGAAGCCGCCACAAGTGACCATGGACCTGGCGCGAGGGCTGCGCCAGTAAGAGCAATGGTCAGTATCAGAAATTGGGCAACGATCAGCCGCCGGCGTTCGACAAGATCGCCCAGTGGCACAAGTAGCAGAAGGCCAATTGCGTAGCCGAGCTGCGTGGCAGTTGGTATCAATCCGACGGTCGTCATGCTGGCGAACTGATGCTCGATGAGCGCGAGCATCGGCTGGTTGTAGTAGATGTTTGCGACGGCGAGGCCGCATGCCGTGGCCATGGCGAAGACAGTCCGCCCCTTGAGGGGGGCAAGGACGACAGCTGGTTGCGTGGCGGATTTGGAAAGCATCGGTGATCTGTGTCCGGGAAGAGGGGCGATGACGTACTGCGCGCCATCGCCCCTTAAGAATATCCCCCGGCGTCAATCAGGCCTTGATGAAGGACAGCAGTTTTGCGTTGATTTCATCCGGCAATGTGTTGCACATACCGTGTGGTGCACCGGGAATGATCTCCAGCTTGGCGTTCTTCACCAGCTTGGCCGTAAGCAGGCCGGAATCCTTGATCGGTACGATCTGATCGGCGTCACCGTGCAACACGAGGGTGGGCACATCGATCTTCTTCAGGTCTTCCGTGAAGTCCGTTTCCGAGAATGCCTTCACGCAGTCATACAGACTCTTATAGGAGCCCAGCATGCCCATGAACCAGAACCAATCGATGGTGCCCTGAACGGGTTTCGCACCCGAAAGGTTGTAGCCAAAGAATGGCAACGCCAAGTCCTTGAAGAACTGTGAGCGATTCGTCGCCAGTCCCGCGCGGATGTCGTCGAATACCTTGATCGGAAGGCCGCCCGGATTCGTCGCGGACTGAACCATGATCGGCGGTACTGCGCTGATCAGCACAGCCTTGGCGACGCGCTTGGTGCCGTGGCGTCCGATATAACGGGCGACTTCGCCGCCTCCAGTGGAGTGGCCAACCATGATCGCATCTTTGAGATCCAGCTTCTCGAAAAGATCGGAGAGGTCGTCAGCGTAGGTGTCCATATTGTTGCCATTCCATGGCTGGCTCGACCGACCATGGCCGCGCCGATCGTGTGCTATCACACGGTAACCGTTATCGGCCAGAAAGGTCATTTGCCTGTCCCAGGCGTCCGCGTCCAGCGGCCAGCCGTGGGAAAAAACAACTGGCTGGCCCTTGCCCCAGTCCTTGTAGTAGATCTGGGTGCCGTCTTTCGTAGTGATGGTATTCATGGGATTTGACTCCAGGGTAGGGGCGTGACGTTGGGAACCGGTGGCGGGAATTGCCGCTTTGGCGCTGGACGCAAAGACCGCAGTCGGTATAGCTGCCATTGCCAGGAGGCTGCTACTCGTGACGAGAAAGTCTCTGCGTGATTTATCGTGGCTTTTGGGTGGTGTCATGGCGAAACCTCGATGTCGTTTGACGTGGTTGGCCGCTCATGACGGCCGGATCGTGGCGCCTCCACGCTTTGTCAGCGCGCAAACGTGAGCCACTTCTTTTCAAACAACTTTGCCTGCAGCGGTACAGGCGACGCTTGTACGCCTGTGCTGTAGCTTGGATCAGGATGCTGGTTTTCATACAAATCCCATAGTTCGCGTTGCCTTCGCCTGAAACTCGCATCATCCGCGACATCGTCAGGCAAGAAATGTCACAAAGCGGCAAGACGCGGTGGGCGTTGGCGGCGATGGTGTTCTCTAGATCTCGTGTGATGGACACGCAATCGAAACGACAATTAACAGAGAGAACTGAGCGATGAATGAGCACAAACGGCCGCACTTGATCCTGGATAAAGCATTCCTCGACGCGCAGCGGGAGCGCTTGATCAGCTTGGGCAACGAACTGGTCAGGGTCGCTGATAGCTCGGCCAGCGAGGAAGAAACCTTGCAGCACGAGGCCGGTGGGGAGGCACATGACGATGCTGACGGAGCGGAGCAGATGGCGATTCAGGAGAACGATGAAGCGCAGTTCCACCGCAACCTCAAACGACTCCCCAAGATACGTCGTGCGATCGAAAAGCTTGACGAGGGGACCTATGGCTACTCCGATAAAAGTGGCGATCCCATTTCGAGACCACGCCTCATAGCAGTGCCCGAAGCGACGCTCACACTGAGCGAGGAGCAGCAGGAAGAGGATCTCAATTAGCGTTGAGATCTGAGGCCTCATCGCATGCACCTTCATGACGTCCTGCGTGGCAGGCTCATGTGGTTTTGTCAGATGCGATCATTCTGCATTGAATGTTTGGGTCGTGGGAGACTCCGATGAAGTTGCTGAATTTCTTAGTGGAAGGGGAGGTACGGGCCGGGTTGGTGAGAGATGGCGGGGTTGAAGATCTTTCCGCGTCAGGCCTGTGGCACGGGCCAGTGCCGGTAAAACGGGAAGAGCTCGCTGAGATCGCTCAACGCCTATCCGCCCCGACCAGCCCCACGCTTCCGCTGGATAGCCTTCGTGTTGCCCCTGTGGTGATTGCACCGGAAAAAATCATCTGTGTCGGGCTCAACTACCGGCGGCATGCTGCCGAGGCTCACATGGAGATCCCCGCGGTACCGGCGATCTTCGGCAAATTCGCAAACAGTCTCAGTGCCCATCGGGCCAAAATCGCGTTGCCGCCAGTGGACTATAAATACGACTACGAGGCGGAACTTGGCGTGGTGATGGGACGGGAAGCCTGGCAGATATCGGAGGCCGACGCCTTGAGCTATGTGGCTGGCTATTGCTGCGTCAACGATCTGTCAGCGCGTGGGCCGCAGTTGGCGACGACTCAGTGGATGGCGGGGAAAATACTTGATGGCTTCTTTCCAGCCGGGCCATTCCTGGTCACCACAGACAGCATTCCCGACCCACAGAACCTGAGCATCCGGTGCACGGTCAACGGTGTTGTTCGGCAGAACTCATCGACATCCGACATGATTTTCAGTGTCGCCACCATCATCGCGTTTCTCAGTCAGCTCGTCACGCTGAAGCCCGGTGACATTATCGCGACCGGAACACCCGAAGGAGTCATGCTCGGTGCGAAGGATCCTGAGTGGCTTAAGGCGGGCGATACCGTTTCTGTCGACATTGATGGATTGGGGCGCCTCACGAACCACTTGGTTGCGCCGGCGGATCGTCGATAGACGAGTAAGAACGTCAAGCCACACCTGTGAATCCAGCCAAGATTGCGTTTCAAAGGTACCAAAACATTGCAAACGTACAAGCGCTGAGAACTGGCTGAGCCCATGGTCAGGAAGTGAGTCCTGGTCTTCAGCTTTAGTGGCATTGAGGTCTTATGAATTTCATCGATAGCGGACTACTGTTCGGTTTTAGTGTTGTCCTCTTGGATTTTTTGGCATGGCGCTTCTTCCGCCTAAAAAATGAGGTGGCGCGGGTAGGCATCCGCACGCTGCTCTTCATAGCGCTGAGCTACGTGTTATGGAAATATGACTTAAGTCCGCTACATGTGGCGCCATGGGTAGGCAATCCCGTGAGGCACATTTTTGCTCAAGGACTGGAGCTCTTGTGGTGGTTGCAAGCTGCACAGATAGGCTCGTTTGTGTTGGGGCGCGTGGTCCTCTCGCCTGAGCTGCATCGTGAGCGTCTATTCCAGGACATCTTGCGCGCGATCGTCTTTATGATTGCCGCCGTCGCTGCCGTTGCTTATGTGTTGGAGCTACCTATCGGCGGACTGTTAGCGACTTCCGGAGCGTTGGCCATCATTTTGGGTCTCGCACTGCAAAGCACCTTGAGTGACGTATTCTCGGGCGTCGTTCTCAACGCAACGCAACCCTTCCATCTTGGCGACACGGTGACGATAGGGGACATTCAGGGTGAGGTTATCGAGCGGAACTGGCGAGCCACCACGCTGCTAAATGGTCAGGGGAATTTTGTCGTCGTCCCCAATAGCGCTGCGTCGAAGGCAAACATCGTCAATGAAAGCCGACCTCCACAGATGCATGGTCTGTCGATCACGATTCGTATATCTCCACGTGTGCGTCCTGCCAGGGTCATCGCCGCGCTCACGGATGCTATCGAAAGCACCATCGGTGTTCTGGACACACCAAAGGCCGTCATAAGCGCGCATTTAATGCACCCGAAATTTATTGAGTACGAAATACTGGCGTACGTGGCGAGCATCGCAACCCGATCAGCTACACAAAACGAAATCCTGGACCAGGCCTATCGGCACCTCAACGCTCACGGTGTCGAGCTAGGGCACCCACCCATCGATGGTCTTCCGCCAAACCATTCGGAGAGGTTATTGCGAGGGATCGATATGTTTCGTGCGCTCAGCGATGCACAATTTTCAGAGCTTGCGAAAGAGCTCGAGCACGAAGAGTTTTCGGCGGGCGAGATGATTTACCAGGCTGGACCGGATTGCCCCGATGAACGTCGCGCCCTGTACATAGTGGCCACAGGAGTCGCTGCGTTGCTAACCCCCTTTGAAGGAAATGATATTGAGCTTCGTCGGCTCTCACCGGGTGATGCCGTTGGACGCGCGGGAATTCTCACCGGCGTAAGCAAGGGCATAAAACTTCGAGCGATCAGCAAGGTGGCAATCGCTAGGCTTGGCAAGGACGCCATTACGCCGATTCTCCAACAGCATCCTGAGGTCGCCAAGGCGATGCTGGCTTCGCTGATCGCCTATCAGACAAGGGAATCTGAAGTTCTGAGTGAACTGCCGACACCCGCTGTTGAGACAAGCGGTATCTTCGCCCGTTTGCTGGCTGGTATGAGGAGGTTGCATGGTATGCCGAATCAATAACGCGGGTCAGTTAGCCCGATAGTTGCGTTACGAAGCGAATCGGTCGCCGTGCCATCGCGAGTCGTTGCGGCGGTAGTGGCCGATAGCGGCGTATCCAGAATGCTAAGGACCAAAGCAGCACGCTGATGCAAGCCGCATCACTCCCATACAAGCCTCTGGCCAACCTTGCGCGCAATGTGATGCGCAGCTGCACACCCTTCCGCATGGCTGACCGACCCATAAAAAGGTTGCCAAACCATCGACCATCACACTTAGTCACGAGGCAACTTCGATGAGCCAGACAACACAAAATGGGGTTTCTGTTGTACTTATCCATGGAGCGTGGGCGGACGGGTCAAGCTGGAGCCGAGTCATTCCTTTACTACAGGCGGAGGGGCTGACGGTAGTCGCTGCGCAGCTGCCGCTGACGTCACTTGCCGACGACGTTGCCGCTGCAAAGCGCGCGCTTATTTCCGCCCCGGGTTCGGTTGTTCTTGTTGGGCACAGCTGGGGCGGCATGATCGTTACGGAGGCTGGTGACGATCCCAAGGTCGCGGCGCTCGTGTATGTCGCGGCATTCTCCGGCGCAGAAGGCCAGTCGACGGGCGAGCTGGTCAATGCGCATTCAAAGCCACCCGCTCTTGAAACGATCCGCGACGATGGCAACGGTTTCGTCTATGTGACAGAGCAGGGCATGATCGAAAATGTCGCGCCTGACCTGACTCAGGTCGAAGCCCGGACCATGGCCGTGACTCAGGGCCCGCTTGCTGCCCGGACATTTGCAGACAAGCTGACCAAAGCGGCATGGAAGACCCGCCCATCCTGGTACATCGTGTCGGCCAATGACCGCTGCGTAAGTGTTGATCTAGAGCGAGGGGCTGCCAAATTGATGGGCTCGACCACGACCGAGCTCGCGTCCGGCCACCTCTCGCTGATGTCCCATCCCGAAGAAGTGGCGCACGTAATCTTGCAAGCCGTCTCGGCCGTCTCGACCAAACAATGACCTACCGACATGTCTCATGTAGAGCCGAGTTAACAACACGAATTCGCCAGTCACTGCAGGCTAGTTCAATGAGCTCAAACAACAACACAATCCAACGGAAGCAGGAGCGGTCATGAACAACACGCTGCGAGTCACCGTGCCCGACGGCACTTTCTCGGCTTTCGTTGCGCACCCGGTTATCGGCGAAGGCCCCGTGGTGGTAGTCCTGCAGGAAGCCTTTGGAGTCAATGACGGCATTCGCCAAATCGCCGGTGAAATGGCTGCCAAGGGCTTCGTGGCGGTGTGCCCGGATCTCTATTGGCGGTTCGGACCAGGCATCGAGCTTTCGGATCACGTCGAAGCAGAGTGGAAGCGTGGCTTCGAATTGTATGCCCTGCTGGACATCGGCAAGACCGTTGATGATGTCCACGCTACTGTCGAAGCTGCGCGCTCCCTGTCCACGACCGGCAAGGTGGGCGTCTTGGGGTTCTGTCTAGGTGGCCTGCTTACGACCCTGTCCGCGGCACGCTATGGCGTAGACGCGGGGGTATCGTATTACGGCGGAACGACGGAGAAATATGCTGACGAGCTTCCCAACGTGCGAGGTCCCTTGCTCATGCACTTGGCTGGCGACGACGAATACATGCCGCCCGAGGCCCAGGCGAAAATTCGAGAAGCGTCAAGCGCGGTCAAGTCGATCGAAATTATGGTTTATCCGCACCGGAACCACGCGTTCGCACGACCAAGCGGCGATCACTACGATCGGGCCGACGCGACTATTGCCAACGGACGCACAGTCGATTTCATGCGCGATCATTTGAGTGGCTAGTCCTCTTACAGAGGGCGAGCTCTAGACAAGCGTCCGTTAGCGCTACGGTCCATGTGTAACCGAAAAACTCAGCATCGAAACGCCTTGTCTTTAATAGGGTTCCAAAAGTAAATAAGACGCGACAGCTGTGCTATCCGACGTGCCGCAACGCCGATACGGTGTCATCTCGATTTCTTGGAGGCGAACAGCCATGAGCATCAGCAAATCCATACGCGTCAGCCTGATACTGAAAACGTTAGCGGTTACGCTGACCGGGTTTGTAGCAGTTAGTAGCACGCACGCTGCCACTCAGGCAGTATCGTTGGGTTTCTACAAGGTGAAGCTCGGTGAGGTCACTGTCATCGCGCTATCCGACGGAGTCTTTGCTCTACCTGCTGGACAGATCATGGTCGAAGCGCACAAGGGCGAAGTCAATGAAGCTCTCACCAAGGCGCATGCCGGCGCCACGGTACCAACGTCAGTCAACGCATTTCTCATCGACACCGGCGCAAAGCGTATTCTGATCGATACGGGTTCAGGCGCCTTTCTCGGGCCAACCCTGGGTGAGGTCGAAAAGCATCTCGAGGCTGCCGGTTATCAGCCAGGGCAAATAGACGAGGTGCTCATCACGCATCTGCATGCAGACCATGCCGGCGGTCTTTTCAACAAGGGGCAGGTTGTCTATCCCAATGCGACCGTGCGCGTGGATGAGAACGAAGCACGCTTCTGGCAGGATCGAGCCAACATCGCCAAGGTGGACCCGTCCGTGCAGGGGACATTTGACGCGGTCGAAGCGGCGCTGACCCCGTATGCCGCGGCAGGTCACCTGAAAACGTTCCATGCTGGGGAGCAGCTCGAACCGGGCATCACGGCTGTGAGTGAACCGGGCCATACGCCAGGACATACCGGGTATCGAGTTGAGAGCGATGGACAAGTACTCCTCGTCTGGGGTGATCTGGTGCACCTAGCGATGGTGCAACTGCCCGATCCTAAAGTAACCATCAAGTTCGACAGCACTCCTGCTGACGCTATCGCGGCGCGCGAAAAAGCATTGTCCGATGCGGCTCAGAAAGGCTACTTGGTGGCAGCCGCGCATGTCGATTTTCCAGGTATCGGAAAAGTCTCCAAGACAGGACGCGGTTACGTTTGGACTCCGGTCAAGCCATAGGATTGCTGCGCAGTTACGTGGCTATTGAGCATCTGAAAACCGAAATGGCCAGCAGAAAAGAGCCGGCGAGGTCTTTCATTGCGAGTCCGATCGCTGCATCGAACGGTGGCTGCCTAGCACTTGCGGCGAAGTTTGCGGGATCGCAAATAATTCCGCGACAAGGCGTTTGTTTCTACGCGGGAGCACCCAAAGTGAACAGTAACCTTTCCCTCTCTTTAGGGATGTCCGCTACCAGTCGAGAGCGCCTATGATTTGGTTAACCTGAAGGTCTAAGGCGCCGGCGTATCGGGCAGCGTTCGACACTGGGAGAAGAACGTGCGCCAGAGAGTTAGACGTCGCTTGGTAATGCTTTTTGCCTCGGCACTGTTTGCCGGGACTGTCGCCGCCGGTCCTTCTCGTCCGTGGACGCTTCAGCACTACACTCACACAGCACTCACCCCCGCAGACGATAACCGCGTGGTCAACGTTGGCCATATCACGCAGGCCGCCGATGGCTTACTTTGGCTTGACACCGCACAAGGATTGACTCGGTTCGATGGCGACCGATTCATTCCGTTTGTGCCGATGCCTGGCGAAGCATTCCCAGGCCCAGACGTTGCAGACCTGTTTGCGCCTTCGACGGGCGGGGTATGGGCCTCATTCCAGGGCCGTGGACTGAGCTTCATAGACCACGGGCACATCACTAACTATCTCAACCAGCCTGGTAATACTTTTGAGGGGGGCAAGTTCTTCGAAGACCGCTCTCATCGGCTCCTCTTGTATGGGCGAAAGATTGGATTTCTTCTGTTTGAGAAGGGGCAGTGGAAGCCCGCCGACATCAAGCCGCCAGGTCGTTTACACGACTTCGCCTACGACCCAGACTTCAATCTATGGGCGGTGGACTCGCACGAAGGACGCGTTTGGGTACTGCACGAAGGGGCTACCCACTTCACAGATACCGGAACCGTGATTCCGAAAGCACTGGGCATCTCCGTGCCATTCCGAGGCATTGTCTGTATCGGCACTCAGGCGCATGTCGTACAACGGTTTCAGGTAGACCATGACCGTTTGACTGAGATCGGTGAGCCGATTCCCTTCTATTCCAAGGCGGTAGTCCCGGACTTGCGTGGTGGAGGCTGGATTGGAACCGGGAGGTCAGGCGTTGTCCATCTTGACCAAGTCACGGATCTTCTCAATTCCGGTAAGTTCAGCGCAGTACGCAGCGAAATTATTGACCACAGCACCGGACTTGCCAATGAAGTCGTCCCTATTGTGTTTGAAGACAGGGAAGGAAACATTTGGGCTGGGGGCGGTAGAGGGCTTGATCGATTTACACCATCCGCCTTCTCACGCCTATTGCTGCCGCCCTACACGAACATGATCACTTTCGCCCCTGGCACCGAAGGCGACGTGTGGATAGGGAGCGAAAGCAACAATGTCATTCATTATGTCAACGATGTGGCCATCGTGACTAATGCGCCTTTCGGCGCCATGACCATGACGAGCGACCCGCGCGATGGCACGGTGTACGCCAATGGGCTCGCGGATATTTGGCAGCTACAGCCAGGCGTGCCTCACAAGCTAGCATCGATTCCAAGCGATGCGGGCAACTCAAACATGGAAACCATCTTTTCCCTAGCACGCGACCGCGACTTCCGGTTGTGGACTGCTTCGGCCTCACCAACTGTGCGCGTCGACATGTTGACCCATGATGGTTGGCAAAAACGAATCGACGTTGGCCAGCCATCCCGCCTCATTCCAGTCCCGAGCGGTCGGATTTGGGCGGCATATCCAGACGGCAGAAAGCTCGCTTTCGTCGACCACGATACCGTGACGCAATTAGACCAAACAAATGATTTGGTGGCCGGCCGTGTCAAGACGATCACTGAATTCGACGGAGTAACCTGGGTTGGAGGCGACGCAGGAGTCCAGATATTCCGTGACGGTAAGTTTTATCCCCTTACACTCCCCAATAACGGCACGCTCCAGAGCGTAACGGGTATCGTGCGTGACCGGCAGGGCGCCATATGGGTCCACAGCCCAGAAGGCCTAACCCGTCTTTTGGCGGGCGATATCGCCAAATTTCTCGCCAATCCCGCCTACAAGCCACCCTACCTCTTCTTGGGAACACGAGACGGTGCGCCTGGTATTCCATCTCAGTCGCACTCTCTGCCCTCACTCGTACTCGGCTCGGACGGTCGGCTATGGGTAGAGGGAGGCCAGGAAGCAGCCTGGGTCAATCCCCTTGACCTGCCACCTCGTCCGGCCCCGTATCCACCTATAGTCATTGAGTTAGCCAACGGTGCGAACCGGATGGATCTTCGGCCAGCAAACGTAAAGATTCCGGACGGCGTCCGAGACCTGCAGATCACCTACACGGCTCCCGACCTTGCAAGTGGAATGACCCTTCGCTTTCAAACGAAACTCGATGGTTTCGACGACGCGTGGCAAGACGTGGGAAATCGGCACACGGCAGTCTATCCCCATTTGAAGGCCGGTCATTACCAGTTCTCGGTACGTGCCGCGCACGAAGGAGGCTCCTGGGTAACCTCGACGTTGCCTCTGCGCTTCGCAATCGCGCCATATTTTTACGAGACCTGGTGGTTCTACATCCTATGCATGGTCTTGTCTTTGATGGTTCTCTGGGGTCTTGTCCGGATGCAAATTCTCCGTGCCACGGCACGGGTACACGCCCGTATGCAGATACGCATCGACGAACGTGAGTCGGTGGCGAGGGACCTGCATGACACGCTACTGCAAAGCACGCAGGGGCTAGCTCTGCAGCTTCAAGGTCTTTCAATGAAATACCCGCAATCCGACGTAGGGGCTGATCTTCATCACCTGGCGCGGATGACCAACGATGCTGTCGCCGAAGGAAGAGATCGGGTGCGTGCCCTTCGCGCAACGGGAGGTCATTCGTATGACATGAGTGCGTCGCTGTGCCGAATCGGACGCGAGCTTGGGCACCTACATGAGGTCGAGTTCCAGTGTGTGTGCAAAGGTCGCGTGCGGTGGATGAACACTCTATCCGGAAGTGAACTCCAACTGGTACTCAGTGAAGCGCTGGCCAACGCATTCCATCACGCGAATGCCAGCCATGTTCGACTGGAGATGGCATTTGGAATTTGGCGTTTTACAGCATCGGTAAAGGATGATGGCGTGGGTATTGACCCGGATGTAGCGCGTCTTGGGGGCTCTGAGGGTCATTGGGGATTGATCGGCATGCGTGAGCGCGCTGTGCGCATAGGAGGCCACCTGAAAGTGGGCCGCCGGCCATCTGGTGGCACAGAGGTTTTCGCAAGTATGTCTGCGCGTCGCATCTACGCAAGCCGTAAAGCAAACGCGTCAAACTAAGCACTCGGATAAATGGACTGGTGCGCGTATTGTGCTAAGTCACAGCTCCTATTGAGAGCTCTGTGCCAAGCGCGTAGATGGCTATGCGAGGCAACGCTGCCGACTCCATTCCAAAGTGTTTTCTAACCCTGGCGGTAGGCGTGCAATCCCTGTAGGCGAGTGAGTTCTTCTATCGAGTTCTGGGCGCCGTAAAAGTCCGCCCTAGAGGATTGATCTCACAACACCACCATCCACACGAAGAGCTGACCCAGTGGTCGCCGAAGCTTGTTCCGAGGCTAGATAGATACAAAGGTTTGCAACCTCTGTCACGGATGCTAGGCGTTTGATGAGCGATGACGGTCGATGCGTTGCGATGAAATCGCGCTCCACTCTATCCTGAGGCACGCCTTGTTCCGCCGCAATCTTTGAAAAAAACGCACCGACACCTTCCGATCGAGTGGGTCCCGGCAGCACGGAATTCACGGTGACGCCGGTGCCTGCTAATGTTTCGGCCAAACCGCGTGCGACTGCAAGTTGAGCAGTTTTTGTCATGCCGTAATGAACCATTTCCGCCGGAATTTGTACAGCCGATTCACTGGAAAGGAATAGGACGCGGCCCCAGTTCCGCTTGGCCATACCTTGTGCATAGTGGCGGGACAATCGGACACCGCTCATGACGTTGATGTCGAAGAAGCGAATCCAGTCGTCATCGGGAATGTCGAAAAAATTCTTCGGCTCGAAGATGCCCAGATTGTTCACGAGAATGTCGGCTTCGGGCACTTCTACGATGAGCTGTTTCGCACCTTCGCTCGTCCCCAGATCTGCCGCAAGCCCAATGAGTCTCGCATCAGGCACTTCTTTAGCGATCGTTACGAGTGCTGCATCCACACGTGCCTGCGTTCGGCCAGTGACGACGACTTGCGCGCCAGCCGAGGCGAGGCCAGTAGCGATAGCTAGACCGATACCCGCTGTTGAGCCTGTCACGATAGCTTTGCGTTTTTTCAGGTCAATGTTCATAAGACGGCCAGGTTGAGTTTGTTGAATGCGTTACTCGCCTATGGGGCGGAGCTATTAGCGGCCTGCTCGATCAGAGCTGCTACTTCTTTCGGATGCGACTCATACACTGAATGGCTCCCACCTTGTACTTCTATCGTGTGGCTATGTGCGCGCTTGGCGTACATCCGCTCAAGATCGGGATTGATGATGCGATCAGACATCGCCACGGCGTACCAACTTGGCTTGGTCTTCCAGGCCGGCTCCCCTGCGGGAACGTTAAACATGGAGCCAGCGGTAAGCTCCTGGGCATTCGCCTCAAACTGGGCCTGCTTCGGAGGGAGGTCTGCGGCGAAGTCAGCCGGATAGTGGGCAGGGTCGATATATAGGAAGCCGTCAGCAGTCTTCTTGACGTCGCTCGTTTTACTCGTAGCACTCGGGAAAAGCTTGCCATTGGCAACCTGAGTCTCACCAACATCGAGCGCATGTGCCGCGATATAAACCAGACCCACTACTTTCGGATCGTTGCCGAGGTTGGTAATGATCGCACCGCCGTAGCTGTGACCAACAAGAATGATCGGTCCATCCTGCATATCGATGATTCGTTTGACTGCAGTCAAGTCGTCATCAAAGGAGGTGAGCGGGTGCTCGGCAATGGAAACGTTGTAGCCATCCTTCACCAAAATGTCGTAGACGGGCTTCCAACCGCTTCCGTTGACCCACGCCCCATGTACCAGAATGATGTTGTGAACGGGAGTGGATGCTTCGGCGTGGCCACTGGCTACAGCGCCACCGAGCAGAAGTGCTGCCGAAAGATGGGTGATTTTTCGATTCATCAGGTCTGTACCATGGGTCGAATAAGACGTGGTCGTAGCTTCCACGCGTTGTTACTGCCCTCAATTGCATCAGCTTTAGAACTTCTAAGACACGTAGCTCGCGTAGGAGCTCGCGCGCTGCCACGCCTGTTTCCTGTCCAGGTCAATTAGTTCTATAGAACAGGGCACTTCGGCGTAGCCCACAGATCTTTATCTGTAGGACTTGGTTTTGATATTTGTGCGGGCGTGGATTGTCGCAACGCATCTTTATCTGGACGATCGCTTGGCGCTGTACCGGCTCCCATAGTCTGCCCAAAAGCGTTGTCTAGCTTGCACAAATGTGCGATTCCACGCGCATAGCTGCGCGAAATCGGTTCATCGAGAGCACACTTCAGACGGGGAGACATCACCCAAGGTGCTCGCACGCTCTCCTAAGCGAGCGCGCTCATCCGCCGCAACGGCCGTCGCGACGCCGCAGGTCTAGCCGAGGAACCTTCGGTTGCTGAGCGACGTTATCAGGCAGTTCACTCGCCGACTGTCCACCAAGGCTCTGGTCTCAGCGGGCCATCAACACCAAAGAGGTGCTTAAACTGCGCCGGCTGACTTCGCTGATACTGTTTTGGTGCTCGCACCTTTGCACCTAGTTCTGCCGCAGCGTGCCAAGGCCAGCGTGGGTCGTACAGGATGGTTCGTGCCAGAGCGATCATATCGGCGTCACCGGTAGCAACGATGGCCTCAGCCTGCTTGGGTTCCGTGATGAGGCCAACGGCGACTACGGGTATTTTGATAGCGGATTTCATCGCTCGGGCAAGAGGCACCTGGTAACTGGGACCCACGGGTATTTTTTGAGCCGGATGCAAACCGCCACTGGAGACATGGATGGCATTGCAGCCGCGCGCTTCCAGTGCCTGGACAAAAGGAATGATCTGGTCGATGTCAAGACCTCCGTCGATCCAATCGGTAGCCGATACGCGCACGGTCACTGGTCTGATGGCGGGGAAGGTAGCGCGTACCGCATCGAACACTTCTAGCGGAAAACGCATGCGATTTTCGAGCGAACCGCCATATGAGTCAGTGCGTTGGTTCGAAAGTGGCGAGAGAAACTGATGCAGCAAATAGCCGTGAGCCGCATGTAGCTGAACCGCGTCGATGCCAAGCCGCGCCGCGCGTTTAGCTGCGCCGACAAAGGCTTCGCGCACGCGCTTAAGCCCCCCGTTGTCCAATGCTGCCGGGATCTGATAGCCATCGTCGAAAGGTATGGGCGAAGGTGCCTCAACCTGCCAGCCATGCGCATGACTCGCCGCAAACTGACCTCCGCCAGCCCAAGGCACTTCAGTCGAAGCCTTTCGGCCAGCGTGATTCAGTTGGATGGCAATGGCTATGTTCGACCAACGCCGAACACCGTCCAGCACGCGACGCATGGCCGCCTCGGATTCATCATCGTACAAGCCCACGTCGCCATAGGTAATGCGCGCTTCTGGCAGTACGGAGGTCGCCTCTATTGTGAGCAACGCCGCGCCGGATATCGCCAACTGCCCCAGGTGAATGAGGTGCCATTCGTTCATGCAACCGTTCTCGGCTGAGTACTGGCACATGGGGGCAATAATGATGCGATTGGGCAGAGCGAGGTGATGGATGTGTATGGGCTTAAAGAGCGTAGGGTTGCTCATGGCTACCTCCGGGACGTGGACATGCCCACATAGCGTTTTACGCCGTGAATAGCGCTACGAGCACCGCGATGCTGACGACCGATAGCACTGTGGACACGAAGATGCTACCAGCGATCGCTGCTGCATCCCGGCGGTAGATGTTGGCTAACATATATGGACCGGTACCCGTGGGTAGGGCGGCCACAACGACTGCTACGCCCGTCAGTAGAGGCGGTAGGTGGAAGACAAACCGTGCCAGAAGCCAAGTCAGTGCGGGTTGCCCAAGCAGCTTTAGTAGCACCATGTCTGAAATTTCGCCCCATTTTGGCCTGCTTCGGACGTCCGCAATAAACGCACCCAATGAAACAAGCGCACATGGGCTCGCTGCGCTCGCCAGGAGACTAAGAAAACGATCAGGTCCTTTAGGCAGCGCAGGGGCAAACGCACCATAGATGGCGCCGAGCGTTGGGGCTATGAGGATCGGATTCTTGGCTAGAGACACGGCGACCTTGCGAATAACACCAGTGAGCGTGCCGCTGTCGTTCAATTCGATCTCTACCAAACTGATCGCGACCCAAACAGAATGCATACGGTGACTATTGCGGTAATCGTAACCAACGGCGTACTGGAAGCGCCGAAGGCGGCGGTGCACAGCGGGAAGCCTATAAAGCCTACGTGGGTTCATGAGGACTTCAGACTCATATCGCAGTAGGGCCAGCCGTCATAGTGCGAAAAGGTGACGCCGGCGTCACCCCCAATTTGAGTAGCGTGAAGCTCTAGAGTCCGACCCATGAGCGTCCAACCCATGAGCTGGGGAGTTCGGACGTGAAGAAGTGCTTTTCGAATGAAGAGGTCGTCGGCTTCCTGTGGGAAGCCGAGTCAGGATTGCCAATGAAGGAGCTTTGCCGGAGGCATGGCTTCTCCGAGGTCAGTTACTACCTGTGGCAAAGCAAGACATTTCGCGGCATGACTGTGTCCGATGCCAAGCATCTGCGCGAGCTGAAGACCGAGAACACACAGCTGATGCGTGGCGCACGTTAGTTACACGCCAAGACGACGTCGAAGCTTAACGACGGCACTACTCTCCGCTCGTCGAGGACTACACAATACCCTTTCCTGCATGGTCGAACATACGCCATTGACCGTCGATTCCTTCCACAGCAACAAAGGCGGTAGCGCCATCCTGCTCCGATTTCAGAGCGGCTCTAATCGCGAACCGCAATGCGTCTACGCGGCTTTTGAACTGGGGACGGACATGGTCGCCAGTATCCACTGACCAAACGCCTGGATGCACCGGCGCATAGGAGACCCTGAACGTGATCATGGATAACGATGGCCGCTTGGATAGCTTAGAACAATCCTGAGCGCATATCCGTGAGCCCGCTGTAAACGCATGTCCCTTCCACGTCGTGGGACGCAAGGTCATCTCCACGTGTCGGTGGTTAGACAATTTCCGGATGCGGCAGGTTCGAATCGTTTGCCACTGAGCTTTATCTATCGAGCGGTGCACTCGACGATCGCCTTCCGAAGCTGCTCTATGTCGTACGGTTTGCGGATAAACGGCGCCGAGGAATAGATGGCAGGAATATCAGTGCGCGCGGCACAAGTAGCCAAAATATAGGGGATGCCGCGTGGTATCAGCTTGTCCAGAATCGGAAAGGCGGATTCGCCCCTGAGGTGCAATTCAACCACGGCCAATTCGCACATAGCGTTCTCAGCAGCTGCCATTGCACCTCTGAACGAGCTCTCAACGTCGACTCGTGTGTAGCCGAGCTCAGCGAGTACGTCGACAAGTGTCGATGCAAGCAGGTGATTGTCTTCAACAATGAGGACGCATGGTTGCTCACCGGAACACGAAGCGGTGGTGGGGTCAACATCTTTGATTGACTCTGGCGCGGCCAATTTGCTCATTTGAGACCAGCATACGCTTTCTCAATTTACCGGCAAGAAGGCGGGGAGCTGGCGCCGGTGGCTGCAGCCGCGCGCATGACAACTGCAGGCTCTAGGGGATAACTTAGCCTATCGCGGGTAGGCGTTCATTCTGTCCCGATGGGCATGGCTGGCAAGGCGTCCGCTTGTGGCGGGCCTCCAGCGGGAACATTTCACTTCGAAATCGACTTCGCCGGATGCTGCGGCCAGCGCGGGCTTTTGCGATGATGTGAGCCATAGTGTCTCCCGCGTCACAGTACTTAAGGTCGACGCCTGAACGCGCTTGGGGGCCAGCGAGAAGGTCGGATATAGGCAATGCTTGCTGGAACACGTAGCCTCACTATAGTGCCGCCGTCAGGCCCCCCAGCAATCTTGAGAGTCCCTCCGATCTTGCGTGCTCGCTCGCGCATTCCAACCAATCCCCAATGGTTTTGTCGTTGTCCGCTGAGCAAGATGCTTGGCTCTAAGCCGATGCCGTTGTCGGACACGCAGATTTCCAAGAAGCGGGCATCGTACGTAAAGTTGACAGAGATCAATGCCGCCTTAGCATGCCGAGCTGCGTTGAGTAGCGCCTCGCGCACGACAGCGCCCACTTCTTCGGCGATTTCCTCGTGCAAATCAACGCGTCCCTTTGGCGCGATCAACTCGATCCTTGTCGTATACAGTGCTGTCAGTTTCTGTGCGTAGTCATTCAAAGACTCACACAACCCATTGCCAACCGAACCTGATTGTCGCAGTCCGCCCACGCGCGTTCGGGCAGAGTCTAGGGCCGCACGTGCCGCGTTTTCTATCGTTGTCAAGTTTGCGGTCATGAAATCGCTATCGCCTTGATCGCTATTCAATATGCCGATACAGAGAATGAGAGCCTCGACGTCCTGAACAAGCGTGTCATGTAATTCCCTAGCAATACGCTCGCGTTCCTTTAGGCGCTCATTACTTCGGGCTTCGATTCTTGCCACGACCCGATGGTGGTGAAGTCGATGTATGCCATACAAGATAGAAGCAGCTAGAAGTATGCAGAGGGCGAAAAACAGGCGAGTTTGGTACCATGCGGCGGCGATCACAAAGTTAAGGGTCGCTCCGTCGTCGTTGCAAACGCCATCCGCATTGCAAGCACGTACTTGCAAGCTATAGGACCCGGGCGATAAGTTCGAATAATTGACCTCTCGAAGGCTTCCTTGATTCTGCCAAACTTTGTCCAAACCGTGCAGAAATACGCCGAACTCCAAAAGCTCCGGCATCTGACTCATGGCGGTATAGCGCACTACAAGGCTTTTTGTTAGCGCAGGCAACATGACGTTCTGTTGCAATCGAATAATCGCTCCTCCTGCCGTCAATGAGCGGATAACCACCTTAGGTGGGGCGGGTGGATCACCAATTTTTCCGGGATCGAGCCAGGCTAGGCCATCGGTTGCCGAGAACCAGAGCTTTCCATCAGAGCCTTCAACCAAGGTGTTTGCCGGTATCGATGTCGGCGCTCTGCCAGGCATGCCGGCCTGGGTACCAAATAATTGTGCTGGCATGGCGAAGTTCGGATCGGATAATCCATGCTTTAGGTCGTTCGGTGCTATACGCACAGCACCCAAGCTTGCGTTAAGCCACAGCGCCCCATCTTGGGTTCGAACAAGACCTGAAGCGGAAGTTACAACTTCTGGTCGTTTGAATCGAAGTGGAATAAAGCTGGTTCCGTCAAACGCGCTTAGTCCACGCGCTCCTGCAACGACCGTAGGCTTTCCTGGGAAAATCCCGGTCACGCTTCCAACGGTTAGTCCGTTTTCTTTGCCATAACGTACCAGCGTATTGCCATGGATGATGTACAAGGCACTCTCGTACGCAAGCCATATCGCACCCTGTCGATCCATGGCCATGGCGTCGGCGTGGGATCGTGGCAGTGAGGCGAAGCCACCCCTAGCAATCCACGATCCGTCGTGGAATTTGTAAACACCGTGCACGTCAAAGTTAACCCAGAGATCCCCAGCTGCATCACGTGCCAAGTGAGCTACATTGTCTTTCTGAAGGTCTGCCGGGAGGCTAAATGTTGTCACATGGCCATCGCGAAGAATTCTCAGACCTGATCCCAGAGCTCCGCCAAGGATGATGCTTCCGTCGACGTCACGGTAAAATGACA
>Ga0302231_10000990_pt1 | contig 18843 bp, 24 predicted proteins | sample II_Palsa_N2_2_FD_193522 | JGI IMG/M metagenome (GOLD analysis project Ga0302231, IMG submission 193522) | Peat permafrost microbial communities from Stordalen Mire near Abisko, Sweden - II_Palsa_N2_2 | ecosystem: Environmental > Terrestrial > Soil > Palsa > Peat permafrost | place: Sweden...
CGGTAGCCGCTTCAGGCAACTTCGAGGTTCACGCGACGAAGCATTTGTCAGCACGTCGGGCGTTGTCGAAACAGCGGATGGCGACCTGTGGCTGAACTCGTTGGATGGTGTATTCCGGATTGCTGCCGCAGAGATCAAACGAGCACAGCATGATCCGGAGCATAGGGTCGAGTATGAGCGTTTCGACGAGCAGGATGGCTTACCCGCTGGACGCGCTCCGCTATTTCGCCCTGGCCCATCGATGGCACTCGGCCCCGATGGCCGCATATGGGTCATGACGCTACATGGGGTGGCGTGGATCGATCCCACGCACATACTTCGCAACACAGTGAAACCCGTGGTTTCCGTTCTATCCCTGACATCCGGGAGTAGCACTTTTGAGGCACCGGAAGCTGTGCATTTGCCTGCGTTGACCACCGACCTCAATATCGAATATACGGCGGCGGCACTCTCACGTCCTGAACGCGTTCAATTCCGCTATCAGCTCTATGGCATTGACAAGGGTTGGCAACAAGTGGGCACTCGTCGAACCGCCTACTACACCAACTTAGGTCCTGGCGACTATCACTTTGCTGTCACTGCCACCAATGAGGACGGCATCACGAGTCCGCGCCCCGCGAATGTCTATTTCACTATCGCGCCAGCGTTCTATCAAGCCATGTGGTTCAAAGTGCTGTGCGGGATAGTCGTCTTTATCATCGTTGGACTGGTGCTTTTTGCATTGCACGTGAGGCAGCTAAGGCAGATGGCTGGACGCGAACAAATGCGCTTTCGTGAGCGCCTTGCCGAGCGCGAAAGAATTGCCCGCGACCTTCACGACACACTGTTGCAGGACATTCAAACACTCGTCCTACAAGTGGGGCTCGTCGGCCAACACAGCGAGGCGTCTATCCGGTCCAAATTGGCCGACCTATTCAGTCTCGGCCAGCGCACCATCGTCAACGCACGCGACCGGGTAAGCGTGCTACGAAATACAGGCGTTCCCCAATGCGATTTAACGACTGAATTGCAAGTGGCCGGATCTTCGCTCGGCCAATACTACCCCGCCCAATTCGATCTAAGCGTAGTCGGTACGCCTCGGAAGCTTGATCCCATCTACGCCAATGAAATTCTTGCCATAGGTCGCGAGGCTATCACCAATGCATTTAGACATGCACAAGCTGCCAACATTGAAGTCACCGTGGACTATCAGGAAAAAGTGCTTCGCTTAGTGGTCGATGACGACGGCATCGGTATGGACCCTTCGGTTGTCAGTGACATCCACAAACAAGGGCACTGGGGCGTTCTAGGTATGCGCGAGAGGGCCGCCAACATGGGTGCGACGTTCAGAATAGTCGCGCGAAGTCCTCAAGGCACGCGTGTTGAGCTTGTCGTGCAGTACGACTCCCGGCCCCCCATTGACGCAGGGGCAATTTGACGCGATGGCTATGCGCGCTGCCAACTCGGCTTGCGTGTTGTGATGTTCCGCACTCTCCCCGTGCCCTGCCCTCGTGGCACGCAGTATTGCGAAAGGCCGGGATTTCAATGGCGCGCTTACCGATAGGGGCCGAGCCGGCGGCGGCGCAAGGAACAACGTAGCTTATGCCGCCTCAGTGCAGGCCACTGCGGGTATCGGCAGGTCGGCGCGGCGCCTGGATTACCGCGGACTGCTCCCACAACATAGGCAACGGTTCGTCCAGCCCCAAGCCTCTGATCAGCAGCGGCAGCCGCAGCGATAGTGACGGCAACTCCGGCTATGCCACAACCGCGCTGGCGCGCACCAGCCGTTCCACTCCAGCAGGTGGTGTCATGATGATCAACATCAGCGCGGGACAGCGCTCGACGGTCCGCGGCGCATCTCCATGACGACACTGGCGTGCACCATGGGATCCCCGTGTGGAACGGGATTAGCACGCAACCAAAGACTCGCTTGGTCTGTCGGGAAGCGCGCCGCGGCCCTCTCGTCCACCGTCTCTTTCGAAATTCGCCCAGCCAGCTTTTTGACCAATCATTGCCAGCGCAGCTGACAAGGCTTGCCACACAACTTGACCGGCATCACCAACCCGCTGACCATCCGACTGAAGGTCGCTTGTCGCCTTGTTTCAGTCGGTCGCGTATGGTCGCTTTAGGGAGTCCGCTGTTCCGGGAGTGACAGCGAAACAATGGTTTCATGAGCAGACCCGATTCAGTAGTTGCGTTTCAGGGGATCTGCCAGCTCGGGTATTTGGCATGGCGTTCAACTTGCATCGGCAGCGCCAGCCATTCATCGATCCATTGGACTGAGGCCCCCGTTGACGGGGCGATTGAGCACTTAGGCGTGCGGCATCCCCGTGCCCGAGCAACTCTTGGACGGTACGAATGTGGTGGCCTATTTCGACTAGACGGGCTGCGAACAAGGCGGCGCAGCGGAATCTTTCAATGCCGAACAGGCGCGCGGCGCACTCGAAGAGTGGAGGCACCGTTGTCCGGTAGATCGAATCAGGAGACGTAGCGGTCGGTATCAGGCATTCGATGGACGTCGCCGTCACAAGGAGGTATCGCCGGTGAGTGAAGTTGCATTGGACCAATGTGGTACCCGGCCAAATCGCCATGCTCGCCCTTCCACGCAGGGCGAGCGGCTTCGGCTAGCCATGCTGAAACGTGGCATGTGCAAGCTAAGCGCCATGGCATGCTCCGTAGGTGTCAGCGAAAGCGCCATCTCACGATGGCGAAGCGGCGGAGCGATGACTCTGTAGAACGTGGCCGCAGTCTGTAACGCCCTTGACATCTCCGCTGACTGGCTTGTGCTCGGGCGTGGCGATATGAATCTTCATCGTGCTTGCCATGTTCTCGAGTCCCCAGACCTTGCACGGAGTGTGTCCGAGTTAAGTCCACAGGCGCGAATCGCACTTCACCGATTCCTGCGCGTTGGTCGAGCAGTGACCGTGGTCCCGGCGGGTTGGGGCTTGATAGCTGTGGGCGAGCCGGAGCCAGTTACTGGCGTGGCGATTGTGAGCCATGCGCTCATTCGGCAACGAGGCCGAGTTCCTCGAGCCGGATTGCCATGGACACCACCGAGACGCCAAACAACGATGCTAGCGACTCGAAGTTGCGCGTGTTGTACTCCTCGGTGCCTGCCAGGTATCGGGACATTGCACGACGGGTCGGGAACCGTTCGCTGGCCACATCATGGTTGCGCTTGATGAGCGCAAACGCTGTGCCCTCGGTCAACGTGAAGGGCGCCTGTCCAAACCGCGACTCGAAGCGTTCACGGACGAGCCGCTCGGGCATCAGGAAATGGACGGCAAAAAGGTCGGCCTCGACCTCGTCCGCATCCCGTGAGAGCCCAGATACATCGCGCGAACGGTCGCGATGGATGCCCCCACCCTGCGGGTGAAGGACGGCGTGCCCCAATTCATGGGCCATGGTAAAGGCCAACGAGGGGCCAACAAACTGCCTGGAGACCTGCACCACACGCCGGTCTCGGTCGATGAGGCCGGCCACTTCAATCTGGCCCTTTCGCGCCACCTGAAAGCCGAGACCGCTTACTTCTTCGAGGCGGTAACCAACGACACCCAGAGCCTTCTCGACGTCCAGCAGGTCGACGGGGTCGCTTGGCGGGTTGGCCCAGAGTTCATGTCGCCGGCGCCACAGGTCAACATGAAGGTCATGCGCAGCACGCTGGATCGCGTCATTGCTGTGACGCCGGACTGCCCGTTCCGGATGGCGCTGCGCCTTTTCCAAATGGGCCGTCCCAGTGACATTATCACCACGGTCGAGGTCTTCGACGTACGCGTACGGGTTTTCCAGCAACCGACGAGCGGCAGAGATCTTGTTTCGGCGAGCAGTATTCATTAAAGTCACCCCTCCTGATTTAAGGGCAATTTCAGCCGCCCTGCCAAAGAGAACGCGGTGCGAGGCTCAGTGTGTCCCGGTTCCGGTTCTGGACGCGGCCCGCGCGATATTCCTGTCTGTAACACGCAGCCGCCCCATCTGTGCGCCTGCTCTTAATGTATCCGCCTTCGTGCCTGCCTGCACTGATTCAAAGGTTGTTCTTGATCCAGTCGGCGCCGTCCTTGTTGAAACCTTTCCAAGCGGCCGAGCCAGTCAAACCTGCAACGAGCAGTTCGTCGTCGCCGTCGATGTGCGGGGCCAATGCGTCACGAATCGTGGCGGCCGGCCCTGGGTGCTTGATGATCCAGGTTGAATCGAGGTGATGCCACCACGTCCCGCCCAAGGCCTTGATGACCTCAATGAGCCCGGTGTAATCCTTGCCCTTCTTGTTCAAATCGTGACCAATCAAATATCAGCTCACACAAATTCTCCTGATAGCGGCCGCGCATGAGGTCTGCTGATTCGCCCCAACACGCCTCCAAAAAAAGGGCGCGGCTTCCCGCGCCCTTCCCTGTCAACGTTCCTTGCGGACGCCTTTGAACGGTTTCATGTCCGATTTAACGTCCATGAACTGTCCGTTGTTCGTGTTGCGCTTGACGAAGTGCCCGGACGGCGTCTGGGTCTGTGATCTTTCACGGACAGCACCATTGCGATGCCCGTCACCCTTTGGTGGATTGGTAGCCATTGATTGGTTCCTTTGAAGTTGATGTGTTGACGCATGAAAACAGTGCGCCCCGCATAACCTCGGCTTGCCCGAAACGGAAGGGGCGGCGAACCGCCCCTTCCGACCTCCCGGTTATGCCGGGATCCAGATCGGAAAGGCTTTTTTGCCCACGGCAGAAGCGTGGAGCTTCTTGCCGTTTCTCAGGGTGATAACACTCCTGTAGATGAGCTTGTGGCCTGGCCGATGGGGTACAACAGCCGGAGTGGTCATGGCTGGAGAGCTCCATTGCCTCACTACAAAACTCCAGCGGAATTGACAGGGGTTGTCGGAATTCGTATGCTTTCAGGCCTTGGTTCCAAAAAAAGCAGGTCTGGAGACCGCCCCCGCGAGGACTGATACGGGGATGGTTTTGCGAAGGGTCACCGGCTGGAACCGGCGACCTGAACACGAGTTTAGAAAGAACAATCGACGCCTGGCAGCTCTGCCGGGCTTTTTGATGTCTACAGATTAGCATCTGCTGGTGGCGGGTGCAAACTGTTCGATATAAAAAACGTCTACTTTTCTTGAAGTTGGAAAGCATGTAGGATCGATTTCCGGGATATCGCACTCAAAAGTGCGTCGCGAGCGAAATTTCCAAGCCAATTCAGGATCTTCGGCGTAGAACGTTATTTGTTCGTTCAACATTCACCAACTACCCAGGAACCTTTGCCCAATGCCGTCGCTCGGCGAGAAACTCAAACTCCGCAGAAAATCACTCGGCCTGACCCTCGATGAGGCCGCCGAAAAGGCGGACGTCAGCAAGAGTTACCTGTGGGAGCTTGAAAACAAACCGACCGCACAGCCGACGGTCGCCAAGCTCTCCTCCATCGCCAACGCCTACGGTGTGACCGTGGCGTTCCTCATCGAAGATGACGCCCAACCTGCCGCGGGCGAAGAACTGATCGATGAGGTTTTCTTCCGCAACTATCAAAACCTCGAGAGCCCGGACAAGGAACAGTTGCGGATGATCCTCGATACGTTCCGGAAGCGCCGTTGAACACGGTGCTCACGCCGTCAAAGGCGGCGATTCGCATGACCCATCAACTCAACTTGTTTGCCGAGGCGCACCGGCTCGACCGGTTCCCGGTCGACGTTCCCCTTGTCGCGCGCGAAGCCGCCAACCTCTTCAAGTGGTCTGACCCCATCGTCGAGGTGCAGGCTGCGCCGCTCGAGTCGTTCGAAGGCGCCCTCTTTGACGACGGCAACCGCACCGGCTGGATGCTGCTGTACAACGACCGGCTGTCCTCACCAGGGCGAATCCGGTTCACGCAAGGGCACGAACTGGGCCATTACGTCCTGCACCGTGCAGCCCGCTCTGATTTTGAGTGCAGCAAAGACGACATGTTCCGGTGGTCCGGCGAGCAGAGCATCGAACCGGAAGCAAACCAATTCGCTGCGAACCTGCTTATGCCCCTCGATGATTTTCGCAAGCAGGTGGAAAGCGTCGATGTCTCGCTCGAAATCCTCGGATGTTGCGCCGACCGCTACGGGGTGTCTTTAAGTGCGGCGTGTCTGCGCTGGCTTGAACACACGGAGGAAAGTGCTCTTCTTGTCGCTTCGCGGGATGGCTTCATGCTGTGGTCAGTGGCGAGTAAGGCAGCTATGCGCGCGGGTGCTTTCTTCCGAACGCGGTCGGGACCGCCGGTTGGAATCCCTTCAGGCGCGGTTGCTGCTGACAACACCATCGAACACGACCGTTCCGGTCGCCCGGTCAACTCCAGGGTCTGGTTTCCGGCATCTGCCGAAGATTTTGTGCTACGCGAGATGAAATTGACCTCGGACCAATACGACATGACCCTGTCGCTCCTGATGCTGCCCCGTTCTGCGAAAGCGTGGCCGCCGTGGGAGCCACAGTGAATCGGCACCGTCGTCAATTTAGCGGCGGCGCGAGATACACGACCGCCTTTTTCCGACGTCGCCGGCAACGCCATACAGGCCCTGAGACGGGTCGATGACGTCCGTCAATTCAACCGTGCCCTCCCCGTCGTTGCCTGCAATAACGCCGAGTCCGCGAATTGGGTCGCGATCCTAAGCGACCAGGCGTGACTTCATCATGTTGGGGCGGGCAGCAGTTCCATGCACTTACCCGCGATAACGCGCCCTAATCGAATCGGCTAAGCACAGTTTCTTACGAAATAAGGGTTCCAAATGATGGTGATGGCCAAGCCCGCAGAAACGCCTCCTGAGCTGAGGTTTCGATGGCGCCGTGCCTGACGGCCCGCACTTGGAGCATTGCATCATCAGCATCAGACGCAGCACCGCTCTCCAACAAGAGCAGGCAGGCGACAGTGCCGGCACGCCCTAATCCCCCCTTGCAATGGACTACTACGCGGGCACCGCCACCGATCTCGCTTACTAGCTTGGGTCCCAGCGTGGTCCAGAGATCCAAAAACCGATGATCGGGCGCTCCTCCATCCGTGATAGGCAGGCCATACCATCGCAGGCCAAGCGCACGGGCCTGAGTTGGCAAATCCGGAATCTCTAGCTCTCCAAATTCGTGTGGCTCTAGCAGTGTGATGAGGTCCGAAGCACCCCACTCCACAATCGATACGAGATCCGCCACCAGGTCGCGCGCCCAAATGCCGGTCATTGCGGCCTCCTGTCGTTTGCCCGGCGCAAACGTAACGCCTATGCCGCCACCGCGCTTGCCTATCGGGATGGTAGCAATACGTAAGGGGTGGGTAAGACTGGTTCTAATGAGCGCGGACATACGACAGTCTCCCTACTGCATTTAAGCTGGGGGCAAAAGAGTGGCGACGGAACGACCGCAGAACCGCATGGCACCGATATGGCGGAGCCATGCTCTCCTCCGACACGCCCAGATCCATTGGAACCAGGTGCTCGGTAGGGCGAAATAGCTCCGTGGTGTCTCCTTCACTACTTTGCCTTCCATAGCGCTGTTCCAGAACGCCGCAAGATTTTCGCGCATGTTCATCGTCCGCTTCATCCTCAACGCGCCTGCACCAGGGCAACAAAATCTCAACCTCCGGCGCCGCCGGAAACGGATTCGATGTAGTCGATGACCACTTGGGCCTTAGACCTCGTTACGAGCGCGTCCGGCGTCTGCCAGCCAAAGTCGGCGAGTGGCTCGTTCATAAACCAAAAGATGGCTCGGCTTCGATCGCCTTGGGCCACGTCCTCTGCCGCCGCCAGAACCTTTACAACGAGTTGAAGGTAGTGCTGGAGGCGCTCGTCCTGTGGTCGATATCTGACAACCTGAGGACTCGCCTGCGCTCGCTTGGCCACACTTTCGAGGTGCACACCCAGCGCATCGGCGACGCGTTGAGGAGACAGGTAGACACGGTCCGGCTCGCCATAGGCGACGAGCAGACTGCCGAAGCTTGCGGTTGTGGACGTCACAAAGGATTTCCACGGCATTGGAACACGTCGCGAACTGGCACCTGTCGTGGGGCGTAAGTGTGCCATCGTAAGATCGCAGAGATTAAACGCCTCCGACTCAGACCCTCGGAGGGTTTGTCGCAGCGCTATATAGCTTTCGGCTCGCCTTGAACGCCTCTTCGAATCGTCCGATGAACTCATGGCAAGTTCCGCGATATCGCAATGCCTCAGCCGGAATTGAGATGCCGAGCTGACTGGCGATGTCCGTTGCGTATTTCACTTGACTGGCTGTTGGTAGCTGTAGATCTGGATCAAGGAATGCGGCGAGAGAGTTGGCCACGCACACAGATAGTTGATATGCGAATGCCTCGTCCATCTCACATCGATGAGCACGCTCACGCTGCACATCAAGCGCTTCGTGGACCCTGGCGTCCACGGGCACTGGAATCACCCATTGGTCCTCATATACCAGCTGCAAAAGCATGTGAGCCCTACCCCGCTTACATTACGTCAACCGGTCGTGAGCCGGGGCTGACCAAAAACTACGAATATCGTAGTATCGGTGGAACGGTAAAGCAACGAATCTCGTAGTGTCATCCGCTACGAGACTCGCATGTCTAGCCAACTCGCTCTTTCATCTGTCTTCAGCAAGCGCTTGAGACAAGCTCGCGAGGACACCGGTCTCTCTCAGAAAGAGCTAGGTATCCTCGCTGGATTGGATCCTTTCGTGGCCAGCACACGCATCAACCGATACGAGCAAGGTGTACATGCCGCCGATCTAGCAACCGCGAAGCGGTTGGCGAAGGCACTTGGCGTGCCGCTCGCCTACCTTTACGCCGACAGCGATCGACTTGCGAGGATGATTCGGGCGTTTAGTAAGCTTGACGCTGCGGGACAAGAGAAAATTCTAAAAGAAGCCGAGTCTGGCTGAACCGGAACCGATGCCGTTGGCGATCGTCAACCTCAAAAGTAGTAACGCGCAGCAGAATTGAGCGGGGCTCTCCCAGCCATAGCGCCGACGATGAATCGGCGCAAGCGATCAAAGCGTCCCAAGCCAATCATGTCTCGAGGGGAGATGTCGCCGAGCATGGGGTCTTCGTACGGAACCAGAGCGCCGTCTTCTTGGCATCGCCGTCAAACACCTGACCGAACAAGTAGATGGGAGTGGCTATTTTCTCAAAGCTCTCGCCGGTTGCGACCTGCGAGAGCTTGGCAGCCGAAAGGCGAAAGAACTCGAGTGCGCGTGCTCGGTAGAGCTCTGCGGACTTCATCCCAGTCTCCTGTCGAAGTAGGTCGCAACCGTTCGCTATATCTCGGTCAACCATCAGTGGGCCATTGGCCCAAACCTCAGCGCGAATCATCACCAGCCGACCGTAGCCATCCAGCATCAGGAATCGTGCGTGCAAGCGATTGCTGTTTTCCTTTCCATAGGAAATGACAGCGGGCAGCAAATTGGCGAGGGTAGGCATTTGGGCTGTTGGCCATGGTCAGTTTCGCTGGCGAATCTGGTCAGTTGTTCTTGCGAAGTTAATCTGGCGGCTGGACTAAGTTTGTTCGCCACGTTCAGATGGATCAACTTTCACGCAGCGCTCATTGCCGCCGCCGGCGACTGGGTTTAGATAGTCTCGCACTAGCCACAGAAGCGAGACATGCGATGGAGCCTCAATGGATCATTCGGCGGCTCAATAGCCGGCTATCCGATCGTAGTCGAGCCCAGTATGTGTCGGCACTGGAGTACGTTGCTGCTTGGTATCGACTCCGCCATGATGGGGAACTATTCCCCTGGGCGCGCGAACCGGCGTGCCCCATATACGAGTCTGCGATTGCGGCGTTCGTAGAAGATCAGTTGCCGATCATTCTGGATGGACGCGTCGTTCCCTCCATGGATCCCGAGGTTTATCAGAACCTCCACGAGCTCGGGTATTTCCGCGGCCATAGTTGTCCCAGCGAGGCAACCACGCGCTGGCGTTTGAAGGTGATCTCCGCCCGCCAAGTGCGCAACGGTTCTTACGTGGCTGAAAAAGCTTTCAGCGAGGGTCAGGTGCGGGTCAGGACTGAATGGCAACGCGTGAACGCCGCTCTGGGCAGTCGTCAACTCGCGGTGTCCAGTGGAGATTTTGTGCGTAGGTTACGAGGCGCCTGTCCGGATACGCGCGACGGTATTCGCAACCGTGCGCTGGTGACGTTGATGCAAGTCTTAACCACGAGCCAGCTGGCTCAACTTCAGCTCGGCGATCTGAACGCAGGTCAGGCCTTGGACGGGGACGTTGTTGTACCTGTAGTCGACATCACCATTTGCTGTCCAGCGAATCAATTTCAGCAACACTATCCACAAAGGCGCCTTTTCGGGGCTGATGCTGAGGCGGTAGCGTCATGGCTGACGTATCGTGTGCAGGATGATGTGGGAATGCGGGCTGACGCGCCCTCGACTGCACTCCCTTTCCTTCTTCGAGAAACCGCCTCGGGCGGCACGGCGGACATGAGTCGAGAGTGGGTGCTGCTGACATTCCACCGCCTAGCAACGATTGCGGGGCTGGAAGCAGCCGGTCAAGCATGTCGTCCCTCGATGCTCCGATCGGTCGGCGACTGTGAAAGCGCGGAGTATCGACGGCTAGTGATGATTGCCGACCAACTCGGTCTGGAACGCGTGGACTCAGCGTATCGCATGGTGGAAAAACGATAGTCCCTAAATCGAGTGCTCCTAATGACGAAGTGCCATCGCTGTGGCCGGATAGATCTCCCCCCCATTGGGACAGCTTTTCTCGGTGAACGATTCCCAAGCCGGTGTTCCCGTGAGTGAGCTGGTAGCGCATCCCGTGACTCTGAAGGTTCGGCCGTCCAATTTGACTAAGCCATCTAGGCGTTCGGCCATATCGAGAACGTCGGTGGCTTCCTGATGATCCCATGCGCGACGGCGCCGGTACGCGAGCTCGAGCGTATCGATCAGGCTTTGTGCGTAAAGATCGGCGTCCGAATCGATATCGTCGGACGCCATAGCAATGCGATACAGTGCGGCTATTTCGCTATTGGTGAGCAGAAAGGACGGGAGCGCCAGCACATCGATTGGTCGCCCTCTCCTGGCTTCATAGTGCCATCGCACACCGTATTCACCGTGTTTCAGCCGTTCCAACTGGCCATCAAGCCACGCGGATCGAGGCAACGGCAGCGCAGACTCATAAGCACCCCGCCGGAACAAGTGAAGCACGGTATCCGTCGCCACATCGGACGGCCAACAGGACGACAGGGCCTCCCACGGCTGGACGCTCATGACCCAGGCGCCGTGATCAACGTCGTGGCCAGCCGCCCGGGAAGGCAGATCCGGCGCGAACGGACTTAACGCGTCGAATAGCGCCGCGAGCGCCCCTGGCGTCGGTTGATCCGCACCCACCCAAGCACCCTGGCACGGTGGGTACGTCACGCAGATGGGACCGATGATCGCACTGACATGACTGCGAAAGTGTCGGACCCACTGCCATTGCGAAGCCCAGGAGGACGTCAGTGCGCTTGGCGGGGGCAAAACGCCACCCAGGAAATTACCGCCGATATCGCATCCTCTGACACAGCGCAGGGCACTGCAGGCGTAGGCATGCGTGTAGTGGCGCCACGCGATCGGGGCGCCACAGTTAGCGCACGCGTCCGTCAGCGCAGCATTATGGTATGGGCAACGCAGGAGAAATTGCGCTTGAAACGCGTAGCTGTGCAGCCCAAGCCTGAGGCACTCCGGGCAGTACCGCATCCGCTCGGGTGGATGGCTTTCCAGCGCCGGCATGGGTAACCAGGCCTCAATGCTCCCCTGCTGGAGCGCAAATGGCGTGGCTTGCAGGTCTTGCGCGCTACATTCCTCCAAGAGGGAGGTGGTGGCGCGTTCGGGCTCAAACGCCAGTCGCAACCAGCTGGCGGGAAAGACCTTTCGGACCTCTGGCTCCATCAGGTGATTGACCCGGATTAAGCGGGCCACGTAGCTGTAAAACGACTCGTAAGAGCGAGCGCGACCGCCGTAGCCGATGAGCGCCCTGAGTGGCATGGCCATGTGTGGCATTGGGACCGCACTCCCAAAATTTCATGTGGCTGGACCTGGCGTGTGTTGCAAGCTGAACGGCGATCCTCGGCCCTTCTCTCTTTTCTCGCGATTGAGGCGTTCAAAAACCACGAACGAATCAAGCGGCGTTTCAACGCCTAGTTCTCGCGGAGTTAGCTGGCGATCCAGACCCTTCTGCTGACGCATTTGCAAGATAGTCCGGATACCCTCTTGGCTCGGCGCTCTTCGGTACCGCAGCGACCGCGTTGGCCTTAGGCTGCAGCTACATTTTTATCAGCCGCGGTTGCTACTACATCAGAAAGGAATGCCTCCTCTTCAAGACGTACCCAATCAGCAGCCTCTGCTGATTCGAGCACCATGTCGACATCAAGGTGATCGCCAACACTAAGCTTAGGTAGCTGGTACATCAAAAGGTCATTCATTACCGAGACAAAGGCCTCCATGGAAAGTTCGTCGAGGCAAAGGATGCCGTGCTCCGCCGCCACTTTTTGCAGGGTCTCCAAAATCAGGTCGACATCCGACTCAAGCAAGTAGCCTGCCGCTACCGCTGCAGGAGCGTAGTGTCCCGTGTATGTTGGGCCGTGTCCCAGGGGAAACCGCAATTTGTCGTAACAGGAAACGCAGTAGCGGAAGTCATCATCCGCCCGCAAGGCGCCAAACTCGAGAGTTCCTCGCAGAAAGCGCGCCACCAGTTGCCTTTTACCCTCTGCTATCAGCGTTTGCCGAAAGCTCCTAAGCTCTTCCTGTCCTACGATTAGCCACATACAAGTCACCTTATGATTCCGCACAAGTTCGTTGTGTACTGCCGACAACAGACCGAGCGTAAAAGAATCCAAGTTTTGGCCCTCGTCGACTACCACCAGCACCTTCCTAAGCGCCGACCATCCCGCAGCCTCGACCAAGCGACCGACGAAGAGACTGCGTCGCACTTCAGGATCACCCTTTGTCGTTGGGTAGCCCATGGTTCGAAGCATGTCTCCGTAGAGCATTTTCTCTGTGGTGGATCGGTGCGGCGCTATCTCTGTGGTGACTACGCTCACATCTCCCTTGAGCAAAGCCCGATGGTTTTCAGCAAAGTAGCGGATCGCGCAAGATTTGCCGATGCGCGGCCTGCCAGGTGTGATTGCTCCCAACACATTGGTTGAGGACCATGCCAGGATTGAGTTCACCCACCGCTCCAACGACGCGGTGGGAATAACATAGTTCCCAGATTCAACCGGATGCATGAGAGCACTCCTTCACTTCAGTCGAATACTTACCCAACGCTTTGGATCAACCTTGCGCGCGTCACGTGCAGTCGACGGTTGTGCTGCAGGAAGGTGTCCCTCCATGCGCACTAGCTTCTTCGCTGCCCCCCGATCGTCCTCTGCCTCGCGTGCCCATTTCCTCCAGAGCACCTGCAGCGCGTCCGCCCCTGAGGGAATGAGTACTTTCTCGGTCTTCAAAGCTTTGCGAGCTTGTAGGCGCTGGCGCAAGGTGTGTGGTGTCAGATGCCATGGCGGCTGCGCATGCAACACGCCAATATCAATCTCGGAGCGGCCCCTACGTAGGAAGCAACGGCAGAGGCGAATGTCCTCGTCAATGTCAAAGACGAGACGGACCGTAAGTCCTACCCAATCCTTCAGTTTTCTAAGGGCCTCATTCGAGTATCGGGCGCCCCAAATTTGGACGTAGGGTGGCCGCGCCTGTGTCTTTCCGCCTCTGATTGTCTTGATGAACTCCATGCGAAACATGGCGCGCACCAAAGCTCTCGGGTCGATCGCCTCACGTATCAACGTCCCCTTAGAACGTAGCCATTCGCGCAGAAATTCATTGGGCATTTGACCTAAAAGTGACGAATGTTCACTCGCGTTGTAGTTCGCCGCGACAACATCAAGGATCTGTTCGAACTCGTCGATAGTCACCGCGTACCTTTCGCAATCTTTGAGCGCCTTGCTCCGTGACTCTGGAGAGGCGTTCGGGTCAAACCCCACAGGTAGCTTTCGAAATCCGCACTCCTCCAATGTCTTGTTGACTCGCTCAATGAAGGCGCGGGCGGTGGGCTCGCCCGCCCGACCATGATTGACTACGGCTCCTTCGTATGTAGCCAAGGCGCAAAACACCAACCTGGCACGATTGCTCCGGCCATTGTCGAGATAGAAAGCATCGATCAGGCATGGCGGCATGCCTTCAATACCGCCGTAAGGCAAGCCTGCGCCGGGCTTGTACGCCAAACCAGGCACGGTGAGTTGCTTGGGCTGCCATGGCGTCAGTGAACTGACGACGGAACGACAGACAGTAACGTCAGGATAATTCGTACTGCCTAGGTTGTACGAATAACCAAAGATGCCCCTGCTAGCTCTATCCACATTTAAAACCAAGAAGCACTTCATCGGCGTGGAATAGAGCCATCCGCCATTCAGGTTTCGCTCTTTGAACACGAAAAACATGTCACCAAGGTGTCCATCGTTTTCGACCTCTTCGTAGGGACGAAGAAGACTAACGGACCTAGGCTGTCCTGTTCGGACGATCCACTCCTCTTCCTGTTTGCGTGACAGCCAATAAATTTCCAAAAAGCTGGCAATGAATCGCTCGAGCGCTCGCCGACCCTTGGACTTGGTGTTGAAGGGGTATTCGTGCTCGCCTCTAACTTTCTCGCAGCGTTGCAAGAACCCCTTGAAGATTGCCTTTGTGATCTGCCTGGCACTCTTTAACCGCATCCGTGTGGCGCTGGAGGTGAGATAGGCATGCAACTCTTTATTGGTTGCGACAAGCTGCATGAATGCGCCCGCAAGGCCGCTTGGCGAGTCGCCCGGTCCATTGCGAAGGGGCGACTGACGTGTATATGGTTTTTGAACTAGCCTCGGTAAAACGCCGAAGAATCCGAAGAGCTCGCCCGTTGGTCTGATCTCTAAACAACGTTTGGTGTATCGGTATACCTCGCTCTTTGCGAGCGCAGTTTCGAGCTCAATCGTCCTGAGTGAGGTGCCATCCATGTACAGCTCAATGGCTCTCTTGCGCCGCTGGTAAGTGAGCTTCTCTTCGGGCGCCAACAGACCTTCGTCCGGCCTGCCCCACTGCGCCGTGTCGCGAAGCTCGGGACACAGTGCTAAGCGCTCGTTGAGACTCATTTCGGCAACCAGCGGGTATCCATCGTCAGCAAGGAATGCTCGAGATCAGCAGCCACCTTGCCATTATGGAAACTTGCAAAAAGGCTTGCTGCGATTTGAGTGCGATGCTTTTGGGGGTGCGCCAGCAATAGTTCGGCAAGGCTTGCTCCGCCCAGCCCGCTATCGCCAATGTCGCGCTCAAGCGCATTCGACAAGTCCGTATCGACGCCGCCATCCATATTCAGGTAGGGCAGGATTTGTTTGAGATTTCGCAGTAGGAGCCTTCGGCGAAGGAGATCGCCCTCCACCCAAATCTCGCAATTGAATTTTGCCGCCTTTATGGAGCTCTCGAGCACCCCTAAAGTGATGTTTTTATCTTTACGAGAGCTACTATGGACAATGACACCATGTGGGGCTTTGCTCTTGCGAATAACCCAGAAGTCCACCTCGCGAGGGGTTTGTCCCCCGATAATAGCGATGTCGAAGCGGGGTCGCTCGCATACTGCAACCACGTCCGGGTCGAATTCGAGCAAGAGCCTTGCATCAAATAACTCGGGTCCGATAACCATTACCTTGCGGCCAGGCGCCTTCCGGGATCGGAGACTAAATACATTCGAGGCGAAAAATACCTTTTCCGAGATCGGTCTCGGCTCTTGGGTAAGCGTGGTGTTCATACTGCAATCCAACGCGGCCTGGGCGTGATCCGGGCGAATCAGAGTTACTTGGCAGCTAACAACGTCATAGTCCTCCGCCCCTTAGAAGTGCGTGAAGTCCAGTTCAAAACTGCGTAAAAGTTTCCGCCCGCTTGGCCCGCGATTTATGGATGCATTCCTTCAGCAACCGATTTATTAATATGTTTTTTCATAACAGATTGAAGCGACTTATGTTTTTGTGCCACGGACGGATTATTAGATAATCTCCATTCAGATTCATATACAATTTAAGGATATACTCGTTCAGCTAATTTCGTATGTGGAATACTCCATCCGGCGTTTGTAATGTGTTGATTTTAAAGAATAAAAAAAGGATGGGGGAGTTGCGGAAAGACATTTCAGCCGATTTGCACGGACAGCATCGATATCGAGCCGCCGTCCATGCCCTCTACCGGGAACGTCACAGCGTCGCCTTCGTCGCTGGCGCCGAGCACGTACAGCAGTGGCAAATAGTGTTCTGGCGTGGGCACCGAGAGTTCCGCGTCCTGACCCAGCAATTCGTAACTCAACAGCGACTGATGATCGTTCTGCAACATCAACTCGCGCGCCCGCGTCTCGAAGCGCAGCGCCCAGTCGAACGGCTCTGTGGGATGCCGGCCCCACGCATAAGCGTGGAGGTTGTGCACAATGTCGCCGCTGCCGATCAGCAAGACGCCCTCGTCGCGCAACGGCCGCAGCAACCTGCCCAACCCGTAGTGGAAAGCTGGTGGCTGCGTCTCGTCGATACTCAGCTGCACCACCGGCACGTCGGCGGCGGGAAAGAACGTCGGCGGCGGGAAAGACATGACGCAGCACCGACCAGGTACCGTGATCCAATCCCCACTCCAGGTCCGCGCGAACATCCAATGGATTGAGCAGTTCACGCACGCGGTGCACCAGGCCGAGGTCGCTGGGCGCGGGATACACCACCTCGAACAGTTCGCGCGGGAAGCCGCCGAAATCGTGGATGGTGCGCGGCGCCATCGTCGCGGTGATCGCGGTGCCAGGCAAGTACCAGTGCGCGGAGACGGACAGCACTGCACGCGGCCGGGGCACGCGCTGGCCGATCGCGGCCCAGCCCCGGGTCCAGTCATTGACGTGGAGCGCGTTCATCGGATTGCCATGACCGAAGAAGATTGCCGGATACGCGAGTTCATGACATGTCCAGTGGGTGGTGATGAACGAACTGAGTCGATGGCAACGCTGACCGCGGAAAAGGATTTGCTGATCAGCAACAAGCCAGCTGCGCAGGCTTCAATTGGAGCATGCCGGCAGGAGTCATCGCCAGCCCGACCATAGTAGGTAACAGCTGCCGCCGACGCCCTTTCCAAACCACGTATTCATTACATCGCTAGCGTTAACCTGCCTTGAGGAGCGGCACATTATTTGGCCATATGGAAGGCTGTTCGGCCGTGGCTCCCCACGCGGGTCCGTCCCATAATCTCAAGCGATGGATGAAGCCGTGGCAGCCTCATCGAAAACCGACTATAGGTTCGAACAGGACGCCGGTTACGATCCACTGGTTGCCGCGAGAATGTGGACGACGGCAATCGGGCAGCGGGCACGGCCCACGTGCATTAACGCCGTGCCGGCCGCGAACGCCAGTAATGCACATCGCTGCGCACCCTCCACCGCCCCTGCCAGCCTGATCGAGAGACGCACCTCGTTCCTGTTCGGGACCACACGCCGCACTGATTCGACCTGGCATACGGCCGCCAGCATTCCGGCAACACCACCTCATCCAGGGAATTTCCATGACTACCTACAAGGTCGGCTATCTCGTCGGCAGCCTCGCAAAGGGCTCCATCAACCGCCTGTTGGCCAAGGCACTTACCCGGCTCGCACCGTCGGGACTGGAGTTGGTGGAGATCCCGATCAGAGACCTGCCGCTGTACAGCTACGACTACGACGCCGACTTCCCGCCGGTGGCGCGCGCCTTCAAGCAGGCGATCGCCGAAGTCGACGGGGTGCTGTTTGTCACCCCGGAGTACAACCGCTCGATACCCGGCGCACTGAAGAACGCGATCGATTGGGCCAGTCGGCCACGGGGCGAGAACTCTTTCTCACGCAAACCCTCCGGCGTAATTGGCGCATCGCCTGGTTTGATTGGCACTGCCGTTGCCCAGCAGCAACTGCGCGGCATGCTGTGTTTCTGCGATTCGCCGCTGATGAACATGATGGAGGCGTATATCCATTTCACGCCGGGCCTGATCACCGAGGACGGAACGGTCACCAACAGCTCCACTGCCGAGTTCCTCGCCAACTTCATGAAGGAACTGGACCTGCACATCGAGCGCGTGCTGACCGTGGTGCCGCGCAAAGGGTGAGCCACGAGAGGTCATCGCGTGAGTGCGGCGCCGGAGGCTCGTTCACCCTGCCCTCACGAGGTGTCCACGATCGCAAGATGGCGACGCCTTGACGGTGACCTTCGGGCAATCCCAAGCGGGTGAATCCATTGGTAAGCGATGAGCTGTACGCGAGCGCGCGCGAAGCGGTCATCAATGCCCTGAAGCACTCCAAAGGCATGCGATCACCGTTTCCGTGAATTACGACAAGGAAGGGATAAAGGTTCCGGCTGGGTCGTTGAGGCCTCAAGGGCATCCAGGAAAAAATGGATCCCATCGGCGGCAGGTGTCGCATTGTCAGCGACCAAAATTGCGGTACGAGGGTAACGCTCTTTGTGGGGGCAACGCGTGCGTACAGTCTTCGCAAACAAGTCGAAGATTGATTCATGGCTTGGTGAGCGCCTCAGGCGCCGGGCTCGTGCACCGGCACGCCATGTGAGGAACGTGCCCCCTACCTCGCTTCTCGCGCCAGATGACGGGCGACAAACGCGGCGGCCAGACCGATGATCGCCAGAACGGTACGCCCTGTCGCCATCGTGCCGGAGCGGGTGGTGGGCGGCCACCCGCTCACCTGCATTGTGGATCAGCTTTGCGTGATATAGGGCCTGCCAAAGTGATCGGCACCTCAAACTGCAAGGAGTTCTGCGGGCGTTCGATGCTGACCTGAGCGCACAAGCGCGGCGTCACGCTGCGCCTGATCGAACCTGGCAAGTCCGCAGAAGATGATCAGAACGTGAAGCGAGCTCCAACTGTCGGAGCAAGGTTGTCGTCATGGTAATAGGGG
>Ga0302231_10000995_pt1 | contig 18786 bp, 16 predicted proteins | sample II_Palsa_N2_2_FD_193522 | JGI IMG/M metagenome (GOLD analysis project Ga0302231, IMG submission 193522) | Peat permafrost microbial communities from Stordalen Mire near Abisko, Sweden - II_Palsa_N2_2 | ecosystem: Environmental > Terrestrial > Soil > Palsa > Peat permafrost | place: Sweden...
GGACCGTTTTTATCAATCGCGATCGGTTTGCGACTTTGGGTGCATCTGAGTTTCCTGAGGGCGACGTGACTGGATTTGACTGAACAGAAACCAGGTACGCATCAAATGCGAACCGGTGCCAGCACGAAGTCGAACGCGATCGTTGTAAACGGGGTTTCCCGCTCGCTGCCGTCCGGCGCGATGCCACCGGTATGCCTGGTCCATTCGCAGACCAGCGAAGAGCGCACGCTGAAGACTGCGTCCGACCGCAGATTAGGATCGTCCTTGCGAAAGATTTGCGTGATGAGCGGTTCGTATGCTTGCGCCGAGATCATGAAATGCAGGTGCGCCGGACGCACCGGGCGACGACCGAGTGTCTTCAGCATTTCGCCGACAGGACCATCGTACGGCACCGGATAAGGCCGTGGGACAATCGTTCTGAATTCGAACGAACCGTCCGGTTCACTCAACAGGACAGCTCGCGCCCGCGGCGCGTCGAGGTCTTCGTATTGCACGTCGTACAACCCGTCGTCGTCGGCCTGCCAGACTTCGATGCGCGCGCCAGCAACCGGCTCGCCGTGCACGCCCCGGACACTGCCGCTGACGAAGCACAGTTCCCCCGGGGCGCCTTGCGCGACGTCGCCCCCGTTCGACAGAGCCGGCGCATCGGTGAGGAAAAATGGACCCAACACGGTGGATTCGGTACATTCCTCCGGCTTCCGATTGGACATCGCAGTCACGAGCGATGAGAGACCGAGGGTGTCGGATAGCAGAATGAACTCCTGGCGCCTGTCGTCCGTCTTGTGGCCTACGGCCGTCAGAAAGCGAATCGCGGCAAGCCATTCATTTTCGGTCAGGGACACTTCGCGTGCGAACGCATGTAGATGCGTCACAACGCTGTCGACGAGTTCTTTTGTCCGGGAATCGGGTGTTCCTGCATGGCTTTGAAGGACAGCGTCCGTGATAGAGAGTTCGTCGAGATTCTTCATGGCTGCGTGGCTCCGGTTTGATTGTTGAGATCAGAGGTTGTAGCTGCATGAACCACAAAACGCCTGGAACTCGGTTCTATTCCAATGACCTGCAGATACGGACGCTGGTTTCCGGGAAAACTCGGACCGTATCGCTCATGCCACTGCCGCGTCGACCTCAACCTGGCCCAAACAGCCTCTACAATTTCCGGTGCGGTTCAAACAGCGCTGGACCGCTGTTCTTAAACAACCGACCGTGTCCCACACATTAATTGCACTCGCCGCTCGAAGTGTTCGCCGATATGCTTATGCTTGCTTCTGGACCTGATACTTCCGTCTATTGAGTTCAGTGTTGCGCTTCACCTGCGAAGCGCCCTTCTATTGGCCGCTTGTTTCACACGTTTTTGCTTTGATCGCCAAACAGAGCACCAACGGATTGACGGGCTCGCGAAAGCCGGCTCATGATCGTGCCGATTGGCACATCAAGCGCTTCAGCGGCTTCACTGTAGCTAAGTCCCTCGACCCCGACTAGCAGCAAGACTTCCCGTTGCGCTTCGGGCAGCCGGTACACAGCGCTGAAGATCTGCCGGTCCATGGCGTGTTCTTCCGGCGAGCTAACACTTAGATTTGCAACCGTATCGACGAGGAGGTCGTCATTCCACGCCATGTCCGATCGATTACGTACTCTGCGCGCGCGTAGCTCATCGATCCATGTGGACTTTATGATCGAAAACATCCAACCCAGCGGCGACGTACCCGGTTGAAGCTGGTGCGATCGTTCGAGTGCCTTTACGCATGCATTTTGCACAAGGTCCTCAGCATCATGTTGATCGCCCGTAATACGGAGTGCACATGCCCACAGCTGAGGGAGGATTGACGGAAGCGTGGTTGCCAGGTCTGTTCCAGTCATCGCCGCTCCTCCCCGCTTGGCGTCGCACAGTTGGCGCTTGCGGGCTCGACGGAGTAGTACCCGGATATCCGGCAGGTTAACTTCATTCGGGCTATTCCTCGAAGGGCCAAGGTCGGATTGTGTCGTTGAACGAGGTGAAGTGGACAAGTTGAACTGGCAATCCAGGGACGATAACGACCAGTGAGACCGATCTATTCCCTCGGCGGGTAAGATCACATTTGGGGTACGCTGCGAAAACGGACGATCGCATGACGAGAGACAAACCGGAATTGATGGGTGAACCAGGCTGTTTATGGACATGGAGAGACGCGTTGGCAGCGAATGCCGGCCGCACAAGCGAAGTGCATATCCTGAAAGCATCGAGGTTTCGCAAGAGCCAATTGGCTGCCAGCCTGCGCTAGAGCGACTCCACCCACCTTTCGACTTTCGTAAATGACGACATCCACTGATTCCGTAGACCTTGCGGTTGCTGCCTGGCACGACGCCGTTGAAGCATTCTGCAAATTGCAACCGCAAGGGTATGTACGAAAGGGTCCGCATGGCATTCGATCGATCTTCAGCGGCATACCATTCGCGGTTCTGAACGCTGTCATCAGCACCACTCGCGAGTCCGCTGCCGTGGAGCTATGTGCATCCGCCCCGTCATACAGCAACGGAGGGTTTCCGTGGAGCATTCAGTTACGTGGTGACTATTTACCTGGAGTTGTCACTTGTTCGCCAGGATCCCCGTCCTGCGCAGTCGTCGTCGGCGGGGTAAGCACGAGCCGCAGGACTTCCGCTTCCGTATCCAGTGTCGCGAACTCCGCCGCCATACGTCCTGCCGCCGCCCGAAAGTCGGGGATATCAAGCACATTTCTTATTGCCTGTTTCAGCGCATCGATAGAAGGTGACTGCGTTCTGAGATTGATTCCTGTTCCCGACCACGCCACGCGAGCGGACACCTCGGCCTTGTCCTCCGTCAGCCCCGCGACCACAAGTGGAACGCCGAGCGCAAGCGCCTGGTTGACCGTGCCATAGCCGCCATTCGTGACGACGACGTCCACTTTCGGCAAGAGCCAGTCGAATGGAAGGTAGGCGGCAATGCGCGCATTGCCCGGTACAGGATCGCGTAATGCATTCACAGGGCGCCCCCCCATAGTTACGACAACCAGGACGTCGGGTTCGTCTGCCATGGCGGTGAGGGTTGACTGGATCAGTCGACCAGGATCCTCGTTGGCAAGCGTCCCTTGCGTCGCAAACACCACACGCTTTGCGCCATCGAGTTCGTGCGCCCACTCCGGAAGCGCGACGGTTCCCGTTTGTGACGCAAGAGAGCCGACGAAGTGCACAGGCGCCGGCAATTCACGACGAGGATACTCGAAGCCCGGTACGCTCGAATGCATATATACGTCTGGCAAGGACACGGCGGCATCGAAGACATTCATACGCAATGGTTTCACCCCACTCTCCGCGAGCCGCATATCCAAATAGCTATGGATCGGCTTTAGGAAATCTTCTTCGATCTTGCGGCGCGGTTCGACATACTCCTGTCGCTGAGCTTCTGTGTGCGCCGGCGGATAGCCCGCGTGAAACGGAGCTCCATCGTCGCGCCGGCATTGCAGGTAGGAGACGCCACAATGGACGATTCGGGGCCGCTTGTTCCTCTTGCCGAGCAGCATGGGCAAGGTCCCGAAACAAAAGTTGTCGGCGATCAGCACGTCGGCGTGGAAGTCCTCCAGAATATCAAGGAAGCCTGCGTATTGATGCGGAATGGGGTCGAAGAAAAGCCGTTCGAAGTTGAATCGCAACTGATCCAAACCGGTGAGGTGCTTACGCTCGGGAAAGGCGGCATCCATGTCCCGCAAATCTAGATCAGCCTCCGGAGGAAACGGCACGAACCGTGCGCCGATATCCCCGGCGCGGCGACCCATGCTCGTTGCGGTGTTGAGGATAACTTCGTGCCCATGCGAAACTAGAATCCGACCAATGGACAAGATAGGATTGACGTGACCAGTAAGCGGCGTGGCGGCAAGCAGGACTTTCATAGAGCCTCAACTGATGATATCGGCGTCGCCCGATCATCCATGGGTGTCGACCTCATTTGTGCGGGAAACTCGTCTAATCCCGTGTCGTTCCCGGCAATATTCCACGAGCGGCAGAGCAGTAAAACGGCTAGCGCTCCGAAGACCGCGGGAAGGGCAACGCAAAGGAAGATTCCTTTTACGGCCATCCCGTGGCTCAATAACGCACCAACCGTGAGCGGCCCGGCTATTTGGCCTGCGCGTCCAACAGCCACGACCCACCCCACACCGCTTGCACGCATCGCGTTTGGATAGATCCTAACCGCGAAGCCGAGCAGTTGAGCACTGCAGCAACCGATGAACATACCGGTGAGTATGCCGAGTAGCGCCAGCAGCGGAGGGTGTCCCACGGCGTGTCCCAGCAGCGATATGCAGAGACCTCCACCAACGAAACTGACAGGCAGTACCATCAAGGGATCCAGCCGGTCGAGCAGCTTCCCCCCGAATGCCGTGCCTATCACGCTGCCGAGGTTGAATAATCCGACTACGTTTGCAGCGCTGCTCTGACCGACGCCTTCTTGCCGGAGAAGCGCCGGCGTCCACAAGGCAACATCGATAAGTAAAATGAAGCACATACACGACGCACACCACAACAGAAGACTCTGCCTTGCGCCCCCTGCACGATAGACCCGCCCGAGAGAGATATTCTGGTGAGGTTCGCTCGTGTCAACGAACAGCACAAACTGCGAAAGTTGCCGCGTTGGTGCAATTCGACGGGCGATCTTCGCAGCCTGCCTTTGGCCGTCGGGAGTCCGTAGCACGGACTGCAATGACGGCGGGAGTATTGCGATAGCGAGGCACGCCAGAACAAGGGGAACTGATCCCCCAATATAAAAGATCACGGGCCAGCCGAAGCCGGGCACGACATGCGCGCTCACTACTGCCCCTGCGACGCCGCCAGCAGGAAAGCCTGCGAACAGAACGCCTGTCACCACGCCACGCATCGACCGCGGCGTGCATTCCGCGCAAAGTGCAAGCAGGTTGGGCAGCGCTCCGCCTAATCCCAGGCCCGTCAAGAACCTGCAGGCCAGTATTTCTGGAAACGACTTCAACTGTGGCAGCGTCAACGAGCATAGGGAGAACATCAGGATCGAGCTCATGAGCAGCCGGCGGCGCCCGATGCGGTCTCCCAGTGTGCCAAGTAAAAACGCGCCAATGGCCGAGCCCAGCAAGCCGGCCGAAAACATGTGACCGAAATCCGAGAGCGGTATGGCCCGTGCTTTGGCGATGGCAGTGGCTGCGAAGCCGATAGCCTGGGTGTCGAAGCCATCTGTTAGGACAATCAAAAAGCAGATCGCGATGATCGCAACTCGATACCCTCCAAGTGGCCGATGATTCACTACGGATTCGATACTGATTTGCATTTTTTGACACTCCTAAGTACGTCAATATCAAGTTCGTTCAGCTGGCGCGCAACTGGTGGTGAGGGTGAAACACCTGTGCGCGCAGGAATATTCCGTCGCCGCGTCACTATGTCGAAGCAGTTCGATAAACGGTAGTAAAGCTCTTCAGGATCGCGATACTGGCCGCTTGGTATTGATGCCGCCTGTGCGTCGGCGCAGCCCAATCCTAAATGGATGTTCGGCGCCGCTCCGTTGGGCAACCGGTATGCGCGGAGTCGCGAATCTGAACGTGCAACTTTGACGGAATAGATAAGAGCATTTGGCTGTTCTTCGTCGTGACGCACGTCAACAAAACTCCGTGAGACGAATTCCCGCAATGGCCTCATGAACGTGAGGGGCACCCTCTCGTCTGTTTCATCGCGCAGTCAATGGCAATTCAAACGCCGCAGCAGCCACGTACGCATGGAGCAATCTCTCCTCAAGTCTTTTACAAACGCTTGCAAATCATCTTATGACTCACGCAATCACGCTCACGTCCCATCTCGGCAGCACTCTGCTGTTCTCAAACATGACCGCGAGCGAGTCGCTCGGTCGGCTGTTTTCGTACCGGATCGAGGCGGTCAGCAAGAACGCTGCGCTAGATCTGCGCGCGCTGCTTGGCACACCTATGACGGTAATGCTCGTGAGCCCGCAGGGCTACACGCGGTATTTCAATGGCATCGTCTGCGAAGGGCAGCAGCACGGCGTTGTCGATATCGACAACGTGCGCTACACCGTCTACACGCTCGGGCTCGTACCGAAGCCGTGGCTGTCGACGCGTCGGCGCGACTGCCGGATCTACCGCGGCATAAGCGTGCCGCAGATCGTTCAGTCGGTGCTCGACGACGTCGGCTACGGTGACGTGAAGCTGAGCCTTAGCGGCAGCTATCCGACGCGCGACTACTGCGTGCAGTACCGCGAAAGCGACTTCGATTTCATCAGCCGGTTGATGGAGCAGGAAGGCATCTATTATTTCTTCACGCACACGAACAGCACGCACACGATGGTGCTCGCCGACGCGCCCGGCGCGCACTCAGCCGTTACAGGCTTCGAGCAAATTTCGTATGCGCCTTCGGCATTGCGCGTTAAGCACATGAAGGCATCGGTCAGCAACTGGCAAGCCGCACGCTCGCTGAACACCGCCCACATGCAACTCGACGAGTGCCGGTATGAGTACGCCGGCAGCGAGCAGCGTTTGTCGGATCGACAGCGCTATGCGCAGGTACGTGCGGATGCGCTAAACGTTCCGCTTCTCGCGAGTACCGGCCATACCAACGCGTGCGGCCTCGCAAGCGGCGCGCTGTTCAAGTTGAAGGATTTTCCGGCAGCCGAAGCGGACGAGGAATATCTGGTAATCGAGAGCGAAATACGGCTTGTCGAACCGTATTACGTGACAGGCCGCGGCGACACCGACGAGAAGCCGTTCCGCTGCACATTCAAGGCGATTCGTAGCCACCGACCGTTCCGTACGATGCCGGTGACGCCGCGCCCGGTGATCGCCAACCTGCAGACCGCGGTGATATGCGGCGACACGTCGGAGGACATTGTGGTCGACAAACACGGCCGCGTGCAGGTCGCGTTTTTCTGGAGCCGGTCCGCCAAGCCGAACGCGCAAAACTCATGCCCCGTACGGGTCGCGCAAATGTGGGCTGGCAAGTGCTGGGGCACGCAGTTCACTCTGCGAGGCGGGCAGGAGGTGATCGTCAGCTTTCTCGACGGCAATCCGGACTGGCCGCTGATCATCGGCAGCGTCAACAACGCCGACAACATGCCACCATACAGTCTGCCCGACGACAAGACGCAGAGCGGCTTGAACAGCCGCGGTCGCGAAGGCGGTGACAGCGAGGACTACAACGAGATTCGCTTCGAGGATGACAAGGGCGACCAGCAGGTGCTGACCCATGAGCGCGCCCGTGACGTCCACGTCGCACACAGCTACACGCTGACCGCCGGCAACCAGATCAGACTTGTCAGCGGGCTCGCGAGCATCACGATGAACAGTTCCGGCGAGATCGCGATCGAAGGCACCCACATCACGGTCAACGGAGACCAAAACCTGGCGATGACCTCAGGCCTCGCCATGGAAATTAATTCCAAGGCCAATCTGACCATCAGTTCGACTGCCGCAATGGAAATCCTGTCCGAGGCGGACTGCCTGGTCCAGTCGACCCATTTACAACTAATTGGAACAGCCGCCGCGATACTCGGCGGCGCGGCTCCGACGATCCTGCCTTTATGAGCAAGATCCTGGACGGCGCCCGGCAGATGCGCCTTTCCGCGTCGGCTACCGCACGCCTGCGGCCAGCGATGAGCTCGCAGGCGGCCGTGCAGACCCTGGTCGACGAGGGCCTGACAGCGGATGCGCTGAGCCTTCTGGCGCGGCTGCTGCCGCGCCGCTATACGGTTGCGTGGGTATGCCAGTGCGGCAGCCGGCAGACGCTCGGCGAGCACGACCGCGCCGGCCTCATGCTTGCGGAAGCGTGGGTACGCGATCCTGGCGAAGCGCATCGCGAGTCTGCTGCGTCGTTCGCGAACGCGCACCGCTACCGGACGATCGGCGCATGGGCGGCGGCCGCCGCCGGCTGGACGGGCGGCAACCTGAATCCTCGCTACGAGCGGCCGACCCCGCCGCCGGAACATCTGACCGCGATCGCGGCGATGGCAGCCGTGACGTATATGGCCGCGCTGGTTCCCGCGCAACTGGACGCGCGATGTACCGCATTCATTCGCGATGCGCTGTGCCTGCTCGGCACCGCGCCCGAAGCACCATCGGCATGCCGGTAACTGTCGCGCCGCTGCGTGAAGGCGATCCGGCCGCACAAAATCACGGCGATCGTCTGCAGTCCCCAGCGCGCAGTTCTACCCAACGCTCAAAGCGGCAGTTCTGCTATTGCAGGTGTTGTAATCGCAAAAGAGGCTCTTCGCTTCGTAAGATTTTGTTGCTCCGCGTCAGTCAGCCGCCAGAAGACTCCGGGATTCTTTCGTCCAAACGTAGCTTACCGATCGCCGCATAGTTTCGTTGCTGGGCCGCAGCGTGCTGCGCCCCAACGTGCATGTCACGCAAGCGTCGCTGCAGCGGCGAGGTTTCGTAAACGGCGCTACCGCCGCCCAGCGCGAAGCACGCGTCGACGATACGTACGCAGGTGGCGGCCGTCCACACGGCGTTCTGCGTGTTTCGCATGCGGAGCGCGCCGTTGCCGATTGTTCCGGTCAGCGCCTGGCGCCAGTGGTTAGCAGCCTGCACCTCCAGGAAGGCCTGTGCGGCCAGGAGGTCGGCTTCAACGCGGCCGAGTTCGCCCTGGAACATTTCCGAGTCGCGCATCGAGGTCGGGGCGCGAAACTGCCTCCGGCCAGTATTGGCAAGCTCAATCAATTCGTTCACGGCGCCTTCCGCCATACCAGCCGAGAAGGCACTGTGCAGCACCGGTATGGTTTCACGCACGGTCTGATATAGCGGCCCAGGAAAACATGGCACCGCATCCTCGATATCGAAGAAGTTCGTCTCCGCCACGACCTTGTCGGTGAGCGCAATGTGATGACTGCCGGAACCCTTGAGCCCAGCCACGTGCCACGTATCCTCGATCCGCCATTCCGCTGCCGGGAGCACCAGGCCCCGCACCAGCGGCGGAGCGTCGTGGCCGGTATGACCAGGAAGCGGCTTTCCGTCCTTCATCATGATGCAGAACCCGAGCATCCAGTCGGCCTGCTGGCAGCCGCTGGCGAACGGCCAGCGCCCGCTCACGCGCCAGCCCCCCGGCACCGCTTCCGCAGTGCCCGCAGGCTGGCTCGAACTGGAAAGGATCGTGTCCGGAGAGGTTTCATAGACCTGATTGTAGGTTTCCATGGGCATCAAGGATGCAATCATCGCGGACCCGCTCGCGATCATCGCGGCCCAGCCCAACGAACCTTCCATTTTCGAGAGCTCGGCGATCACCTTGACTCCTTCTGGAAGCTCTAGCTCCAGCCCACCGTGGCTCCTCGGTACGAACATACGATAGACGCCGATCGATTTAAGCTTGTCTACCAGATCGGGCGGCATCCGGCGCGCCGCTTCGATTTCGGCCGCGCGCGATGGAAGATCAAGCGCCAGCTTGCGGATTGAATCGAGCATGCGCGTGGCAGTGTCGGTCATGACGTGAGTCCTATGAGGGTAGCGTTTTGGAGGTACGTAGCCAAAACACCCTACTCCACGCTTTATTCCGCAAGCCGCACTCATAGCAGGTGCGGCGTGCCGACCCATACGACGACCGCCTCCACACCTTTGGCATTTCCCCAGCTATGAGGTAGAGTCGATTCGAAATGCGCACTGTCGCCGGCCGCCAAAATGAACAATTTATCTTCAAGCCTTAGCCGCACCTCACCCGTGAGCACGTAAAGGAACTGCTCACCCGCGCAGATACTCACCTGTGTTTGCTCATTCCAAGGTGGTATTTTCACGAGCATGGAGTCCAGTTGGTGATTGGGCGAGCCATCTGTCAGTCTCCCGAACAAGGTCGCCGAGTCTGCGAAGCTGAACAGTTTCAACTCGTCCGCGCGGCAGACTGAACGTTCTTCGCCAGGGGTGTCGACAAAATAGTTCACAGGGACACCCAGTGCGCGCGAGATCCCCAAGAGTGAACGAAGCGATGGGTTTGCCAAGCCACGCTCTATCTGAGACAGAAAAGGTGTGGAGAGCCCCGCAGCGGTCGCCGTTTTGTCGAGCGTACGCCTGAGACGCTGTCTTAGAAGGCGGATTTTGTAACCTAGTGAAGACGCCGTTATATCGAGTTCCGATGCCATGTCAATATGTGCCTTGTTGAAGTTCTGGTCTATCCAGAGAAACGCACCCACTCTGACAGTGATTTATCCTCTGGATACCTAAGTTAATAAATATTTGGTGCGACTCAGTACTGGTCCATCCACAAATCGCACCAGAGCAACCTGTTGCCTCCGTCGGGCCGCAAATTTCAACTAACCTCAACGAACTTGTCGGGCACGGGATCGTGCGAACCGCTGCGCATGTCAAGTCGGCCGCGCCTGCCGGCAAATTGGGATTCACGGCTCATTCCTCTGAAGGTACGACTCCGATAGACAAAACAGTTGCGGTAGCGAACTATTCCAATAGGGGTCAAGTGACCGACACGTACGCGCGAGGGGATTGAAGGAGTAAAGGGGTCGCCGCTATCGGACTTCGTAAATCCGCTTGACATTAGTCTTATATGCCCATATTGTTTCCACACATGAGTTGTGATCTGATCGAACATGAATGCGCCGCGACTGGTAACCCATCCTGGTATCTGCAATAACACCGCGCTGCGCAAAGCCGCGCGGCGTCTGACTCGCTTTTACGACACCTGCATGGCAGAGACGGGTTTGCGAGCCACGCAATACACGATCCTGAGCCTGCTTGCGACCCGCGGGCCGACTACGATGGCCGCGCTTGCTGATCTGTTATCGATGGATCGGGCAACCATGGGACATAACCTGCGCCCGCTCGAGCGCGACGGACTAGTCACAATTCAGGTCGGTCGCGAAGACCGCCGGGAGCGTGAAGTGGCGTTATCCAATTCGGGCGCCAGGATGGAGGCACAAAGCAAGCCATCCTGGCAGAAGGCACAAGCCTGCTTTGAAAAGGAATTTGGCAAGGAAGACGCGTTGGCGATGCGGAGATTGATGGTTCGGATCGCGCAGCTTGAGTTGTCCGTCGATCAAGCGATTACCTGAGGTCAAGGACGCCACACCTGCCACCGACTTCCCCGCGACCTGCGGCGTGAGTTTCCCGTGCTCTCGCCGCATAAAAATCGCACATACGGGCATATGAGACTATTGTCATGAATATCCGATCTTCGTGTGTGCGCCGCAGCCTCCTTGCTGCACTTTCCCTTTGCTTGCTGACTGCCGTGACTTCCGCGCACGCTGCCGACGTTACCGCGACAGATACGAACGAAATTCGCGACCTGTTCCTGCGCCAGGCCACGGCCGAGACGGCACATGACATCGACGCCCTGGACGGCATGTTCGCGAATGGCGCCCCAGGCGAGCCGGACCCCGTATCGTTCGTGGCTCGCGCCTATCGCTTCTGGGGTCGGGACGCCGTCACTGAGCACTTCCGCAAGACTTTCACGGGCACGTGGAGCATCGAACCGGATCAGAGCGCCATTCGCATCATCCCGCTCAACGGTGACACTGTGCAGATCTATGCACCTACCCGCGTCACGCTCGGAGCGGCAGGCCAACCCGCCAAAACGGCCACTTTCCTGATTAACGAGTTTGCGATCCGGACGTCAAAGGGGTGGAAAATCGCGGCGGTTATTCCCGTGCCGGCCGAGTAAACAGGAGACGCACATGGGCATGCAAAAGACCTTCGCTTCGTTCATCGCCGCTGTGATCCTCGGCGCCACCCATGCGCCCGCGCACGCAGAAGCATCCAACCAGTTCACCGACGCAGACAGGCAAGCGGTCAAAGACGTCTTTCTCCAGCAGGCCGCTGCCGCCACGGCGCATGACATCGTGGCGTTCGAGCATGTCCTGGCATCCGCGCCTCCCAACCAGCCCGACCCAATCGCGTTCGTCGCTCGCGCCTACCAGTTCTGGGGGAAACCTGCGCTCATCGAGCACTTCAAGGAAACGTTCAAAGGCGTGTGGAAGTTTGAGCCGAACGTCGAGACCATAAAGATTGTTCCCATCACCGCAGATGTGGCCGAGCTGTACGCCGCTACCCAGATCACGCTTGGCGCTTCGGAGGCGTCGGCCAGAACCGCTTTGTTCCTCGTCTATGAGGTTGCCGTCCGGACCTCCGATGGCTGGCGTATTGCGTCGATAGTGCCTGTGCCTGCGAAGTAGATTCCGATTTCTCTTTCAAGGCGCGCAGGAGATACAAGCCACCATCTGCTATCAGATTGGCGGCCCGAGGTCTTCCGCTATGAAAATGTCGGCGATCGGCTCGTCAACATTCTCAGTCAGTGCTCTCATGCGCACTCCACGCGGCCACGACGGTTGAACAAAATTGAAGAAAACGCCGCGCAAAGACGCGCTAACAGAGCTTCATAATGCCGTGTGGCGAAACCTGTCGACGGCGGACAGTTTTCAGCGAGCGCTGAGTCGGCAAAGTTGTACAAACGGTCACAAACAACACTGACCAATCAACCCATTAATTATCATGTCAACAACAGGTGTCGAGAGTTTGCCCAGCCTGCTGCCGGAAATGCTTCCGCGGCTGTGGGCGTTCGCTCTGCGCCTGAGTGGCAACCGGCACGACGCCGAGGACGTTGTACAACGTGCGTGCGTGCGCGGACTCGAGCGGGCCCATCAGTTGCAGCCAGGCACCGCGCCATTGAGCTGGATGTTTTCGATTGTCCATTCGACGTGGATCAATGAACTCAGGGCGCGTAAAGTTCGCAGCCGTTCGAGCATGCAGTGGGACGATGACTTTCTGCAGACAGTGCCGGATCCAGGCGCGCGTACGCCGGAGGAAAATCTTCTGAACGCGCAGATTATCGAGGCGGTGGAGCGTCTGCCTGAAGCGCAGCGCATCGTGATGCTGCTCGTCGCCATAGAAGGCCTGAGCTACGCTGAGGCCGCCGAGGTGCTTGATGTGCCGATCGGCACCGTCATGAGCCGACTGTCCCGGGCGCGGCAAACCATCGGCGCGCAATTCGGCCGTCGCGAAGATTCTGTGGCGAGCTCTTCCCGCACCCAGCGAGCGCTATGATGACCGTCAATGATGCCAGCCTGCTCGCCTACGTCGGCGGTAAAGTATCAATGATGCAGTTGCTGAACCCGGCAGTCGCATGACGCGGGCGGCGTTATATTAGCCGCCTGGTGGGGATGTGATAGCACACCGGTGTTGCTTCTGGTGTGCCCATGTCAGACTCGAGGCATGACCGCTCGCCATTATTGGATCCTGCCAACCCATGAGACCCGACGACAGCAATTTACTCGCGTATGTTGACGGCGAACTCGAACCTGCCGAGTCGGCATCGATCGAGGAAGAGCTCGCGGGTTCACCGGCGCTACGCGAGAGTGTCGCATTACTGCGTGCGTCAAACCTGCCCTATCGCGAAGCCTTCGGGACGCAGACGCTGCCGCCCGTGCCGGAAGACCTTCAGCGCCGGATCGAAGCCATGGCCGACGCGGCGCAGCCCCCGCCTGCTCAGCACGCACAGCCGCGGATCGGCCCGCCGGCTGTTTGAGGCTGGCCGGCCCTTTCACAATTTCCGGGCCCTCCGAAACCAGCTTGCGCTGCGCCACCATCCATTCGTAAAGAGCGCCGCACACCGATTTGGCCCGGCTCCTCCGGAAGCCGACCGCGCTCTTCCGCATTCAGCGCCGCCGCATTGCGCTCGACGTTTTGTGAGAAAAAAGCGGCATCAAGCCGCCGATGTAACTCGACGAGGAAATTTCGCTTGCAACTGTTTGCAACGGAGGAACATGCGTGCGGATGGTCGGAATAAATCAGGATGGCCAGGCGTTGTACCCGTCGTAGTCCGACCGGCCGCTTTTTACTCGCCATGCGCGAAAATATCGCGCCCAAGGCCGCCGTACCCTAACTCCGACTGGAGGCAGTCCAAATGAAGATTGGTTTTGTCAGCATGCCACTAACCGGGCACCTAAACTCAATGCTTGCGCTGGCTAGAAAAATGCAAGCGCGTGGCAATGATATCGTCTTTATCGGGATTCCAGACGTTGAACCAGTTGTTCGCGCTGCAGGAATAGAGTTTGCCTCCTACGGCGAAGAGGAACTCCCCATGGGATCGTCGACAGCTATCGTCGCGCCTGTTGCAAAGCTCTACGGCACTGACGCGACACATTGGACGATCCAAGGCGCGGGTAGAGCAATGTTTCAGTTGGCGTCGCTGCATCTGCCGCGCACGATCAGGAAAACCGGCGTTGAAGCGTTGGTGATAGATACCATTCACATGTACCTTGAGATCGTCCCTATAAGCTTGGGAATTCCCTATGCCCATGTATGGTCCATCTTAAACATTGATTTTTCCGGTGCAACGTTACCCTCTGTATGGCCGGGAATAAACGAGGATACGCCTGCGGGGCGTGCTCGTAATCTCGAAATCCTAAAGAAAAGCGACAATGCATTCTTTGGGATCGTTCAGGAACTGGCGCAAGAATACGCTGAACGCGTTGGACTGAGGCTTGACTGGAGTAATCCCCGCGCAACTGTCTCGAGGAATGCTGCGGCCATAGTATCTCAAACTCCTAAAGAGTTCGATCTCCCGAACATTCGGTGGCCTTCGGAGTTTCACTATGCCGGGCCGTTCTTTGACGAAGCAGGACGTGAGCCCATTCCCTTTGATTGGGAGAAGCTAGACGGCAGACCGCTCGTCTATGCTTCCCTGGGAACTCTCGTGAACGGACTCGATAAGATATATAAGGCCATTCTCTCCGCGGTCGGACGGATACCCGGAATTCAGGTTATCTTATCAAAAGGAACCAACATCAAGCCGGCTGAACTCGGACCGATTCCAACCAACGTGATTGTCGTTGACAAAGCCCCGCAGATCGAGATCCTCAAGCGTTCGGTGATGTGCATCACCCACGCTGGACTCAATACAACGCTGGAATCGCTTGCACAAGGTTTGCCCATGATAGCAATCCCTATCGCCTACGATCAGTTCGGTGTCGCCCTCCGCATTGCCTACCACGGAGTCGGCGAGTTTCTTGAAATTGAGAACCTGACCGTTGATTCCCTGGAAGAACTGATTCGGAAGGTGCTGTCCGCTCCTAATTATCGCGAAAAGGCGCAATATTTCAAGAAAGTCATTGCTGAGCGCAACGGGCTTGACATTGCCGCCGAGGCGATCGAGCGCGCATTCGAACGAGCCCCGACAACCGCCCTGCTGCGCCGGTATCAGTGACTTGACACGCCGGTGCGACGGCGACCTACCACGCCAAGGGTCTTACCAGCGGACGCCAGCTCGCGCATGGCTCGGTGTGGCACGCCCGCTAAACCCGAGCGACGGAAGGACCGGTCCGCTCAGCATATCGTCCTCAAGTCGACCGACGCTTTGCCGATATCATCAGACAAGCACCGGCGATTCGCCGCATTGCGACGAATCGCGGAATTCCTACACATCCCCTTTGGATAACTGGAAATGTCGACTCCGATCAGCAGTAGCAGCAGCGGGTTGCAGGGCGCCGCGATCCCTTCTGCCGCACCTGCCAGCGCAGGTCAGGCGAGACCCGTTCAATTGGGGGCACTGTCGGGCGCTGCGATGCTGTTGCCTGAGGATCTTGCCACCTCGCTCCAAGCGGCAGCCAGCGTCAACCAGTTCGAGCTTGCGTTCAATCAGGTCCTGCAAAACGCAACACCCGTCGACCCATCGACCGGTCAACGCGAAATATCGGCGAGCGCCGACAGCCAGTTGAGCGCGACGCTCAACAACTTCCTCACGGAAAACGGTTTCAGCGCGCAACAAGCCGACACAGCAAGCGCGAATTTCGGTGAGCAGTTGGCCAAAGGTGGTCCGATCAATCTGAGCGCAACTTTCGTCGGCACGACCGCGAACGCCTTCTCGGTTTCGGCCGGTTACGGCTCGCAGACGACGTCGGCGTCGGGGATTTCGGTCAACGAGCGCTTCGGCTCGGTCTCGATCGGATTCGATCCCACGACTGGCGAATTCTCGATTTCGCTCGAAAATCAGCAGATGGGGGCGACGACGTCGATCATAGAACCATCGGCTGCGGGATCGAGTTCACTACAAACGCTTTCCCTTCCGCTGGTGAACAGCGTAACGGTGGTGAACAGTGCGGCCCTCGGCGGCAACGTAGGCGACGACGTTGTGAAGACCGGCCGACTGCCTGCCGCGCAGGCTAACGAAACAACAGGGCGTTCTGCTGCAAGCACCCGATTGCTCGGATTGATTTCTGAACTCGGGCATCCGACGCTGCATCACACGCCGGACGCATTAGACTTGCTAAGCCTCGCAGCCAGGAATGAGCGAACGGGCGGCGCGGCGGCAATTCGAACTGCTGGAGCCTCAGACGAAACGCTGAACCCACGTGCGACTCAGGCAACCGGCGTGAAGATTGGCTTCAGGCAGCCCTTGTCTATCGCGAGACACAATCTCAACGGCTACGGTACGACACTATTCAAGCGTGCCGACGGAAGCACCGGCGCGATGTCGTTCGAGCCGACAAACATCGCGGCCTAATAAGGCGCGCAGCTCGACAAAATTGGGCTGGGTACTTCGGATATTCGGTGCGCGCGCCGCCGGTCCGCAATGCGATCCTCCGGCCGGACGCCCCGACATCTCCGGAGCCTCGTAAGTCGGACGACCTTGCGACCAGATTCGCCCACGCACAAGGTTTTGTACGCAGTCACCCAAGTGTATCTATTCTGTCGCCCGTACGATCTGTCATCGGTCGCATTGCACCGATCGCACACTCTTACGGAGCTTTAGAAAGCATGCTTCATGACCTGCCTGCCATCCAGAAAAACGTTCACTGGGGATATTTTGACGCGGCGCTAGCGCCCGCGCTAATCGTCGAGAGCGGTGACTTCGTTCGCGCCGAAGCGATAACGCATCATGCAGGCGACGCCCCCGAGCTCATGATGGATGACAAGGTACGCGCGCTCTACGACACCATTCCAGAGTCCGATCGCCAACCCGGTGTGCATCTGATGACGGGGCCGATCTTCGTGAAGGACGCGAAGCCTGGTGACCTGCTTGAGGTGCGTTATTTGCAAATGATTCCACGCTTCAACTACGGCTCGAATCTCGCGGCGCACTGGGGTCATCTGTTCACCGACTTCGAGAAGGAACGCGTCACTATCTACGAACTCGATCAGGCATCGAATACGGCTCACGCGCTGTATGCGTATGATTATCCCGGCAAGTATCTCGTACCGGGCAAGCGCTCGGAGATTCGCGACTGCTGCCGCGAACTCGCGCTCGAAGGCATTCGTGTGCCGGTGCGTCCCCATCTGGGCACGGCAGGCGTCGCCCCCGATGTGGCGGGCCGCGTGAGCACCGTGCCGCCGGGCGCACATGGCGGCAATATCGATAACTGGCGTATTGGCGCGGGCTCCACGATGTATTACCCGGTCGCGGTGGATGGTGGGTTGTTCTCGATCGGTGACCCGCACGTATCGCAAGGCGACGGCGAAATCAGCGGCACTGCGATCGAAGCGTCGCTCAACGTGATGTTCCAGATCGTACTGCGGCGCGACTTCACATTTCCATCGCCCCTGCTGGAAACGCCAGACTATTGGATCGTCCATGGCTTCGATGAAGACCTCGATATCGCAACGAAAAACGCTTCACGCGACATGTTGTTGCTGCTCACCGAACAGCAGGGCCTGTCGCGCGACGACGCGTATTCGCTAATGAGCGTCGCTGCGGATTTCTCCGTGACCCAGGTCGTCGATGGCCGTCAGGGCATTCACTGCAAGATCCCCCGGAGCATTTTTCCTCCGAAGAAAAAACATCGCGCCTGAGTTGTGCGTGAGCGCTACAACGGTGCGTTCGCGCACAGTTGTGGCGCGGCGCGGCGGCGGTACGTCTACGCACTGTCCTGGCGCAGCGCTGCAGTACTAACGGCGTTTATAACGATGGCACGGACATTGCCTTTGAATGACTCGACTGACGTTCGTCAGGGTCCGGGAGCCTGGGTTGGAGTTACTGCGTTTTACCACCGAGTCATACGCCGAAGTAGATCGCGTGCGAGCATGGAACGAGGCGCTCGAACGGCTTGGCCTGCGCTACGGCGCACCTCAGTCAACCGCGCGCCACTTGCATGGAACCATCAGGTCACGCAAGTCGAGCAACGGCTTTGAGCTGATCGCACTGGCCGCGTTCGCGCAAACCATTGAGCTCAAGGCCGATGGCGTCGACAGTCTCGTGATTGTGCTGCATCTCGACGGCGGCATGACGCTCGTCGCCGACGGTGTGCGCACGCGTGTTACTACCGGCGATATTGTTTATGCGTCGTCTCGCGAGGAGGCGCACCTCGCGTTCACGTCCGACTTCCGTGCGTTTGTAATCCGCGTGCCCCGCTCCGCCATTAACGCACGCCTCCTTACACCGTTCTCACTGCGCGCAGGGCGTTTACCCGTAGACGCCGGTATCGGCCACGTGTTCTCCGGCTTTCTGCGCTCGATTGCTGAAAGCGTCGAGACGTTGTCACTCGACGAGCTGCGTCCTCTCGAACTCGCGCTCGCGGAGTTCCTGGTCGCCGGTCTTGTCGGGCACGACAAGGAAGGCAGCTTTAGTGGCCTCACGCCATCTCAGGCCGCGCTCTTTTCGCGCGTATGTCGAACCATCGAGGGCAATCTCGCTGACTCCGATCTCGGGCTGACATCGATAGCGAAAGAAGAACGCGTCTCGCCGCGTTATCTGCAGAAACTGTTTGAAGCGGTTGGACAGAATTTCTCGACCTACTTGCGCTCACGCAGGCTGGAGCGCTGCCGTGCAGATCTGGTCAATCCTCTGTATGAAAAACTTTCGATTGCCGATGTCTGCTTCCGCTGGGGTTTCAACGATGCCGCGTAT
>Ga0302231_10001012_pt1 | contig 18525 bp, 17 predicted proteins | sample II_Palsa_N2_2_FD_193522 | JGI IMG/M metagenome (GOLD analysis project Ga0302231, IMG submission 193522) | Peat permafrost microbial communities from Stordalen Mire near Abisko, Sweden - II_Palsa_N2_2 | ecosystem: Environmental > Terrestrial > Soil > Palsa > Peat permafrost | place: Sweden...
AGCGCAATCAGGAACACGCTGGCGCTAAAACTCGAAGGAAAGAAGAAGAAAGCAAGAGGTAGCCAGGCCGTCGCCGGTAGCGGGCCGATGAGGCGCAGCACCGGATGCACCCAGTAGCCCACCGCCTTCGACCAGCCAATACCGACGCCCACGATAAAACCCGTCGCAGCACCCAGCACGTAGCCGTAGGCAAGCAGGCCAAACGAGTGCGCGACACTCGAACCGAGTCGCGAATAGTCCTCCGCGTATACCCCGATCAGCGCCTGCGGCGGCGCGAAGAAAGGCCGCGGCAGCCATTCGAGTTGCGCGGTCAGCACTTCCCACGCCGTGATGCCAACGGCCAACGCGAGCAGCCAGGGCATCGCGTGAACCCAGGCATCGACGCGCGCCTGCGGTTTGACATTATGTTGCGCTGCACGCGCATCGCCCGCCTTGCCGTCTTCGCCCGCCCGGCTGCGCCACCCGGCCACGCCGACAGCAACGGCCAATGCCGCGAGCACCAGCTTGATGACGAGGTATTGCCGCGTGTAAGGCCAGTCGTCGGCGGCTGGCCACCATTGGGTCAGCGCTGCACTGCCGAGCCAGGCCAGCGCGGCAAGCCATGTGATGGACGCGCCGCGCGAAAGCGTTGCGCGCGTCATCGTGGCCGTGGCCGGTTTCACGTCGGCCGCATCGCGCGTCGTAACCGAATCGAGCTGGGTGGACATGATGATTCCAATCTCCCGCATGGTTTCGCAGGCAAGCCGCGAGCGCTGCGCTGTTAAAACGCCTGGCTGGTGGAGAGTTTTGTCCGAAGAAACGGTGCGCTAGTGCGAAGCGTGGCCCAACGTCAACCCGCGATAACCTGCGCCCTCCAGGCACTGAGAAGCCAAGTATCGCGGCGGTCCTCGCACGCCCCAACCAACAAATTTCGCTTTGCTTATGTGTTGACGCCGAAGCTCGCCGTTTTAACGTTTGCGCGGCCAGCATAAGGAGCGAGCGCGCGTGCTGCTGACATCAATCCAGGGCATTCCCGTGACAATCGACCGGTTAAAACTTGCCGCCCCTTGTATTGAAAGCATTTTGAAACCATAGCCAGGTGCCGATGCCTGCCCTTTCGTGCACCCGCAATATATGCACATAACAAAGTAATAGATGACCCGCTTATGCACGTTGTGAGAACGAGACAGAGCAAAATTTTCCAGCCCTAAACAATTATGTTTTCGATATATTCACGGCATTCTTACTGGCCACTGACGGCGGTACCCCGAATTGGAGACGGGGAGGTCTTGGCGGAGCAGGAAAAAGCGGGAACAGTTTTGCTGTCGTCCGTTCTCGCTATCAGCCGGTTGTCCGAGCGCGGGGTTTATATCGTAGTCCATACGATTCGCGCAACGAACAGCTGACATAAATGGGACTTGCTCGCCTTGCGAGTGACAGCCCCACTCACACAAAGTGAAATCAGATGAAAATGAAAAAGACCTCGGTGGCACTACTCGCTCTTGGCGCGTTTGCCGGCGCCGCACATGCACAAAGCAGCGTGACTCTGTACGGTATCGTCGACGCGGGTATTCTGTTTAATAACAACGTCAAAGGCTTGCACGAATACGCAGTCTCGCAGGCAAACTCGTCACGCTGGGGCCTGAAGGGCACGGAAGACCTGGGTGGCGGCCTGTCGGCGATCTTCACCCTTGAAAGCGGCTACACCACGGGCACGGGTGCACTGTCCCAAGGCGGCCTGGAATTCGGCCGTAAAGCTTTCGTCGGTTTGAGCAGCACCACGTTCGGTACGTTGACGGTTGGCCGTCAATATTCGATCAGCAACGACCTGACCTCTGTGTTCGCCTCCGGTGCCGACTGGGCCGCCTCGGGCCTCAGCTACGGCACGCGCGCCAGCGACGTCGACAACGTCGATACGTCGAACCGCGTCCAGAACTCGCTCAAGTATACGAGCCCGAACTACAACGGTCTGCAGGCAGGCGCGCTGTACAGCCTGGGCGGTCAGGCTGGCGACTTCACCAGGAACTCGGTGATCGACGGAGCGGTCTCGTATGCGAACGGTCCGATCCACCTCGGCGCAGGCTACACGTTCGTGAAGGATCCGTACTACGCGACCTACGGCAACCAGGGCAATTCGTCGTCGCCGACGTCTTCGGCCACGGGTGCGAACGACAACATGAACAACAAGATCTACGGCGGCTACGCTACGGCGGGTTCGCAGCAGATCATCGTGGCGGGTGGTTCGTATGCAATCGGACCGGCAACCGTCGGCCTGCTGTATTCGAACACGCAATTCGGCAACCTGGGTTCGGTCACCGCAGTGGGTCAGATCACGGCTCCGAAGTACACGGGCAATGCAACGTTCAACTCGGGCGAAGCCAACCTGAAGTACCAGGTGAACCCGGCTCTGCTGCTGGCAGCCGCTTATATCTACACGCACAACAGCGGCGCAGACAACCTGGGCAGCGCGAAGTACAACCAGTTCAACCTGGGCGCGATCTACTCGGTGTCGAAGCGCACTTCGTTCTACGCGATCGGCTTCTTCGAGACGGCTTCGGGTATCGACTCGACGGGCAAGAAGGCAGTTGCAGATCTGAGCGGCAGCGCCTATTCGGCTGACAACCACCAGCTCGCCGCTATCGTCGGCATCACCCATCGCTTCTAAGTGGGTGGACACCGGCCGCTCCCAAGCGGCCGGTTAGTCAAAAGAAGAGCAGCGCTCGCAGTTCAATGCTGCGGCGCAACGGCGCATCGGCCGGCGACGTAGGATCGTCAAAGGCCGTATGCGCAGTCAGACGCGCAATTCCGTCACCCGCCGAATCGTAGATCTTCAGCAGCAGGTATTCATCGGGCGTCATGTTGGGGAAGTAATACCAACGGTGTCGCGGATTGAAAACCAGCGCATACGTCTCGCCCACCTTGTCGGGATAGACGAGGTCCGAAGCCACCAGATCGTTGAGCGCAATACTGCGTGAATCGCACAGCGCAAGCGGCGACGATTGCACGGTTTCGCCGATTGGTCGCCACAGGTTGACGATCGCTACGCGGCCCTTCAGCAATTGCTCAGCTTCATCTCGCGGTAAATGGTCACGCACCCGGCGAGGCCCCGACACGAATGTCTGGTCGTTATGGATGTATTTGACCGGTTCCCTCACGCCATCATGTCGATCAACCCTGCCGTCACGCAGCGTGTGATCGAACACGACCACCCGCTTCGCCCCAGTGGCTTCTTTGAGCAGCGCGTCTGCTTCCCGGTAATAGACGGACTCGATCTTCGCCGGGTCGGAGAAATCGCTGAGCGCGCTCGCGCAGCGATGCAGTTCGAAACCATTGCGATCGAGCGACAACGCACCTGGCGGCGGCGCGATGCGCGCATTCGAGATCGTCACACGATGCGCCCGGTACACGCCGCTGCGTTTGGGGACGCCGGGCGGTGGTTCGTATTGGTACGACACCGGCCTCTCGCCATTGGACTCGAGATAGTTCAGCTCCGCCTCGATCGTCGTAACCGACGCCGGCGTGTCGATGACAATATCGCTCATGTTCTTGCCCCCTTCCCCCTAAAACGATTCGCTGAACGGTCGCAAATCGATTTCCTGCGACCACGCGCTGCGCCGCTGCTGATGGAGATGCCAATAGGCCTCGGCGATATCGTCGGGATTGAGCAGGCCATCCGGTCCGCTTTCGGCAACACGCTGCGGTGCAGACGTACGCAGCCGCTCGCCGTCGATGCCTCCATCGATCACCACATGCGCAACATGAATATTCTTTGGCCCGAACTCACGCGCGAGACTCTGCGCAAGAGAGCGCAAAGCGGCCTTGGCAGAGGCAAATGCCGCAAATGGCGGACGGCCGCGCAACGAAGCGGTCGCGCCTGTGAACAGCAGCGAACCTTGGCCCGCGGCCACGAGTGCCGGCAGCGCCGCCCGGGCGAACAGGAAGCCGCCGAGCGTCGAGACGCGCCACGCCGCTTCGAACTGCTCAGCAGTCAACTCAAGCGTCGGCACACGTATCCCGCTAGCGGCATTGAAAATTGCCGCTTCGAGCTTACCCGCCTCAGCGAGTTGCCTCGCGATTGCGACCAGGTCGCTTTCGCTTGTGACGTCGCCGGGAAATGCCAGAGCATGGCCACCCGTGCCGCGAATCTCATCGACGACCGCATCGAGCCGTTCGCGCGAGCGGCCCGTCACGGCAACGCTGAAGCCCTCGCGAGCAAAGCGGCGCGCGAGCGCCGCGCCAAGTCCAGCGCTCGCTCCCACACCGGCAATCCACGCGACACGCTTGCGCGCCTCGCCTTGCCCGACAGCGTCGGTCATTGCGCCCTCCTTTGTGTTCTGGTCGTGAGCATCATCCCGGCGGAATGTCGAGCGGCACGACAAACATGCCGGCAGTGTATTCCATATGAAAATAGCCGCTGCGCGCGTACGCGGCAATGCGTTCCAACCGCTCGGACGATTGGCAGCTGTGGGCCGCCGCCGATGTCTCGTCAGGGGACCGATCCGGATTCACCGGGACGCGCTTTGACAATTGCTTTTGCAGGCTTCGCACAGGATGGCGGAGTCCGCCCCAAAAAAGCGTCGCTGAATGTGTGGCCATACGACCTCCGTCGATTCAATGCCATCCAGTCAAATCTAGTGTGCCGCTCAAGCAAGCGCAAACAAGTTTTTGTGGATTGGTTTTCGGAGAACGCAGCAAAAACCGCATTGGCAACAAGGGGAAACGGCCTCTTCCGCCTCGACTCAGTTCAGAGTCGCCCCGGTCGTGGATCGACCACGAAGCCATCGCGGTTCGGCATTTTCACAGCCGGCAAAGACCGTGCGTCCAGACGGGTGTCCGGCGGCACGATGCCGTTCTGGTTGAGCAGGAATGCGCAAACCGCATAGACGTCATCGGCGGAAAGCGACTCGGGCGCAGTAAAGGGCATCGCACGGCGAATGTAGTCGAACAGCGTGGTCGCGTAAGGCCAGTAGCTGCCTACCGTGCGTTTCGGCTTCGCGCTCGCCAACGTGCCGCGCCCACCCACTAACGCATCGCCGAGCAACCCTTGGCCCTGCGCGCCATGGCATGCGGCGCATTGCGCCGCAAACACGCGTGCACCCGTGGCGACATCGCCGCTACCTGCGGGCAGGCCGCGGCCGTCGGGCGCGATGTCGATATTCCATGCCGCGAGGTCCTGGTCCGATAACGGTGTGCCGACACCGTAGCCCGCGTATGCGCTCGACGCCAGCACACTCGCAACGACAAAAACGCTAGGCGCAAGCGTGCGTCTCAACACATTACGCATTGCGCACCTCGCCATTAGCCTCAATACGCCATTGCTGAATCGCGTTGTAGTGATACTGCGAGTTCAACCCACGTGCAGCCACTAGCGCTTCCCGCGTGGGCTGCACGTAGCCGGTCGAATCAGTGGCGCGCGACAGGATCACCGCGGGCGTACCCTGCCATAGCCAGTCCAGTTGAAAGCGCGACAGCGCGCGATCGCGCGGGCTCCCGTCGAGGCGTGCGAGTTGCCACGTTGCGCCCGCATCCGTCGATACCTCGACCTTGCGAATCGCACCGCGCCCCGACCACGCGAGGCCAGTGATCGGGTAATAGCCTTGCGTGCTTAGGCGATGCCCAGGCGAAGGCCGGGTAATCACAGACTTTGCATCCATTTCGAACGCGAACTGACGGGCGGTTCCATTTGCCATCAGGCTCGTGTATCGAGAGGTTTCCTCGCGTGTCTGCAGCGGTGCATCGACGAACTTCAGACGGCGTAGCCACTTGACGTTCGTGTTGCCTTCGAAGCCCGGCACGATCAGGCGCAACGGATAGCCGTTTTCCGGGCGCAAATGCTCACCGTTCTGCGCATAGACCACCATGGCACGCTCGAGGATGCGATCGAGCGGCAAGCTGCGCGTCATCGCCGCGGCATCCGCGCCTTCCGCCAGCATCCAGCCGCCGCGTCCACCTTGCCCATCTTTCGAGGTCGACAGGCCACCCACTTCTTCCAGCAAGGTCGAAAGCCGCACCCCCGTCCATTCGCAGCACGACAGCAAACCGTGCGTTAGTTGCACCGGTTGGCCGCTGGGTCCATTCCATTCGCCGCCGGTATTGCCGGAGCATTCGATGAAATGGATCCGCGATTCGGACGGCAGGCGAACCAGGTCATCCATCGTGAACAGCTTCGGCTCGCGTACAAGGCCATGAATCACGAGGCGGTGCTGATCGGGATCGATATCCGGCACACCGTTGTGATGCCGTTCGTAGACGAGACCGTTCGGCGTGATTGTGCCGAACAGATCCGCTAGCGGCGTCATCGACGAAGCGGCCCCGGGCAATGGCCACGCCTTCGCGCTACGACGCACCACGTCGGCCTCGTGCGCTGAGGGCAAGCCATAGGGATGCTCGAGTATCGGCGTGCCCGGCGTGCGGCTCCATGGCGCGATATCAAGCGGCTTTAGCAGCGGGTTTGCCGCCGCACCAGCGCGCTGCGCGACCACCAGACCGCTCGCGGCGAGTCCGCCCAGCAAACGGCGACGGCCGCGCGAAGTGGGCCTGTCCGGTGCATGGGGTGTGGTGTCGCGAACCTTTTTCATCAGCGTCAGTGCGTCATGGGCCAACTGACCATCGTAGCAACTGAAGCCGCGCCGACCAAACGAGCAATCGTGATATCGATCGAACCCAATGTGTAGAACGCCCGCTGCCCTCGGCTTACCAGGCTCGCAAATAAACTAAACAGAAAAACGCCGATAAGGATTTGAGGATTCGTTATTGGAGTGCGCCCTTGTCGATTCTTATACTCGATCACGGTCAGCACTCGCCAGCGAAGAGTGCCAAATTTCCACAGCAGGAATGCCTAAATGAGCCTACGTCCTTTGCATGACCGCGTGATCGTCAAACGCCTCGATCAGGAAACAAAAACCGCTTCGGGCATCGTCATTCCCGAGAGCGCCGCAGAAAAGCCCGATCAGGGCGAAGTAATCGCCGTTGGCCCCGGCAAGCGCGATAACGACGGCAAACGTATCGAGCCGGATCTGAAAGTCGGCGAGCGCGTGCTGTTCGGCAAATACGCAGGCCAGCAGGTCAAGGTCGACGGCACCGATCTGCTCGTGCTGCGCGAAGAAGACATCGTCGCCGTAGTCCACCAATAAGGGAGCATCACAAGATGGCAGCCAAAGAAATCGTCTTTAGCGACAGCGCGCGTTCGAAACTGGTCGAAGGCGTCAACATCCTCGCCAATGCAGTGAAAGTCACGCTCGGCCCGAAAGGCCGCAACGTCGTGCTCGAACGCAGTTTCGGTTCGCCGGTTGTGACGAAAGACGGTGTGTCTGTGGCCAAGGAAATCGAACTGGCGGACAAACTGCAGAATATCGGCGCGCAACTGGTGAAAGAGGTTGCATCGCGCACCAGCGACGCCGCGGGTGACGGTACCACCACTGCTACCGTGCTGGCGCAAGCTATCGTCCGCGAAGGTCAGAAATACGTCGCGGCGGGCCTCAATCCGCTGGATCTGAAGCGTGGCATCGACAAGGCCGTGACCGCAGCAATCGAAGAGCTGAAGAAAATCAGCAAGCCGACCACCACGAGCAAGGAAATCGCCCAGGTCGCGACGATCTCGGCTAACGGTGAAGAATCAATCGGCCAGCGCATTGCCGAAGCCATCGACCGTGTCGGCAAGGAAGGCGTGATCACCGTCGAAGACGGCAAGTCGCTCGCGGACGAACTGGACGTGGTCGAAGGGCTGCAGTTCGATCGTGGCTATCTGTCACCGTATTTCATCAACAATCCGGACAAGCAGGTCGCCGTTCTCGACAGCCCGTTCATTCTGCTACACGACAAGAAGATCTCGAACATCCGCGATCTGCTGCCGGTGCTCGAGCAGGTTGCCAAGGCTGGCCGTCCGCTGCTGATCATCGCTGAGGACGTCGAAGGCGAGGCGCTCGCGACGCTGGTTGTGAACAACATCCGCGGCATTCTGAAGACGGTGGCGGTCAAGGCGCCTGGCTTCGGCGACCGCCGCAAGGCCTTGCTCGAAGACATTGCGATCCTGACCGGTGGCCAGGTGATTGCCGAGGAGACCGGTCTCACGCTCGAAAAAGCGACGCTCGCGGAACTGGGCCAGGCCAAGCGCATCGAGGTGGGCAAGGAAAACACCACGGTCATCGACGGCGGTGGCGACGCGAAGAACATCGAAGCGCGTGTGAAACAGATTCGCGTACAGATCGAAGAAGCCACCTCCGATTACGACCGCGAAAAACTCCAGGAGCGCGTCGCCAAGCTCGCAGGCGGCGTGGCGGTGATCAAGGTGGGCGGCGCAACCGAGATCGAAGTCAAAGAGAAGAAGGACCGCGTGGACGATGCGTTGCATGCGACCCGTGCAGCCGTGGAAGAAGGCATTGTGCCCGGCGGCGGCGTGGCGCTGATCCGCGTCAGGAACGCGATTAAGGATCTGAAAGGCAGCAATCCGGATCAGGACGCTGGCGTGAAGATCGTGCTGCGCGCGCTTGAAGAACCGCTCCGCCAGATCGTGACCAACGCGGGCGAGGAAGCGAGTGTGGTAGTGGCGAAGGTCTCGGAAGGCAGCGGCAACTTCGGCTACAACGCGCAAACCGGCGAATACGGCGATCTGGTGGAATCGGGCGTGCTCGATCCGACCAAGGTCACGCGCACGGCGTTGCAGAACGCGGCTTCGGTTGCGGGCCTGTTGCTCACCACCGATGCGACCGTGTATGAAGCGCCGAAGGACGCGCCGCCGCAGTCGCCGGCGGGCGGACCGGGTGCAGGCGGTCCAGGCTTCGACTTCTGATGACCGGCCTCGCGCGAGCATGTGTGTTTTGCATGGCCGCGCGAGGCGAAGCTTGCTCAGGAAACGCTAGAAACAACCAATCGCTCACGACGCAATAGCGTCAAATTCTCTGTCAAAACATCCTTAAGCATTTTTTTGCAGATGCTTATCTGGATTTGTCGTTTCGACCATATTCAGCAGACCATTAACATCCTGTCGTTCCGGCCCGAGCGCGCCGAAGGATTCACAGGAGAGCAACATGGTCGCTCATCATGGCGGACCGCCAGAGATCGTCATCGTCGGTGGCGGCCTTTCCGGTACGGCACTCGCCATCAAGCTGCTGCGCGAGGCGCGGCAAGCCCTTGCGATCCGCCTGGTCGACCCATCCGCACAACCGGGTCGCGGCCTCGCGTACTCGACTCAGGAGCCGGGGCATCTGGTCAACGGCCCCGCCCTCATCTTCACGCTCTACCCAGATCAACCTGAGCATTTCGTCGACTGGCTTACCACGCAGCCGGAGTTTGCGAGCCACCCTCGTGATGCGGTCGCGCAGGCGTACGTGCCGCGCTGGCGTTTTGGCGACTACGTGAGCGAACAATTGCGGCTGGCACAGCAGCAAGCTGCGCCAGGCGTCACCTTCGAACATGTCCGGGCACGCGTCGAAGATCTCGATGTTTCACCAAGCGGCATTACGCTCGCGCTCGACGCAGGCCGCGTGCTGCTCGCCGATCACGCGGTGCTCGCGCTCGGTGTGTTCCAGTCGCGTCCGCGCTTTGACTCAAGCGGCCAGCTCACGCAAACGGGCCGGTATGTCGCTAACATTTGGGACTGCTCGCGTCTCGCAGCACTCGTCGATGCAGACGAGCTCGTGCTGGTGGGCGGAAGTCTCACGATGATCGACACCGTGGTATCGCTCGAAAAGCTGGGTTACCGCGGCACCTATAAGGTACTCGCGCGGCATGGCCTGACGCCCGTCGAACGGCGCAATCCCGCTCCGACTGAAGAACCGTTCGGCAGCGTCGGGCCGCCGCACACGTTGCGGCAGGTCGTGCGTGAATTGCGTGAGAAAGCTCGGACCATCATCGCGCTCGGTGGTGACTGGCAAGCGCTACCTGGCGCGCTGAAGCCGTACCTTGCAGACTGGTGGCGTAACGCAGCGTTGACCGACAGGCAGCGGTTCTTCCGCCACGTGCGGCCGCATTGGGATGTGTTCCTGCATCGTGCGCCGCCGGTTAGCGCAGCGCTGGTCACGGCGCTGCGCGCAAGCGGCCGCCTGAGCATCGAGGCGGCCATCGTCACCGGGCTAGCAGAAGCGCCAGCGGGACGCGTGAGCGTGCGCTACCGGCCGCGGGGCAGCGAAGAGGAATGCACGATCCTCGCGCGCGGAGTCGTCAACTGCACTGGGCCCGACTATCGCTGGCACGCCGGTTGTGAGCAACCTCTGGTGCACAATCTGTTTTCGCGCGGCCTCGTGCAAGCGGGACCGGTTGGGCTTGGCATTGCGGTCGATCCGTCGCTGGCCGCTGTGGCAGCAAACGGCGTCGCCTCGTCGCACATTTCGGTGCTCGGCGCAGCGTTGCGCGGCACGATCGTCGAACCCGGGACGGTTGTCGAAATTGCTAACCAGACCAGCACGCTTAGTTCGCGTTTGCTCGCGGTGTTACGCGTTACGCAGGCGCCTGCAGCGCTTCAGGTGTCCTGATCAGACACCCGAAGCGCTAAACGCTAACGCCGCGTCGACAAACGCCGCACCACCGAAACCAGCGCATCGACCTCATCGCAGGTGTTGTAGAACGCAAGCGACGGCCGCACGGTCGCCTCGAGGCCGAAACGCCTCAAGATAGGCTGCGCGCAATGATGACCCGAGCGCACCGCAATGCCCTCTTCGTTCAGCGCTTGCCCAACCTCTTCCGTCTCATAGCCCTTCAGCACGAACGACAACACGCTTGCCTTGTCCTTCGCAGTGCCGATCAGCCGCACGCCCGGCACCGGTTGCAGCACGCTCGTCGCATAGGCCAGCAGATCGTGCTCGTAGCGCGCGATATTCTCGATGCCCACGCGCGTCACATAGTCGATCGCCGCACCCAGGCCCACGGCATCCGCGATATTGCCGGTACCGGCTTCGAAACGGCTAGGCGGCGGCTGGAACACCGTACGCTCGAAGGTCACGTCGGAGATCATGTTGCCGCCACCCTGCCACGGCGGCATGTCGTCGAGGATCGCGCGCTTGCCGTACACCACGCCAATGCCGGTCGGACCGAACACCTTATGGCCCGAGAACACGAAGAAGTCCGCATCGATCGCCTGCACATCGACGCGCATATGCGACACCGACTGCGCGCCGTCGACCAGCGCCTTCGCGCCGGCACGATGCGCCATCTCGACGATCTCCTTCACCGGCACTACCGTGCCTAGCGCATTCGAAACCTGGGTTACCGAAACGATCTTGGTGCGATCGTTCAGTAGCTTGCGGTATTCGTCGAGCAGCACCTGGCCGGAGTCGTCGACTGGAATCACGCGCAGCTTCGCTCCCGTTTGCGCGGCAAGCTGCTGCCACGGCACGATGTTCGCGTGATGCTCCAGGTGCGACACGATAATCTCGTCGCCCTCGCCCACGTTCTGCACGCCCCATGACTTCGCGATCAGATTGATCGCCTCGGTGGTGCCACGCACGAAGATGATTTCATCGGGCGAGCCCGCGCCGATAAAGCGCTGCACCTTGCTGCGCGCCGCTTCGTAAGCATCCGTCGCACGTCCCGCCAATGCATGGGCGGCACGATGGATATTCGAGTTTTCGTGGGCGTAGAAATACGCCAGCCGATCGATCACAGACTGCGGCTTGTGCGTCGTCGCCGCATTGTCGAACCAAACCAGTTGACGGCCATTCACCCGTTCCGAAAGAATCGGAAAGTCACGCCGGATTGCATTGACGTCAAACGGCGGATGCGCCGAAGCCGCCGCGTTCGGCACGCCGTGAGCGGTTCTCGCCGGACCGGTGGACGGATGCGCTTCTTCGACAAAGTAACGTGACCCACCGCTGTTGAAGGCAACTGGTTCGTGCGAGCCAGCATCATGCGGAAAACGCTGCACCGAGAGCAACGAGCGAAGCTCGTTCTCGCCTGGCAACCCGAACGATTGCGCGGTGACCGACTCGCTCGACGGTACAACGATTTCCTGGCCACCCGCACTGCTGCCGTAACGCGTATCCGCTTGCGGATCGAGAAAGTAGTACGGCGACGCAGCGGCAGGTGTAGTAGCGGACGTACTCGAAGCCCCACCCGCAGACGGACGTTGCGCACCATGTCCCTCGGGCACACCCAACGCCGTGCCGCCGAAGCGCGGCTCAAGTGCCGGCGCGATCGTCACCGCACTATCCGGCAAGCCATTCTGCGCCGTGGCATGCGGTACAAGCGCCGGCGCACGATTGCCGAGCGAGAGCACATGAGTCGGCGCCGAAGGCAGCAGATTCGCGCCGGGTATCTTACCGTGCGGCAGCGCGGCGCCCGGCACGCCCGTGCCGAAACCACCAGGACCCGCGAGCGGCGAACCCGCCGGGGCCGGATTGCTCGCGGTGGACAGCACGGGAGCCGCTACCGGCAATGCCGAAGCGAACGACGCCGACGACGATGCGTCGCTCAGACTATTACCGCCAGGCGCCGCGGACGACGCTCCGCCACCAGGCAAGGCCGAGAAAAACTCCGTCGCGAGACGCGCGAGCGTCGCCGGATCGGGCAAGCCGGCCGGCAGCATCTGCGGTACATCGTGCGGCACACCTGCGCCCAGCGGATTACTTGTAGGTGTCTGGATAGTCATGGTACTTACCGATCTCCACGTCATCGAGAACCGCCAGTGCGTCCGGCGAATGCACCGCCAGCGAGCAGTACAGGGAAATCAGATACGACGCGATCGCATGACTGTTGATACCCATGAAGCGCACCGACAACCCCGGGCCCTGTTCGCCCGCGACACCCGGTTGGAACAGGCCCACCACGCCCTGGCGCTTGTCGCCCACGCGCAGCAGCAGGATCTTGGTCTTGCCGTCGGCCACCGGCACCTTGTCGGACGGCACCAGCGGAATCCCGCGCCATGTCAGGAACTGCGAGCCGAACAGGCTGACGGTGGGGGGCGGCACGCCACGGCGCGTGCACTCGCGGCCAAAGGCGGCAATCGCGAGCGGATGGGTCAGGAAGAACGCCGGCTCTTTCCACACCCTGGTCAGCAGTTCGTCCAGATCGTCGGGCGTCGGCGCGCCGGTCAGCGGGAACACGCGCTGCTCGTCCGCCACGTTCGCAAGCAGACCGTAATCCGGATTGTTGATCAGCTGGCTTTCCTGCAGTTCCTTGATCGTTTCGATCGTCAGGCGCAGCTGTTCCTTGATCTGATCATGCGGACTGCTATACAGATCGGAGATGCGCGTATGCACGTCAAGCACGGTGCTCACGGCGTTCAGGAAGTATTCGCGCGGCTCTTCTTCATACGGAACGAAAGTGCGCGGCAGCACTGTCTCATCTTCGCGCTGCGTGCAGGCAACCTTCACCGCGTCTGGATTCTTGACCTGATTCAGGCGGTAGATACCCGCTTCGACCGGCACCCATTGCAGCAGATGCGTCAACCAGCGCGGCGTGATTGTCGCAAGTTGGGGGACGGTCTTGGTGGCATTGGCTAGTTGCCGCGCGGCATTATCGCTAAGCGCCGTATGGCCGCTCGCTATGGTCGACATGTGTGGCTCCGGGTTCTATAGATGAAAAACGGGAAAGCTTATGACGAGCGGTGATTATGAGGACCAGACCCGGTCGGGCTCAACATGCTATAGACGTCAGATGGGCGTCTTCAGCACATTAATCAGCGTGGGTGCCGGCGCAGCGGACGATGCGGGAACGACTGACACAGCGCTGCCACCGAACGACGAGCGCAGCAGACTGGAGATCGGCACGCCGAGCGCACGCGCGAGTTTGTCGACGGTGACGATCGAGGCAATCGCGCCGCCGCGCTCGATCTCGCCGACATAGGACCGGTTTAGACCGGCATGTTCGGCGAGCTGCTCTTGCGACCACGTGCGGGCCTCGCGCAGTTCACGTACCGCGGCGCCGAAGTTTCTGACGATCGTGCTCATGATGCGGCGCTCGCGATGGGGTTGAACTCGGCGCTCGTTTCGCCGCTCGCGGTGCGACTCGCCTGCGGTGCCTGCGGCGTTTGCGATACCAGCGTGACCTGCGCCGGCTGCGACGCCTCGTTGCGCGACACGGCCTGGGTGACGTGACTACCCGGCGCGACATCCTGGGTCAGCCACACGTTGCCGCCGATCACCGCCCCTCGTCCAATCGTCACGCGGCCAAGAATCGTCGCGCCTGCATAGATCACGACATCGTCCTCGACGATCGGATGGCGCGGCAGCCCCTTCTCCAGATGACCCGCGGCGTCACGCGGAAAACGCTTGGCGCCGAGCGTCACCGCCTGATAGACACGCACGCGCTGCCCGATCACGGCCGTTTCGCCAATCACCACACCCGTGCCGTGATCGATAAAGAATCCGGCACCGATCTGCGCGCCCGGATGAATGTCGATGCCGGTCTCGCCATGCGCCTGCTCGGCAACGATACGCGCCAGCAACGGCAACTCGAGCCGGTAGAGTTCATGCGCGAGCCGATGATGGATCATCGCCAGAATGCCGGGGTAGCACAGCAGCACTTCATCCACGCTGCCCGCCGCCGGATCGCCATGAAACGCGGCCAGCACGTCGCCGTCGAGTAAGCCGCGAATCTCCGGCAGTCGCGCGGCAAACTTGCGCACCGCGGCGCTGGCGTGTGCCTCGATCTGCTCGTCGGCTCGCGCGTGATGGCGAGCCTTGTAGTTCAGTTCGAGCCGCGCCTGCCCAAGCAGTGCGTGCAGCGCCGAATCGAGCGCATTGGCGACGTAGAAATTTTCGCTCTCCTGACGGAGATCGGGCGGCCCAAGCCGCATTGGAAACAGCACGCCCTTGAGCGTGTCGATAATCTCGGCCAGCGCCTCGCGCGCCGGCAAGTCGCGTCCGCCCGGTTCGAGCGAACGCTTTTGCACTTCGCGCCAGCGCTGGCGCACGGTCTGGAGCGATTGAACGATATCGTCGATGTCAAATACGGCCACAGTCAATGCTCCCCGTCCTGATGTTGAACTGGCTAGTCCTGCACCCACGGCAAGCCGTGAAAACGCCAGCCGTTATGGCGGCCACGCTGCTGCTGCGCGTCCAGTTCGCCTTCGAATCCTTCCAGTACATTGAATACCTGGGTCAAGCCTACCTTCGCCGCCGCCTCGGCAGCGAGTGCCGAGCGATTACCGCTGCGGCACAGCAGCAGCACGACCGCCTCCTTGCCCGTTTTCGCTTCCAGCTCGCGCGCGAAGCGCGGGTTACGGTTCAGGCTCGTGCCGCTCGCCCAGGCGACATGCACGCTATCCGGCACGTAACCGACAAACTTGCGCTCCTCGGGGGAGCGCACATCGACCAACACCGCCTCACCCGCCGAAAACAATGCCCACGCGTCCTGCGGAGAAATGCCGCCCGCATAGGGCAAACCCGCAGCTACTGCGGCTTCGCGGGCCGCTACCAGCGCTGCATGTGTAGTTTGTTCTGCCAGTTCAACTGTCATGACATCTCCTTGCTCATTCGTCGTACCTGTTCGGATTTCCCCCGAACGGCGATGCTGGCCGGCCGCTGCCCAACGCCTGGGCTTCACCGCCTATAGCCATCAAAACGTACTATGCGAGCGCGTCATCGAAAGCAGAACCAATAAAAAGTGATTTCTAAAGAAGCGCGACGATGGACGCTTGAGCAGCGAAGCTCTCCGGGGACCTTTCAACTCCTTTATGCAGCGCCTGATCGCCCATCAGCATAAATTTTCGGATCTGTGTCGCACAACAAAGAAAACCATCTATCGATATGTGCGCCGCTTGATGCTCCTGCATGCAAATCTTCATCGAAGCAGAAGCAGACATGGCCTCATCTCCACCATGCGCCGAACACATAAACACCTCCGGCAATATGCATAGCTCAAATCCTTTCTTGTCCTGACTAGTTTCGTCGACAAGAATGTCTGTGCCCTGACACGGCGACAGCCTGCAATCCACTGCTACGACGAACGCTGCCCCGTCGCGCCCATTTCCCTATCCCCACTCGAATCGATGCGATATCTTCGTTTGCTCAAGTCAGTACTCGCGGCCACCACGCTTTCGCTGGCAGCCATGCACGCCTATGCCGACAAACCCACGGTGATCCGGGTCGGCGTGGCGGACCAAGGCACCGGAGACCCGCCGACCTTCGGCGGCTCACCCGCCGCCACAGTGCAGATTCAGCAGTTGCTCGAAAAAGAGTTCGCGCCCGACGGCATCAAGATTGAATGGATCTTCTTCAAGGGGGCCGGGCCTGCAGTCAACGAGGCGATTGCCGACAAGTCGCTCGACTTCGCCTTCCAGGGCGATCTGCCTTCCGTATTGGGGCGTGCCAATGGTTTGAAGACACGTATCCTGCTCGAATCGGGCGTGCGGGTAGGTGTGAAGATTGCCGTTCCAATCGACTCCAGCATCCACAGCATCAAGGATCTGAAGGACCAGCGCGTGTCGATATTTCGCGGCACCAATCTACAACTTGTCGCCGATAACGCGCTCGCCGCCAATCAGCTCGACGAGCGAGATCTGCATGTGATCAATCTCGACACCGCCAGTGCGCTCGCTGCGCTGGCATCCAAAGGCATCGATGCGTCGTTCAACGACTATCACCTGTACAAACTGCGCGACCAGGGTCTCATCAAGATCATCTACGAGTCGCAAAACGACGGCCCGCAATTGACGCGCCAATCGCATCTGCTCGTGCTTGACGATTTCGATCACGCGCATCCGGACATCGTACAGCGTGTCGTGACCACTTTCGTGAAAGGCTCGCAATGGTCGTCTGACGAAGCGAACCGCGACGCCCAGTTCAAGTTGTGGGCAAGAACCGGCGTCCCGTATGCCTCCTGGCAAGCCGAGTTCGCCAACCGGACCTTGAAAGAACGTAATTCGCCGCTGATCGATCCGTTCATCGTGGCGCGCTATAAGGCGGTCGCGCAGGATGCGCTCAAGCTCAAGCTGATCCGGCAACCCGTCGACGTGGATAGCTGGTTCGAGCCCAGCTATCTCGACAATGCGCTGCGCACGCTCAAGCTCGATCACTACTGGACGCGCTACGACGCCGCGGGCAAACCGCTCACCTAACGGATCTCTACGATGAGCGAAACCGCGTTCAAGCTGCCGGCGACGAAGTCAGCTAGCCATTCCAGCGCCGCAAACACCGCGCCGCGCAGACACGAGCGTTTGCGTGCCGTTGCGTGGCACCTGGCGCCGTGGTTATTGCCGGCACTGCTGTTCGCGCTCTGGACAACCGGTTGTGAGCACGGCTGGATTGCACCGCAGATTCTGCCGCCGCCTGAACGCGTATATGAGACCTTCATCGAGCTGGCGAAAAGCGGCGACCTGGCGCACAACACGCTGATCAGCCTGCAACGCGTACTGATCGGCTTCGGTGTGGGGACCGTGCTCGGCTTTGTGACCGGCGCAGCGCTTGGCCTGTCGCGCACACTGGAAGCCTATGTACTGCCAGGTTTTAACGCGCTCGTCCAGATTCCGGTGCTCGGCTGGCTGCCCTTCCTGCTTCTGCTGGTAGGCGTCGGCGAGCCGCTCAAATACATCCTGATCGCACACGCCGCGCTGGTTCCCGTCACGCTCAGCACCTTGCAGGGCTTTCGGCAAACGCCCGTGGCGCTCGAAGAGGTGGCGCGCGTCTTCGCTTACAACCGCTGGCAACGCATTGCCTATGTCGTACTGCCCGCTGCGGTGCCGACGCTGGCCACCGGTGTGCGGCTCGCGTTCACCAAGGCATGGCTTGCGCTCGTGGTGGTGGAACTGGTGGCGTCGTCGGAAGGGCTCGGTTATCTGATCGTCTACGGACGGCAACTATTCCAGCTGGATCTCGTGATGGCGTCGGTGGTGGTGGTCGGCGCCATCGGCCTGACGATGAACCGTCTGCTCGATGCGCTCGAAGCGCGTCTGCGGCGCGGCCAGCCATCCGCCTTTCGCGAGTGAGCCGCCGACATGTCCCGGAGTCAGCCATGAGCCGAATCATCGATTCACTCGCACGTCGTGCAGGCCTGCGCAAACAGGAAGGGCCGCCGCCGTGCGGATGCGAATTGCCGGTTGTGCGCAAAGCAGCGGCCAGTAAGCCTCTGTTGGCGTCACGAAAGCGCCGCATCGATTTGCGCGGCGCGGTGCTGCCCATCGTCGCACTTGCGCTGTGGTGGGCTATTTCAGAGGCTCATCTGGTGAAGAGCGGCTTGCTGGTCAGCCCTGCCGACGTGGCGCGGACCGCATGGCAACAGATCGTCAGCGGTGCGCTGGTGCGCGCGCTGTCCGCGTCACTCGCACGCGAGGCAAGCGGCTTCGTGATCGGCACCGTGGGCGGCCTGCTGCTCGGCAGCGTGCTCGGCCTCTCGCGCGTTGCGACCCGGGTAGTCGGACCGAGTTTCGATACCTTCAAACAGATCTCGCTGTTCGCGTGGATTCCGCTGATCTCGGTCTGGTTCGGGCTCGGCGATGCCGCGAAAATCGTCTTTCTATCTCTGGCCGCGCTGCTGCCTGTCACCGCGCATACCTGCGATGGCATCCACGCCGTGCCGCGCGCCTACATCGAAGTCGCTCGCGCGTTCCGCTATACACGGCTGCAAATGATCGGCTACGTGATCTTGCCCGCTGCACTGCCATCGATTTTCACGGGC
>Ga0302231_10001045_pt1 | contig 18082 bp, 8 predicted proteins | sample II_Palsa_N2_2_FD_193522 | JGI IMG/M metagenome (GOLD analysis project Ga0302231, IMG submission 193522) | Peat permafrost microbial communities from Stordalen Mire near Abisko, Sweden - II_Palsa_N2_2 | ecosystem: Environmental > Terrestrial > Soil > Palsa > Peat permafrost | place: Sweden...
AGTCCTCCAAAGGGACTTCCCGATGAAATGGCTGAACGCCATTTCATCTCGGGGCGTAGCGCAGCCTGGTAGCGTACCTGGATGGGGTCCAGGTGGTCGGAGGTTCAAATCCTCTCGCCCCGACCAAGAGAATCAAAGGGTTACAGATTTCGGTCTGTAACCCTTTTTTCTTGGTTACCAAAATTCTACACACTTTTCTATACACAAACTGTTCGGGCGCGGGGCGGGCCAAGCTTCACGCCGAAGCCCAGTTAGGGAGCCTATGCCGGTTCAGCTTACAGACGCAAATAGACCATGTTCATCGCCTAAACATAGGCGGCGGGAAGCGCTCCTGCGGCATGCAGTTCCTCTAACCTTTTCATTGCAGCAAATGGCTTGCTTGCGCCCTTTGAAACTGTGTAACCCAGTTGGCCTTCCAGGTCGTCTGGGCGGGCCGTGTGTACTGCGTTGACCGCATTAGGCGGGAGGGGGCGGCGGCATTGTGCGCGGCGGAAGCGTGTACGTCCTTGCATGGCTGTACAGCTTGGTGAAGGCAAATGCCTGAATATGGAAAAACAGCCTGTGGGGGTAGGAAGAATTCACAGATGGCCGAGCATGAGTGTTGTCGATGCAGCGACGGTTGATTCTCCAGCGCTCATTTCATGCATGTACTGTAAAATTTTGGAATAACTTGAGGCCGCCCATTCTCACTGGGGAAACGGGCGGTGACATCAAACTCGCGGGTGCGTTTGTTAGGCTGCATCGTGCCCGGTACGGTGTCGGAGCCGAGACTGCGTAGCCCCGAGCTAGCCGAGGTATGTGATGGATGTCTTTAAGTTTCGCGAACATATTGTCGACGAATACGAACAGTTCACCCGCAGTTTCACGCGAATCCAGGCCGAGGACATTCGCGATTACGTCAACGAGCAATACGTCAGCCAAAGATACTGGCCAGAACCGCTCATCCAGATTAATCCGAATTTCAAATCCGGTGGCACAGTAGAAGAGTTCGTCGCTGCCGGGCAGTTGAGCGCCCAGTGTGCAGACATTTTTCGTCTCGGAAAATCACCGTCTTCAGCGGGAGTTTCGCTGCCGCTGCACAAGCATCAGGCCGAGGCTATCAGCCTGGCTGCTGCCGGCGAGAGCTATGTCCTGACAACCGGCACTGGCTCAGGCAAGTCACTCAGCTATTTCATCCCCATCATCGACGCATGTCTTAAAGGCAAGGCCGCAGACCCGACCGCCAGGACCCGGGCCATCGTCATTTACCCAATGAATGCGTTGGCCAACTCGCAGCTTGAGGAACTGAAAAAATTCCTCGGCTCAAATCCGACAGAGCGGGCCGTAACCTTTGGACGCTACACGGGCCAGGAATCTGAAGAAGAGCGGCAGGCCATGGCCGCCAATCCGCCCGACATCCTGCTCACCAACTTCATGATGCTCGAACTGCTGATGACCCGGCAGAGTGACATCGACAAGGCCGTGATGCGCAACGCCAAAGGGCTGCGCTTCCTTGTGCTGGATGAACTCCACACCTACCGCGGCCGCCAGGGTGCGGATGTCGCGCTGCTCGTTCGCCGTGTGCGTGAGGCGCTTGCGGAAAACCTTATCTGCATCGGTACCTCGGCCACGATGGCTACCGAAGGCACGCAGATGGAGCGAAACGCCATCGTCGCGGGCGTTGCTTCCCGAATGTTTGGCACGAACATCCTCGACCGGAACATCGTTACCGAATCGCTGCGTCGTGTTACGCCGGAAGAAGAAACCATTGCGACTGTTTCACCCCGCCTCGGTGAGGCTATACGCGCCGGCGTACCTGAGACCACCGATTTTGTTTCGTTGGCGTCACACCCTGTGTCCATCTGGGTCGAATTGACCTTAGGGCTGGATTACGAGGACGACAAGCCGAGGCGAGCGCGTCCGCAGAGGCTCGCTGACGCTGCGCAGAAGCTCCATGAGGTATCAGGCGAATCCGTCGATACCTGCCTGAACTATATGCAGAAATTCATGCTGCTCGCCTATGCGGTCCAGGATGATGCCGGCAAGTCGCTCTTTGCGTTCAAACTTCACCAGTTTATCGCTGGCGGTGGCAAAGTCTATGCAACGCTGGAAGCGCCCCGACACCGTGCTATCACGCTCGACGGCCAGCAGTTCGTTGCGGGTGATACTGACCGCATCCGGCGTTATTACCAAGTCCATTTCTGTCGGGATTGCGGCCAGGAATACATGCCGGTCTGGGACGCGAATGGCGCTGAAGGTCGTACCTTTAACGTGCGCAGCATCGACGAGCGGCAGCACGACGATGAGGAAATTCGGTCCGGTTTCCTGATGCCGGGATTGGGTAACTGGGACCCGTCGGACCCTGAGCGGTATCCGGAAGGCTGGATTGAAGAACGAGTCAACGGTGACTGGCGCGTCAAAACGGACAAGCGCAAGTTCATTCCTAAGGAGGTTCGTGTTCGGCCAGATGGTGTGACGACAGAAGGCATTGGCTTGGATGCCTGGTTTATCCCCGGGGCTTTCCGTTTCTGTCCGGCTTGTGGGACCGCCCATGCCACTGCCGGCAAGGATGCGTTGCGCTTGACGTCGCTATCCGGCGAAGGTCGTAGTTCTGCGACGACGATGTTGACGTTGTCGGCGCTACGGTATCTTTATGAGCAGGACCAGGAGCTGACACCTGATGCCAGGAAGGTGCTGGGCTTTTCTGACAACCGGCAGGATGCCGCGCTGCAGGCTGGGCACTTCAACGACTTCCTGCAGGTTCTCTTGACCCGCTCAGCGTTGCTCTCGGCAATCGGCAAATCTCCGTCGAAAGTGTTGGGCGAAAAGGAAGTCGCCAATGCCGTATTCGAGGCGCTGGGTTTCCATCGGGATGACCCCAGCGTACGTGTGGAGTACATGCAGCAGCCGGAAGTCAAAGGCAACACGCGGCGTCAAGTACAAGAGGCTATGCGCGGTATCCTCGGCTATCGTAGCTACTTCGACTTGCGTCGTGGCTGGCGCTTCAACAATCCCAACCTTGAACAGTTGGGGCTGGTTCGCATCGATTATCAGGACATCGATGACCTCGCTGCCGATAGTGACGAGTGGGCGGAGGCGCCCCAGGTACTGCAAACGGCTCGTCCTCAGGAGCGGGCCTCTGTGTTGCGAGCGCTCTTTAACTTCATGCGGCAGGGGCTTTGTATCGCCACTCGCTATCTTGACCGTGGCGAGTTGGAGCAATTGCGTACCCAAAGCTATGCGAATCTTTGTGAACCCTGGGGGTTTACCGAAGATGAGCGTCCACAGTCGGCAAAATGGTTTGTCACACGGCGCCCTAGCGAGGAAACGGACCGCAGGGGCAGGCGTCTGAATCTGGACGACTTCCTGGTTATTGGTTCCAGTCGCTCGCGTCTGGGCAGGGAGCTCCGCAAGCCTAGCACTTGGGGGGGCGGAAACCCCTATTACAAGGACATCAACGACCAGACCTATCCGGAAGTAATCGCCGCTTTACTGAAAGCTGCTGAGTCGTATGGCCTTGTGCGCAAGGATGAAACCGACGTTGGCTTGATGGGCTGGCAGTTGAACGGTTCAGCTTTTGTCTGGACAGTCGGGGACGGCCAAGGTGTTAGTCGGGCGAACGACAACCTCTTTTTCCAGGGGCTATATCAGAACATTGCAGCGCTGCTGGACAGTCCAGTTCATCAGCTTTTCGATTTTGAAGCGCGCGAACATACCGCCCAGGTCGAACAGGAAGACCGGATGGAGCGGGAAGCACGCTTTCGCTTCACCGATAAGGACAAGGCTGAATGGCAGGAGAAGACCGGTAAGGCGCTTGCGTGGCTGCCGGTGCTGTTCTGCTCGCCGACGATGGAACTCGGCGTCGACATTTCTTCACTGAATACGGTGTACATGCGCAACGTGCCGCCGACGCCGGCAAACTATGCGCAGCGTAGCGGTCGAGCCGGGCGCGCGGGGCAGCCAGCTCTCGTTATTACCTACTGTGCAGCACAGAGTCCACACGACCAGTATTACTTCCGCGACCCGGTCCGAATGGTGCATGGCCAGGTCAATGCGCCGACGCTCGACTTGGCAAATCTGGAGCTCATTAAGAGCCACATGCATGCCATTTGGCTGGCTGAAACAGGCAAGAAGCTCGGCAACAGCGTACGTGACCTACTGGACATGAACCAGCCGGAGGCACTACCTATTTCTGAGGAGGTCGCGTCCGACCTTGACAAGCCAGGCGCGAAGCTGCGTGCCCATAAGCGTGGGCTCAGGGTGCTGGGTATGCTGAGGGATGAGCTGACGCAGCAAAGAGCGCCTTGGTTCAACGAACAGTGGGCTGAGAACGTGTTCCAACGCGCTTTTATCGAGTTCAACGGGGCACTGCAGCGCTGGCGTGACCTTTATCGAGCCACCGCACAGGCCATTGACCTCAACTTCAAGATTGAGAACAACCCTGCTGCCAATGAACGGGAGCGGCGCGAAGCCCAGCAGCGGCACAATGAAGCGCGTAAGCAGCGCGACCTGCTGCTGGCCGGCGACAGCGCTTTCAACAGCGATTTCTACACATATCGCTATATGGCGAGCCAAGGTTTTTTGCCAGGGTATAACTTCCCTCGCTTGCCTCTACTGGCCTACCTGCCTGCACGTCGTGGCAGTATCGGGCGCGAGAGCTTCCTGTCCCGCCCACGTTTCCTGGCACTGGGAGAGTTTGGTCCTTACAGTCTTATCTATCATGAAGGTAGCCAGTATCGGGTAATCAAGGCGTTGCTGACCATCACGGGCCAAGACCAAATTAGTGCTGGTGCGCGGCTGCCCACCGAAGTCGCCCGTCTGTGCCCCGCATGTGGTTATGGCCATTTCCGGTCCCAGCGTGATGCGGACCGCTGTATTTCATGCGGTGCGTCGTTGGGCGGTGCCCAGGAAGTGAAGAATCTGTATCGCATCGAGAATGTTTCGACCAAGCGTGCCGAACGCATTACGGCCAATGAGGAGGAGCGCGTTCGCCAAGGCTACGAGATGCAGACCACACTGCAGTTTGCCGAGGCTGATGGCAAGCTCCAGATGGTTACGACCTTGGTGGAAGATGGCCAGTGCCCGTTGCTGGAGATGCAGTATGGCCCTGCAGCCACTGTCTGGCGCATGAACTTTGGCTGGCGGCGGCGTAAAGAAAAGGCCATTCAGGGATTCATGATGAATCCCGTCACGGGCCATTGGGTCGGTGGTGTTGACGACGGCAATGGGGAGTCCGAAAGCGAATCCGAGGCACCGCCAGACAAGACGCCACCACAGCGCATCGTTCCGTATGTCGAGGACCGGCGAAACATTCTAATTATTCGCCCTCATTTCCGATTGGGTGAGCTATCCTCCACAACGCTGACGACACTGCAGTACGCGCTCAAGCGGGGTATAGAGGCAGTCTATCAGCTCGAAGAAAGCGAACTTATGGCAGAACCGTTGCCCACGCGCGACAACCGGCAGTCCATCCTGTTTTTCGAAGCGGCGGAAGGCGGTGCTGGCGTGCTAACACGCATTGCCACAGAACCCGCGGCGATGTCAGCCGTTGCGGCTAAGGCGCTCGAAGTCCTGCATTTCTTGCCCCCGGCGTCAGGAACGCCATGGCAGCGTGCGAGGTTGACGGAAGAGCTTGAGCACGGCAATCCGATTTGCGAGGCAGGTTGCTACCGATGCCTGCTTTCGTACTACAACCAGCCGGACCATCAGCTTATTGACCGGAAAGACGCAGAGGCTGGGGGGCTGGTACTGGACATCCTATGCCGCCTGACGCAAGCTGGCACGAAACAAGGGACTCAGGGGCGGGACCCCAGCCAGCACGACGTCGAACTGGCGCGTACCGCCGGCAGCACGTTGGAGCAGTCCTGGCTGGACCACGTTTCCGAACACGGCTATCGCAAACCGGACCGTGGGCAGCACACCATCGTAGCCGCTTCCTGCTGTGCCGATTTTTTCTACGATGACCTGCACCTCGCTGTCTTTATCGATGGGCCACATCATGAGACGGACGCTCACCGTAAACGTGACGCAAACATCAATCAACAGCTAGATGCGCTTGGCTATCTGGTCGTTCGTTTCCCCAAGGAAAAAACTTCCTGGGCTGACATCTTCAAGAAGAACTTAGACCTGTTTGGTCCTGGGAAGATTTGATTAATCATGAATACACCGACACTGGAGTTTCATCCGGGCTCCCTGATTTCGGCGCGCGGTCGGGAATGGGTTGTTTTGCCCGAATCCACTGCAGAAACGCTGCGATTGCGTCCTCTGGGTGGAGGGGGGCATGACGAAACGCTTATCTATCTGCCGCTGGAAAAGCCGCAGAGTGTTCGGCCAGCGACCTTCCCCTGGCCGACCGTTGAGCAGGCGCGGAACCATACGGCTAGCCAGATGTTGCTTGATGCAATGCAGCTGAAGCTGCGTAGCGGCGCCGGTCCATTTCGCAGCTTTGGCAACATTGCCGTTGAGCCTCGCGCCTACCAGCTTGCGCCATTGCTGATGGCCCTCAAGCTGCCGACCGTACGCTTGCTGATTGCCGATGACGTGGGTATCGGCAAGACGATTGAAGGTGCGCTTATCGCCCGCGAACTGCTCGACCGCGGAGAAATCCAGCGTTTTACCGTACTGTGTCCTCCACATCTATGTGAGCAATGGCAGCGCGAACTCGCCGAGCGTTTTCATATTCACGCAGTCGTCGTGCGGTCGAACACCGCCGACCGACTGGAGCGCGACCTCCCGCCCGGCACTTCTGTGTTTCATGCTCACCCTTACACAGTGGTCAGTTTGGACTACATCAAGTCTGAGCGACGCCGGGAAGCGTTCCAGCGTCATTGTCCAGAGTTCGTCATCGTCGACGAGGCGCACACATGCACTCAGGCGGGCCAGGGACGTCAGCAGCGATATCAACTGCTCAAAGGACTTGCCGATGACGCTGAGAGACATCTGGTTTTGCTAACCGCTACCCCGCACAGCGGCGACGAAGATGCCTTTTTCAACTTGCTCGGCCTGCTGCGCCCAGATTTCACGCAGCTAAAGGATTTGCCCGCCGACCAGCGTAGCGACTTGCGCGAGGCCCTAGCACGTCACTTTGTCCAGCGGCGCAGACCTGATATTGCCGAATGGCAGGACGCGTCGATGTTTCCCGAGCGTCTCACTGCCGAGATTACATATCGACTCACTGGCGCCTGGGGCAAGTTGTTCAACGACGTGCTTACCTATGCGCGCGAGCTTGTTGAGCGCTCCGAGAATCAGGGGCTGCGAGAGCAACGCATGAACTGGTGGGCAGCGCTGGCATTGCTGCGCTGCATCTCTTCATCACCGGCTGCGGCAGTCAACGCCTTGCGTACACGGTTGTCAGGCGTTGCTGGAGACTCTAACGCATCTGATGCCATATCTCTCGAAGATTTTGAGGCACAAGCCAGTGACCGGGTACTTGATGGCACGGATGACGCCCTGTCTAATGATGACATTGAACCGGGCGCACAGACTGAAGACGGTGAGCGTCTGCAGGCACTGATAGCCAGTGCTGCAGCTCTGACTGGTCAGCAAAACGACCCGAAGCTCGCCAAACTGCAGGAACACCTCGCGCTGCTGCTGAAGGATGGTTTTCAACCCGTCGTTTTCTGCCGTTACATCGCGACAGCGCACTACCTCGAGACCGCACTTCAGGAGAAATTCAAGTCCGCAATGGTCAAGGCAGTAACGGGTGAGTTGACGCCCGATGAACGTGAAGATGCTGTCGAGCGACTTGGCGAAAGTGATACGCGTATTCTTGTCGCGACCGATTGCCTTTCTGAAGGTATCAACCTGCAGGGCCTCTTTACGGCCGTTGTCCACTACGACCTGAGCTGGAACCCGACTCGACACGAACAACGGGAGGGGCGCGTGGACCGTTTCGGACAGAAAGCCCGTGAGGTGCGCAGCACCATGCTCTATGGCGAAGACAATCCGGTCGATGGAGCGGTGCTGCAGGTCATCCTGCGCAAGGCGGAAAGCATCCGCAAGGAACTCGGTGTACTTGTCCCGATGCCAGACAACGAGGGTAAGCTCACGCAGGCGCTGATGAATGCCGTGCTGTTGCGCAAGGGAGCATCGTTTGGCATGCAGGCCGAACTCGACCTGTTTGTCGAGCCAGCAAAGGAGATTGCGCTTGCGTGGGAAAGTGCTCGCGAAAAAGCCAAGCAGAATCGCTCCATATTCGCTCAGCGCCGCTTGAGGCCAGAAGATGTACTGCCTGAGTGGCAGAAGACTGCTGCGGTCCTTGGCGGTGAAGCTGACGTCGAGCGCTTCGTTAGCCGTGCTGCTAGCCAGCTCGGCGCGCCGCTGCAGCCAGTCAATGACCACTTCAAGTTGCTGACGGAGCACCTGCCTGCCTCGGTACGTGAGCGTCTGGCTGTCGAGGGCCTGACCGACACCTTGCGTATCGATTTTCATCAGCCTTCAGCGCAGGGCACCAGCTTCATTCACCGCACTCATCCGCTGGTAGCGGTACTGGCAGACACGCTGCTTGAGCGAGCGCTCGACGATGCCGCATACGCGAATGAGGACACGACTGTCGCGCGTGCGGGCAGTGCTTTCGTCAATCATGTTTCGCTCAAGACCACGGTCCTGCTGTTGCGCATTCGTCACCAGCTCACGGTGACGAATGGCTCCAGCACGCGCCTGCTGATGTGCGAAGAAGCTGTCGCCGTAGCGGCATCCGGGAATGAACCTTTGACTGAACTTTCCGCTGACCAGACCCGGGCCCTGCTGGGTGCCGAGGCTACCCGCAACATGCCCGCGCCGCTTCGAGACCGCCAGTTGCAATCCGCTCTAGACACTTTGCTGGTCTGGCAACCGCAGCTCGAAGCCATTGCCCAGACGCGTGCCCAAGCGCTGTTGCAAGACCACCGCCGCGTGCGCGAAGCTGCGGAAGGTCGAGGGAGCTATCAGGTGACTGCCAGTTTGCCAGTCGACGTAATGGGCGTCTACGTGTTGTTGCCGGATGCCACAGCGGCTACCACGGGAGCCTGATACGATGGCCCGACTGAATTCAACACGCAAAACGCATCAGCTGACCTACCGTGCTATTCGTATCGAAGGCGGGCTCATTCCGGCCGACGAGCTGACGCGCCTGACTCTGCTTGCAGACCCCAAGGACACCGAGCAGGCAGAAGGCCATTACCGCATCGCGAAAGGCTTGAAACTGCGCGACGAAATCGCTCGCGACTTCAAGATTGCGCTCAGTCTGTGGCAGGACTTTCAGGTACTGCGACTGCGCCAGGACGTGCGACTACATGAGGTTACGGTACGTGAGTGGCTGACTCCGTTGTTGCGGGATGTACTGCACTTCCACGATATTGCCCGCCATTCCGCTATTGAGGTTGCGGGGCACCAGTACAACATTGGCCATGCTGGAAGCAGTGGTCGTGTGCCGCTGGTACTGGCCGGTGTCGACGAACCGCTCGATACTGCTTTCGACCGGTTTGGTGAAACGAACCCAGACACCGGCAAGATTCGCCGCCGCAGTCCCTTCACGCTGGCGCAGGAATCGCTCAATGCCAGCGATGATTCGCTTTGGGCTCTGGTCAGCAACGGCGTGTCGCTGCGCATTCTGCGTGACAACCTCAGCCTCACGCGCCCGGCCTATATCGAGGTTGACCTCGAAGCCATCTTCGCCGAAGAGTTGTTGGCTGACTTCAGTGCGTTCTGGCTGCTGGCTCACGCAAGCCGCTTCGGCAACGCCGAAGCCTTGCCGACCGATTGCCCATGGGAGCGTTGGCGCGATGCGGGCCAGCAGGTAGGCGTTACTGTGCGGGGCAAATTGCGCAACCAGGTGACCAATGCGTTGCGGGCACTCGGTACCGGTTTTCTGTCGCATCCCGCCAATGGTTCGTTGCGAGCTGCGTTGCAGGATGCCGAGAACAGCTATGACCGCCAAGCCTTATTTGAAGAACTGCTTCGTCTTGTTTACCGCCTCATATTCCTCTCTACGGTGGAGGACCGGCGCGACCGTAGCAGTAACGACCGCTTGGTCTTTGCCCCTGATGCCAGTGACGAAGCCAAAGTGCGGTATCTTGACGGTTACTCGCTTACGTGGCTGCGCGAGCGCGCAGTTCGTCGCAGCCAGCATGACCGACATGCAGACCTCTGGCAGGCATTGACCATCACGTTCCGGGCTCTGGCGCACGGCGAGGCAGCACTCGGCCTGCCGGCCATCGGCGGGTTGTTCGACGTTGACCAATGCTCGCGCCTGGATGTCGCAGAGCTTGAAAATCGCTACCTGCTGGCTGCCGTGTTCGAGCTAGGTTGGTTCAGGGCCGACGGGAGCCTATCGCGCGTTAATTATCGTGACATGGGGCCGGAGGAACTCGGAAGTGTGTACGAGAGCCTTCTAGAACTTGTACCGGACCTTCAGGGCCTTGCACACGCCGGCACCGCGCACCTTGCGTTCGTGGGCGATGAGGTAACGGATGCGTCCACCAAAGGAAATACCCGCAAGCTTACGGGTAGCTACTACACCCCCGACAGCCTGGTGCAAGAGCTCATCAAGAGCGCGCTGGAGCCTGTCATTAAGCAAACCATCGAGGCTAATCCGAAGCGCCCGGTGGATGCGCTGCTCGAGCTGACCATTTGCGACCCAGCCTGTGGCAGTGGCCACTTCTTGCTCTCCGCCGCCCGGCGCTTGGCCGACGAGGTCGCACTGCATCGTGCTGCGGCTGAGCGGGAAGGCGGAGCCCCGACGCCTGTGGACTATCGCCATGCGCTACGCGATGTGGTTAGCCGTTGCATCTATGGCGTAGACAAGAATCCCATGGCCATCCAGCTCGCGAAGACCGCATTATGGCTGGAGGCCTATTCTCCTGACCGGCCCTTGAGTTTTGTCGACCACCACCTTCGCGTGGGGGACGCCCTACTGGGTGTGCTGGACCCCAAGGTGCTGGAACACGGCATCCCTGACGAGGCTTATACCGTTCTTTCGGGTGATGACAAGGCAACGGCGAGTGCGTTGAAGAAACAAAACAAGACCGATTTGAGGAGCTGGCATGCCATTGCGAGCGGTGACCTGCTGACGCAAGCCGGCCTGGCTGCGCAAGCAGTGACGGTGGAAGCGCTGGACGACGACACCCCCGAACATCTGACCGCGAAGCGTCAGGCATGGGCAGTGGCCGAAGCCGAAGCACGGCGCAGCACATTTGCTCGGCTGGCTGACACTTACGTGGCAGCCTTCCTAGCCCCGAAGTTGGCCGACACAAAGAATGCCGTGCCTTTGTCGGGTTATCTGTGGGGCGTACTCAGCGGCCAGCCTGCCAAGGCCGAATTGGAAGATGCTGCACAGGCTCTGTGCCGACAGCACGCCGTTTTCCACTGGTGGCTGGCGTTCCCGCAGGTGGCTGCCCGCGGTGGGTTTTCGGTCATGCTGGGTAACCCGCCGTGGGAGCGTATTAAGCTTCAGGAGGAAGAATTCTTTGCCACACGCAGCCCGCTGGTCGCGACGGCCAAGAACAAAGCCGAGCGCAGCCAGCGTATCGAATGGCTGCGTGAAGGGGTGTTGCTGCATAATGTGAATCCCAGCCTCGAGCGCGCTGAAGGCTTGGCACCACCTAACCGTGCCGAGATTTCGCTGTACGCCAGCTTCATTGCCGCACGGCACGGAGCCGAGGCTGCCAGCATGTACGCGCACGATGGCCGGCGCTACCCGCTGACTGGTGTGGGCGACGTGAACACCTATGCCCTGTTTGCCGAGACGTTCCTGCAGGCAACAGCGCCGACGGGGCGAGCAGGGTTTATTGTGCCGACCGGCATCGCGACAGACGATTCGACTAAGGCCTACTTCGAAAAGGTGTCGCAACATCGGCATCTCGTTGCGCTGTACTCATTTGAGAATGAGGAATTTGTTTTTCCCGCAGTCCACCATGCGATGAAATTCGCGCTGCTGGTAACTACAGGTGAGAGTGGGACGAATAACGCCGCTCAGCTCGTGCATTTCGCGAGACAGGTCGACTATCTTTACGATTCCCGACGTCGCTTCACACTCACGCCGGACGAATTCGGCCTCGTCAATCCCAATACGCGTACTTGCCCGGTGTTCCGCAGTAAGCGTGATGCGGAGTTGACGAAGAAGTTCTACCGTATCGCGCCGGTGCTCATCAAGGAGGAAGTCACCGACGACGAAGGCAATGTACTGGAGGCGGAGGTAAATCCGTGGGACATTAGCTTTCAAACGATGTTCCATATGTCCAATGACAGCGGACTTTTCCGGGATGCGCCGTCGTTAGCGCGTGAGTCATTGCGTCTACCGCTGTACGAGGCCAAGATGATTCACCAGTTTGACCATCGCTGGGCAACCTATGTTGATAGTCCGGATGGCAAGGCTGGTGTCGTGGAAACGGCCGATGTCGCCTTGGTGCAGAAAACCGACCCGGCATTTACCGTACACCCGCGCTACTGGGTGAGCGAGCGGGCGGTTCTAGCCCGCATTGCCAGTGTTCCGACCAAAGTAACCCGCGCCTGGCTGGAGCTCCATGCCTTGCGAGAGGCTGGGCAACGAGATACAGAAGTCGCCGCCTTGGCCGACCTGCTGCGTGCGCTAGCCCAATGGGTTGCTGGCGAGCTGTTTCACGTTGAAGCAGGTGCGCCGACTGTAGGTGAGAAATGGACGCCGACTCAGGCGCAGCCACATATCGCGAACGTCGAATGCCAGCTTCAGGCTCGCTTCCCTCGTCTTGGAGATGTGTTGCGTGGCGAGGGCCTGACGACGAAGGCCTTGTCCGAGTTCCCAAAATGGGCGACCCAGAACGTCAACACTCGACTGACCAATGATGAGCTATCTGCTCTAGCCGAAGCGCTACGCCTGACAACCATCGAACGCGCACTGCTCGAATTGCTCGATGGCTGGATGGACCGCCGTAGTCCCCGCTGGCTGATGGGGTGGCGGGACATCACGAACGCAACCAATGAACGGACGGTCATTGCGTCAGTCGTGCCTAGAGCCGGCGTAGGCAACAACATGCCGTTAATGCTTTTTGGCGGGGGCTGCACGTGCGGCATCCTTGCGGCGCTACTCGGGAATCTGTGCTCTTTGACGATTGACTTCGTCGCACGCCACAAGGTCGGTGGCACGCATCTGAATTACTTCATCTACAAGCAACTCCCGGTCCTCCCCCCCGACCGCTACACGCCCGCCGCCCTGGATTTCATCGTCCCACGCGTCCTCGAGCTCACCTATACCGCGCACGACCTCAAACACTGGGCAAACGACCTCGCGGCCTACGACCCACGCCCGGTCACCGAACGCGGCCAGCCCTTCGCCTGGAATCCCGAGCGCCGCGCCCAACTGCGCGCCGAGTTGGATGCCTATTACGCTCGCCTCTATGAATTGACACGTGATGAACTGCGCTACATCCTTGACCCCACTGACGTGATGGGTACAGACTACCCAAGCGAAACATTCCGGGTACTCAAAAATAGCGAGGTTCGAGAGTTCGGGGAATTCCTCACTCAGCGTCTGGTGATGGAGGCATGGGACAGACAGAACGCAACGCAGTTGCAGGATGCCTTCGTTTCACTGTCCACGCCAGTCCAATACTCCGCACAGGGGATGATTCGAAGCGCCGCGGAAGCCAAACTCGCAGGTCTCGTTGTCGCACTCGCGGAACTTCGTCCAGAAGGGTGTTCTGTCTCCGAGCTTCAGTCCCTTATTGCTCGTTCGGCAATAGCTGCTCAGTACCTGGAACCAGCTGGGGCACATCAGCTTACGTCGCTGTTGGGCGCGCATGGGACTTCGAGTGTCGTGCAGTTAATTGACCGTGTCCTCCCTATCGTTCAGCGTCTGGAGGTAGTTTCCGTTCTTGTGCGTGAGACACACGGCTCGTCATCTTCATTCAAACGGGGTAGCGGAGCGATTCCCGAGGACGTGAGCCAATTTCCGGAATACCACGACATTGCTAGATTACTGCTCGCTGCTGAGTTTCGGCGCGTTGCGTCGGAGGAAGCGGCAACCGAGGATGGCTCAGCGGTACCTAAATCGACAGGCACAAGATAGGAGGAGTGATGACACGCTGGCTCGAAGGATATAAACCCGCTCGCAAGCATCCTCGACTATGGGTCGATACCGTCTGGCTGGTCGAATCTCGGGAGCCTCTAGTCCTGACGCGAGTCATCAGTTTGCATCAAGGCCTGAACATTGTATGGGCCAAGGAGTCGGCATCCAACGAGACCCCCGGCCTGACCAGTGCCGGCCATGGGGTCGGAAAAACCTCGCTGTGCCTGCTAATGCGATATGTGCTGGGCGACGAAGGGCCGGCCATCGCGACGTTGCGGGAAAAAGCGGCGAGCGGTTTTCCAAAGGGAGGCGTCGCGGCAAAGGTCCATGTTGACGGTGCGACATGGTTGGTCTTTCGGCCCTACGGCGCGTACAGCCACTCACTTGCCGCACAGTGCGAAATGCTGGAGCAGCTTTTTCAAGGCGATGTCTCCAACGATTTCTCGGCATACCTCGATGCGCTGGAGCAGTTCTCGATAGGCCGCCTCCCAGCACAATCGTTGCCGGGGACGAACCAGCAACTTAAATGGCGACATCTACTGGCCTGGTGCATCAGAGACCAGCGAACGCGCTTTGATGGGTTCTACCACTGGCGCGACGGCGAAGGCCTAGGCTTCACGAGGCCGCGGCGCGACCCTCCGATGTTCGTCGGGTCAGTGCTCGGTCTCGTGGATGCCGAACTGGACCAACTACTTCGCGAGATTGAGTCAAAACAAATCCAGTTCGAGCAAGGGAGGGGACGAATCCCAGAATTGGAACGCGCGCCGGCGTTTGCTCTAGCCCATGCCGACCGTCAACTACGTATCCGGCTTGGCGCAGACGAAGGCGAGCCGCTTTATGCTGCGACCGTTGGCCAGTCTATCGAATCCCGTGTTCTAGCCGCTTTAGAGACGGCTCAGCAAAAGGATGTGGGCTGGGAACGTGAGGTCGAGCAAGCCGAGGAGCAACTGGCACAGGAACAAATTCGCCTCACAAATCTCAATCACGCGATGCGGCTGGCCGAGGCCGAGGTGGGCATCACGAAGGCGCTCGTTGACACCAATCGTGAAGACTTCGAGCGATTGACTAAAGTTCGTGACCGGTTGGAGGGACTCGATGGTGGCCGATGTGACCACGGCAACGTCGAGTTTTCCGTATGCCAATATATCCAAGACCGGAAAAACGCTGTCAGCTTGACGTGGCATCGGGATGGAAAGGAAGTGCAGGCGAACGCTCAGGAACTCGCGCGGCAACTTGCCCGCCGTGAGGCTGAACTCCGGGGCACGTCAACTGCGGTCTCCGAGCAATCTCAACGAATCTCCGAGAACAAGGCCGAGCTACGACGGCTTCGCGTTCGAATTGCAACAAACGAAAGTACCAACATCCTTCTGAAAAAGTCCTGGGACGAACTACAAATGTTGCATTCGCAACGAGCTCAAGGGGGTGACACATTCGATTTAATACAGGCAAGGCAAAGTCAGCAGGAACTTGAGTCGGAGCTAAATCGTCTTCGGACTTCGGCCGCGGACCGACGGTCGCAGCGGTCAGCACGTGTGGATGCAATCAAATCCCTAACCGCTTGCGTATCGTCTCGGCTGCTCGGCGCCGAAGGGCATGCCCGGTTTGTTCCGGATGATGAGGTTCGCCCGTTTGGGGTTTTGCGCGGCGGCGAGGCTTATCAGGTTCTGGAAGTACTTCTCGGCGACATCGTCTGCTTGCTGGACTCGGCCACGTCTGAAGCCAGTAGCCACCCGAGCTTCTTGGTTCACGACTGTCCGCGAGAAGCCGACATGAGCGAACGCCTGTACCGGGAATTCTTCCTTGCGGCATCGGAAGCCGCAGAGCAGCTTGGCGCAGATGGAGCCGTCCCGTTTCAGTTCATCGTGACTACAACGTCGCCCCCTCCAGAAGAAGTGCACGGGGAGCCATATGTTGTGCTGGAACTAGAGCCGGGCTCAGAAGAAAAGCTCCTGTTTAAACGGGAGCTTTTGCCTGAATTGCCAGGCTTTGAGAACCTGGGAGAATGATGAGCCCGCTCGAGCGCCTCCGGGTGGAGAAAGCCGCTGCAGATTGCGGCTTTGAGCGAACCCCTGTTTTGTCGAGCGATGGAGGTCTGGAACTGCGTTCGACTCAGTTTCCTGAGGCTATATTTGTGCATATGCAGAGGGGCGCGTTTCGCGTCTCGACTTCGGCGGATGCACTGCTAGACGGCGCGGACGGCAGCGCCGTCTCTGTTACTGACCTAGACCAGCTTTACACGATACTCCAACGGGCCGCCGCCATTGCTCGGACCATGCCTAACCGGGTGGCCGACCAATTTCGTCTTGAGAAGCTGCGCCTGCCGCATACCACCGAGGCCGAGCGGCAGGTGATGCAGAGGGTCGGACAAGACTTGTTTCGAAGTGCATTGCTGGACTACTGGCAAGGACGTTGTTGCGTTACTGGCTTGGCAGTACCTGCCTTGCTGCGAGCCTCACACATCAAGCCCTGGGCCGAATGCCAAAGCGACGACGAACGATTAGATGTGTTCAATGGGCTTCTGCTCGCGCCTCATGTTGATGCGCTGTTTGATGGCGGTTGGATTTCATTTTCCGACAAAGGGGCGGTACTAATATCCGAAGCCCTGCCCGCCGCCGCCAAGACGCAACTAGGGGTGTCGTCGGATTGGACGATTTCCAATCTCAAACGGAGCCACATGCCATATCTGACTTTTCACCGGACCAACGAACTTCGCAAGGCATATTGAAGAGTCTTCGACCGGTCACATCAAAGCATTATTCTTTCCGGGACGGCTGTTGGAAGGCCCCATCAATCCGAGCTATCAGAACGCATCCACCAATAAAAATCGAGATAGATGCTTCCCAAAAATCCAGCTATATCCTTCCTGCTACAGAAAGTCAGATTGCCTTGACGGACGTGAGACCAAATCGGGCCGGCAGTTTTACGAACCAACCTGGTCGCGTGACGGCGATGCAGTTTCGAAGCATCTGTCATCGCGCACGGCACCACAGTTTATTGAGAGACATTACTCGCCAGACTCGACATCTAGCTTGACCTTAACAATTGTTTTGATGGATGCACGGCCAGATTTAGACAAATTCCCCCAGGCGAGTACCAGGTCAGCGAGCTCGTCATCCTCCGTGTAGAAGTAAGCTGCCGGCACTTTTAATAGCCGAGCAAGTTTAACCGCGGTGTCGAACGCGGGTTCATGAACCCCCGTCTCATAACGGCTCATCCTAACGCTTGCCGTGTGTTCGTCGAGCCCGAGTTTGACGCCGAGCTTGTCTTGCGGAATGCCGACTCGTAGCCGCGCTTGGCGCAGGCGGCGACCAAAAAGCGTGGCGGGCTCCTTCTTTTTCATCTTACGATAGTCGTAGTATTTTCTTGTTTTTTCTCTACGTTTTTCGTAGTATCGAATGCTTTACGCGCCACTCTCATCGGATAAAAGGTTGGAGGGAGAGCGTCTCTGCGGTCAGCCAAGACGTGGTGACAATATGCCTATGCGACTGGCTGCCAGCAATTTCAATGGATTTCTTTCGATAAAGGGAATGATTTAGATGCGAAATCTCATATTTTCGTTAGTGGCAAGTTTTATGCTGTGTGTAGCATTTAATTCGAGCGCTGCGCCATCGGATAAAAGTTTGGATGTGTTTGTTGAATTTGGACTAATGGCGAACAGTGCGCCGGATTCTGTTATGAATGAAAGGATATTCTCTGGGCTGGTTGAAAATGTGCTTCGTGATAGAGGTATAAAGCCACATTTCATCTCCAGTAGCAATAACAGTAGTAACGGATATTTAGACCTTATCGTGTCTTATCTTTATATTTCAGATACCGATGTTAGAGTGCTCACTGTTGATGTGAACGGATTTAATCGTAAAGGTATGTTAATTTGCAATGACGGCGGCAGTACTTGGTGGGAGGGAAAGAACCTGTCCGGATTTTTGTGTGCGAGGCGGTTGATAGATCGGTTATCCACGTGCCTGCGTGAATCGATCACCAAACAGGATAGCAAACTGGTTCATTGCTGACTTCCAATCGAAGGCCGCCCGCACCGACTTGGCGAGCACATTGCGCAGCGCCAGCCAGAGCAGCTTAATGGCG
>Ga0302231_10001046_pt1 | contig 18071 bp, 14 predicted proteins | sample II_Palsa_N2_2_FD_193522 | JGI IMG/M metagenome (GOLD analysis project Ga0302231, IMG submission 193522) | Peat permafrost microbial communities from Stordalen Mire near Abisko, Sweden - II_Palsa_N2_2 | ecosystem: Environmental > Terrestrial > Soil > Palsa > Peat permafrost | place: Sweden...
AACGGCATCTGCGCGTGCTCGGCCAGTTCTACCGACTCTGGTATCGCGACGGCAAACCCGGCTATCTCGCCGACGTGCCGCGCGTGTACGACTACGTGATCGGCGTTGCACGTCGCTACCCCGAACTCACCGCCCTCGCTGAGCTACTGCAACACCGCGTCGGCGATCGCGATCTGCGCATCCCGGCTGGCCCATGAGACACGCTCTGATCTTTGCCGCCGGCCTGGGCGAACGCATGCGTCCGCTCACCGACCACACACCGAAGCCGCTGCTGCCAGTCAACGGCAAACCGCTGATCGAGTGGCATCTGGAAAAACTCGCGGCAGCTGGCGTGCATTACGTGGTGATCAATACCTCGCATCTGGCTGATCAATTTCCCGATGCCCTAGGCGACGGCTCGCGCTGGGGGCTGCGCATTCGATACGCCTATGAAGGCCCCACTCCACTGGAAACCGGCGGCGGCATGTTGAATGCGCTGCCGCTGCTGGGCAGCGAGCCCTTCATCGCGGTCAACGGCGATATCTGGACTGACGCCGACTTCGCTGCCCTGCCCGCCGGACCTGCCGGCCTCGCGCATTTGCTGTTGGTCGACAATCCTCCGCAGCATCCGAGTGGCGATTTTGTGCTGGATGATCAAGGCATCGTGCACAGCGATGGCCCGGAAAAACTCACCTTCAGCGGTATCGGCGTCTATCGGCACGAGCTGCTGCAGGACTGGCGCGCAGTGATCGGTGATGCGGCTGGCGCCGAGCTGAACCCACCGCGATTCAAGCTGGCCCCGCTGCTGCGCGCCGCGATGGCAAAAGGACAGATCAGCGGCAGCCATCATCGCGGCAGCTGGACGGATGTCGGCACGCCGCAGCGACTGGCGCAGTTGGAACTCGATCTGCGCAACTGAGTTTCATGAGGATCTCTTTCCAAACAAAAAGCCCGGCAGATGCCGGGCTTTTTGTTACTGACAAACGCAGCCGCTTACGGCCGCCGTGCCAGCTCAGGATTTTCGCGCGTCACCGGCATCAGATCCTTTTTCGACACGCCCAGCCACAGCAGGATCGGGCTGGCCACGAAGATGGACGACAGCGTACCGACCAGAATACCGATCAGCATGGTCACCGCAAAACCGTGCACAGCCGTGCCACCGAAAAAGAACAGCGCGCCCATGGTGATGCTGGTGAACAGCGAGGTGATGATGGTTCGCGACAACGTATTGTTGATCGAGCGGTTGAGAATCTCCTCCGGCTCGGCCTTGCGGACGAGGCGAAACAATTCGCGGATACGATCGAACACCACCACCTTGTCGTTGATCGAGTAACCGATCACTGCCAGCACAGACGCCAGCACGGTCATGTCGAACTCGCGCTGTACCAAGGCCAGAATGCCCAGCGTCACCAGCACGTCGTGGAACTCGGTCACGATCGCGGCAAAGGCAAAGCGACGCTCGAAGCGGATGCCCAGATAAAAGCCGATGCCCAGCACCACGAACAGCGCGGCCCACATGCCGTCGGTGCGAAGTTCCGCACCGACCTCGGCAGTGACGAAATCCTTGCTTTTCACTTTCGCGTCCGGGCGTGACGCCTGAAGCATCTTGATGACGTCGGCGGAGATACGGTCGAGATTGACCTTGCCGTCGGCATGAACCGAGGCAGGATCATCCTTGGGCTGCATGCGGATCGACACTTCGCGCGTACCACCCAGGCTCTGCACGATCGGATTCTCGACGCCGCCCTTGGCCAGTGCCGCGCGCACGTCGTTGATCTGCACCGGCTGGTCGTAATCGATAGTGAGCGACACGCCACCATTGAAATCCAGGCCGTAGTTGAGGCCCTTGGTTGCGATCAGCGCGATCGAGGCAATCATCAGGAATACGGCGATCACCATGCTGTACTTGCGCATGCCGAGGAAGTTGATGTTGCTGTTGTGATTGAAAATTTCCATTGCGATTCCTCAGACCGACAGCGTCTTGAGCTTGCGGTGGCCGTGGATCAACGCGGTGAACGCGTGGGTCAGCGTTACCGAGGTGAACAGCGAGGTCAGGATGCCGATCATCAAGGTCACACCGAAACCCTTGATCGAGCCGGTGCCCATCGTGGTCAGCGCCAGCGCGGCGATCAGGTGGGTGACGTTGGCGTCGAGAATCGTGGCCCAGGCCTTTTCATAACCGGCGCGAATCGACGCGTGCGGACTGGAACCGTTGCGCAGTTCCTCGCGTATGCGTTCGCAGATCAGCACGTTCGCGTCGATGGCCATACCGAGCGTCAGCACGATACCGGCGATGCCAGGCATGGTCAGCGTGACACCGATCAACGACATCACCGCGACCAGGATCACCAGGTTGAAGAACAGCGCGATGTCGGCGACCAGACCAAACAGCTTGTAGTAAATCGCTGCCGCCAGCAGCACCAGGCCCAGGCCCAGCATCACCGCACTAAAACCCTTGTTGATATTGTCCGCACCCAGGCTGGCGCCGATCACACCCTCTTCAACGATGTCGACCGGTGCCGCCAGCGCGCCACCTTTGAGCAAAAGCGCAAGATCGGAAGCGTCTTTCGAACTGGCCAGACCATTCGTTTCAAACTGACGACTAAAAGGGCTGGAGATCGTTGCGTCGTTAATCACCGACTCAGTGTCTTTCGACGTGCGCACTTCCTTGCCATCGACGATCTTGGTGTCGGTGACACGCTCCACGTAGACCACCGCCATCGGCTTGCCGACGTTGGCGTTGGTGAAGTCGCCCATCTTCTTGGCGCCCGCGGCGTTCAAAGTCACGCTGACGTTTGGCGTGCCGTTACGCGTATCGGTGCCCGACGAGGCGTCGACCAGCTGGCTGCCGGTGACGATCACGCGCTTGCTGACCAGGACCGGGATCTTGGTGTCACGCATGTAATAGAGGTTGGCGTCTGGCGGGATATTGCCAGTGCTGGCCGCTTCCTGCGCCCGCGGATCATTGGCGTAGCCGATGCCCGCACGGTATTCGAGAGTCGCTGTAGCGCCGATCAGTTTCTTGGCCTCGGTCGCGTCCTGCACGCCGGCAAGCTCGACCACGATACGGCTATCGCCCTGCTGCTGGATCAGTGGCTCGGATACACCCAGCGCATTGATGCGGTTGCGCAGCGTGCCAAGGTTTTGCGTGATCGCGTTGCGAGCCAGGTCGCGCAGCTTGTCCGGCTTGATCACCGCGTTGAGCAGAAAGCGGTCGCCGGTGCTGCTGCCGTTGGACACGTTGACGTCGGTAAACTCGTTGGCAATCGCATCAGATGCTTTGCTACGGTCATCCGCTGAACGCAGGATCACGGCAATGCCCTGCCCGGCTACCGGGTTACGTGCGACCGACTCGTAGCGGATGTTTTTCTGCTGCAGCAGGGCGCGGATGTCGTCCGTATAGCTGGCTTCCTGTTTGTCGACCACACCGCTCTGATCCACCTGCATCAGAAAGTGCACGCCGCCCTGCAGATCCAGGCCCAGCGGCATCGAGCGCGCGCCGATGGCACGCAGCCAGCCCGGTACGGTGGACTGCAGCTTGAACGCGGTGGAGTAGCCATCACCCAGGGCGGTCTTGATCGCATCGGCAGCACTTTTCTGCGTATCGCCATTGGTGAAGGTGGCGATCAGGTTGTCGCCCTGAACGCTGACATTGGTGGCCGCAATGTGCTGCGCCGCGAGCGCGGCGGTTACCTTCTGCTGAATCGACTGATCGATTGGCGCGCTGCCGCGGTTGGCGCTGACCTGCACAGCGGCAATCGGGAAAAAAGCGTTCGGCAACGCATAGAGGATGCCAAACACCATCGCGAGCGCGACCAGCGCGTACTTCCAACGGGGAAAATCACTCATGCCTTGCATCCATCAGATTGCATCCATCAGAGCGCATCCATCAAAGCTGCAGCAGCTAGTGGACGGTGTTAGCGAGAATCGGAAAAATATCCCGTGTAAAGCAGCCCCAAAAAGCGGCCAGACTTAAGCCCGGCGTCCGCCGATCAGACGGACTTCAGCGAACCCTTGGGCAGCACCTGCGAGATCGAACCCTTCTGCACCTTGACCAGCACATTGGTGGCGATCTCCACGGTGATGAAGGTCTCGCCCACTTCATCGATGCGCCCGGCGATACCGCCGTTGGTCACCACTTCATCGCCCTTGGCCAGCGCCGACAGCATGGTGCGCAGCTCTTTCTGGCGCTTCATCTGCGGGCGGATCATCAGAAAATAGAACACGCCAAACAGCACGATGATCGGCAGAAAGGTCAGGATCGGATTGCTTGAGGCACCTGCAGCAGCTGGCGCAGCCTGGGCAAGCACGAACGGGATCGAAAAAGTCATCGGTGTGTCTCGCAAGTGGTGGTGCAGCCTCAAAAATCGGCTGCTGCCCGGTAAAAGATCAAGGATTATGCCATGCACCCCCGAGCCGTGCACGGCAGGCCGCACCCGAGTAGGCCTGAACGCCCAGTCTTACTGAGGGCGCAGGCGGCGCGTTGCAAGCCCATGCCAAACCGGACAAGCCGCGTTTTCTACGACCTTTCAGGCGGGCAAAGGTTTGAAACGCTCCTGCAACCGGCCCGCACTAGACCGCCGCCGCCCGGCGTCGCGCGTAAAATTCGGCAGTAAATGCATCCAGCGTCTGGCTGGCAATTGCCCCGCGCAGACCCGTCATCAGCCGCTGGTAGTAGCGCAGGTTGTGCATGGTGGCCAGCTGGCTGCCGAGAATCTCGTTGCAGCGATCCAGATGGCGCAGATAGGCCCGGCTGAAGCCGCCGGCGCAGGCATAGCAATCACAGCCTTCCTCGATCACCCGGGTGTCCAGCGAGTACTTGGCGTTGCGGATGCGCAGCGTGCCCTCGGCGGTGAACAGAAAGCCGTTGCGCGCGTTGCGGGTCGGCATCACACAGTCGAACATGTCGATACCGCGACGCACCGCCTCGACGATATCCTCCGGCCGACCCACGCCCATCAGATAGCGCGGTTTGTCGTGCGGCAGTAGCGGCACAGTGAAATCCAGCGCATGGTTGCGCTCGGCCTCCGGCTCGCCCACGGCTAGACCGCCGACGGCATAGCCGTCGAAGCCGATCTTGATCAAACCTTCGGCGGAACGCGTGCGCAGGTTTTCGTACACGCTGCCCTGCACGATGCCGAACAGCGCGTTGCGATTCTTCAAGTCATCGAAACCGCGGCGCGACCGTTCGGCCCAGCGCAGGCTCAGCTCCATCGAATCGCTGGCGACCTTTTCCGTCGCCGGATATGGCGTGCATTCGTCGAAGATCATCGCGATATCCGAATCCAGCGTGGTCTGGATCTGCATCGACACTTCAGGCGACAGAAACACTTTCGAACCATCCACCGGCGAGGCGAAGGTCACGCCTTCTTCGGTGATCTTGCGCTTGTGCGCCAGCGAAAAAACCTGAAAGCCGCCGGAGTCGGTGAGGATGGGTTTGTCCCAGCCGATGAATTTGTGCAGGCTACCGAACTGCTCGACGATCTCCAGCCCCGGCCGCAGAAAAAGGTGGAACGTGTTGCCGAGGATGATTTCCGCGCCAATGTCCTTGACGTCGCGCGGCGTCATCGCCTTCACCGAGCCATACGTGCCCACTGGCATGAACGCCGGCGTTTCCACCGTGCCACGGTCGAACGTGAGGCAGCCGCGGCGAGCGGCGCCGTCGGTAGCGGAAAGCGCAAAAGTCATGGAAGTCATCCGGCCTATTGTAGCCGGGCTGCCGCCGCGTACCCAGCTTCAGGCTGGGCGTTTCATCGCGAAACGATCGCGCGTGGTCGAATACCAGCTACCGCTGAGGCGACCGACCAGATCGAGTTTGGCCGGATCAACGTGCCGCTCGTCAGCCATCACCGCGTCGTCGATATGTGCCAGCAGCACACGTGCGAAGAGCAGAAACTGGCGCGGATGTTCCACCGGATACGGGATCACTTCGGCCAGCTTGCACTCAAACGCCACCGAAGCGGCCGCAATGCGTGGTGGTTTTACCCGCACGCTGGGCACGGTGACGATGCCCACGGCGTCGAACTCGCTGTCGTCATGCACCAGCGTGGCCGCGGTAGCGTTCATCTGCTCCGCCTGTTCCTTGCTGACCAGATGAATGACCAGCTCGCCGGTTTCTTGCGCGTTGAGTACGGTGTCTTTCAGATCACCGTTCGGGCGCAGCCCCACGTTGACCATCAGCGTCGGCGGCTCGTCGCAAATCACCTGAAAAAAACTGAAGGGCGCGAGGTTGCTCACGCCTTTGGCCGACAACGTGGAGACCCACGCAATCGGCCGTGGCGTGACCGTCGACGACAGCCAGCGGTACGATTCGGCGGCATCGAGCTGGCTGAAATCAAGCTGCATGTTTCTTCCTGATCACACGGTTCGAGGGATCAGAGCGGTGCGAAAGCATGCTCTGAAAAGGGATTTGTCCAACCATTGTGCACATCGCACGTCGACAGCAGGTCGGCGACAGCAGATATTGATGCCGATCGTTCTCGGGAGTACATCATGAAAAAACTGACAATAATCGGCGCTTCGTTCGCTGCGGTGCTGCTTTGGTCTGGCGCGACGCTGGCCGACCAGGCCGGCAGCGACTGGCTCAGCGTCGCCGCGGTAACGCAAAAGCTGGACGTCCAGGGTTTCAAGCATGTGAAGGCATTGCAGGCTGTGCACGGCCACTGGGAGGGCGAAGCTTTCCAGAACGGCCAGCTCGTCAAATTTCACGCCGATGCAAAAACAGGCCTGGTGACGTTTGAAAAAGCCAAGGACAACGCCAAGGGCAATAACTGAAGCAGCGCGATCATTCAATCAGCGGTTCAATAGAAGCGTTCGCTTACATGCCCTTCGGCAGGATAAGCATCGCGTCGCCGTACGAGAAAAAGCGATAGCGCTGCGTCACCGCGTGGCGATAAGAGTCCAGCATGAAATCGCGCCCGGCCAGCGCCGAGACCAGCATCAGCAACGTTGACTGTGGGAGATGAAAATTGGTAACCAGCGCATCGACGCTGGTGATGCGATAACCGGGGAAAATGAAGATCTGCGTCTCGCCGGCGAACGGGTGCAGCTCGCCATCCTTGGTTGCGCTCTCCAGCGCGCGCACGACCGTCGTACCTACCGCCACCACACGGCCACCCGCCGCGCGCGTCCGGCGGATTTTTTCCACCAGCGCCGCACCGACATTGAGCCACTCGCGGTGCATGACGTGATCTCTCACGTCTTCGGCGCGCATCGGCTGAAACGTACCCGCGCCCACATGCAGGGTGACGTAGCCGAAGTCGATGCCCTTGTCGCGCAGCTGGGCCAGCATCGCTTCGTCAAAATGGAGCCCGGCCGTAGGCGCAGCAACGGCGCCGGGCTCGCGCGCGTAAACCGTCTGATAACGTTCCATGTCGCTGGCGTCGGCGTGCCGTTCGATATACGGCGGCAGCGGCATCTCGCCCAGCTTCAGCAGCAGCTTTTCCAGCGGTTCGGGCGATTCGAAACGCAGCCGGAAGAATGCGTCATCGCGCCCCAGCACCACGGCAACGCTGCCGTCAGCCAGCTCGATCTGGGCACCCTCTTTCGGCTTTTTGCTGACGCCCAGCTGCACCGTAGCCTCGTGCGCGCCGGTGACGCGCTCGATCAGGATTTCCACCGCGCCGCCGCTGCTCTTTCGACCATACAAACGCGCCGGCAGCACGCGCGTGTCGTTGAACACCAGCAGGTCGCCCGGCCGCAAAAAATCCGGCAACTCGCGAAACAGCCGATCCTCGCGGCTCTGTTTTTCCACATCAAGCAGTAGCAGCCGACTGGCCGAACGCTCCGCCAGTGGCGCCTGCGCGATCAGCTCGGGCGGTAACTCAAAATCGAAATCGGACTTCTTCAAGACGTTGAACTTCTCGGGAGCCACGCCGATTGGCAAACGAGCGGCGCGGTATTGGCGATGAGGGATGGCAGCGGCGCATTATCGCGCAGCTGGAGCGCCTCGTCCTTTACCGAGAGGCAGTCAGGCCACCGCATTACGACGGCGACGACGCATCCACCATCCGGCAAGCCCTGCAACCACCAGCACAAACGCGACTACTTCATACGGCATCCAATGCCTGACTAAATGCTTGGCCTTGACGATGCGCTGATGGCGCAGCAGGAACCGCGCGCGATCGAAATCCGGCCCTTCGCAATCCGCGCCGAAGTTGTCGTTCCAGCTCACGTAAGCGCCTTGCTTTACGTAATGCTGGTAATAGGCAGCAACGCGACGCTGGGCTTCGGAAGGCCCGGAGGGCTTGGTATCGCCGTACCCCTGATAGTGATCCTCGTAATCCGGTGGCCCCTCACGCATCCAGCTAGCTGCCTTGCACATCACGGCAGCGAAAGCTTGCGAACGCGGCGGCAAAAGATCGGCCGCCGCCGACGCCTCGTCCGCGGCGATGTAGCGGTAGTGGAAACGCCAATCCAACTTCGCGGCGCTGTCGGCAAAGCGCTGACGCTCGCCATCGGTGACGAAGGTCTGCTTCAGATCCGCGGCAGAATGCCCGCTACCGCCCTGGAAATCACCGCCATTGTCGACGTAGTCCGGCCCCTGCTCGAAGCCGAGCAACTCCATGCCGTTTTCACGGGCGATCACCGCCGCGGCATAACGCGCCTGCGCCTTGCCGATGTCGGTCCAGGCGCTGTCGGCCTTGTGCATATCACCGGCGTATTCGTTGGCCTTGGCGCGGAGGTCAACATCACCGAAGCGCGGATCGCCGCTGACCGGGAAATAGGCCTGGGCATCGCCGTACCGCGCCGCGCGCATCAGCCGGCGAGCCAGCAGCCAGCGCAGGCGGTCAGCCAGCGTGCCCGTGCCGTACTGGTGATCCTTCTCGTTGCTTCGGGCCGGTGCCGGCGACGCGGCAGCATGCGCATCGACGAAGGCCTTCAGCTCATCAATGGTGAGCACACGCTCCGCGACGTAAAACGTGTCATCGGCATAACCGATCCCGCTATCGTCGTCGGTATAAATATTTCCATCGCCGCCAACGCTGTTTGCCGCGTCATAGAGATAGCCCATGGCTTCAACGTATTCACCGCGTGCCAGCGCCAGCACACCCTGCTCGCCACCGATGAGGGGCACGTTACTCAACTCGATAGCCGCCTTCGGATCATCCGACTTGGGAAATGCCTTCGCGGCATCCGCGTAAGCAACGGCAGCGGTAACAAGATCGCCCTTGTGCAAAGCGAGTTTCGCATCGACCCAACTGGCCAGCGGACCCGGTGCCTTGGCTGCCAGCGTTGCCGCAAGGTCATAACGCCCACTGCGATACGCCAGGGCAGCGAGGCGATCGGCACCGGCGACGTGATCGAGACCCTGCTTTTCGATGGCCTGCACCAGTGCTGGCAAGGCCGGATTGAGTTTGGCCGGGGATGGCGCTGCAGTTGCCGCGTCGCTGCCCTCGTCGTCGCCAAGGCGCGCCAGCGCGTACGCCACCAACAAGCGCTGCGAAAGTGGGCCATCCACCAACGCGGCAGCACGGTCATCGTCACGCAGCACGTTGCCTGCGAGGGTCGCCAGCGACTGCACGGCGCTGTCCGAACCGTGCCCGGCCTGCGCGGCGTACAGCGCGATCGCATGCTTCAGATCGGCCGCGGCGATGCCCGCGCCACAATCGTTATTGTCGACATAGAGGCTGGCCCAGTTGCACTGTTGCTTGCCGTTGTAGAGATACAGCCGCGCCTCTTCGCCGAAGCTGGACACGGCCAGACCTTGCGTGTCCGATGCTCCGGCCACCGCGCGCGCGCGCGTCAGCTGAAATGCCTTGGCTGCGGCATCTCGCTCGCGCTTGAACGCGGCGGCATCGTCGATCGCTGCATTGGCGCGCAGCGCGTGAATGCGGCCCAGCGTGTATGCCGCCCATACCGAACGCAGCGTCGCCTGCTCGGGCGGCAGTGCAAGCACTTTCTCGAAACTGGCGATGGCAAGGTCCGTCTTCGCCTGATCGGGTTTGTCGCATGCGGTGGTCGCGGCAGTCGAAGTCGGCGAAGCGGCCGCTGTCGTCGCCTCGGCCGGGTTCACCGCGGCGGCGCACGCCTTGTTGGCGGCGGCATAGTCGACCGCACCAGCGACGTACAGGCGCAAATCCTCGGGCAGATCCTTGCCATCGTCATACGCCTTGTTGCCATCCACCGACTGCCGCAGCGTAAGCACCCGCTGCCACTGTCCTGGCGTCATGCCCTGCGACTTGGCTTCATCGACGGGCTTGGGCGTGTCATAGGGCGATGCTTCCGACTCCTGCGGCCGCAACGTGTCGGTTGCGGGGAGCAGGTGCGCGGCCTCCCACGCAAAACTGTTCTGTGGCGTGGCCTTCAGGGTGGCGTCGCGATGGTCCAGTAGCTGGCTCGGGAAATCTGGACCGCAGGCCCACACGGCACCGGCCGCAACTGCCGTGGCAATACAGGCACTCAAGACGACATTACGGTTCCACATGCAATTGCGCTCCTTGTGTGGCGCAGCGCGCCCATCCAATGACTCGTTGACTGTGTCCGTGCAGCAACCCCGGCTGCAGACGCTTGATGCTTAGTGTGTCGCGACTCGACTCAAGTGCATAGCCGTTGATGCCATCGGCCAGTGCGCAGGCCTGCGGCAGCGCGACCACCTTGGGCAACGACATATCCAGTTCGCCGGGATTCTGCAGCAGCAGATCCAGCGTGCCTGGCGTGCTGCTGGGGCGAGCGGTGGCCGTGATTTCGCCATGCAATGGCTGCTGCCGGATCACCGCCAGCCATGTAGCCAGATTCCATGCGCGATCATCCTGCATGGTCGGCAGCCGGAACCAGACAATGCCGACCAGGTGCGAGGGCGGATCGCGTTGCAACTGCTGCAGAAAACCGGCGATGTCCTGCGGCATCGCCAGCAGTTCACGGCTGTCGTCACCCGCATCCAGCACGCCGGCTTCACTCTGCACACTGGCCAGCCGACCCTGTGCATCCCAGCTCACGCGTGAACCGTAGGTCGGCAAGGCGATGCGAAACAGTTTGTCGCTGCGCTGTGCGTAGTCATCGGCCCAATGCAAGGCCAGCGCGCTGTCGAACAGGCCGGCGTGCGGATCGCGCACCGCATGCACCTGCAGCACCGATTCGTCGACCTGCGCCAGCACCGTAGATAGATCCGGCGAATGCAACCACGCGGGCAACGCGGTGATCGACAGCGTGGCGCCCTGCAACAGCGGATGCAGCGCGGCGAGGTAGTGTGCGTAGGCCGGCAGTCTTGCCGTGCCGCAATCGTGATCGATCTCCAGCCCCGCGATCCGGATATCGCCGCCCTGCCAGTCCTTCCACAAAGCCTCGGTATCCGCCAGCAACTGCGCCTCATCCCACTGCACCAGCTGGCCGTCTATACGCACCACCAGCATCACCGGCTTGCCGCTGGCCAGCAGCGCCACGCGATCCGGATGAAACACCTGCAACCGCCCCGCACGATCGGTCTGCGCCGCCAGCACGCGCCATGCGCGGATATCGCCCGCACTGCCCTGCATTGCCTGCGTCACCGCTGGCGTCCACGCACGCTGCCAGATGTAGGCGTCGTGCGTCAGCGGGCGGGACGGATGGCTGCAAGCCACCAGCCACATCGACGCAGCAAAAAAGACTGTGCGAAGAAGCGCCGCAAGGCGAAACCGGATAACGATCATCAACCCAACGCCCCTGCGTCGCCGCACGATGTGAAGCCCATTCTAGCTATCCCCTGACCGATCGCTCATCCGCTGGAATGACAATCCGCGAGTGCCTATTTTCAAGGACACAAAAAAACGCCGCTCACGAGGAGCGGCGCCGCTTGCTACAAACCTAACGACAACATGGATTTCATCCCTTTACGCAAAGCACCTGACGCAAGGTGTGTACCACCTCGACCAGATCGGTCTGTGCCGCCATCACCGCGTCGATCGACTTGTATGCCGCCGGCGACTCATCGATCACAGCCGCGTCCTTGCGGCATTCCACGTGTGCCGTCGCCTCGCGATGCTGAGCCAGCGTGATCTGCTGGCGCGCCGCGGTACGACTCATCACCCGACCCGCACCGTGGCTGCAGCTGTGGAAGCTGTCGGCATTGCCCTTACCACGCACGATATAACTGCACGTGCCCATGCTGCCGGGGATGATCCCCAGCTCGCCTTCGCGTGCACTGACCGCGCCCTTGCGGGTGACCAGCAGTTCGTCGCCATCGTGCATCTCCTTCTGCACATAGTTGTGATGGCAGTTCACCGCCATCTTGGCGAGCTGGAATGTGGGTAGGCGGTGACGCATTTCCGCCAGCACACGCGACATCATCGCTTCACGGTTGGCGCGGGCATAATCCTGCGCCCAGGACACGGCTTCGACGTAGTCGTCGAACAGGGCCTCGCCCTCCATGAAGAACGCCAGGTCCTTGTCCGGCAGATTGAAACCCAGCACGCGATACGCCAGCTGCTCGCGCGCCATCTCGATGAAGTAGCTACCGATCAGATTGCCGGTACCGCGTGAACCCGAGTGCAGCATCACCCATACGGCATCGGACTCATCCAGGCATACCTCGATGAAGTGATTGCCGCCGCCCAGCGTGCCGATCTGTTTGTCGACTTTGTCGGTGCGGATCTTGCGATGCTTGGCCTTGATCAGCTCCAGCCTGGCAACCAGTCCTGACTGCGCCAGTCGCGTTTCGATGCTGTCGGGCATGCGTCCGTGATCGCCGCCACGACCGTTGCCGACAGGCACACCTCGCTCGATGCTGGAACGCAGTTGCGCCAGGCTGTCGGGCAGGTCCTTCGCCGTCAGCGTGGTCCGCACAGCGGCCATGCCGCAACCGATATCCACGCCGACAGCTGCCGGAATGATGGCGCCCTTGGTCGGCACCACCGAACCCACCGTGGCACCTTTGCCCAGATGCACGTCCGGCATCACCGCAACCCACGGGCCGACGAACGGCAGCGCGGCGATGTTGCGCAGCTGCTGCTTCGCGGAATCCTCCAGCGGCACGCCGTGCACCCAGCCCTTGATCGGCGTGGTGCTGCCTTCGGCATGCAGCAGTTCATAGTTTTGCTTGCTCATGATTCTTTCCTTGCATGAAATCGTGGTGATCGCATCCGTGCGATCGCCACGAGGTTGTTACTTCAGACTGACCAACTGATTCAGCACGCCATCCAGGCCGCCGAACACGGTCAGCTTGTCGATCTTCTCGGTGACCTTCTCCAGCGCCTCGAGCTCCTTGAGGCGCATGAGGGTCGGGCTCTCCTCGATCAGACGCGCAGTGTTGAGCAGCGAACGCGTGGCGTTCGACTCCTCGCGACGACGGATGACGTTGGCCTGAGCCGCCTTCTCCGCCTGCACGACGCTGTTGAGGATTGTCTTCATCTCACCCGGCAGGATCACATCCTTCACGCCGACACCGAGCACCTCCAGGCCCAGCTCGCCGACGCGGCCACGCACGTAGGCAAAGATGTCCGCATCCAGCGAGGCCTTGTCGCCGAGCAGTTCGTCCAGCGTCTTATCCGAGACTGCCTTGCGCAAGCCATACTGCAGCTCGCGATAGAGGTAGTCGCCGTACTTGGCCACCTTGGTACGCGCAGCGACCGGATCGGTTACACGCAGGCTGGCGGCCAGATTCACACGCAGACTGACCTTGTCGCGCGTCAACAGCTCCTGACCCGACACCTCCAGCGACTGCACACGCAGCTCGATCACCTCGGCAGCCACGTTCTTCTGGAAATTCCAGAAGGCGTAGGCGCCAGGCACCAGCGTGCGCAGCAGCTTGCTATCGACGAACAGCAGACCCGCCGACTCCACCGGCACATCCACTGTCACCGCCACCTTGCCGAGCAGGCCCAGCTGCCGCAAACGACTGGCCACGCGCGCATCGACCTCCAACGAGTCGGCCAGCGATACTGACTGCACCACGACCGGCACCAGACCCTTCCAGTACAGCTTGCGGGTACCCGGCGCGAGCACGTCCTCCAGCTTGCCGTTCTTCAGCACCAGACCGACCTGCAACGTGCCGATGTCGGCCACGATGAAGCACTCGGCCAGCGGACCATCCATCTGCGACATCAGCACATCGGCATCCGCGCCTGCGTACTCGGGCTTGGCAAGATTGTGCACGTTCACGGTCACCCGGTTGCGCGGATCAAAGATCCGATACACGCCCGCAGGCAGTACGCGCTCGAAACGACGGTTGCGATACAGCAAACCGCGCTCGCCGTCGCCGATCACGATTTGCTTGAGCCAGAACATGATGATTCTCCTTTTGGTTATTCTGGTTGCGACCCGATAGATAATCCGCATGCGTCGCCGGATCGTCACGGCGCTTGCGTCCATTTGATAATCGGAAGATCCGCAATCGAACCTCCCTCACGGGATAATCGATTAACTATTAACAACGCCTCGATTGAAAAATTAGTTGGAAACGCCTCCCGACGTCAGCGGAGCGAAACCTGCGTGCGTTCACGGGGAATCAGTCACCTCGCCGAAAACCTGCGATATTCCGCAGAGCCATCCGTCGAGATACCCGATCGCCCGACTTCAGGACGTGGGTCTGGCTCCACCTCCGCTGCCCTGCAACGCACATCGCCTTCCATGACGTGTATGCCCTGCAACGCACGAGGCGTTTCCTGGTCGGAACTTTCGTTCCTGTTGTCATGACGTAACAGGTCATGGTGTTGGAGCGGGAGTCGAACCCGCGACAGTCGGTTTATAAGACCGATGCTCTACCCATCTGAGCTATCCAGTGGTTGACGTGCCGGAGTCGAACCAGCGACCAGCAACCGCGAGGCTGCTGCTCTACCTCTGAGCTAACGTCAGCTTGCGGAACACCGCCTAGCAGGCTCTGGCATACGCTATCGGCATGTCCGCGCGCACCGGATGGGGCTTGAACCCATACCGCGGGAACCTGTCGGTTCGATGCTCCTGATTGCCGGCTGTCGCCAACCGGCAATACGTGTGGACAGACGCGCCGCAACTTTGGCTTCGCTTGTCCCATTCCTTGAATCCGTTTCCCGCACAGCCCGCGCCGAAGCATCGGGACGCAGCGCACAGGTGCCCGTCGCAGCCGCGCCCCTGCCTCGACTGGTAGCAGCCGGATGCTTCAGGGCAAAACGCACTCCATAAACATTGGTCGATTCATGAATTCCCTTGCGAACGCCAAAAACAAAACGCCCCCGGGGTTGGCGACCCGAGGGCGTTCGCGTTGCCTCGGGAGATCGGGGTGACCGATCTCCGCAAGCGGAATCAGTCTGGTGAATGAAAGAAATCTTTTCCTGCAACATATTCCAAGCGCACGCGCCGGCCGCCATCACGCATTAGCGTCGATGTCTTTGGCGTAGCAACAATGGCGAGATGGAATGACATGGAAGAGATGACTCAGTTATCGCCGGGAGTGGCGAGGTGACGGAGAATACGCGCGTTTATTTTTAATCGCAAGCACTTTATATAAATAATCATAATCATTCGATCTGGATTATTTATAACCAGCCTTTCTGCCGCGCCATGCGATAGGCCTCGATGCGATTGGCCACGCCGAGTTTGCCGATGGCTTCGGAGAGGTAATTGCGTACGGTGCCATGCGAAAGGCTCAGCTGCGTGGCGATATCGCCAGCGGACTGGCCTTCGCCGGCAAGGCGTAGCACCTGGCGTTCGCGATCGTTGAGCGGATCGGCTTCGGACCACGCTTCCAGCGCCAGCTGCGGATCGATGGCGCGGCCACCGCGATGCACAGTGCGCAAGGCCTCGGCCAGGTTTTCGGCGGGCGCGTCCTTGAGCAAATAGCCGCCCACACCGGCATCGAGCGCGCGGCGCAGAAAGCCCGGACGCGCGAACGTGGTCACAATGATCACCTTGATCGGCAGCGCGTGTCGCTGGATGCGCTGCGCCAGCTCCAGCCCGGTAAGGCCAGGCATTTCGATGTCGGTAACCAGAACATCGGGCTTCAGTCGCTGCAGTTCGCGCCAGGCGATTTCGCCGTCGGCGGCCGAGCCAAGTACCTCGATATCGGATTCGAGATTGAGCAACGCAAACAGCGCACCACGCACCATCGCCTGATCTTCGGCCAGCAGAATGCGGATCATGCGGTCGCCTCGTGGAACGATGAAAGTGCGCAGAACAGCAAACGATTCATGCGGAGGGGTTTCCGGAAGCCGTGGTCTGCAACGTTGGCCCAAGCGACAAATCTGATGGCACGCGCGCCGTTTCGACCAGCCGTAGAATCGGCACCGGCGCGACGATGCGCAGCCGGGTACCGTGACCTTTCGGTGACTCGATCGCCAGCGTGGCGCCCAGCGCACGCACGCGCTCGCGCATGCCGCACAAGCCATTGCCGTCGACGTCGATGCCGCCACGGCCGTTGTCGCTGATCAGCATGCGCACGCTGGCGTGCTCGCGGATAATTTCGATTTTTGCGGAACTGGCCTCGGCGTGGCGCGCGATATTGGTGGCCGCCTCGCGCACGATCAACGAGAAACCGCGTTCGATATCGATCGGCAAATCGGTTGGCAGCACGCCGTATTCGAAATGCACACGCGACGATTCCAGCAGCAGTCGCGCCGAAGCCAGTTCGGCCGCGAGGTCGGTCGCACGAATGCCGCTGACCGCGCTGCGCACTTCCGCCAGCGCATGACGGGCCACCGTTTCGGCCTCTTCCATCTCGCGTCGTGCCCCTTCGCTGTCGCGATCGAACAACTTGCGCGATAGTTCCAACTTCAGCGTAATCAACGACAACGTGTGGCCGAGCAGATCGTGCAGGTCGCGGCCAATGCGCTCGCGCTCGGCCAGTCCGGCCAGTCGACGCACTTCGTCCTGCGACAGCGCGAGCATGGCATTGCGCTCTTTGCTGATGTTTTCGACCATGACGATGGTGCAGATGATGAAGATCGTCCCCGGCATGATCACCAGCATCACCAGTGGATAGCCGATCCACCAAGCCAGACCCACGAAGATCGCGTTGATGACCAGCAGGCCGGCGATGTATCTGCGTCGGTTCATCTTGCAGTGGTAAAGCATGATGCAACCGAAAACGAGATAACTCACGCTACTGGGGTACCACGGCATTGACGCGAAGCACAGCGCAATCATGCCGAGCGGAAACCACAGCAAATGTCGGCGACTGACAAGTTGAATCTTGATGAACAGGAACAGGAAAATCGGATAGGTGATTGCAGTTACGAGCAGCCACTGGCTCGTGTAACCTGACAGGCCGTGGTCGAACAACGGCGTGACAAAAATCCATAGCGACCAAAGCAGGTGCACGCTGTCTACCAGTGGATTCCTTCCTTGGCGTATGTCGTCTGCAAAACCCGAGTCCGGCGCGGGAGCAAACCATCTCGCAAGCAGGTTGAACTTCATGCGCCGGCCATCCTTTGATGCATCGTTGTTTGACATGCTACTTCAACCGTACCGACGCAACCGACGTACGGCCAACGTCAGGAAAACCGCCGTATACCCGGCCAGCGCCAGCACATGCGGCAACAGCGCTCCGTTGTTCGTGCCGACCGCAGCGAGCGTCAATTGGTTGAGGTGGTAGCTCGGCCAGATCGGCGCCATGTTCTGCAATGCTGTTGGCAGCATCGACAGCGGCAGCCACAGGCCGGAAAGGAACGCCATCGGCAAATAAATAAGGTTGAGCAGACCCGGCGCGCCCTGCCCCTTGATCAGCGTGCCGACCAACATGCCCAGCGCGCAAAATGGCAGCACGCCGAACGCACCGATGCTCATCAGAGCGACTATCTGCAGCAGGCTCAGCGTCACGTGCGCGAGAAACACGGCGATCAAAATGAGCAGCACGGTAACAATGGTGGCGGCGATCATCGCCATCACCATCTTGCCGAGTAGATAGGCACCCGGTGGCATCGGCAATGCGCGCTTGAGCGTGAGAAGACCACCATCGCGCTCAATCGCCAGCGACACGCCGAAGCCGAAAAGTCCCGGCCCGATGATGCCGAAGGCGCTGTAACTGGCGAGCAGATAGCGCGAGGCATCGCCGTGATTCAACAGTACGCCAAACATCAGGTAGAACACGGTCGAGAACAGCAGCATCGGCAGAATAAATGACGGTGCGCGCACGTAGCGCAGACACTCGCCGCGCGCCTCGGCGACATAGGCACCCAGCAGTCGCTGCCATGGCATCGCGCTGGCCG
>Ga0302231_10001053_pt1 | contig 18042 bp, 20 predicted proteins | sample II_Palsa_N2_2_FD_193522 | JGI IMG/M metagenome (GOLD analysis project Ga0302231, IMG submission 193522) | Peat permafrost microbial communities from Stordalen Mire near Abisko, Sweden - II_Palsa_N2_2 | ecosystem: Environmental > Terrestrial > Soil > Palsa > Peat permafrost | place: Sweden...
GGCTGAGGTGTTGCAGAACATCTCCGTGAAACGTTCAAACGCCACGTCGTGCAACAGCTCAAGGACCCCGAGAGAACGCGTAACACGCGGGACGCAAATCCACCCCGGCCCAACGTCGTGATCTTGAATCCGCCGACCGTATATCGGCCACTGAGAGGCCGCATACAGACCTTAAGAGTCTTCCTCGGGTACTGCTGTACTGCTGCTGTACATGACGAAGAAGCGTTCGAAAAACAGTCGGGACGGCGGGATTTGAACCCGCGACCCCTTGACCCCCAGTCACGAACGGACCGTCTGGACCGGTCGGACTGAGTCGGCCGGGGAGCCTGTCACCTGCGACAACGCTCTGAAGGCGTCGCGCGCAGTCTGGCCGAGTCGACTTGCGTTGGCTCCCGTTCCTGGCTCCCGTGGCTCCCCTTGGGCGGGAGAGGGGCTTCCTGATGTCAACCAAGATCAACGACGACTCCATGGCTCTGGAGATCGACGGCCGCGTCATCGTAACCGCGGACTGCTGCGAACATGCTGCGGTCGACGGACACGGCGCATGGATCATTTCGTCCTACCCGGGCCGTCTGTTCACCCGGAACCAGACCATCACGGCCATGGTGCTCGCGGAACGCCTCGCTGCCGGTTACGGCGACGATGACCCGTTCGTGATCGGCTGGCGCGAGGAGCTGGACCTGTGACCGACCGGCTCATCAGGATCACGACGGCGCTCGCGGTGGTGGCCGTGGCCGTCATCGCCGCGATCATCTCCTACCAGCACGTGTACGAACTGGTGCGCTCGCACGGCGAATCCGGCGTGACGGCGCGGCTGATGCCGTTCACGGTGGATGGATTGATCTGGGCCGCGTTTATGGCGGTGCTAGACGCCAGTCGCCGGAACCAGCCCGTGCCACGGCTGGCCGCGTGGAGCCTTGTCGTGGGCATCGTTGCCACGGTTTTGGCGCCCGACCTCGCGCATGGCGTCGGGCACGGCCCCCTGGTGCCCTGGTCAGCGCATGGCCCGCCTTGGCGCTGGTCGGCAGCATGGGTGCGGCGGGACGGCAGAGGGTGAGTAGTCTTCTGGGCGTGCCTATCGAGCGGCGAGAGTTCTTGCTCCTTGGCGGTGCGGTCGCGGCCGGGGCCGGCCTGGCGGGGTGCACGAGCACTCGCCGGGGCAGTGCGCCTCCCCGCGGCAGCCGTTCGGCATCACGACCTGCCGGACCGTCGCCGGCGGTGAGCCCGCCCGGCGGCGCCGAGGTTCAGCGCGGCGCGCAGGTTGTGCATGGGTCACGTAGCCGGGCCCGGGTGGCGCTCACCTTTCATGGGCAGGGGCCCGCATCGATGGCCGACGCGCTGCTCGCCGAGGCAGAGCGGTCAGGAGCGCGAGTCACGGTGCTGGCCGTCGGGACCTGGCTCGAGCAATACCCGCAGATGGCGCGGCGCGTCCTGCGCGGCGGTCACGACCTCGGCAATCACACGCTGCATCACCTGGACATCGCGGCCATGGACGCCTCAGGAGCCTATGGGGAGATCGCGGGCTGCGCGCTGCGGCTGCGTGCCCTGACCGGGTCGATCGGCCGCTGGTTCCGGCCGTCGCAAACGCGGTACGCGACAGCGCTGATCGAGCAGGCAGCCAGCAAGGCCGGATACCAGACCTGCGTGTCCTACGACGTGGACTCGCTCGACTACACCGATCCCGGACCGGACGCAGTCGTGGCCACTGTACTCGGCTCGGTGCGGCCGGGGTCGATCATAAGCCTGCATCTCGGGCATCCCGGCACCGTGACCGCCCTGCCCGCGATCTTGCACGGCTTGGCCGGGCGGAGGCTGCGCCCGGTCACCCTGACCGAGCTGCTGGCCACATGACGGCACTTGACCGCTGAGCCGCAGCGAGGTCGGCTGCGCCCCGCCGCTGGTGCGGGGCGACCGCGCCAGGCGGGACACTCGCCCTCCGGTCCCGCCTGGCGCGGCGCAGCCGCTGGGGGAGCACTGTTTTGCCACCTCCGCTGACCGGTTCCACCCGGGCTCAAGATCAGCGGAAGTTGCCGGTATGGCCGAGCGAATACCGGCCCGGCTGCGGGAAGACGCACAGCCCGTGCGGCCCGGCCCCGACCGGGATCTTGGCGATGAGGCGGCCGTCCGTGGTGGACATGGCGTAGACCACCCCGTTGTACCGGCCGCCCCACCACATGACCTTCCCGTCGGGGGTGATGCCGCCCATGTCGGGGGACCCGCCGCCGGGGATCCGCCACGTGTGCACGACGGCGTTGGCGGCCGTGCTGATCACCGAGACCGAGCCTTCGTTCCGGTTCGACACGAACACGTACCTGGCGTCGCGGCTGATCAGCAGGCCGTGCGCGCCGAGCCCGGTATGGATGAAGCCGATCTCGCGGAAGCGTGTGGCGTCGATCAGCCACACTCCGTTCGCGATCATGTCAGCGACGTAGAAGATCTTGCCGTCCGGGGAGAGCCGCACGTCCTGGGGCATGCTCCCGCCGCGGATTCGCATCATGTCGGTGGGTACCCCGGTCCTGATCGAGGCGGCCACCGTGTGCGTACGCATATTGATGTACAGCAGTTGCGCGCTGAACTCGCAGCTGGCCAGGGCGAAGCGGCCGTCCGCGGTGAAATCCATGTGGTTGACACCCGCGCAGGGCACGCTCATCGAGGACCGGAGCCGCATCGTGCGCGGATCGCGGAAGTCGATGCGGTTGAGCGCCTCAGCCATCACCAGGGCGTATCTGCCGTCCGGGCTGAAGTACAGGTTGTAGGGGTCGGCGACGGGTATCGGCGCGCCGGGCCTCCCGGTCGCCGGGTTGATCGGGACGAGGGAGTTGCCGACGGTGTCGTTGACGAACAGCACCGAGCCGTCCCACGACGGTGTCACGTGGTTCGGCTCTGCGCCGACCGGGAATTTACCGATGACCTTGTACGTCTGCGGGTTGATCACGGTGACGGTATTGCTCAAGCTGTCCGGCACGTAGACCCTGACCGGGTCACCGCGCCATTTCGGGTTGATCATGCCAGGGCGGATGTGCGCATAGACGTTGACCGGCGCGGGCGGCTGCGCTGGCCGGGGCATCGCGGCCGAGGTGGCCGGGCGCGCCGTTGCGGCCGTTGCCCGCGGCCTGGGCCCCGGCGGCGGCGAGCACGCGACCACGGCGATCAGCACCATCACGAGTGCCGCGCCGACTTTCCCGGCGGGCAGCCGCACCACCGAGCGCCGCAAGCCCTTCACAAGACCTGAACTCTAGCGCCCGCCAGGGCCAGGACCGGAAGCCGACTCATAGCAGAGATCGGCTGTCCGCATTGGAGGAGCAATAAGCGGGAACGATGACCTCGCAGGCGCGGCCGTCTTCGCGGCGGCCATCGGCGCGGAGCCTGGCGTGATCACCTCGTGATCCGCGCAGCCTGCAAAGGGCGGGGCAGGGACCAGAGGGTCCCCACCGGCTGCCGCTGCAGGCGCGCCGTGATCAGGGTTGTCGAGGATGAACGCGTGCCCGCCCCCGTCCCACGCGACATTGACAACCCCGGCCAGTCCCGTCTGACCAGGGACCTGACTATAGCCAGACACGTCTCCTGGGCCGGGGCAGGGCGTCAGCCGGGCCGACTCACCGGGCTAGGTGGCAGGGTGCATCGGGTCGCGCCAGACAATCGGCTCATAGGGCATGATCAGGACGTGCAAAGGCAGCAGGCTTGGCCTGCAGGCTCGATGACATGGGGCCCACCGAGACAGACGAGCGGGGCCTGGTTGTCCCCGGGGCTGACCTGCATGACCGCACGAGATCTGACGGCAGACCAACGTCACCAACGTACCCGGCCTGTACCTTCCTCAGCCTCTCGTGGCAGCACTTCCATCGGCTCGCCTCTGCCCGGCTTCGCCAGCGACGCTGCGGCCTATCGTCGACCGCATCACCGGCCGCACCGCACGCCGACGATCAGCACCCGTACGCACAACAAGGAGCCCCTACTAGGCGGATACGGCTTGTCGAACGCCCTCGGTCACCGGGACATGCAGCGTGGCGGCCTGCGGGTCCGGCGCAACTTATTGTCACAGTCCCGGAACGCCGAACGGGTGCGGTGAGCGGCTGATCCCATAACCGAGGGTGAGAGCGGCCATATCGGCGAATGCCGCCGGCCTGAGTCTGGCTCGCGGGGTGGCAGAACGCGCAGGTGTAGCATTTGGGGACCTGGCGATGGTGTCCGCACCATTGGCACCCGGTGATCCGGGCGGCGCGCGGTGCGATACATGTGTGGAGGCGCGGCGTGGGCATCGGCGAGGCACTAGCACAAGCACGCCACCAGGCTGGCCTTACCGTTGCCGAGATCAGCCAGCGGACCCGCATTAGGGAAGCACTCATCCGCGATATCGAAAACAACGACTACTCCGCATGCGGCGGCGACTTTTACGCGCGGGGCCACATCCGCGCCATAGCCAAGGCGACCGGGGACGCCGCGGAGCCGCTGATCCGGGAGGCGCTGACACTCGCTGACATCTTCCACGACACCCCGGCCACACTCATCATGCCGGGCACAGCGGCCACAACGCGCGGGCGGCACCGGCCGAACAAGACGCAGGCGCTGGCGGTCCTGGCGGCATTCCTGGTGGCGCTCGGGTTCGTGGCCTACGGCCTGCTGTCCGGCTCGCGTCATGCGGCAACCGCCGCTCCGCGGGCCCGGGGTCAGCCGACGGCCCAGCATGACCTCAACCCGAACCAGCGGGCAGATGCCGCTGTCCCGGCGCCCCCGCCCGCCCAGCGACGGGCGCGGACCCCCATCAGCACCGCAGCGGCCGGTCCCTACGATGGCCAGCGCAGCAAGTCCCAAGCTCACGCCGCTGGCGATCGGCCGCGATCTCATCGCAGTCAGATATCCCAACTGGTGGACCAGCGCCCGCTGCGGGAACCTGGACCGGCGCACCTGCGTGCTCCCGGACTTCGCTCGCCCGCTGGTCACACACGGGCGGACCGGCCTCGGCAGCGCTTCCGGCGCGGGGATCCAGGTGCGCGCCGACCCGGCGGGCCAACCGCCTATCGCCCGCACGGCCCACGCGGGCGGCGTGGTGCGGCCGCGGCACATCCCACCAACCGGTAAGTGACCCCACCATTCCCAGCGGGACCGGGGTAATGGCCCGCCAATGGCCCGTCGACATCCTTCCCAAGATCGAAGAGGCCTCCCGCGGCCCCAGGTGCGGCCCGCGGTTCCCCTGACCACGGCCTCTCCCCCCGGGGCAGCGCCGCGGCGGCGCGGGTGCGGGGGCCCTGCCGCGGCCCAGCTGGGTGGGGTCATGCCCGTCCGGCTCCGCGGTGCCGGTCTGGCGATCTTTTTTGCCCGGACGGTTCGTGGTTCCCGGTCCCTACATGTACAAGCCGCCGTTGACGGGGTAGACCTGGCCAGTAATGTAGGCCGATTCGGGGTCGGCCAGGAACTCCACCACCCGGGCGACCTCGTCCGGTTCGCCGAGCCGGCCGACCGGGATCCGGGCGACGACCTTCGCCATCGCCTCGGCCGGGACCGCCGCGGTCATGTCGGTCGTGATGAACCCGGGCGTGACGGTGTTGACCGTGATGCCCTTGCCGGCGGTCTCGATAGCCAGGCTCATGGTCAGCCCGAACATCCCCGACTTGGCCGCCGCGTAGTTGGCCTGCCCGAACCCGCCCGCCGAGCCGATGATCGAGGAGATGTTGATGATCCGGCCGTAACCGCGGTCCAGCATGTGCTGCAGCACGGCCCGGGACGTGTAGAACGCGCCGGACAGGTTGACGTGGATGACGTGGTCCCACTCTTGCGGATCCATCTTCCGCACCGTCTTGTCGATGGTGATGCCGGCGTTGTTGACCACGATGTCCACGTGCCCGTGCCGGTCGAGGACCTCGCCGAAGACGCGGAGGACGTCCTCGTTGTGGCCCACGTTGCCCTGGTGGACGCTCACGCCCCGGTCGGCGTACTTGTCGGCGAACTGCCCGGCGTGGTCGTGGTTGGTCGCGTAGCCGGCCGCCACCGTGACGCCGCGGTTGAGCAGCCGCTCGCTGATGGCGAGCCCGATGCCGCGGGTCCCGCCGGTGACCACCGCGACCTGCCCGTTCATATCACCCACGATGTACCTCCGATGCTGTCGGTTTGGCGGACCTGGATCGCCCGGCCACGGTCTCGCCCGTGCATCCGCGATGGAATGGTGCCGCCCGCTGCCCATGGGAGGCGGCTTTTCGCGGTCCCCGCCCGGGGGCCGGGCCACGTCGTCCGGTCCTCGCGCCACGAGCCACGATGCTTGGTGGCCGAAGCGCACCAGGCCGCGGGATCAGGGCCTGCGTGGCCGGCCGCCTCGGACCCAGGCCACCGGGCCGGGCGGGTCGACGATTCCGGCGCGAGCGCGGCCAGCAGGAAACGGTGGCGAGCCGGGCCTTGGCCGCCTACATGGTCTACGCGTCGTCCCCCGACCGCGAGAGCGACGGTGTTACCCGTCGTGTGAGCGAATTCAGTCAGCGGATCAATGTACGTCAGGTTGTCAGAGACGAATGCCATGTACCTATTGGCCAGCTCATAGACATCCTCTTCGGTCAGCGCCGAGTCATCCTTGCTGACCGCATACCCACCAGCATCCAGCAGAATATTCTGCTCGACCGGAAATGCCATTCAAGAGTCCAGGACTTGGGAACTTGACACGCTTGGACAGTACTGAGTACGACAGCGAGACATTCTGGACTCCCAGCTCGGCCAGAAGATTCCCCTACTCTGAGTTCTCAGCTCCGGCAAAGAATATCTTCATCGTCATCAATCTCCTGCTGCGCTGCCCCGACGCAGTACCAGTAGCAGGTGTTCGAGGGAGTGCATCCCCACTCCTCGGCTAGTTCCCTGGCTTCCTCGTTCATCGTTCCTCCTGCATCTTTGAGTCGTTCGTCTTTCGTCCGCTGCCGGGAATCCTCGAGAACACGAGCCGCGACCTCATTTCACGGAGTAATTTCCGGCTTGTAACTGGGCGTCATTCCTATTCCTGCTTGGAATAGTACGGGTGGAAGAAGCAAGGTGACTGCCCGGTAGGCCTCGGGGAGCGGCAGCGCCGCAAAGTCTTCCGTCTGGCTGCTGGGATCGAGGATGGTGTCAAGGATTTCTTTCATGGTTGCTTCCTGGCCGTACCTTGCATCAAGGGCGCAGGGCGTCCGGAGACCGTGCCGCCACGCTGGTGGCGGCACCCAGGTGCGAATGTCCGGTCCGCGGGCCCTGTCCCGGCCGCTGCGCTGCGGCCTCTCCTCCTCAGGGTGCGCCGCACTTGCCTGAATTGTCTATTAAGAATTATGAGAAACAGTTAAGCGAACGCATAATGGTGGCCCGGACCAGGTATATCCGCCCAGCGCAGGGACGAGTTAGTCTGCCCCCGTGCAGCGCCTCGATCAGCTCCGCGCAGCGGTGCACCGGATCGCGTGCGCCGCGATCAGGTACACACACCACGCCTGCAGCGCCAGGCCGTAGGTGACCGTCCCGGCGGCTCCCGCCCCAGCCGGGGCGGCAGCCCGGTGCACCCGCCCGCACGAACAGGCCACCTCGTGCAAGTCATGCTGGGTCAGCTTCGCGGTCTGCAGCGGGACGTCCACGACCTGGTGCGAGGCGGCCACGCCCAGGTCAGCCGCAGCTGCCAGGTCCTCGCTGCGACCGCACGCGCCCCCCGGGAAGTGCGGCACCATGTCATCCGGCCTCTCGGACCAGGCCAGGTGCGATCCCGGGGCGCCTGGCTGCTTGCCGGGTCGGCGCCCGCCCCCGCCGCGCTTCGGCTTTGCCGACGGGCAATGTGCGGCCGGGCAGGTTATCACCCGAAGGCGCCATCGACGAATTCCCGCTGTTACGGCCCAGACGACGCCGCAGATCCCGGACCTCCGCCGCCAGCGCCACGACGTCGGCCCGCAGCTCCCGGATCGCGGCGGCCTGCTCCTCAAGCACCCGGGCCTGCTCGCCGATCACCGCGTCACGGGCAGCGCACGACGCGCAACCCGACGCAGGAGGTGGCAAGCCGACCATAACCGGCCATCATCATCGCCGGCCCTCAGTAGTCAAGCCGCCACGCCAGGCCGACTTTGAAAGGCCGCATCGCGACCCAGCTCGAGCACGTCACATCACCGAACCCCGCCAAACCGGCGCAGGGAGCTGAATGTTTACCTCCGAAGACGTGCCTCAACCAAGGCCTCCATTAGAGTCAGTGCATAGGGGGTGACCATGGAAACTCGTCGTGTTGTTACCGGTGTTACCCCGGAAGGTAAGTCAGTATTTACCTCCGATGATCGGCCCGACGGGATTTCGGTCCAGGCACTGCCGGGCCTGGAATTCTTCTTGCTCTGGGGCACCGAGGGCGGCCATCCCGTTCTCGGTGCCGGTGACGATGCGGTGGTCAAGCCATACTTCCCGGCTTTGGGCGGTACGCGGTTTCTGGTCGTCCGCTGGGCCCCGGGCCGTCAGGTGCCGGAGCCAGTCGGCGATCCAGCCGAGATCTCGGCTGAGGCCGAACGGTTGCTGCCTGGCCTCCATGGCGTTATCGAGCCGGATAATTCCGGTATGCATACGACGGACACCATCGACTACGCTTTCTGCGCGGACGGCGAGATCTGGCTGGAGCTCGATGACGGCCAGGAAGTGCATCTCACGCCTGGCAGCTGCGTTGTTCAGCGCGGCACCCGCCACGCATGGCACAACCGGGGCGACAGGGGCGCCATGATGATTTTCGTCCAGATCGGCGCCGAACGGGATTCGGGCACAGGCCGCGAGGAGACAGGGTGAATGCCCAGAGAGTGTTCGGCGGGACTCTGATCGCTAGCAGGCAAGCGCGTCCTTACCGTCTGACACAGGCAGAGATCGCAGCGGACGAGTCGGCCAGTAGGCCGGGTCTTGTGCAGCCAGTTTCCTTACCTTGACTGATGCAGACGGTACGAGTGCTGACCTGCGGTTTGAGATCTCGGCACTTCCTCGTCGGTTCCACGTGCCCAAGTGCAGATCCCGCGCTGGACCGATCACGTCGGTTCGCTGCCGGACAGTCATCAGATCACGGTAGCCCGCGACGGCGGCCGTATCGTCGGGTTCATTGAGGCCAAGCGAAGCGGGCCCGGCGGCGAGAACCATACGGTCGGCAACGTCGTGTTCAGCGAGGCCGCGGTCGTCGGTGAGGTGGAGCACCTGTTCGTCCACCCGGAAGCCATCGGCGCCGGCGTGGGACGACTCCTGCTCGGCGCGGGCGAGCAATGGTTCGCCGCGGGCGGAACCGATGCCGCGATTCTGTGGGTGTTCAGCGCCAATACGCTCTATTAGAAGATATTCACAGCGCAGCCGGAAAATCATCAAGGCCCAGTAGTTGCTAACGCGGACTTCCGCGCCGCTACTTCGGCCCCGCTGTGCCTGGACTGGGTCTTGCTACTACCTGGGGTTTTACCAGGCCTGAGGTCGTTCTTCCAGGGCCGATATCGGCGAACGCCCTGGCCTGGATGAAGATCATTACCTGTGAGCGCCCTGGTGGGCGTGAGCGAAATGACCGGTTCGAATCAGCCCAGATGACAGCAAGCAGGCACGGGAAGGGCCTTATCGGCACTGCCCGCAAAAGACGGTCCTCCAACCGATCAGCGGGATGACCGCTGTATCGGCCCCATGGCCAAGCTGGGCGTTGCTGGCGGAGGTGCGAGCTTGCTTGGAAATCGCTCGATCCGAGGTCAGAGAACCGGTGCGGAAACCCGCGCTAACGGCGGCCCGTATCTATTTGGCTCGGGTAGCCGAGGAGCTGACCACGCGGACGCTCCGCCTGGTCCATCAGATCCTTGAGCGATCGATCCGCCAGGCCCATGCCCGCGACAAGGTCCGCCGCAACGTGGCGAGCCTGGCGGATGTGCCCGAAGGCAGGAAAGACGGCCATCCAAGGCGATGACGCTCAGCCAGGCCGTCACACTCTTGGAGACCGTCGAGTCCGGTGCCCACTGGCGCGCTGCCTACGTGGTCCTGTCCCTGCTGCCCGGCGTCCGCACCGAGGAGACGCGGGCGATCACTTGGGACGAGGTCGACCTCACGGCTGGCATGGTGGCCGTCTACCGGTCCGTGCGGGGTCAAGGGCGACACCAAGACCCGCAAGAGCCGCCGCGTGCTGAAACTGCCCACCCGGGCGACCCAGGCGCTCCGCGCGCACCACGCCCGCCAGGCCGCCGAGCGGCTCGCGGCGGGGGAGTTGTGGCAGGAGCACGGCCTGGTGTTCTGCCGTCAGGACGGAACGCCGCTGGACCGCTGGCACGCACGGAAGGAGTTCCAGAAGATCACCAGGGCCGCCCGGCTCGGCGGAGCCTGGACGCCGCGAGAGCTGCGGCAGTCGTTCGTGTCCATCAGGCGAGCTTGTCGTGGCCGGAGATCACCGGCTCGATGCCGCGGCGGCTGCCTGATATTCCGGTGACTCGTACTCGTGCGGCTGGGGGATGCTGGCGCGGAGACCGATCTGCCGAGCGCTGGCTTCGGGGTCGCGGACCGGCCGCCAGTCCCGGCCGGAACCGCCGGGCCGGGCCTTGTTGACGTGGTTGGCCTGGCGGGCGTACCAGTCGGCGATGAGGTCCCTGGCCGCGTTCAGGTGCCCGTCATCCAGGTCGGCGTGCAGCTGGTACAGGCCCCGTCCGCCGTGGGTCATTGCCCCCGGGTATGAAACGTCGCCGGGGTAGGCCGAGTCGGCCGCTTCCATCTCGTCAAGCCAGCTCATCGGTCCCATCTCGCTTTCTGAGCTCTCACTTTCTGAGCTTTAACTGTTCCTGCGGTGATCGGCATCTATTGCCGCCTGATAGCCATCGCGATCGCGGTGCCGGCGTGGGCGACGCCGCCTCCTCCGGGCAGGCCCGCCACAATGGGTCTGCTTTTAGGCATACGGCGCCGGCAGCTGGCGCGGTGCGCTTTCCCTGTGTGGCCCGCTGACGCGGGCCTGATGTCTGCTCAGAGGAGACATACGGTGCGTGTGATACATCCCCGGCCGCTGCGGGCCAGATGAATGAGATACGACGGACTGGGCCTGGCCCGCTTTGACGGACATCCATCATCAGGGGTTTGTCCCCGGAAGGATGTCCGATCATGGAGAGCATGGGGAAGAAGCCCCGGCGCCGCCGTTCGTTTACTCCGGAGTTCAAGGCCGAGATCGTTGAGCTGTGCCAGCACGGCGACCGGTCCGTTGGCCAGGTCGCGAAGGACTTTGACCTGACCGAGACCGTGGTGCGGGAGTGGGTCAAGCAGGCGGAACGGGACGCCGGAACGCGCCAGGATGGCGGCCTGACCAGCGGCGAGCGCGACGAGTTGGCGCAGTTGCGGCGGGAGAACCGCCGGCTGCGGGAGGACGTGGACATCCTTAAGCGGGCGACGGCTTTCTTCGCGAAGGAGACCCGGTGAACGTCTACCCGTTCATCGAGGCGGAGAAGCAGGGCAGGCGCAACGTCAAGCGGGCGTGCGAGCTGCTGAAGGTCTCCCGTGCCGCCTTCTATGACCACCAGTGCGGGCCGTCACTGCGAGAGCAGGAAGACGCGGAGCTGGGCCGCCAGATCCAGGCCGTGCACAAGGACTCCCGGGGCCGCTACGGCGCGCCGCGGATCCATGCTGAGCTGCGCCACCAGGGGCACCGGCACGGGCGCAAGCGGATCGCCCGGCTGATGCGCCAGGCCCAGATCATCGGCCGGGCACCGAAGCGGTGGAAGAAGACCACCCTCCCCGACCCGGTGGCGGCCGCCCGCACGGACGCGATCCGCCGGGACTTCACCGCCGATGCCAGCAAGCTCAACTCCCGCTGGTGCGGGGACATCACCTACATCCGCACCTGGGAGGGCTGGCTTTTCCTATTAGTTACCGTCATCGACATCGCCTCCCGCCGGGTCGTCGGATTCGCTCTGGCTGATCACCTGCGCACCGAGCTGATCTCCGATGCCCTTGCCAACGCTGTGGCCGCCCGCGACCCGGCCCCCGGCGTGGTCTTCCACTCCGACCGCGGCTGTCAGTACACCTCAGCTGAATTCGCTGGGCTCGCGGAGGACTGCCAGGTCGTCCTGGCGCTCGGCTGGACCGGCCAGTGCTGGGACAACGCCCTCGCCGAATCGTTTTTGCCTCACTCAAAGGCGAACTGATTGACCTGCGGCCCTGACCGACCCGGGCGGCCGCCCGCCGCGCCATCGTCGAATACATCGGCTGGTACAACGGCACCCGCCTGCATTCCACCCTCGGCTACCTCAGCCCCGCCGAATTCGAAGCCACATCCAATCAGCAGACCATCAGACAGGTAGCCTGACCAAGCCATCAGCCCTGTCCGTCAAAGCGGGGCAACCCCATCCCTCTCCGTACCGGTGATCGCCAGAGGTTGGCTGACCGGCGATTACGAACGTTGAGTCCCACGGCTGAGATCACCGTGATCCTCTCGGCCTGCATAGCCTGATCCGGTGGACGACGACAGCCTTGCCCAGGGGCCCAGTTTCGTCCAGCGCACTCTGTCGTCCCTCCGGCGGCGGAACTTCCGCCTGTTCTTCATCGGCCAAACCATCTCCCAGACCGGTAACTGGCTGACCAATGTTGCTCTAACCCTCCTCATCCTGCACCGCACCGGAAGCGGCGTGGCTCTTGGCTTGCTGGTGGCGTGCCAGTACGGCCCGATCCTGCTGCTGTCTGCCTGGGCAGGTGTGATCGTCGATCGATCAAGTAAGCGCAACCTCCTCTATGTCACGCAGGCGCTCGAGATGTGCGAATCGTTGGCGCTCGCGGCGCTGGCATTCATGCACAATGCACCGCTCGCCGCTTTCTACGGCATCGCCGTGGCAGGAGGTACTTTGCTGGCGTTGGACAACCCGGTCCGGCGGTCGTTCGTCAACGAGATGGTGCCGACCGACGAGATACCCAACGCCGTGACGCTCTACAGCGCCATGAACAGCATGGCTCGCATCGCGGGACCCGCCATCGCCGGCCTGCTCATCGTGACGGTCGGCTACGGCTGGTGCTTCACGGCTGACGCCATGTCCTACGCGGCGGTCCTCACCGCACTCGCCATGATGCGCTCGGCCGAGCTGCACCGGCTGCCGGTGACGGCTCGTGGGGCCGGACAGGTCCGGGCCGGGCTCAAGTACATCTTCGGCGTGCCAGACCTCTGGATCACCTTTGTCATGCTCCTGCTCATCGGAATATTGAGCTACAACTTCGCAGTCGTATTCCCCCTCTTCGTCGAGAAGGGACTCCACGGCGGCAATGGCACCTACACCCTCGTCTACTCGGCCTTCAGCGCAGGCGGCCTAGTCGGGGCGCTGCTCGTCGCCAGGCGTTCCACCGTCACCATCCGGACGGTGGCGGTCGGTGCCGCGGGGCTCGGGGCGGCCATGCTTGTCCTCTCAGCCGTCCCCAGCGTCGCCCTCGCCTTCTTGGTGGTGACCCTGGTTGGCGCCGCCAGCGTCGCCTACATGACGGCGACGACGTCCATTGCCCAGCTCCGAACGGAGCCGCACATGATCGGGCGGGTCCTCGCTCTACAAACCGTTCTCCTTGTCGGCACCGCACCGATCGGCGGACCAATCGTCGGGGCGATCGCCGACGCGGTCGGCGTCCGCGCCCCAGTCCTCATCGGCGGGGTCGCCGCTCTGGCCGCGGCAGCCTTCGGCGTGCTCGCCGCCCGTCGTGTGGACGCGCGTCGGGGGCACGCCATGGAGCAAGACTGACGCTCCGTTGCCGACTCGCACAATGCTCAGAGGGCGGCCTGATCGCCAGACCTTCCCAGACCGCCCCTAGCGGCCCGAGTTTGTTGTTCGAACGATCGATTTTCCGCGATACGGCGCGTTCAACAGGTTCAGGAACGACCGCTGAGTGTTGGGTGACAACGATAGCAAGCGCCTGCCCTGGCTGAGTTCCCTGACCGGCATCAGGCACCAGGCGGTCTTCAGCATCGCCGTCGATAACGGGCTGATCGGTTCAGGCGCTCCGCGCTTGGCACGCAAGAAAGGAGTTCCAGAAGATCACCAAGCCGCCAGGCTCGGCGGGGCCTGGACGCCCCGAGAGCTCAGCGACCTGGTCGGGCCCAGCAGGACGTCGGTCACCGAGACGGTTTACCGGCACGAAATAAGGCCCGCGCTCACCAAGGAGGCGACGGCCAGAACCGGATTCTCAAGGCCAAGGTCACGCAACCCGCGTAGCCGAAGCCGACGGGAAACCAACAATTCCGTTGGCTCCCCGGTTGGCTCCCGAAACTTAAGCCAAAAACCCATCTGACCAGTCGGGACGGCGGGATTTGAACCCGCGACCCCTTGACCCCCAGTCACCAACGGCCCGTCTGGCCCGGTCGGACTGAGTCGGCCGGGGAGCCTCTCACCTGCGACAACGCCCTAGTGGCGTCGCGGTCAGTCTGGACGGGTCGGCCTGCGTTGGCTCCCGTTTCTGGCTCCCGTGGCTCCCCCGAGCGGGAGAGGGGCTACCTATGGCAACCAAAATCAACGACGACTCCATGTTCCCGGAGATCGGCGACGGCGTCATCGCGACCGCGGAGTTCAGCGGACACGCCGCGGCCACGGCGCATGGATCGTCTCGTGCCACCCGGGCCGCCTGTTCACTCGGAACCCAGGGCACCACGCCTGGTGCTCGCGGAACGGCTCGCCGCCGGCTACGGCGATGACGACCCATTCGTGCTCGGCTGGCGTGAAGAGCTGGGCTCCAGCTATGCGGTGGCTGATGTCACCCGGGCTGGGTGTGGGTAGTGGTTGGGCTGTCGGCGCCGGTGCGGATGAAATCGGCGATCCGTTCGCCGGCCATGATCGCGGAGGCGGCGGGGCCACGGCTCGGGGCGCGGGGGAAGATCGAGGTGTCCGCGACGCGCAGCCCGGTGACGCCGTGCACGCGGCCGTACTGGTCGACCACGGCTCCGTCGGCGGGGGAGGGGCCCATCTTGCAGGTTCCACAGGCGTGGATCGCGGTGGCGAGGTGGGATCGCATCCACTCGTTCAGTGCCTGGTCGTCATCGAGGGTCTGCTGATTGATCTCGGCGAACCGTTTGAACCACGGCTTCATCGCCTGGGTCTGCAGGATCCGCGCGCCGGTGCGGATGACCTCCCGCATCCGGCGCAGATCGTTGTCGGCGGACAGGTAGTTGTAGTCGATCTTGACCTGGGTCCCGGGGTCGCTGGACACCAGCGTGACCTGACCGCGCGAATCTTCCTGCTGTACCGACGCCGCGAAGAACAGCGCGCGCTGGGTCTCCAGTTGCCTGAAAAGACGGCGGAGGGAGATCCCCTTGAGTGACTCGATGAACGTCACCGGGTGGAGGGCCTGCCCGAGGATCGTGGCGATGGGGGAGCCGCCCCCAATCAGCAGCAATGTGCCGAACGACTGAAGGAAGGGCAGGATCTCCAGGTCACCTCCCGGGTAGGGCGAGTCTTTCGCGGTCCAGTTCAGCACGTTCTCGAACTGGGTGTGCAGACGGTGTGGATTGGGCTTGTGCCGGGTGACCCAGGTGACAAAGATGTCGGGGTGATCGGAGAAGTCCTTGCCCACCCCGGGCAGGTCCTCGATCACTGGCACGCCGGCCGCGGTAAGTTCGGCGGCCGGGCCGATGCCGGAAAGTAGGAGCAGGTGCGGGGAGTTGAAGGCCCCGGCCGACAGCACGATCTCCCCGGCCCCGATCGTCTCGACCTGGCCGTCGGTCTCCACCTCCAGCCCGGTGGCCCGGGTGCCGTCGAACACGACCTTCCGGGCCAGGGTGTTGCCGCGGATCGTGAGGTTGGGGCGCTGCCGGTGTGGGTTGATGTACGCGATGCCGGTGTTGATCCGGACGCCGTCGACGGCGTTGCGGGGAACCGGGCCATAGCCGGGCGGCTGCTCGCCGTTCTTGTCCGGCTCCGCACGGAATCCGAGTTCGGCGAACGCCGCGGCGAACGCCCGCGCCAGCGGCTGGTATTCCTCCGGCTGGGTCCGGGCGATCGGCACCGGGCCGGAGCCGCCGTGCACCGCCGTCTCGCCGTAGAAAAGGTCCTTTTCTGCCTTCTTGTAGAAGGGCAGCACCTTCTCATACGACCATTCCGGGTTGCCCCTGGCGACCCAGCTTCCGAAGTCTTCCTTCCGGGCCCGGACGTAGTAGGTGCCGTTCAGGGTGGTGGAGCCGCCCAGGATCTTTCCCCGCGTCACCGAGTAGGGCAGATCTGGCGTCAGGTTCGCCACGAATGCCCAGTTGTCCGGGTGCGAGGGCAGCCCGCCGGTCAACGCTGCCGCGTTCAGCAGGTCCGGCGGGAACGATTCAGTGGTTGGCTTGTCTTGCCCCGCCTCGATCAGCAGCACCCTCCGAGCGGGGTCCTCACTGAGCCGCGCGGCCAGCGGCGCCCCCGAGGCGCCCGCACCGACCACGATCACGTCATACACCGGGCTGGGCGTACCCGCGTGTCTCGTCATGCCGTCTCACCGTCCTCGTAATCGTCGGCATGGCCGGACGGCTCGGGGCTCGGAACCTCCTAAGCCTGCATCTGTACCCCTGTTCAGAAACATACTCGTAACCCGTTCGGATAAGCAGCGTCGTCTTGCCGAAGCCAGCGGGCGCGGACGCGAGCATCAATTTCGGCCCCGGTCCGCATCGGCCCTGGGTCGCCACTGCCCTAGTCATGGACGTTCACGGCGGCAATACTTACCTCGTGGTGCGACGTCGGGATGGTCCGCGACCCGCGTATCGGCGGCGCCGCCGGCCAGGCGCAACTGGCCGGCCAGCAGATCCATCCCTGCCCGCGGGGTGAGGGCATCCAGCTCCAGGGGGCGAGCTTCCAGATCGGCCAGGGTGTGCCGAGAAGTGATCACCGCCTTGCCACCAGTGGGCAGCAGCGGCCGGACCTGGGCCGAGGAGGAGGCGTTATCGACCACCACCAGCACCGGCCTGCCCTCCTTGGCGTAGGCAGCCATGACCGAGGAGAACAACCGGGACCGATCCTGAGCTTCGGCAGGAATGTGCTCGCCCGGTATTCCCAATGCGCGGCACCGTCGCCGACCTGATGGTCGCCAGCTACCTCGCCAAATACTCCACCAAAGGGCGGGCGTGATGCTGGCAGGACCCCGTCACTTAGCAATCACCCGGCGAGGGGAGACCGATGGCAGGGGCACACGAGCCGGTTGCGGTGCTCGGTATTGGGGCGATGGGCCATGGGATGGCGGCCAGTGCTTTGCGCGCTGGCATCCCGACGATTGTCTGGAACCGCAGGATGGAGGCGACCCGGGAGCTGGCTGAGCTCGGCGCTGAGGTCGCCGGGACCGCCGCCGGCGCGGCGCGGCGAGCCGCGATCGTGGTCACGATGGTGACCGACGCCGATGCCGTCATCTCGGTCGCCCGGGACCAGGGGATGCTCGCTGCGCTGGCCCCGGGCGCGATCTGGGCCCAGATGAGCACGATCGGTGTGGCGGGGATCGAGCGCGTCGCGGCCATGGCCGGTGCGGAGCGCCCGGACGTGATGCTCCTGGACGCGCCGGTGTCGGGAAGCAAGGATCCGGCCGAACGCGGCCAGCTGACGATCTTCGCGTCAGGGCCCGGCGGGGCGCGTTCGCGTGTGACTCCGCTGTTCGACGCGCTGGGCCAGCGCACGGTCTGGGTCGGCGAGGCCGGGGCCGGAACACGGCTGAAGCTGGTGAACAACACCTGGCTGGCGTTCGCGGCCGAAGCGGTCGCCGCGTCCGTGGCTCTTGCTCGCCGGCTGGGCCTTGAGACCGAGACGGTGGTGGACGCGCTTGGCGGCGGCCCGCTCGTGTCCAGCTGGCAGGCAGCCAAGCTGCAGCGGATCGCCAACGGCGAGTTCTCGGCCCAATTCGCGCTCTCGCTCGCACTCAAGGACGTGCACCTCGCGCTGCAAGCGGCCGGCGACGACCGGTTCGCCGCCCTCGCCTGCCTGGCTGAGGAATGGCAGCAGGCCGTTGATCAAGGGCTCGGTGAGCAGGACCTGACCGTCGTAACGCGCGTGCTCGAACAGCAGGGAGGAACGCCATGACCCTGACCGGCTACCAATGATGTGCGAGCAGACAGGCCCGAAGCAGCCGGAGCGCGACGTCGCCCTCGCCGAGCAAGCCGGCTTCGGCTTCGCGGTCATC
>Ga0302231_10001061_pt1 | contig 17971 bp, 14 predicted proteins | sample II_Palsa_N2_2_FD_193522 | JGI IMG/M metagenome (GOLD analysis project Ga0302231, IMG submission 193522) | Peat permafrost microbial communities from Stordalen Mire near Abisko, Sweden - II_Palsa_N2_2 | ecosystem: Environmental > Terrestrial > Soil > Palsa > Peat permafrost | place: Sweden...
GCGTAGTGACGCGGAAAGTCGCGGCACAGGCCAGCCATGTGGTCATTCAGGTGACGGTGCAGTTCCAGCGCCTGATAGCCCTGAGCCCAGTACGAGAACAGCACCGGCACGGTGGAGATCACCTGCACGCCCACCCCAAAGCGGGCGTAGTCGTCAATGCGCGTCTGCGGGTCGAACGCCGAATCCCACACCTCGCGGAAGAACCGACTGTCCTTGTAGATGCGGTGGCGCCCTTCGGTATGCGTCATCACCGGAAAGCGGTCGTCTCCGTACTTGGTCGCCAGGTTGGGCCAGTCGCGGGGCAGAATATGTGCGTGGGAATCGATTTTTAGCATCCGTGGAGTGTAAAACCTCTGCGCGCTTACGTCGCGTCTGGGCCGGGCAGGCGTCGCAGCTCCCGCCGAGCGATGGTCCGCCCGCTTCCTGGCAAGTTGTCAGCAGGGGCGGCGATATCCCTGCGCCGCATGCTGCATGGCTTTCTTCAAACGAGTTCGCCGCCCCCGAACTCAGAAAATCTCGCTCGGATGCACGCGCCCGCCCTGATCATGAGCATGGCTGGCGAACTATCCGGGGAGCCGGCATCCAACATCATGTTTTTCGCCAGTTCGACGATGCCTGGATCTGCCAACGGTGCGTGGTTATTGCTCAGACTATGCGCACGCCTGTGGGATTGCGCTGGTGATCAAGCCAGAACGCGTCGTTGGCAAAGCGCTGGAACAGATCTGGCGGCAGGATGGTATTGCGGGGAATCGCTTTCACTTCGGTACGCACGGTATGCAGCCCCGGTGTGCCGGCCTTCTGATCGAACTCGGTAGCGTCGTAGCAGACGTTTGCGAAGTCGTGCGTGTAGGGCATCTCGCCGAGGAAGTCATAGATTGCCGCCAGCGCCCTGGCCGGATCTTCCGTAAGCGTCTCGTACTGGACGAGCAGCAGGCGGTCGGCATTCTCGCCGTAGAACGCTTCTTTCAATGCGTCGTAGGCGAAGCCGAGCATGCCGTCAGCGCCGGCAATTCCGTTGGCGCGAGTGTAGACGGTGCCACCCGGTGTGTAGTTGAAGATCGCCGAAGGACTGAATGCATTCTTGCGGATCAGTCGCTCGATGCTGTCGACGATCCATGGCACATGACGCACGCAGGCGATTACTTTCGCTGCGGGAAACAGTTGACTGAGCGCCGGCAGGCGCGCGCACCAGCCGCGGTTGGTGTCGAACACCACCTCCTCGGCGCACGTGGCGTAATAGTTCTCGAACAGCCCGCGCAGAAGCTGCTGGCGCTGGTCGTCGTCGATGAAGACAGCAAACTCGTTGCCGCCACCCATCGCACCCACCAGGGCGTTGAACAACGCGGCCATGGGACCGCTCATGCCCGCATGGAAGCGCGGGTTCTGCCGCAGCAGTGCGGCAAGCAATGTGGACCCGGACCGGGGCAGACCCGAAATGAAATGAATGCGGTTGTGCATAGGTTTCCCCTGAATGACGATGGCACCGCTCACCGGACGGTAAAGGCGGCTCTCACGGGGTACTGCGCAAAGCAGGCAGAAAACCGGTCACGCCTTTCGCGCGATCGTTCGATCATGGCCGCCAGCTGTCGATCACGAGGATGCAACGATAGCAAGCCGGCCGGACTGGCCGCGCAGATTTTTGCACGGCTGCCGGGCTTTCCGCCATGTGCACGTCAAGTCGCCAGGCACCAGGAGGGTGGCAGACAGTGCTGCCAACCTCATCGATACGCGCATTGACCTTTCCCGATCAGCGCTGCAACGCAGGAATGCCGGCGAGCTGAAGCTGACTACGCCCGACCACGTACGCCACGGTGTCCACATTGTCGACCAGACGGTCGCTGATCCGTGCCAGCAACTCGGCGGCGGCGGGATTTTCGGCGCCCTGCATCAGCGTCACCAGCAGGCGTTGCCGGGTGCGTAGATCGGGCAACGCCTCGATCGCCATTTTCTCGCGCAGCGCGGTGGCAACTATCTGCAATGCTCTCGCTGTTTCATCGACAAAGCCGTTAATTTCGGTTTGTGCCGGCAGCGTGGAGAGATCGTCGATCAAAGCCTCCAGCGTCATCGCGGTACGCGCCAGGCGATTGCCGTTCGCGAACAAGGCGCGCGCCAGTGCCAGCAGCTCCGGTGGTGTGGCAGGTTCCGTGCGCATGCGGTCGATCGAGGCCTGCGCATTGGTACGTGCGGTACGCGATGCACTGCGCATCTCGCGGCGGAGGTTGTGCTCATCGGGTCGCGCCAGCGCACGCAGATAGTTCGCGTAAGCGTCCAACATCACGGCCAGCGCGGCGCGTGCGCGGCCGCGCTCCCACGTGGGCCATGCAACATAGGCGAGCAACGCCATGCCGCAGCCGAGCGCGGTGTTGATCACCCGATCCATCACTGCCGCACTGGAGCTGACGCCGCCCAGGGAAAGCAGGATCACCACCGTGCCGGTCAGTGCCGCCACCGCGATGCCGTAATGCGCGGTCGCCAGATAGCGGAACGCCATGCACAGCACGGCCATCAGCGCGAGATGCGTCCACGGCTCGTTGGGCGTGATGTGCAGCAGCACCGTGGTGAGCACCAGTCCGAGTACGGTGCCCACCACGCGTAGCAGACCAAAATTAAAAGTGGCGGCGAAGTCCGGCCGTAGCACGATCACCGCCGTCATCGGCAGCCAGTAGCCGTGCGGTAGATTCAGCTGACGCGAGATCCACAGCGCCGCGCTGAGACACACCGCCGTGCGCACGGCGTGTCGAAATGCCACCGAACGTGGCGTGAGGCTGGCACGCAACGTCGCCCAGGCGGAACTGCTGCGCAGCGCTTTGGGCAGGCGGGTTTCTTCCGCACTGGCGCGTAGTTCGCCGCGGCTGCCGGCCCAGTCGGCGTTGCGCACGGCGGCCGCCAGCTGGCCGGACAGGGCATGGATGTGCGCGTTCAGGCCGTCGGTGTTGCTGCTGCCGTCAAGCAGTGCGTGCTCGCTGGCCTGCAAGGTTCGCAAGGCGCTTACGGCCTGCTCGGGCGACTCGCCCTGTGCCAGTGCATCGGCGATCGCGGCGAGCACGCGCGCGGCGTCGTCGCGGAACATCGCGTGGATGGATGGGTTCGCGTGCAGCTCGCTCATCGCGGTGAGTTCCAGCCGGATGCGTTCGGCCAGTTCCAGCAGCACGCCAAACGCTTCCATCGCGCGGCCATGGGCGCGATGTCGTCCGAGCAGCGTTTGCTGCAAGGTAGTCATCGCATCGGTGAGTGCGGGTACGTCGGTATCGTCGCGGGTTTGCTGCCTGGCCAGCACAGCCAGGCCGGCATATACGGTGGCCAGCGCATGGCGCTCCGGCAAGTAGCGTTGCCACGGCCACGCCGCCAGCGAAAAGAGCGTGAGCAGCAGGCCGCCGGAGAAGATCAGCGCCGCACCGCTGAGTGCTCCCACTAACGAAGTCGGCGTTGATGCGGTGATGACCAGCAGGATCATGCTGGTCATGCCGACCCGCGCGGTATCGGTGCCGAACACCACAAGCAGGCCGCCGAAGAAACCGAATGCGGCTGTGGCTGCCAGTATCAGCAGCAGCTGACCACCGATCAGGAAGCCGCAAAGCGAGGCCAGTCCTGCAGCCAGCGAGGCAAGCAACAGCTGCTGCATGCGTTGGCGGTAAGGCCCCGGCTGATCGGAGAACATCGTATCCAGCGCGCCGGCGCCGATAGCCAGACCGATCTCGGTATGTCCCGTGGCCAATCCGATGCCCAGCGGCAGCACCACTGCCGCGGTATTGCGCAACACCACACGCAGTGGCACATCCGGCCGCTTGATATCGGTCAGGCTTTCGACGACGTGGGCGCGTAGCGAATAACCGCTGGATGGCATCAAAGTTTCACGTGTATCGCGGGGTTCGCCGATTCTGCACTATGCGGACGGTATCCGTGTTCTTAACTGTGGGAGCGACAGTCGTGATGCTGGATGCGCTGTGAGCAAGAGCATCGCAACTGAAGTCGCTCCCACATAAAAAGATGAAGCAGCGCCGGATCAACGGGCGCTGTTCTTCATGTTTTCAGGGCGGAGAATCAGGCGCGCCCGGCGAACTCGCCGGTCAACGTGTTCACCCACACCTTTTCATCATTGCTGATGTATTCGGGCACCTGGACTTCGATGCCCGTGTTGAGCTTGGCCGGCTTGTTGCGCTTGGTGGCGCTGGAACCCTTCATCTCTGGCGCCGTATCGACCACCGTCAGTATCACGCTGCTGGGTACCTGAAGGCCTACTGGCGCATCGTCGATCAGCTGCACGTAATAGCCTTCCACACCCTCGACGATGTAACCGGCACTGTCGCCGACCAATGCTGGCGACAACAAGTACTGGGTGTAGTCCTCGGCATCCATGAACACGAATGCACCATCGTCCATGTACGAAAAATTCGCCGCGCGGCGAACCAGATCCATTTCCTGCAGCTCGTCATCGGCACGCAAGCTGAGGTCGAACTTGCGACCGCCGGGAATCGTATAAAGAGTGAAGCGGAACGTGACGTTGCCGCCACGCGCGCTCGGCGAGCTGCGTTCGATGTCGCGCACTTGGTAAACGGTGCCCTCGTGTTCGACCACGTTGCCTTTCTTGACGTCGGAAGCTTTCATGCGTGAATGACCGGATGGTTGGATAGTTTCATTATCGTCATTCCGGCCTGCGCCGGAATGACGGTGAGGTTGTGCCGGAATGACGGAGGAGTACCCGAATGACGGCGAGTTTGCGGGGGGATTATTTCGGCTGCAGACGCACTGCGCCATCTAGGCGGATGGTCTCGCCGTTGATGTAGAGATTGCCCAGGATGAACGCGACGGTGCTGGCGTATTCGTTCGGCTGTCCCAGTCGCGACGGGAACGGGATCGAGGCACTGAGCGATTCCTGCACCTGCGGCGGCATGCCGTCGACCATCGGCGTCCAGAAAATGCCCGGCGCAATCGTCACCACGCGAATGCCAAAGCGTGCCAGCTCGCGCGCCATGGGCAAGGTCATGCCGACCACGCCACCCTTGGATGCGGAGTAGGCGGCCTGGCCGATCTGACCTTCATAAGCGGCAACGGAAGCGGTGTTGATGATCACGCCGCGTTCGCCATCTTCGCCTGCCTGGTTGCCCTGCATCAGCGCTGCAGCGGCCTTGGCCACGTTGAAGCTGCCAACCAGGTTCACCATCACGGTGCTGGCGAAGTTCGCCAGCGGCATCGCCCCTTCCTTGCCCAGCACGCGGCCAGCGCCGAGGATGCCTGCGCAGTTGACCAGCACATTCAGGCCGCCCAACGCTTCGCGCGCCGCGGCTACGTTTGCGGCCACGCCATCCTCGGAGGTGACGTCGGTGCGGAAGAATTGGGCCGCATCGCCCAGTTCCTTCGCGGCGGTCTGGCCCTTGTCCTCGTTGACGTCGAACAGTGCGACCTCACCGCCGTGAGCCACGAGGTGTTGCGCCACTGCGTGGCCGAGACCGGAGGCGCCGCCGGTGATGATTGCCTTGACCTGATTGAGCTGCATGTAAAGTCCGTAAAGCTGTGGAAAACGCCGATATTAGCCCAGTGGGATGGGCGAGATCCCGGTCGGGGGCCGTGGCGCGGCTGCCGGGGAGGGCCACGCCCCCTGCCGATGCCGTGATGCCGGCATACAACACTTTGCGTCACGCACGCTGCCAATACGCTATCTTCACGCTCTCTGTGCATGGGCGGGCGTATAACTCCGGCCCGCCACCACCGTGCGTTGCGGCGCCAGATGCGGTCGGCCAGGCGGAGGGGAAGGTATGTGCCACTTCGGCTATGGGTGCTTCCAGATTCAGGCGCGCGTTGCCGGTGTGCCCACGTTGGCGCCTGCGTTGCGGGCCGAGTGCAGGCCATGCCGGGCGATCATGCCGCGCTGGCTGCAATGTACTGGACTGAGCATGGCCGGCTTGCTGGCCGCATCGATCTGTGCCGCCGCCACGCCGGGACCGGCGAAAGCCGGGACGGCCGTGAGCACGGTCGCGCCGGCGTCATCGGCGTACTACGTCGCCACGTCGCAGTTGGCCAATCCGCTACAACCGTTCGCGCATCTTCCCGCGCATGCCGCCATCAGCGTACGCACCGCGGTCGTTACGCTTCCCGATCCGGTCGAGACGCGGCTTGGTCGCGCATTCGATATCGAAATGACGTCGCTGATCAGCGCCTTCCAGGCTAGCGGCTACGTGCTTGATGGCTTCGCCTTCAGCTGGAAGCCCCGCGCCTCGGACAGCAGCGGCGATGCGGCATCCAGCACGGCCGAATCGGCGCGCACGCTGCCTAGCGTGATGCTGTTCCGCCACGATTCGTGGCGCGATTGTGCCGACGCTCCGGCCAAGCTGGCGGCATGCGACACGATGTATTACGCGCTGTTCCTTGTCGGCGAAACCCCGAGCTTCGGCATTCATCCGGAGGCGTTCAAGCGCGCTGCGCGTTGCGCGCTCGCCCTGGATGATGGCAACCGGACCGACCATGGAGACCTTCCGGAAGCGCTTAGCCGATACGACTGTGACCAAGCCGAGGCCATGCGCAAAGACGCCCAGCCAGCGGTGTGGAAATGCGATCTGAATCTTGACGTGATTGGTCCCGCGTTCTCCGGCGCGATGGAGTCCATGGCTGCAGCGCTCAACAAGGTTGCCTCGGATGTGAAGGCCATGGCGTGCACGTCCAGCACCGCACCGGACCTGGTGCCGCACAGGCGATTCACGATCCGGCTGCTGACGCCCTCTGCCAGCGTCGAGAGCAACCAGAATATTGACCATCACGCCTATCTCTTGGCGCTGGATTCCGACGCCTTCACGATCGATCTGGAGTATCAGCGACTGGCCTACAGCGTGGGCGAACAGCTGAGTCGTGTGCGCCGCTATCTGCGTACGCGTCTGCACAGCGATGACCAGGTGATCCTGCTGAGCGAAGAGTCCAGTTTCGGACAGGGTGCGACGGCATCGGTGAAAAAATCGGATGCGACGGCATTGGCGAAAAAATCGGGTTCGATGGAATGCCAGCCGAAGCAAGAAGGGCAGGTCCCTGGCGCATCGGTGCCAGTGTCCGACGAGGCTTGCCTCAATCACATCGTGAGTGTGCAGTTTTCCCCGAACATCGCGGCGATCCGCTCCGAGCACGTCAAGATAAAACAGGGCGAAGACCAGCAGCGGCGGGACCTGCTGCCGGGCCGTCTGCTGGAACTCGACCTGACCGGCGTGGACAAGAGCGTCGATCAACCACCGGTCTACCAGGCGAGCCTCAGCTCCCGTTCCGACGAGCTGATGCTGTTCCAGACCTTCGATGCCTTGAACAAATATGTGCATCCGAAGGCGGCGATCATCGTTGCCACCGATGTGCGTGATCGCTTGTTCATGCTGAGCGAATTGCGAGATGCCCTTCCCGGTGCGCTGCCCATCGTGCTCGAACAGGACAATCTCCTGGTGCATCCCGATTACCGCAACATCAGTCGCGGCAGCATCACGATGCCTTCAGGCCAGAGCGTGCTTTGCCTGCAGGAAAGCGGCAAACTCATTCCTTGCCTCACCGCGAAGGAAGCACGGGCGCAGGCCGGCGGTGGACCACCCAAACGCTACTTCGCCTTTGCCACCGACTACGCCGCGAATATCTTTCGCGCCGTTGTGTGCCTCGTGCATTCACCGTCCCCTGCGGGCGGGCAGGACAACTGCACACAGGGCGAGGATCCTCCCATGCTGGTGGCGACCCTCGCTGGCTTCCAATACGTTGACGAAGGCGATCGTGCTGCCACTGGCGTCCCCAAGTCGCAGCGGGAACTCCTGATCGTCTCCGACACGCGTATGCAGTTGCAGCAGCCTGTCTATCTTTTAATGCTCCTGGTACTTGCCCTTCTCGGAACGGTCGTGGTCTGGCTGATCTACAACGGTCGCATCGCAGCGCTGGTGCTGCTTCCGATCAACCGGCAGGCCCTGCACTTGATGGACCTGCGCGTGCCATCCGCGGCCAGCCATGCCGCCGACGCTTCGCGCCAGGGTGCTCCCGGCCAACCGCACGCGAAGATGAGCCTGACTGAGCGGCCTGGGATAGTGCCGGTCACCGGACCCAGGGCCTCGCTCGCGTGGCTGCTGCCATGGGTGACGTTTGCGTTGGCCGGCATCGTCATCGCTGTTTACAGGATGGTAAGCATGTTTCCTCCGGCCTCGCCAAGGGACACGGACCTGGCCCACGGGCGCGACCCGTGGGCCGCGATCTGCCTGTGCCTTGCTTATGCGTGCTTCGCCATCTTCGCCAGCCTGCGCATGCAGGTGTGGAATGCGCGCTGCCGCACCATGGCCAGTCATGTCTATATGGAATCGCGATTGCGCGTGCGGCTGCCTAAGAGCGGCTACGTCCGCGCATCGATCGCCATGGGCGTGCTGCTGGTCGCGCTGTTGCTATGCGTCGACAAATACGAGCCCGCGAGCGTCGACAACGTGTGGCTTTCGTCGTTCAGCGGTGCTTTTGCGCTGGGCAGCAGCGGGTTTTTCCTCATGCTTTTTTTGGAAGGGATCGATCGCTGGCGCTTCTTGAGCCTCGAGCTTGGCAAGGCGGTGCCGTCGGTGCGCAAGGACATGGGCTCGCCCCAATGGCCATCGCCGTCCCTCCTCAACGAGCGGCCGCGCAGTCCGTACAACATCGTCATGCGCATCGACAACTACCGTGCGCTGACCAGACATGACATGGCCGACTGGATGGACCTGACCAATAACCTGCTCACCGACAAACCGCTGGATCCGCTCAACTCGATCAGCATGCACGACTGGCAAGCACAACTCGTGGCAGAGATGAAAGTGGCTGGAACGGCGGTGCGTACCAGCGGGTTGTGTTCGGTTCTGGGTGCCACCGTGGCGTTCATGCTCATCCAGGTCTACACGCCGGTCTACGAGCGCCTGCAGACCACGGCTGCGACTGTGCTGCTGGCGTGCGGTTTCGCCGGTATCGTCTATGCGGTGATCGTGCTGGAAAAGGATTTCCTGCTCGGGCGCATGTTCACCAACGACAAGGACAGCCTTACGTTCGGCGCTGCACTGTCCGCGCTATGGCCCAAGTTGCTGGGTCTCGCCTGGATTCTCGTCGCCGTGTTCCTGCCCGATGCATGGGGCTGGCTGGGCGGCTTCGTGAAGGCCATCAATACGTTGCATTGATCGGGTGATGACGTGTGAGGCGAGGGCTGGTGAAACCGACAGGGCATCGGTTGCCAAGACCTGCCGACCTGACGCGCAATTTGTGGCTGTCAGGATGGAAATGTGAAGCCCTCTGCACCGAAACATTCACGCGACCTTCGACGGCTTACGGGGATGTTGGGGTCAGGGCAGCGATGCTTCTGATGTGTTCTGTATCGGTGGTTGCACCATCCGGCAGACTGAATTTCGGAAAATTCCAGAAGAATCGCCGTTTCCTCAGCTTTATCTACCATCACAAGGGAGTGCTTTATGACGAAACAGATGAGTACATGGTTGATCTGCGGTGCATTGCTGATGTCGTCCTCGGCCGCGGTCATGGCTCAGCCCATGGGTCAGGAGCATCCGGACCAGGGCCATCAGGACCAGCACGAGCGCAGCATGTCCGAGCGCGGCCACAGCGAAGGCTGGTACAAGAAAGGTGGGCACTTGCCGACCGAGTACCGTGGCGGTTCTTATGCCGTGAATGACTGGCAGAGCGAGCACCTGCGCGCACCGCCGCATGGCTATCACTATGTGCGCAGTGACAACGGTGATTTCATTCTGGTCGCCATCACGACAGGTGTGATCGCAAGCATCATTGCCGGTCAGCACTGATCGAAAGCCGCGCTCGCCATCACGGCGAGCGCGAGTGAAGGGCCCACCGCAAGGTGGGCCCTTCTTGTACACGGAACCACCCGGACCACGACGAACATAGGATGGACGCTGCGAAGCGACAACGGCGCAACCTGCTGGTTGCGATCAGCGTGGGCATCATTGAGTAGATGGTTCGAGGTTGTCCGGTTGCCAAAGCCCTGCCATCAAGGGAAGGGCTTTCTTGTGCCGCTGCGTGACTTGTCAGGTCAGCAGGTCACGCAGCTCAAGCGACTCCCGCAGTTGCGGAAATGGGATGATCGGCTCCGGTGTCGCGGCGGGTGTCCGCAGCTGCTTCTGCCAAACGCCCACGTCCCACCACTGCCCCAGCTTGTAACCGCATTGGCGCCATACGCCTGCGCTGGTGAACCCCATCGCTTCATGCATCGCCACGCTGACCATGCCAGGTAGCGTAATCACGCCGACGGCCTGGTTGATGCCCTGCAAGCACATCGTCTCCAGCAGCACGCCGTAGAGTCGACGCGCAATGCCGCGGCGGTGAGCATCTCCACGCACATAGATCGAGGTTTCGGCGATCCAGTCGTAGGCAGCACGTTCGCGGAAACGACCGGCATAGGCATACGCCAGCACCTCGCCGCCCTCATCCCACACCAGCCAGGGATAGTGCAGCAGACGGGCGCGGATGCGTTCGCGCATCTTCGACACTCCAGGCGGTACGGTCTCGAATGTGGCAACGCCATCGATGATCGACGGTGCGTAGATGGCATGGATGGCTGCGGCGTCTTCGTCGCGGGCGATCCGGATCATGGGCAGGCGGCCTTCAGCATTTCATGTATTTCCAGTTACGTTGTTTGCCTTCGGCCAGCCATTCCAGCGTGGTGGCGAGGCGTTTCTGGCGGGTGACATCGGTCTTCGCCTCAGTGATCCATTCCACGTATTCGCGTTTCGCGGAGGGGCTGAAACCGTCGTATGTCTTGCGTGCCGATGCATGTCTTTTCTGTGCCAGCAGTGCGGCGAAATCTTCGGGCAGCTGCGGCGGCGGTTTTGGAGTGACCTTCGGGCGCTGCTGTTTCACACCAGTTGCGTTCAGCGCCATCGCTTTTCTGACGTACGCCGTGAGGTCCTTCTTCGACGGCAGATCCTTGACCGAGGTGAGCTTGCCAAACTGGCCCATGCCTCGTTCTCCATCGGCGCCTTCAACATCGGTGCCCACGACATCTTTGTACAGCCAGAAGCCAAAGCTGCAGTGCTGGTTGAACGCGGCCATCGAGCACATCATCGAGCCCTTGTAGCCGAAGTGCGGAGAACTCCATTTCAGGGTTTCTTCCACCTCAGGGCAGGCCGCATGCACTACCGCGCGAAGATGCTCCAGGATCGGCCGCGCGAATTCCGCTGACTTCGCGATATAGGCATCGATGCGTGGGTCATGACTGGCCATGGCGCCATTCACAGGTCGCGGATAAAGAAGCGGTCACAGCTGAAGTGACCCGTGCCACCCATCGGTGCGCTCAGCGGGGTGAAGCCGCTACGTTGGTAAAGCGCCTGTGCCGAATCCATGCCGGTGAGCGTTTCCAGATAGCAGCGCTCGAAACCGAGCGCGCGTGCCGCATCGAGGCAGCGTTGCATCATTGCCTTGCCGGCGCCGATGCCACGTGCCTGGGGCAGGAAATACATCTTGCGCAGCTCGCACACGTCTGGCTGGGCGTTCTCCAGTGGAGCGATGCCACCGCCGCCCAGCACCACGCCATTGCGCTCGACCACGAAGTAGGCGCGGCGTGGTCGAGCATAGGCTTCGTACATGCCGTCCACTTCGGCATCGTGGATCGCGAAGCCGGGGCCGTCAGCGCCGAATTCGGGCATGACGGCGCGAATGATCGCGGCGACGGCGGCATCGTCACGGGGTTCGATCGGGCGGATTTCGATGAGATGGATCTCGGACGACGGGCTCATGGGTATTCCGTTCAGGGGTGCCCGATTATTTCACCGTTTGCTGCAACGTCCAGCACTTAGACGGCCGTGCGTGCGCGGGTGACGCGACTGGCGGTTTCCTTATGCAACTGTGCGGACAGCCACGCGCCGGTGGCAATCAACATGTCCAGATCGACGCCGGTTGTCATGCCCATCCCGTGCAGCATGTAGACCACGTCCTCGCTCGCCACATTGCCGGTGGCACCTTTCGCATACGGGCACCCACCGGTGCCGGATACCGAGCTGTCGACCACTCGTACACCTTCCTCCAGGCACGCGAGGATATTCGCCAGAGCCTGGCCGTAGGTGTCGTGGAAATGCACGGAAAGTGCCTCGATCGGCACCTCCTGCGCCACCGCGTGCAGCATCGCCCGGGCCTTCGCCGGCGTGCCAACACCAATCGTGTCACCTAGCGAAATCTCGTAGCAGCCTAGCTCGTACAAGCGGCGCGCCACGCGCACCACGTCCTTTACCGGCACCTCTCCCTGATACGGGCAGCCGAGCACGGTGGAGACATAACCGCGTACTTTCACCTCGTCCGCCTGTGCGTGTTCGATCACCGGCACGAAGCGTTCGATCGATTCGTCGATCGACGCATTGACGTTCTTGCGGTTGAACGCCTCGGAGGCAGCAGTGAATATCGCGATCTCGGTCACGCCTGCTTCGCGTGCCCGCAGATATCCCTGCTCGTTCGGAACCAGTACCGGGTAGCTCACCCCTGGCACCTTGCGGATGCCGCGGAATACTTCGTCCGCATCGGCCAGCTGTGGCACCCACTTCGGGCCGACGAAACTGGTCGCCTCGATGGTGGTCAGGCCGGTCGAGGAGAGACGATCGATCAATGCGATCTTTACGTCCGCCGGCAGCAGCGTTTTCTCATTCTGCAGGCCATCGCGGGCACCGACTTCAACGATGCGGACGTGGTTGGGTCGACTCATTTTGTGCTCCAAATGTTTCTTTCCCCTATCGGATAAGGTGCCTCAAGGGGGATTCACGACTCTGTATGTAGATCATCGGGCAAAGAGCAACCCCTCTCCCAGGGGGATTCCCTGCAGTCACAACCTTCCTGCGACCGAAAGCAGTCCCTTCTTCTGGGCGGCCAGAGGAGGGCGCAAAGCATAGGCCGGCTAGGGCGCAGGTTGAGGTGAGCACCAGCGAACCCCAACACACCAGGGCCCAAGCGTTGGGATTCGCTGACGCTCACCCCAGCCTACGCCGACGTTTACGAAGGTATGCAGCATCACGCCGTAAAACGCACCAGCACCGCATCCGCTTCGACAAACTCGCCCTGTTCGGCGTTAACGCTTTCGATGGTGCCAGCGCGCGGCGCCTTCAATGCCAGCTCCATCTTCATTGCTTCCATCACCAGCAGTTCCTGACCCTGTTCGACCGTGTCGCCAGCCTTGGCTTTGACCAGCACGATGCGGCCGGGCATCGGCGCGATGATCTGGTTGCCGCCAGCTGCATCCTTTGACTCCCACGCGAACGCCTCGGCCCGCGTGAAGTTGTGGCGCTGACCGCCGGCGTCGTGCAGCAGCACATGGTGCGCATCGACACGTAGCGGTACGCGCAACGATTCGCCGTCGAAGCGCGCGCTCAGGTTTTCGTCGCCCAATCGTGCGCCGTGAACTTCGCCAGTCACTTCGCCATGACGCAATTGATAGGTGCCGTCATGGCCGTGTGCTTCGATATCGTAACGCTGCTCGCGCAACGTCAGCGCGATGATGCGCTTGCCGGCGTGACCGACGCGCCACGCGTCGCTTTTGGCCCAGGGCGAATGCGGATCGCTGGCACTCGCGTTCACCGCACGTTCGTCGTGCAGCAGCGCGGCAGTGGCGGCGGCAAATAGCACCGGGTCAGCTGGTGCAACGTCACCGGTGAGAAATTCCTCCAGATGCCGATCGAGATAGCCTGTATCGATGCGTCCCTCGACGACGGCAGGATGCCGCGCCAGCCGCTCCAGGAATCCGATGTTCGATTTCGGGCCGACGATTTCGCATTCGGCCAGTGCGTCGCGCAGCCGCTGCAAGGCCTGCGTGCGGTCGGCATCGAACACGATAAGCTTGGCGATCATCGGGTCGTAAAAGATCGTGACCGTGTCGCCCTCGATCACGCCGCCATCGAGGCGGACATGCTCTGAAGGTGCGGGCAGGCGCAGCGTCAACAGCTTGCCGGAGCCGGGCAGGAAGTTCTGATCCGGGTCCTCAGCGTACAGGCGCACTTCGATTGCGTGACCGTGCGCGTGGACTTGATTCTGCTTGAGCGGCAGTGGCTCGCCAGCAGCAATGCGTAGCTGCCATTCGACCAGATCCAGTCCAAGCGTCATCTCGGTTACCGGATGTTCGACCTGCAGGCGCGTATTCATTTCCATGAAGAAGAACTCGCCGCTTTGAGCGACGATGAATTCCACGGTGCCGGCGCCCACATACCTCACGGCTTTCGCAGCAGCAACTGCGGCCTCGCCCATCGCCTTGCGGCGTGCGGCATCGAGGAACGGCGAGGGAGTTTCTTCCAGTACTTTCTGGTAGCGCCGCTGTGCCGAGCATTCGCGTTCGTTGAGATGGATCACCTCGCCGTGCGTGTCGCCGAATACCTGGAATTCGATATGCCGGGGATGTTCGACGTAGCGCTCGAGAATCACCCGCGTATCGCCGAACGAGCTGGCTGACTCGCGCTGCGCCGAGGCGAGCGCGTCGGCGAATTCCGGCTCGCTGCGCACGATGCGCATGCCCTTGCCGCCGCCGCCGGCGGTGGCCTTGATCATCAGCGGGAAGCCGGTTTTGCGCGCCTGCTCGGCGAGGAATTCGGCGTCCTGATTCTCACCGTGATAACCGGGCACCAGCGGCACGGCATGTTTTTCCATCAGCCCTTTAGCAGCGGCCTTGGAGCCCATCGCGTCGATGCTCTCCGGACGCGGGCCGATGAACGCGATGCCGGCGTCGGCGCAGGCCCGGGCGAAGTGTGTGTTCTCTGAAAGAAAGCCGTAGCCCGGATGGATCGCCTGGGCGCCGGATTTTTTCGCCACGTCCAGAATGACATCGCCGCGCAGATACGAATCGGCAGGACGTGGGCCGCCGATCGGCCAAGCTTCGTCAGCCAATCGAACGTGCTGCGCATCGCGGTCAGCCTGCGAATACACCGCGATGGTATGGATGCCGAGGCGGCGGCAGGTGCGGATCACGCGGCAGGCGATCTCGCCACGGTTGGCAATCAGTACGCGCTCGAACATGCAGTATCTCTGAGTTGATCGTGGTGAACCGATCGTATGGATAAAAAGTGACTAAAAGTAACAGATTGCCCGGTTGCCGCCGATGCGCATCGCAGCATGCTTCGACGGTGAAGGGACGCTGACACGTCGGTCTTCTTGGGATACGGAGTAGGGGCCTACGCTTGGACGGTGGGGATGCGGCAAACCGCTTCTATGTTGTGGCCATCCGGATCGAGTACGAATGCGCCATAGTAGTTCGGGTGGTAGTGCAGCCGGGGACCCGGTGCGCCGTTGTCGCTGGCACCTGCGGCCAGCGCGGCCGCATGGAAAGCATCGACGCTGCGACGATCAGCCGCCGTGAACGCAACATGCACCTGTCCGCGCCCCAGCGCTGGATCCGTGCTGATCCAGAAGCAGGGCTTGCCGTTCATGCCGAAGCCGGCATGCGCCCGATCACCGGTTTGTTCGGCGGTGACTTCCATTGCCAGGGCGCCACCCAGCGGTGCCAGCACCCGCTGGTAGAAAAGCTTGCTGCGTTCGTAGTCGAAAACTTGCAGGCCGATGTGATCGAGCATGATGGTCTTCCTCGCCGGTAGGAGATTTTCCCGTAGTTCTTATGTCGTGCCGACCCAGCGCGGCGCCAGCTTGTCGAGGAATGCGCTGAGGCCGTGCTGACCTTCTTCCGATACACGCAGGCGGGAGATCAGTTCCGCGTTTGCAGCATCGAGGCGCTCGGCTTGCGCGAGATCGGTGCCGCCGATGCGCAGCGCCAGTTGCTTGGCCTCGCGCTGGGCATTCGGGCCAGCCTTCGCCAGCAGGTACAGCTGGCGCTCGATCGCTTCGTCCAGTTCGGTGGCCGGCACGGCCGCATGCAGCAGGCCGATGCGCGCTGCGGTGGCAGCATCAAACACCTCACCGGTGATGAACAGCCGACGTGCCTCGCGCAGGCCGATCGCGGCAATGACATACGGCGAGATAACCGCCGGAACCAGCCCTAGTTTCACTTCCGACAGTGCAAACTTGGCGGTGTCGACGCCGATCGCGATGTCGCAGCACGCGATCAGGCCGACGCCGCCACCGTAGGCGGCGCCATTGACACGCGCGACGCAGGGTTTGGACAGAAACTGCAGGGTACGCATCAGGCGCGCCAGCCGCAGCGAATCATCGCGGTTTTCCTGTTCGCTGGCGCCAGCCATGCTGCGCATCCAGTTCAGATCGGCGCCGGCGGAGAAGCAGCTGCCGTTGCCGGTCAGCACCACCGCGCGCACGGCGGAATCGGCGTCGGCCTGTTCGAGCACGTGGGTGAGCTCGGCAATCAGGCCGTCGTCGAACGCGTTATGCACCTGCGGGCGGTTCAAGGTGAGCCAGGCACTGCTGCCGCGGTGTTCGCACAGGACGGAATCGGTCATCGGTCAACCCCACAAAGAGAACCATCATAAACGCAGCCCATCCCGGGGGTGAGGGTGCAGTGCAGGGATAGGTATAAAGGGTTACAATGCGAACAATTCTTATTTGAGAAGCGCCCGTGCGTTTGTCGGACCTGCCCAAAGGTGCTCCCGCTGTTGTGGATCGCGTGCACGATGCGCACGCGGCGGATCCGATTGCGCAACGCTTGCGCGATCTGGGCTTCGTCGATGGCGAACCCGTGCGGGTGGTGGCGATCGGGCCACTGGGTGCGGACCCGCTGTTGATCCAGATTGGTTCGACCCGTTTCGCGCTGCGCCGCAGTGAAGCGAATCGGGTCACCGTACGGCAGGAAGCAGCATGAGCGCGTCGACCCTGCGTATAGCGCTGGTCGGCAACCCGAACTGCGGCAAGACCGCGCTGTTCAACCTGCTGACCGGCGGTCGGCAGAAAGTGGCCAATTACGCCGGCGTCACCATCGAGCGCAAGGAAGGCCGCTTCACGGCACCGTCCGGACGCTTGCTGCAGATTCTCGATCTGCCGGGCACCTATAGCTTTGACGCGAACAGTCCGGACGAGCAGATCACCCGCGACGTGCTGGAAGGCAACTATCCGGGCGAGGCGGCGCCGGATCTGATCGTCTGCGTTGCCGATGCCACCAATCTGCGGTTGCACCTGCGCTTCGTGCTGGAGGTCAAACGCCTCGGCCGGCCGGTGGTGTTGGCGCTGAACATGATGGACGCCGCGCATCGACGTGGCATCGAGATCGACGTACCCGAGTTGCAGCGCCGGCTCGGCCTTCCGGTAGTGGAAACGATCGCCGTGAAGCGCGGTGGTGCGATGGCGCTGATCGAACGCGTGGACGGCGAAGTGCCAGTCGCGGCGCCCGCGATGGCCGACGATCCGGACAGTCGCGCCGACCTGCACGCACAGGTACGTGAACTGCTGACCGCCACGGTAACGATGCCGCGCCAGACCGCCGTAATGGATGACGCGCTCGATCGCTGGGCACTCCATCCGGTATTCGGTCTGGCGATCCTCGCGGTGGTGATGTTTCTGGTGTTCCAGGCGGTTTACTCCGCCGGCAAACCGATGACCGACGCGATCGCCAATGTCTTCGGCTGGATGGGTACGCATGTCGCCACGCTGCTGCCAGCCGGACCGCTGCAGAGCCTGGTCGTCGACGGATTGTTCGGCGGTCTGGGCACGGTGATCGGTTTCCTGCCGGAAATTCTCGTGCTGTTCTTCTTCATCCTGGTGCTGGAAGAGTCCGGCTATCTACCACGCGCGGCGTTCTTGCTCGATCGCCTGATGATGTCGGTCGGCCTGACCGGCCGCTCGTTCATTCCGCTGTTGTCGAGCTTTGCCTGCGCGATTCCGGGCATCATGGGTACCCGCAGCATTCAGGATCCGCGCGACCGGCTCGCCACCATCCTGGTCGCGCCGCTGATGACCTGTTCGGCGCGGCTGCCGGTGTACGCATTGCTGATCGGCGCGTTCATCCCGATGCACCATGTGCTGGGCATCTTCAACCTGCAGGGCCTCGTGCTGTTTGCGCTTTACGCCGCGGGTATTCTCGGTGCGATGGCAGTGGGCTGGGTGATCAAGCGCATCCATCGCGACAAGAGCG
>Ga0302231_10001095_pt1 | contig 17605 bp, 12 predicted proteins | sample II_Palsa_N2_2_FD_193522 | JGI IMG/M metagenome (GOLD analysis project Ga0302231, IMG submission 193522) | Peat permafrost microbial communities from Stordalen Mire near Abisko, Sweden - II_Palsa_N2_2 | ecosystem: Environmental > Terrestrial > Soil > Palsa > Peat permafrost | place: Sweden...
ACGCGCTCGGTGAGGAAGACCGCATTGTCGGCATCTCCGGCTTCACCGTGAGGCCATCGCGGGCGCGCAAGGAAAAGCCGAAAGTCTCCGCCTTCACCAGCGCCAAGATCGGTGAAATCATGAAACTCGAACCCGATCTGGCCATCGGTTTCTCCGATATCCAGGCCGATATCGCGCGTGAGCTGATCAAGTGCGGCGTCGAGGTTTGGATCAGTAATCATCGCAGCGTCGACGGTATCCTCGCCTATATCCGTCGGCTCGGCGCGATGGTCGGTACAAGCGAAAAAGCGGAGGTTTACGCGCAACGCGCCGAGCAGCAAATCGCTGATATCCGTGTGGCGGTTGCGAAGCTGCCACGCCGGCCGAAAGTCTATTTCGAGGAATGGGACGAGCCGATCATCACCGGTATCCGCTGGGTCGCCGAGATCATCGGCATCGCTGGCGGCGACGACTGCTTCCCCGAACTCGCGCGCGAGCCGCTGGCCAAGCAGCGCATTCTGGCCAATGGCGATGAAGTGATCAGGCGCGCGCCGGACATCATCCTCGGCTCATGGTGCGGCAAACGGTTCCGGCCTGAAAAAGTCGCGGCGCGATCGGGTTGGGAAACCATTCCTGCGGTGATCCACGGTGATCTCTACGAAATCAAATCACCGATCATTTTGCAGCCGGGGCCGGCAGCATTGTTTGATGGGTTGGATGCGATTCATCGGATTGTGAGGGAGTGGGCGCTGCGCTAAATCGGCTCTTTGTGATTGTTGGGGAAGGTGCGGTTAGTTGTATTGCATCGTGCGATGCCGATTATTGGCGGCGATAGTCGTGGTGACTTATGCAATCGTGTTCGCCTGCCGCGGGCTTTCGTCCGCCACCGGCGGCCGAGTCACTTTTTTCTTGCGTGCCCGAAAGCAAGTCTATGTATACAAAGTTTTGGTGAATAGCGCCGCCGGAAAGCGTCTTTCCGGATGTTTTAGTTAGAACCCAAGAGACATAACAGCTGATCAGCGCGGGCCTTGGATCGCTGGCGATCATGTCGAGCAAGTGATATGTCGCCTCCGGTTGGCTCGAAAAAGGATTGCATATAGTTACGCCCAACAAGCAGGCGGGTAGCGGCCGACTTCATCCCTTGAGACAGGGAAGCGCCGGTGTGGCGCTAGCTGATCGGCTAAATATTTGCTTTTTACTTTAGATAGAGATGGGCGGAATAGCCCTGTCGCAAGTACCTCTACCGTGTCATCGTCGGACTGCTCTGTTGCGGATTCACTGGTGCTGCTTGCTGTTGTGACTGAACCTGCTGCTGCGTCTGAGCGTGCTGCGGCAAAGCCTGATTGACCTGCGTCATCTGCTGTGTGCTTTGCTCGATGGGTATATGGACCGCTTGGGCTGTCTCGACACCAGCAACGTTCTTGAATGCGCCAGGGATGACGTTCTGAGCAGCAAACGCCTTTGAACCATCAACGCTCAGCGCAACTGTATCGATCCGCTTCAAGCCCTGCGCCTTGGCCTCGACCGTCAAGGCTCCGGCCAGATTCTCACTGTGATGGTCCGACGCGCGGCCGTGCGCGGCATCGAGCTTCTTTACGCCGTCATGCGCCTGCTGAAACAGGTTGTTGTCGGGATGCGATGTATGGTTCAGCTGGATCGGATGCGCTTTGGCGAAATTCGTAACGTCTTCCATTCCCCGAGAAGTTGCATCGACCGTGGCATCGTAGACACGCTCACCAAAATGCCCCACCACCTTGGCGCCATCAACGGTCGCTTCAATCCCATGCGACGTCGCGTTGACGGTGGCGTCGTAGGCTTGGTGTCCGGCATGCGCGGTCGCCTCAATGCCGCGCGAGATGGCATCGACGGTGGCGTTGTACTCCTTGACCGTTTCATGCCCGACGTATTGCGCTGCGTGCTCGGTCGCGTGCGCTGCCTGTATTGTCTTCTCCCTAGTGTAATCGTAACCCTGGTGCGCCTCGTGGCCTACGTATTGAGCTGCATGCTCGGTTGCATGTAACCCTTCAACTGCCTTGTCGTGGACGACGTGCGCCTCATGCACCACTGTTTCGCGGGTAGCTTCGTAAGCTCGAACCGATGACTGCTCCGCCGCCGCTGATGCTTTGGAAAGACTATGCCCTGCGGCAATGGCGCCATCAACCGCAAGGACGGCTTCCTCCCCGCCCGTGGCCATCGAGATACCCACCCGCACATCGCGGACGTCATTGCGATATCGGGATATTGCGCCCTCATTGCTATGAGCCAGCGCTTGATTGCTGGCTGTCATGATCGTCTGACCATTTTGATCAGGTGCGAAGTTGGCGATGCCGTGCGCACCACCACCATCCCGTTTCACTTCGCCGACCAGATTACGCGGACTCAAGATGCTGCTGTCGTTGTTGTAGCCCGCTTGATGAAGGTGATCAATGTCCTGCGGGGTCGCAAAGGTTCGAACTTGGCCAAAATGCGGACTTCCTGCACTCACAACATCCGTTGCTTTGACATTGTCAATGACTTGATTCCCGCCCGAAGGGATGCCCATCGCAAGACCAGCGGCACCATAGGCATTAAACGTTTCGCCGTGCAGGCCAAATTTATATGCGTTAATTTCTGCAAGAGTTCCACCCAGGGAGTGACCCGTCACTTTGAAATCCACGGCATAGTGGTTTTTTTCGGCCTCAGTGTTCGCTTTGGCCATCACGCTTTTTGTGAACGCCTCTGACTCCGGCGCTTGAGCGTTGACGGCACTGACCACCATGCCAGCGTCGGTCGCACCGTCCTGCACTGGCTCCCTGTTGAACTCGGTTCCCCGATAAGCAAAGACGACCTCATGAGAGCCGTTGGAGTTGATGTGTTCGTACGCCGTGGCCTGAAAGCCCGTTCGCGGATCATTGGCAAACGCAATGGCTCTGTAATCAACGCCATTGATCGGAACTGTTTTGTTGAGGATGGGGTCTTTGTAGGAGTCTTGCGCCAACGCGGCGTAATCTGTGGATCGAAGAGTCATTTGACACCCTCCCTGGCCTCAATCGTTATCGAGAAGAACTCTTGAGGGTGCTGCGCAACATAGTCCGTGCGAACCGTGCCGCCATCGTGGTCCCCGCCGTGCGATGCTGCCTCTAAAAAGGCTTTCTTGGTGAAGTAGATGACTTCCGATTTCCCAGCACGGATTGCATCGGTCGTGATGCCCAAATCGAAGCTGTAGTTATGGACTTTCGGGTTCGCGCCTGCCGACGCGATGCCCCAGTGACACACCCCCAACCCAAAGTAATCTTCGTCTTGGAGTTGGTCTGCGTAAAAGGCGCCCTTGAAGACATTGCCTTGGCGAGTGAACTCAAGGGGCAAGCTCTTTTCGGGCGCCAAGCGCGCGCCACTCCCCGGTTGAAGCGGCACGCAAGCATCGTTCACTACCTCATACACAGCATAGCCATTGATCGAATCGAACGGTTCCGGCGCACCATTAACTGTCATGGTGATTTCGTAGCGCATCTTCGGGTTTGGGTTTTGCTTGATGTCGGGAGTTTTCATTGTTGATGCGCCACATCCGGAAGTGATCAGGGTCAGAGAAAAGAGCAGCACTGCAGTCAAGCGGTTAAGCATGGAATTCCTGCCTCCATAGAAGGTGTTCGGTCGCCATCGTCCCGAGCGGGATGATTTGGTCGTCGACGGAGAGAACAATCAGAGCTTGACTGTGTGATACACGCATTTCGGCATAGCTGGGGAGACCACAGCTATGCGACGTGTTGCCCGGTTCAGCCATGCTTTGGCTATGCATAAATCGGCGCTCCATGCTTTATACAACTTGCAGTCTAACGCTAATCACTTTATACATTTTGGGTCTAACGCTAATCGTTCCAACGTGTGGACTTCGAGCCATCATGTCAGAAAAGTCCTACACAAATTGTGGATACACTTCGATCTTAGTGACGTCCTTTTCCTAGATACGTTCCAGTACCTAGCGACACGTTGGCGACCCTTTCACTTCCGGTGAAGCGGAGAAGATCACGCACTTCCTGCTGGTCCCGTATTTCCGGGCCTACACACGCCTTTCACTGCTTACCGCAAGGAGCTCATGGGTACACACCATCTGATTAGGATGACTTGGAACCAAAGGGGCATGAGGACGAGCGACAAGTTGGCAATTCGCGAGGTGTATTACTCAGCCAGAACCACGTCCAATCGCTTCGCGGGAGTGCCACATTAGATCTTGCTCTATGCGTTCTGTAATTTACCCTTGTCCATCTGCAGCTTTCAATCGAAGCGCTTCGGCGCGATCCCCAGCCCGTCAATGACAGGAGCAAATTTACAGCCAAGCGAGTGCGGTGCTGGGGAGGAGCATGTCACAGAGCGCACGGGGCGGCACCTATCTGGCATTTCCGGACAGGGCGCGAGCACGCGTCACGGTTCATCAGCCTGTCTGAGACAGGGACTCCGAGCACGTGTCACCCGGCGCGCTAGCGCTTATGGCGCATTCGCCAACGAGGCGACATCGTCCACGCTGAGGGCGCCGTGATAAATGCGGAAGTCATCGATCTTGCCGTTGAAGTAAGGGTCACTGCTGTATTGGGAACGCCCGATCCAGTTTTGGTTCGAATCCCAAATCCGGAACGGAGCGAGGAACATGTCGGTATTTGAGCCCACCGCGAGGCCATTCACGTACAGCGTGCCGACGCTGCCGGACAGCGTCACCGCGACATGGACCCAGGTCCCGATTGGCAGTGCAGCGTTGCCGTTGATGCTCCGCTCACCACTGACTCCGGTAATGGTCATGGAAAAGCAGGTCACGCCACTGCTCGCGCATGGCGTGAGCATCAGGTAGCGATCGGTGCCCGCGCCAAAATCGAATACGCGCTCCGAATTTCTGGAGGCGTTCCAGAACACCCACACGGAAACCGTGAAGTCCGCGACATCGTCCATGAGCTGGTTGGGTAGGGCGACATATCCGTTGCTGCCATTCAACGAAAGCGCGTTGCCTTGTTTGCCAGCGACCCAGGTAGCGCCGCCATTGAGCGTGCCCGCGTGGCCGTTGCTGCTGGCATCTGCCGCGCTCGTGCCAATCGTGTTGTTGAATGGCAGATGCGTATGCAAGTGTGTGCCCGTCAGCACGGCTGTCTCGTTGGACGGCGCACTTTCACCGTGAGGGGTGTTGGCCGTGACGATGTAATACCAGGTGCCAGGGGCTGGTGGGGTATCGGTATAGGTGAGCAAATCCGTGATGCCGCTTGCGACTGTTGTATATGGCCCGCCCGCCTGCGCGGAGCGCTTGACGGTGTAGTCGATGGCATAGACACCGCCCCACCAGGACAACACGACAGCGCCCGCGCTGATGTAACCAGAAAGTCCGCTCGGTGCTGCGCCGGTGGGAATCGCGTCCAGCGTGTAGGCCAGGGTGCCGTAACCAATAAAGTCCCAGTCGCCCCCTTCAGGTTGAATGGCGAGTGCCTTCTTGGTGGAGTACGGCGCGGCAAGCCCCTTGCGGTTGACGTAATGGTTGTAGATAAGAGCCCAGCATGGCGTCGCGTCGCCTTGCTTCAGGATTGAGAATGTGTTCCAGGTGTAGACACCGTTCTGGTAGGGCACATACGGAACGGTGTAGTAAGTGGTCCCCGATGCAATAACGTTTGCCTTGGCGGAATACTCTGTCCCGGCCAGGAAACGGTTGTTGTCGTAGCCGTAAAGGTCCACGCCCTGATGCCAGGCCATTTCGCACACTACGGCCATAGCCGCTATGCCGTCCATGGTGTGGGGTTGGTCGCGGCCGGATTCCTGCCACTGGCACAGATAACCTGGATGCATGTAGTACGCGGCACGCATGACACAGCCATTGCCATTGCCCGTCTTGAAATAGCCAACAGCTTCGTCAAACAGTACCCGGTCGTCGCACAGGATGCCGATGGCCATGATGGCGGCCATGTTGAAGAGATACCAGTTGGCATTGATCTGCAGTGGGCTGCGACCACCGTGATTGCTCAGCAAGTCATGCGAAATCGGATAGAAGATGGTGCGTAACATGTTCTTGACTGAGGCTAAATTGCCGTCAGTGAAGCCGCTATAGTCGCGCAGCATTTCCGCGATATTGGCAAGCTCGAAGCCTTGGGGGCCGGAGACCAGCGCGCGGTCTCTGCCTTGGATCGAGGTCAGGGTGGAGGCCCAGCCGTTGAGCATGCTCGTGGCTTTGGCGGCATATGTCGCGTCGCCCGTAATCTTCCACCGCAACGCCATACCGTACATCGCAGCGCACTCGTTATAGAGCCTCGAAAAATTCTGCGTCACATCGCGACCACGATAAATTGTGGACACAGGGGCGGAGCTATACGAAAGCGTTGCCTTGGGGCTGGCGACTAGCAAATCCCAACTACCGACCCAGGGTGACCTGATGTGTTTCTGCGCCATCCGAACAAAATCGGCCTGCGTATGCATCAGACCGGGATGCGCAAATGCGCTGGGAACGTTGCTGCTTATCGTCCCGAGCTGCGAAGCGAATGTGCGGCCAGTGCAGGCCATGAGTGCCAGGGAGCCCAAGCCAAACAGAAAGCCACGACGCGACAAGTCGGCGTCGATCAAGCCATGGTCCAATGCTGGTTCGTGTTCGGAGGCTGTGGGTGGGAATTGCTCAACGCGTGTGCACGCTTTGTGCGATTTCAATTTTTTCACCAGGGACTCCATCCAGAAGTGACTACCATTAAAAGAAGGCTCCTATCATTTAGTGATAGGAGCCGAGTTGGATCAGGTTGTATGCGGAGAACGTCTACGTGACTGTTAGTGCTTTATTGATTAGTGGTAAACGACGTGATCATTATCGGACTCCAATAGCCGTTATAGGCCTGTAGCGATAACCAGTACGTAGTGTTGGGCTGCAAGTTGGTTACGGTCCAACTGCTGGTGGTGAACCCTTGGTTGGTACCGGCGATCGCATTGCCGGCATAGGCATCGGCCTGGCTCGCATACAGCGCGCCATAGACGCCAGCATGAGCAACCGTACCGCCGAATACGGGCTGGATGCCTTGGTCCTTGATGCTGAAATTCACTGTCGCCGAGTTGGAAGTTGGCGTTACCTGGACGTCGGTTGGTGCGCTCGGATCGTGGGATACCGGTGTCACTGAACTCGAAATCGACGGGCCGCTACTGCCCTGCGCGTTGAACTCCATCACCGTAATTTTCGCCGGTACGCCGTTAGCCAGACCATCGATATAGCTGGTGGAAGCGGAGGGTGGCAGGCTGACCGGCCCGAACGTGTTGCCGTCCTGCGTGGCGGTGAGCGTGTAGCCCTGCTCGACCGGGTTGGCGGGCTGACCGGCCCAGGTCACCTGGATATTGCCGTTGCCGCCGGTGGTGGCCGTGATGATCGGGGCGTTGGGTACGCCGACGGCGGGCGTGGGAACGGGCAGTGTCTGGTTGGTATTGCCGCCGTAAGTGACGGAGGTCGGTGTCCAGCTATCGCTACCGGCCAGATAGACGTTGGGCGCCAGTGCCGCGGCTTGCGACGAAGTGAGCGGCACATTGCTCTGCGGCGAGGTGCTTTCGCGTTGGCTGAGATCGAAGGTCGTCCAGGTGCTGTTGGCGCCGGGGTAATACGAGTCGTACTCGCGATACGTCGAGGTGGGCAGGTTGTTGGTACCGCCTTGCGAAACCGGTAGCGGAATGAATTCGATCCAGCCTTGCTTTACAACTTCCGGACCCATCTTGGTATTGAGGAAGTAAGTGGTGGCGTAGGCTCCCCATGGACGACCCAACCAGACATTGGTCATGTACGGGCTGTCGAACAGCAGTTGCGAGTTGGTGAACACGAAACCACTGTCTTCGCTCGCGCTCGCACGGTTCTGCGCAGTGATGGTCGCTTCGCCGTTAAGGTCGCCATGCACCTTGGTCTTGATCAGGCAGTTGTCGAACACCACCTTGCCATTACCGAAGATGTAGTCGACGTAGCCTTCGATATAGCTGTTATTGAAGTAGGCGCGGCTGTCGTTACCGAGATAGAGCGTGTCCTGGCCACCCAGCAGCAGCACCGCGCGGAACACGGCGCGATCGCCCAGCGAGAACAAGGCTACGGCCTGTCCATTGTTCTGGAAATTGGGTGACTCGTAGTCGGCGGTGTTCTGGATGGTCAGGTTACTGGCGTAGAAATTGGCGCCGCTGGCTTTGACGGTGTAGCTGGTGCTGGTGGTCAGTGTATTGCCAAGGGCATCGACCTTGCCTGAGTAGTCGTCGTTGGTGATCACCACCTGGGAAGCATCGCTGCCTGTACCTACCAGCTCCACGTTGGGTTGGGTAATGTTGACCTTTTCGTGATACGTACCGGGACGGATCTGGATCATGCCGCCAGCGGCAGGCATGGCAGCCAGCGCGGCATTGATGGTGGTATAGCTGCCACTGCCGTCGGCGGCGACCACCAGCGCAGGCTGCTGGAGGTGGATGACCTCGTTGCAAGAGCCAGTGGTGGAGCCTGTGCAGCTTGTATTTGCGTTACTGGGACGCTGGCCAGGAAACCCCGAGAGGTACTGCACCGCTGCTTCCGCACGGTCAGTGATGATGAAACCGAAGTTGGCGTAATCGTGCCAGAACTCGGTGAACGGACGATGGTCAGTGCAACCAATACCCCCGCGGTTGAACTCCGTCGTACTGGCATTGCCGCATTCGTTGGCGTTCATCGGAGGTACGACAGGACCGCAGAAGCCGCCCTCCCAATAGGTGCCCTCGCTACCGCTGAGGTTGGCGTTGCTCGCGCTCGGTTGGGCCACCGTGCATAGCGATTCGGGAATGTAGGCACCGATATTCCGACCAGCCTGCCATAGGATCGTAAACATATCGTCTTGACCATAGTTAAGGCTGCTGCCGATGGCTTTGAGGCTGGCTTCTGGCGACAACACGTTGTTGTTGCCCTCATTCCAATTGATCCAGTTGCTGTAATCGTTTATGGCCCAATCGTTGGCACCGCCGCCGTCCTGGTTCGCCGCTACATTGGATGTATAGACCGGCATCACATACAACTGGGCAAGGCTCGATTCCGTCAGCGTGCCGCCATAACTTGTCTGGTAGTAATTAGCGGTCTTTTGATAGAAGTCTTCCGGCCCGTTGAACAGCACCGTCTGGAACTTGAGTACGACATGCCTGGCCACCCATAAACCGTATTGATTGCCAGCGGCCACATCACGGGCGACTTGTGCCGCCACATCCCTCACGTTTTGGTATTCGCGTAGATCAAGGAATACCAGGCCCTCGTAGCTGTCGTTGTACAGTGCCTGGAAAGCGTCCTCGAGCGAGTCGGGAAACATGGCAGCCGTGCTGCTGTCGTAACAGAAGGGATGAGCGTCGGTCTTGCCGTAGCCGTCCGCGCCGGTACACATCCGCGAGGTGGTAATGTCGGACCATGAGGGCGTTTCCAAGTCAGCGGCGCCGCCTTCCCGTGCCCAGCGATAAATGTCCGAGTATTCCGGACGATTGACCATGCGCTGCAGAGTTTTATCGTGCATCAGGTAGGGCACATGGTCGCTGCTTTCGTAAACGTCCAGTTCGAGACTTTCAATGCCGTAGTTCATGGTATTGACTGCGGACTCGACGGTATTTTCCGGATGATTCTCGTCCACCACGCCCCGATGCGCGGCCACAATCACCGGAGCTTTGTCGTAGGCCGAGAGGTTGTTTGCACCGCCTGGCAAACGAAATTGCAGAAGGCCGATGAGGGTCGTCCGGGTATTGCTGTCAATCACGTTGTAATACTGGGCATGCGCGGGAATCGCCAGGCTCGCTGCCATAACGGCTAGAGTCTGCGCTATCAATAGCGAACTGCGTTTACGTTTGAACAAGTGCTTCACGGTAAAGACTCCAGTCAGTAGTGGGGTACTTGGGTGGGATTGCTATCAGGCATGGATGAAAAAAAGCATGCAGAAACCTGCATCGGCGCAAAGCGTCGAAGTTCAATAACGTCGGAAATCCCTGTCTTAGTGTTCTTGGGCGGCCCGTCTGCCCCAATGGCAGACGTAGTTCGAGTACGTGCTTGTGCTTAGTGCAGGAAAAACGTGGTTTGGTTTATTCGAACAATCGCTCCTTCAGAGGTAGAAGAGCGGCGCCGATGGCCGAGGTATCGCCATTGGTTTCAGTCAATACCAGCTTGGGCCGATCCGGGCCCACGCCGTAGCGATGGATATCGACGAATCGCACGCGCTCGATCAACAGGCGCCCCAGCGGCAGCGGTAATTGCCCGCCGAACACGATGGCTTCCGGATCGAACAAGCCGGTCATGGCGTTGACAGTGCGATTCAGCGCCGGCAGTGTGCGTTGAATCCAGCTTTCCACACCCGGCCATGTCGGATCGAAACGCTGGCGCAAATCTTCCACTGAGTCGATCGCGATACCGTTGGCGCGCAATTCGGTCATCAGCGAACTCAGCGTGGGTCGATGCGCGGCTTCCTCCGGTGTGAACAAGGTGAGTTCACCCGCATTGCCATGCGTGCCGAACAGCGGCTTGCCGCCGACGACCATGCCGGCACCGAAGCCATAGTTGAAAGAGAGATAGGCGAAGTTCTGCGCCCACAGTCCGGCGCCGAGCAGGCTCTCGCCAATCGCTGCCGTGGTCGCATTGTTTTCGAGCCAAACTGGCAAATGCAACGCCTCCTCCAGGATCGGCACCAGATCGATCAGCGACCAATCCTGCAAGGGCTCGGGCGCGTTCATCTGACGTCGCCCGGCGACGAAAAATCCACCGATCGCCACGCCGACACCGATCAGTTTTTCGCGCGATACGCCATTGCGCGCGAGGATGCGCTCCAGTGCGTCGCCGATGGCCGTCAGCGATGCGTTACGGTGCGTGGGCGGGGTCCGGATATGTACTTCTTCCAGGATGTGGCAGCTCAGGTCAGCCAGGCACAGCGTGATGGAATCGGTGTTGATGGAGATGCCGGCGGTATATGCCGCTTCACGCACCAGCTCGATGCGCGGACTAGGCTGGCCACGACCATTGCGGATGGTGGCACCTGCGCGCAGCAGCCCGCGCGCTGTCAACTGCTCGACCAGGCGATGCACCGATTGCTGCACCATATCGGTTTCGGCGGCGATGGCTGCTCGCGCCATCGTGCCATGGCGGCGGACGATATTGAGGATCAATCGCTCGCTAGGAGATAGCAAAAGACCGTCGTTTTTTTTCGGCACGGCAGGCTTTGATAGTGAGGCCGTCTTTCCCCCCCTTTTCGCGTTCATGGATTTGCTTCACTCTTGGACATATAGGCGTGACCATCGCAACATTCGCCGCTCAATTTCGACCACAGAGGTCCGGCTACACGCATTAGCGGCTCGGTACCCACAGCAATACGCACACCGCGACGGCGGGTGGTGTAGTCCGCATCGACAATAAGACCTGCCTCGCGACACAACACCATGCCTGCCGCAACGTCCCAGAGATTGGTGTAGTCCTCGAAATAACCATCGACATGCCCTAGTGCCGCAAACCCCATACCAATAGTGGCGCAGCGATAGCCTGTGACGGACCAGCGACGGCGTTTGAGTTCGGCCTCAAGCGCCGCGGATTGTGTGGTTGCCCACATTGGATTGGTACCGATGGCGGCGATGCGGACATCGGGAAACGGAACCTTGCGCTCTATCTGCACGCCATTGAGGAAAAAGCCCAGGCCTGCGCCGGCGGCGACGGTCATGTCCAAAGCCGGATAACGAATCGCTCCGATCACCGGAACGGTGTCGGCTATGTAGGCCACTGCGACGCCCCATAGCGGTGAGCCGCGGAGAAAATTACCGGTGCCGTCGATCGGATCGACAACCCAGGCATGCGCACACAGTTCACCGCCCAGTTCCTCGCCGACCACTGCCTCACCTGGAAAGTGCGTGTCAATTTCATCGCGCACAAATCGCTCGACAGTAGTGTCAGCGTCGCTTGCGAAGTCCATCAATCCTTTGTACGTGGTTGTCAGTTGTTCACGTTCGGAAAAATAGCGGCGAGCAATATCGCCGCCTTTCTCGACAAGGGTAATGGCAGCCTGCAGACGCGCATATAAATCAATCAAGGTTGACATCCTTCTGCCAAAAAAGAAGCGGGTCGGGTGCTGTATGGTTCGATGCGTTCGCCACTGATAGCGTCGAAACAGCAGATGGCCTGTGATGAAAAGCTCAGGCGGAGTGTTTCACCCCGGACATAAGTGCGCGTACCGCTGTAGGTAACCAGGACACGCTGCTGTCCGATACGAGCATAGATGACCCGATGACTCCCCAAGTCTTCGGCTGCCTCTACGACGGCCGCCATGCCGCGTGGATCATCGAGATCGATGGCTTCCGGTCGGATACCGATCATCACGGCTGCCGATGAATTCGCCTTGATGGCGGCAGGGAAACAGCCGCCGCCGTCGACGACTATGTCGTGGCCTTCATGGCGCGCGGTCAGCAGATTCATCGGGGGCGTTCCAATGAAACCAGCGACAAAGGTCGTGCGTGGCTGGTGGTAAAGCGCCATCGGTGTGCCCGCTTGTTCGACGAGTCCGTTATTCAGCAGCACGATATGGTCGGCCAATGTCATCGCCTCGGTCTGGTCGTGGGTAACGAAGATGGTCGTCGCACCAATCTCATCATGCAGGCGGCGTAGCTCGATGCGCATCTCTTGACGCAATTTGGCATCGAGGTTCGATAACGGCTCGTCAAACAGCAGCACACGCTGTCGTCGCGCGATGGCACGGCCGATAGCTACCCGCTGGCGTTGGCCGCCAGAGAGCTGAGCGGGGCGACGATCCAGAAGCGCGCCAAGTCCCAATAGTTCGGCAGCCTCGCTGATGCGGCGCTCGCGTTCTTTACGATCCAGCCCGGCCAGTTTGAGGGCATAGCCGATGTTGTCGCTCACGCTCATGTGCGGATACAGCGCGTAATTCTGAAACACCATCGCGCAACCACGGTGCTGGGGCGGGATGTGGGTGACGTCGGCGCCGCCGATATGCACCGTGCCGCGATCGGTCTCTTCCAGACCAGCAATCGACCGCAGCAGCGTGGATTTGCCGCAACCGGAAGGCCCCAGCACAACGGTGAATTGCCCCGCAGCAAAATCAATGTCGAGGTCGTTCATGACCAGACGGCTGCCAAAGCGCTTCGATAGCCCTTGGACGCGAATCGCTGCAGCACTCATTTGCCTATCCCCGTCACGCCGCGTACAAACCAGCGTTGCGTCACCCCCATCACGAACAGCGGCGGCGCAAGTGCAATCAACGCCGCCGCCATGACCAGATTCCATTCCGGCGGCTGGCCGGTCTCGGTCGGCAGAAACGTGGCAATGCCCAGCGAAATGGTGCGCATGTCAGGCCGGCTGGTCGCAACGAGAGGCCACATATAGTCCTTCCAGGTGCCAAGAAAAACGATGGTGCCAAGGGCTGCGAAATTGGCCTTGGACAGCGGTAACAGGATGTCGATGAAGAAGCGAATCGGGCCCGCACCGTCCATCCGTGCAGCCTCCGACAGTTCGGTCGGCACGGTGAGGTAGAACTGGCGGAACAAGAAGGTGCCGGTAGCCGAGGCCATCAATGGCAAGGAGAGGCCCGCGTAACTGTCGAGCAGATTTATCGACACCGACAGATGTAGTCCGGTAACGGCAGCGATCAGCCTGCGAAGCGGCTCGAACAGATCGGATGCCACCGCGTAAGTCGGCACGATGCGCACTTCCAACGGTAACAACAGTGTGACGAATGTGCCCCAGAACACCACATGCCGAATGCGTGAGCGGAAATACACCGCGGCGAAAGCACTGGTAGAGGCCAATGCCAATTTGCCGGTTACGACGATCAGCGACACCACGCAGCTGTTGAAAAGCATAGTCCCGATGTGCGCATCGCGCAGGACGATACGCAGGTTTTCCCAGAGATGGCGGCCTGGCAGCAAAGCCAATCCATGAACAAGAATCTGCCGGCTCGTTACCGAAGCCGAACACAACGCGAGATAGATGGGGCCCAGTGCAAAGACCAAACCCACAACCAGCAAGATCAAGATGGTGGTTTTCAATAGCGGGTGACGTTCGACCATGCTCAGCCATCCTGCCGTGCGCGGCGTTCGAAAACAAAGAACTGGACGAAGCATGCCGCGAACACCAGCAGCATAAGCATCATCGACAAGGCGGAAGAGCCCGAGAGATCCAGACCAATGAAGCCATCCGTGTAAATCTTATAGGCCAAGATGTTCGTCGCCCCCCCGGGACCGCCTTGCGTCATCGTGTCGACGATCGCGAAACTGTTGGTGAAGGATTCGATCAGGTTGATGGTGGCCAGGAAGAACAGTTGCGGCTTGAGCATCGGCAACTGGATATCGATAAAGCGGCGTACAGGCCCAGCGCCATCGATCGCGGCAGCGGCTAGATACTCTGCAGGAATTGCTCGCAGCGCGGCCACGAAAACGATGAAGTTGAACGGTATCTGCGTCCAGGCAAAAGCGAACACGACCATCAGCATGGACTGTGTTCCGTTGAGATAGGGCTGCCAGAAGCCAGGCCATAACGTATTGAGATAGCCCAGCGGTCCGATGCTGGGACTGGCGGCGACTTTGAGAATGACGCCCAATACAGAGCCCGCCACTGCATAAGGCCAGATAAGCAGGTAGCGGAATAATCCGCCGGTGCGACGGTGTAGCTCCACCATGGCAGCTAAGAACAGTGCAACGACTATGGACAGGCTGACGCCAAACGCGGCGAAGAGGGCTGTGGTGCGTAGTGCCGCATAGAAACTGCTGTCTGTGAGTTCGCGTGTGTAGTTGCCCAGGCCAACGAACGTCGAGCAGTTGCCAAAGGGGCACACGAGGTGCAACGACCACCAGAACGCTTTGAGTGTTGGCCAATAGAAGAACAAGGTGATCAGCGCGAGTTGTGGCAAACCCAGTGCCAAGGGGATCCAATGGCCATGGAAGCGTGCACTGGACTTCATGGCCCAGCCTCTGCTTGCGGCGCAGCCATATAAGTCGCCTGGAAACGTTCAAGCAGGCGATTGCCGTGTGCCTGGGCATTTTCCAGCGCAGCATCCATGGTTTCTTTGCCGCCCAGAGCACGCTGCACCTCGTCCTGCCAGATCAGTCGGAACAGGGACGTGAAACCCAATCGTATGCCGGCGTTATAGTCGTTGTCTGGCAGTTCCAAGGAAGCGAGTCCCACACGGATCGCATCGGGCTCTGCGTCCGGTGCGATGGTAAGGACTTCTTCTGCTTGGTGGGTCAGCGGCAGATAACCCGTGCGCCGAGCGAACATGAGTTGCTGTCGAGGGTCATGTAAATAAGCGAGGAACCTGGCTACAGCCGGATAGACAGAAGCACTCTGTCCTTTGAGTACCCACAGCGATGAGCCGCCGATCGTGGTGCCGTAACGCTTGGTACCTGCGTAGACAGGAAGCAGGCCAACTTCGGCATCGACTAGTCCCGCTTTTTTCACGATGGCATAGGCACCCGTCGCATCGACCGACATCGCACATTCGCCGTCGGCAAACGCCAAGGTCTGGTCGTTGGCGCGCGTCATGATCGCGGGTACGAGCAGCCCTCGTGAGTACCAGCGGGCTACGTCATTCATGAAACGCCGATGCACGCCGTCGGCAAACTCATAACGTGCTTGAAGCCCTTCATGACCGTTATTGGCGCTTGCGATGGGCGCTCCCTGCACGGCATTGATTTGTTCAAGCATCTTCCATGGCGTGTAGTCGGACACAGCAGGACAACTTTTTCCGTGCGCGTGTAGTGCTTCCATCGCCGCTTCGAAAGCTTCCCAAGTTTGCGGGAGGTGGTCCACACCGACTGCCGTCAATTTTTGCCGATTGGCATAAAGCACTAGCGTCGATGCACTGAACGGCTGCGAGAGCAGACGTCCATTCTCTGTTGCATAAAACCGCCGAATACCCTTGAGGTAATCCGATGCATCGATGGGGTGACCCATGGCTTGCATCAGCGTGTCGACCGGATAAACGGCGCCACTCAGCAGCATGTCGGCGCTACCGATATCGTAGATTTCAACGAGCGCTGGCTGGCGACCGGCCCGATAGGCAGCCACCGTCTTGCGCAAGGTCTGTTCGTAGGTGCCTTGCGGGAAACAGTGAACATGATCCTGCAGTGATGCCGCATTGAAGTTCGCGCACATCGATTCGATGGCTTGCGCGTAAATCCCGCCGTGCGCATACCAGAAGTCAAAATCCGCTGCAGCACACGTCGCCGCCGGGGCTGCGGCTACTAAAGCCGACAGCACCCAAGCGAGGATGCGTGCGCCAGCGCTGGACTTCATGCGGGGTGCTCCTGACGCAGCAGCAAAAACTGATTGTCGAAGCAGTGCATATCGTTGAACGTACAGAACTCCGGCGCGCCCAGCGTGATGGTGCCGATGTGTTCTGCTAGCTCGCTATAAAGCGTGCTGTTGAAATCCAGAGCCTGCTTCACCGCCTCCAGGCTCATCGGTTTGATGAGATAGGAAAGCGTTATATGAAACACATAATGATCATGGTTAGGACTGTGGATACCCAAGCACTTCGACAGGCGATCGCGTAAGTCACGAATCTTGCGTACCTCCTCGGCATCAGTTGGGACCAGCGTCACCATGCCGATACCTCTCTGCTCGGCAGCCTCGGCGATCCGCATGCGAAAAAATGGCTCGCCGCCAAGGTCAAAGGCGCGCAATCGCCTCGCCATGAAGCGCGTACATTCGGCCAGAGTGGTATTCAGCGGCAACTCGATTGGCCATTGCTCCCTCGATCGAGGCTGATCCACCACGCCTTCGAACACCGTCATGTGATAGCTCTCCGGCGGCAGCATGGTCACACAATCGGCGAACGGGCCGGCCTTGATCCGATCGCGCACCTCGACCAAGCCATCCGATAACGGTGTGAACAACGGGACGTGGCAAATAAGCGTATTGCCTGGATGGCGCAGCACGTTGCCATGCGCATCGAACTTGAGATTGAGGTGGCTAAGCGGCTGATGGAGCTTGTCAAGCATTTTCAGAAAACCTCAAAGCGAATGCGGCGCGTACGTCAAAATGCGGCCGATGGAGAAGGCGTCCTTCGGCCGATCATGCGCGAGCTGTTTCGCGCGGCCGCCGGTGTAGAAATCGATGCTGCAGAGATTATCACTCATTGTGTGTCATATTTTTTACAATCTCTCGCTCAAGCTAATAGTCTCAATTTGACGTCGTTCTGTCTCCAAAAAGACCTGTATAAATGGGAAAATTTGCCGTAGGTAAGGAATCGTCCGCGTGCGAAGGCATGTTATCGAGATCTAAATAAGTCAGTTTGCGTGCAATTAACTAACTTTATGAGTAGTATTTTTCGGCGCAACCGGCGCTGACTTCTTGCGAGCGAACGACATGGCTTTCCGTCTGGAGGACCGTTGGGTTTGGGATTTCTGGATGGTCCAGGAGGGCGCACGGACACACCTTTTTTTCCTGCAGGCGCCCAAGTCGCTAGACGATCCCAATCAACGCCATTGGCATGTGTCGATCGGTCATGCCGTGTCGGAGGATTTGCTGCATTGGACCGAGGTCGGCACGGCGCTACGTCCCGCGCTGATGTCGGCCTGGGATGACTACACCACGTGGACCGGTTCGGTCGTGCGCTCGCCGCAGGGCAAGTGGCTGATGTTCTATACCGGTACCAGTCGTGCGGAAGAGGGGGTGATTCAACGGATTGGTGTG
>Ga0302231_10001097_pt1 | contig 17582 bp, 12 predicted proteins | sample II_Palsa_N2_2_FD_193522 | JGI IMG/M metagenome (GOLD analysis project Ga0302231, IMG submission 193522) | Peat permafrost microbial communities from Stordalen Mire near Abisko, Sweden - II_Palsa_N2_2 | ecosystem: Environmental > Terrestrial > Soil > Palsa > Peat permafrost | place: Sweden...
GGTTCGTCGCGCATCACGTCGAGCGTGTAGGTTTCCAGCTGCGGCGCAATGAGCAGGGCAGTCGCGTTGCCATTGGCCTGCACGAATACGTAGTTGGTGGCGCTGAGGCCGGTGCCGAAGATGCCGTAGGTACCGACCGGCGAGTAGGTGCCGGCCGGACTCTGGAAGCCGAGCGTGCCGGTGGTGGCGGTGGCCAGTGTGTCACCGTTGACGAAGCCGGTGACGCTGCCGCCCAGCAGGCCGTTCGGCGTACCGACCAGTCGCTGGAACGGATTGGCTACATAGGTCAATGTGGCCGGGGTTATCGACAGTGCGCCTGGAATGACGTTGACCAGATAGCCTGCGGGTGAGATGAAGCTGCCGGAGATTGCATAGCTGCCGACGTTGCTGGCTTGGGTGGCATTCGTGAAGATGCTGCCGTTGATGGCATTCGCCGCCAGATCACCCAGAATCAACCCATTGATGCTGTAATTGATCGTTCCATTCGACGAGCCGTATTGCCGTGTGCTGTTCGCCAGGTCCACCGTGACAACGGGTTGATTTACGTAGATGAATTGGTTTGCGCTGGTGGAGGGTGTGACCGAGCAGTTTGCGCCGAAGGCGCAGCCGTAGAGATTGGGCAGCGTGCCATTGCCAGCCACGCCGTCGCGAGTCTCGCCCACCCAGGTGTTGCTCCATACGTGCCAGTCGCCGGTTGCGGTAATCGTATCGCCGCCAGCGTTGTCGAAGATGCCGGCGTCGACCAGGTTGACGTTGCTGCCGCTGACATCGGCGTCGAGGATCATGTTGCCGGCAAGCGCGCGCACCAGGATGTCGCTGCCGCTGATGCCGGATCCGCTCAGCACGGTTGGTGTGTTGCTGGTGGCGCTGAAGCCGGTTGCGGTGACATCGCCGATACCCACGGTACCGGCATTGACGTAGGTGAAGTCGCCATTCGCCGATCCCGCCAGAGTGGCGGAGGATACGTTGTTGCCGGCGTTGTCGAGATTCACCAGACCGGCGCCGGATTGCACGAGCAGTGATGCTGCGGTGATCGGTGCGGTCTGGGTGATGTTGCCCGCACTGATCAACGCCAACGTGTGCGCGCCGACGTTGAGCGTGCCGTCGACCGCGATGCCACCGCCGGCCCCACTGTCGAGCGTGAGGTTGTGCTCGAAGGCGATCGGCGTTGACACGGTGATCGCGCCAGTCTGGATATCGCTGCCCAGCACGAGGTTGCTTGTCGAGATGTTGCCCAGGTCGGTGGTGCTGATCCCGAAACCGAGGGTGCCGCCCAGATTGATCGCGTCGCTCGGATCTTCGATTACGTTGCCGTTGACATCGACCCCACCGGGGCGCAGATCGATCGTGCCCGTATTGGCGAGGGTACCGTTCAGAACCAGCGCGTCGCCCGTCCCGTTATTGCTGGCTTCCACTACCATGTTGCCGGAGCCGCCGTTGACGCTGGCCCCAGCATCGATCTGCACTCCAGCAGCGCCCGAGGTGGCCTCGCCGGCGATCAGCGTGTTGCCGCTGCCGTTGAGGATGGTTGTGTTTGCGCCGATCTCAACGCCAGGGTTGACGAATCCCGCGTCCAGAGTGCCCTCGGCGCGACCGATGATGGCGATATTGCCACTCTGCGTGGTGATGTCGGTATTGGCCGTTTGTACGCCCCATTTGGCGGCTTCGTTGTTGGCCTGCAGGCTGGTGCCATCGAGCGTGATGTTGCCCGAGGTGGTGGACAACTGCGTTGCCACGAACGTATTACCTACTTCCAGGTCGGAAAGGCCGACGCCGGCACCGTCGCCGGTCAATACGCTTCCATATAATGAAATGGCACCGGTTGAGGTGGTGATGCTGGATCCCGAGATATCGACACCGGCGATGCCCTCGTCGCTGTTGTTGGCGACGCCGCGCATCATGACACTGCCGCCGGCCTGGGTATTTTCCTGATCGATCCGCGTATCAATCAGGCCGTCGTAGAACTGAATGCCAATCTGGGACGAGGACGCAAATCCGCTCGTCGGATTGCTCTGCCCATACATCGACACATTGCCGCCGTTGGTGAGCAGGTCCATTCCGTTCAGTGCGATATAGCCGTTGTCCGGATCACCGTTGTAGACGCTGTTCGCATTGCTGTTGAAGACGACGTTGAGCGGGCCCGCACCGTCGATTGATTCGATGGTGCCGGCTGGCCCCAGGTTTAAGATGCTGTAGATGCTGGCGTTGGCATCGATGGTGAAAGTGAGCGGTGTTGTGCCCGTTGTGCGCGCGATATCCACGTCATCGAATATGACGTTGCCGACGAATTTGCCATTGGTGCCCGTGGTAATGGTGACGTTGGTGCCGCCATTGAGCGCGTTGTTGATGTCGCCGTCGTCGATCGTGCTGTTGCTGGTAGGTACGAACGGGTTGGTCGGCAGGGTGCCGGCGGCAGCGCCATGCACGATGAGCACGTTGTAGGGATCGATCAGCCACAAACCGGCGGCGCCATGGGTCGCGCTGGCATTGATCCGGATGCCATCCACGTCGACCCCGCTGCCGGATGTCTCGATCAAGCCACCGTTGCCGCTGTTGCTGCCGCCGGTAGCGGACAATGCACCGTAGGCATACAGGCCGCTGGCACCGTCGAGCGTGATGTTTCCACCGTTACCGTTGCCGAGCGCATTCGCCGAGATGGTGCTGCTGCCAGCCATCGCCAGCACCCCGCTGGCATCAACGCTTACCAGGCCGCCACCATAGCCGTTGGTGTCGAGCAGCGAATTTGTATTGAGCAGGATGTTGTTGCCATAGAGATCGATCTGCCCGCCGGCGACGCCGGCACTACTCGCGCTGGCATCGTTGCTGCCGCTGACCTCCAGTTCGTTGCCGCCGGCGTCCAGTACGATCTGACCGGCATGGTTCGACAGCGAATGCGCCTGCACGATACCGTCCTGGTTCACCACGCCGCCAATGTCGCCCATGTCAGCACGCATCACCACCTGGCCACCGTCGGCCTGCAGGGTTCCGGTATTCACGATGCTGGCGCTGCCCTGGCCGCCGCCGTGCAGGGCGATGACGAGATTGGTCAGGCCGTCACTGCCGATGTTCAACGTAAGCGCGCGACCCCAGCCCAGCGCCACGGTGCCTCCGGGCGCGTTGATGGTACCGCTGTTCGAGATGTTGCCGGCACTGAGAAACGCAATCGTGCCGCCCGCGGCCGCGGTGAGGCTACCGAGGTTGCTGATCCCACTGCTGCCGGTGTTGCCGGTAAACACGAAGGTGCCGGTAGCCACCCCATTGTTGAAATTCGCGTTGCTGATGTTCAGTGTGGAGGCCACCAGGCCACCCACGCTCACCTGGGCACCGTTGCCGAACAGCACGCCGTTCGGATTGATCACGAACACACGCCCATTGGCATTGAGGATGCCATCGATCTCCGATGCGCCGGCGCCGGTGACGCGATTGAGCACGACGCTCGTGGCGCTCGGCTGCAGGAAATTGACCGTATAGCCGGAGGCGATGTTGAAGCTGTTCCACTGGATGATCGCACCAGGGCTGGTCTGATTGATCGTCATGGTCTGGCCGCTGGTAACCGGCGAACCGACCGCGCCGTATATGTTGTTCGTGAAGCCTGATGGCAGCTTCTGCGCGAATGCGGTCGGTGCCAGCAGCAGGATCAAGGCGGCGGCAAGCGGTCGACGCGACAGTCGCAGTGGGCGAAGTGGGCGGGTGGTGGGCTGCGTATTCATGTCAAATCTCCGGGGCGGCGGCCATGCCGTGCAGGTCGTTGCGACGACCCGTGCATCAGAAGAATTTCTTTAACTGGAAGTACAACCGCGGTCGCTTGTTGCCATCGCTGGTCACCGCCGGGCGCGTGTCGCTCCAGGCGACGGTGAGGTCAAGCGAGAAATTGCCCGGCTGCGCCCAGTTCAGGCCGAGGCCGGGGCCGCGCAGGCTGCGGATCGGGCGCCCATCGGGCGAGTCGTTCGAGCGGTTGAGTTCACCATGCGAGGCGTCATAGAACGCATACGGCGTGACCTGATCACTCAGCGAATAGCGGTACTCGAGGTTGGCAATGAAGCCTTGATCCACCAGCACCTCGCCCTGCGGATAAGCGCGTACTGCGTTGTAGCCGCCGAGCGAGAGCTTTTCCGAAGGATCCAGGTTGCCGTTGCTTAGTTGTCCACCGATACCGAGGAACAGCGTCTGCTTTGGCGCGATAGCCTGCAGCCGGGAGAACTGGAAGGTCAGCTTGGTGAAACCGCCTTCGGTGTGCAGGCCATAGATGCTCTGGTCGTACGCGCGCGCCACCGGGTCGAGAATGTGCAGATTGCCCGAATACAACACGCCGTTGCTGCTGAAATAGCCGCCGCCGCCGAAATCGTCGCGACGTTCCCAGGCCCAGCCCAGACCCACGCCATGCACTTGCTTGTGCGAGCTGTAGTCCACCGCATGCAGGTTGTCGTCGAGCAGCTTCTGATCCACCGAGAGGCGCAGGAACAGGTTCTGGTCGCGCTGACGGATGACCGGGAAGGTCATCGATGCATCGTCGATCAGCGAGGTGCCATAGGCATCGAGTGGTTCGAACGCGCCACCCAGAGTGTAGTCGACGCGGGCGACGCCAGCGCCGATGCGGATGCCGTCCGTGCCGAGCGGCGCTTCATAGGACAGCCGTCCGAACGTGGTGCCGTCGTGTTCGGCGAACAATGCGCGCGCATCCAGGTTGTCACCGATGCCGAACGGGCTGTTCCAGCGCACCGAGCCGCCGGCGCGCAGGATACCGGCTTCCTTGGTGCCGTAGTTGTCGATGCCGACCGAGGCAGTGACCGGATCGGCCCGCGTGATCTTCACCTCGAGATCGGTGGTGCCCGGTTCCGCGCCCGCGCTGAGCGAAGACGTCGCCTTGATGCCGGGCAGGTCGGACAGCAGCAGCATGGTGCGCTCGTAGACCTTGCCGTTGAGTGGCTGGCCCGGCACCAGCGGCGCCAGCATCGCGCGGATGCGTGCTTCCTCGATCGGCGCGGCGGGATCGACCTCGACTTTCATTTCGCCGAGGCGCCCCTCGATGACACTGATTTCGACCACGCCATCCTTCACTTCCTGCACCGGCACCAGCGCGGTGGCGAAGACGAAGCCGGCCTTGCGGTAGAGCGCGGTGACCCGCTTCGCCAGCGCGTCCAGGTCATCGAGCGTCACCGGCTTGCCGATGCGATCGGCCGCCAGTGCATCGAGTTGCGCGGAATGGAACACGCTGACTCCGTTGAACACCACCCGGCGCAGCACGAAGCTGGCCTGCGGCGCAGTTACCGGCGGCGCGGGCACGTTCTGCGGCTGTGGCAGCGGTGCCACCTGGTTGTCGGCGGGAATCTGCGGGGTAGCCTGCGACTGCAGGCCCTGGCTGGTGGTCTGTGCGAATGCTGGCAGCGTCAGCAGTCCCAGCACGATTGCCAGCGGCAAACGCCGCGGCTGCACCGCAATCCTGGCGAGGCAAATCATGGTTTCGCTCCCACGGTGAGGCGCCAGTCACCGATGACGTCGAACGGCGCCCAGAAAAACGGATGGTCCATGCCCTTGGTGTGCAGCACGGCCAGTTGCGCGCGCTGCATCGCCACCTGTACGTCGCTGCCCTTGGCCAGCTCGCCGTACAGCGTCGACATCAGCAACTTGGTGGCGTCGTCGGAGACCGGCCACAGCGAGACGATCAGGCCGGAGCTACCGGCGGACAGGAAGGAGCGGGTGAAACCGAGCACCTCGTCGCCATCAGCCACGCGCCCCAGTCCCGACTCGCAGGCCGACAGCGTCACCAGCGAGACCTTGTCGAGATTCAGCCCGAGCACTTCGTGTGCTTCGAGGAAATCGACCTTGCCGTTTTCATTGGCGAGCAGGATGCGCGAGTACAGCGGATCGATGGTGTCGGCCTGGGCATGTGCGGCGACGTGGATCAGCGAGGTCTTGCCGGCGCTGGCCTCGAAGCGGTCCTTGGTCGCCTGGTCGTGCAAGAACAGCTGCGTGCCCGGGAAGGCGGCGGCGAGTGCCTTCACCTCGGCCTCGGAACCGGGCAACGCGTATTGCGGCGCCACGTCCGGATTGCCGAACGCGGTCAGCGAGCCGTTCATCACCGTGCCACGCTGGATCAGCTGCATCGCGATGCTGATCGACGGCGTCACCGAGATCGGATGTTGTTCGATCAGGTAATGGTCGTCCACGCGCAGGGCCTGGAACGGCAGATAGTGCAGGGGACCGTGCGGCACGATGATCAGGCGCGCATTCGCGGGCAGGTTCAGCGGCTTGATCAGCAGCTCGCCCAATTGTTCGGCGGCGCCTACCGCACTGCGCCGGCCGGCGATGATCGACTGGCGGAACGCATCGACCAGGCGCACCAGATCCTTGTGCGGAATCGGATAGCTCTGCTCATGAACGCCATCGCTGCTGACTACCCATACCAGCAGGCGTTCGGGCAGCGAATGGAATTCGACCACCCGCTCGTCAGGGCGCAACTGTTTCTGCAGCACCGCCACCGGGATCGTCGAGGCTACGCCAGGGGTGAGCTTCGCGCGGCCGCGCACCTCGTCCAGCAGCGCGCGCGAGCGGCTGCGCTCGGACAGGTCGAACGCGGTCGCGCTATCGCCCATCTGCGAATACAGGTCGATCGCCTGTGCGAAGACGCCCTGCACGTCGGAGAACAGCCCGATCTTGAATTCCTCGCTGCGAAATTGCGCGCGTACCTGGTCCAGTCCGTCCAGTGCCTGTGTCCAGGTCGCTGCCGCCTGCGCCTTGTCGCCCATCGCCAGCTGGCTGCGTGCGACGCCGTCCTCGGCCCAGAAGCGCTGGTAGCCGCCATCGTCACCGCCTGCCGAATGCTCCAGTTCGCGATACAACACCAGCGCATCGGCCGGCTTCTGCTCGGCCAGCAACAGCTTCGCCTCGGTGCGCTTCAGCTCGGTCGACAGCAGCGGGTCGGTTGAGGCAATCTTCAGTTTCTCCATCTCGGCGCGTGCGCCGGCGAGGTCGCCAGCGCCGGTCAGCGCATTGATCAGGGACAGCTGCACCAGCGGACGGTAATGATCCGAACTGCCTGGCATCGCCAGCCGATATTCGGCAATCGCGCCGTTGTAGTCGCCCTGGCGTGCGGCGGCATCGCCGAGTACTTTGTGCGCAGGCCCGACGATCTGGGTCGGGTCCTTCACCGGACGCTTGAGCGCGGCGTTGGCAAACGCGACCGCCTTGTCGTAGTCGCCACCGTAACCGTAGACGATTGCCAGGTCGCGGTAGGCGCGCGCCAGCAATTCATCGTCCTTGCTCTGCTGGGCCAGATACAACGCCTGGCTCGCCGCGCGCACGCTCTGGCGCAACTCACCTTTCTCCGCGAGTGCGACCGCCTGGCTGCAGTATTGGTAGCCATCCATTTTCAGCGGGCTGGCGCCATATAGCAGCGCACCATCGGCGCTCAGCGCCAGTGCGGTATCTGCATCGTCCATGCGCGCCTGTGCGTTGAGCGCGGTCGAAGTGTCGATGACGACCGCGTCGTGACTGCGCAAGGCGGGCAGATCCTGGGCGGCAACACAGCCGGCAAACGTCGTGATGATCGCGGCGGTGAGCCGGATCAGGGTGAGCTGTGCACGCACGTGGCGTCCCTCCCAACTGCGAGCCGGCAGCGTGATGCGGCCGGTTGATGAAGCTTTGGCAGTCTAGGCAGGCGCGCCGGTGCGGCCTATTCCCAGTAGGGCATAGCTCGTTCGGATGACGGGTGGCGGTGGGCTGGCTGCATCAGCCACGGCGATCGGGCCGAATCAAATCGGGCTGGGTCAATGCATGGCCGGCGATGCGCGGCGGGTATCGATGCCACCGTGGCGTTCGGCGGTCGGCAGGCATGGCAGTTCGAACCAGAACGTGCTGCCGCGGCCCGGTTCCGAACGCAGGCCGATCCGGGTGCCCAGCACCTGCGCCACGCGCGTCGCGATGGACAGCCCCAGTCCGTAGCCCTCGCGGCGCTCGCCGTCGCCATGCAACTGCACGAATTCCTCGAAGATGCGCTGCTGATGGATTGCCGCGATGCCCACGCCGTTGTCGCGCACCTCGATTCGAACGCCATGTGGGCTCCATCGCGCGGCGACCATCACGCGGCCATGCGCCGCGGTGCAGGCAATCGCATTGCTGATCAGTTGCCGCAGCAGCGTAGCGGTCAGTTCGAGATCGCCCTGCAGGTGATGACGGCTGCCGCGCCAGATCAGGTCCACGCCATGCTGGTGCGCCTCATCGAGCAGCCAGCCACGGTCATGCAGGAACAGGTCGGAGATGCTGAAGCGGATCGGCGTCACCGTCACCACGCCGGCATCCAGTTGGGAGATTTCCAGCAACGCATCAAGCAAGCGGGTCATCGCGTTGATGCTGATGTGCATCTGCGCCAGCAACGCCTGTTGTTCGGCATCGATGCCCGGATGCAGGCTGGCCACGAGCAGCTGCATGGCCTGCAAGGGCTGCCGGAAGTGATGACCGACGAGTGCCATGAATTGCGACTTGTTGCGTGCAGTTGCCTGGCTCTGGCGCAACTGGTCGAGCGCATCGATCGCGGTGGCACGCTGGCTCGAGGCCTGCTCGATCCGGTACGCCGCCAACAGTCCGGCGACGGCAGCGGTGCTCGCCTGCAGCTGGGCAAACTCCCGGTGCGCTTCGTGTGTCTGGGTGATGCTGTTGGCGCCGGCCAGCAATTCATCCAGTCCACGTTTCAAGCGCTGCAATGGCACCAACACGCGATAGCGCATGGCATACGCGGCCAGCAGCGCAAGCAGCACGATGCCAAGCGTGTTGAATGCGCCGTACAGCCATATCAGCCTTTGTGCATGCTGCCGCACCTGGGGATCTACATGCAGGGTCAGCGTGCGATGGCGACCGTTGCCGACGGGCAATTCGCGACGGTAGTGCTCGAGTGTCGCCGCGGTCGGTGCGCCGCTGTGCAACACGAGACCATCGGCCTCCTGCAGGTCGATGCGCTGCAACTGGTCGGCGCGGCCGATGCGCATGGCATCATCGAGCAGTTGCTGCGTCGCATGACCACCATCGCGATCCAGCGCGGCGGAGAGCTGTTCCAGTTGCAGTGCGATGCGCATCTGCGCGGTGTCATCCATATCGCGCAACTGTCGCAGTGTGAACGCTGCGGTCAGCGCGATGGCGGCGAGTGCGCAGGGCAGCACGCCATCGGCGAGCAGACGCGGCAGCAACGCGGTCGGCCGTCGCAACATGGATGCCTACCTTTGCCGGCCGACCGGTGCCGCATGCGGCACGTTGCGGAGATGCCTGCCAGAGCAGGCGGTGGTTGGATGGCGCTGTCGTTGCGTGACGGTCATGGCAGGTTGCCGATTTCTGGTCGATCCGAAGTGCGATGCAGAATCCCGATGTGCATCACCGTCCGTGGCTGCCGCAAGCCCACTCTAGGAAATTTCACCGGCCACTTCGATACGCAGTTCGTCATAGCAACAAGCGGCATAGAGCGAATTGCATATCGAAAAAAATCGGTGTGCTGCACACACTGCGGGGCATCGAACACCAGCCCTAGCCGCGCTGCCGCGCGCGGAGACCGGAGAGTCCCATGAACGCCATTCGCCCATTGTCCTGCCTTGCTGCCGCCCTGCTGCTGGTGGCGACCTGCGCCGTTGCACAGGATGTCGGATCAACACCGCCATCTTCGGATGCGCCCTCGAGCGCGCCATCGGTGAAATCGATCGTCGACCAGCTCAAGGCCAAGGACGACGACTCGGTCAACACCGGGGCTACCCGTTCGCTGCGTCTGGGTGGTGCGGCGGCTGCCGGCAAGGTGGCCGATGAGCCCGTCGCCGCACCTCCGCCGGCTTCGATCTCGATGCAGATCCAGTTCGCCTTCAACTCCGACCGCATCGAGGGTGCCTCTGCCACCACCATGAGCAACCTGGCCACAGCCTTGGGTTCGGACGAGCTGAAGGGACGCACCTTCCAGGTCATCGGGCATACCGACGGCGTGGGCTCGGAGGGTTACAACATGCGTCTGTCGCAGATGCGCGCTGCTTCGGTGAAGCGCTTCCTCACCGAGCATGGCGTAGCGGCCGATCGGCTCACTGCCACTGGCAAGGGTTCCACCGAACTGCTCAACAAGGCTGATCCGACCGCGTCCGAGAATCGTCGCGTCGAGATCGTCGCCAGCGGCGGCTGAGGACACGTTCATGCCGATCCATGTGGTCAATGGCGCCACCTTGATGTGCAGCTTCGGCGTGGCACCGTCGAACCTGGTGGTACTGCCGGAGAACAAGATGCTGTCCACCGACCAGCCGGCGGCGACGATCATGGATTTCATCCCGATGACCAATATCATGCCGTTCGGGATGTGCATCTCACCGAGCAACCCGCAGGTGGCCGCGGCCACCACCGCGGCGCTGGGCGTGCTGACACCGCAACCGTGCATTCCCGCCACCATAGCGCCATGGATTCCCGGTACGCCGACGGTCCTGCTGGGAAATATGCCGTGCCTGGACAATACGCATACCTGCATGTGCATGTGGGGCGGCGTGGTGACGATCAGCGAGCCTGGTCAGATGACCGAGATGATCCCCTGAGTAGGGAAAGGCGTTCGCTGTCTGGTTCGTTGCAACGGCTATTCATGTAAATCGGGATTAGACTCTTGCGCATCGAGTTGCATCGCATTCCTGGTTCGCATTGCCATAGGGGAATCACATGTCCGCCCGTATTCGCTTTGTTGTTGCAACAAGCCTGCTGATACTGGCTTGCGTTGCCGTTGCCAGTGACTTGCCGGGCAACCTGCCCAAGCGCAAGGCTGGCCTGTGGGAGATCCAGGACAACGTAATGAATGGCGCCGCCAGCCCGCATGCCATGCCGAAGATATGCCTCGACGCGGATACCGACCAGGCGCTGTACCGGTTCGCCGCCAAGATGAGCGGTGCGGTGTGCAGCAAGATGGATTTCAACGTGAGTGGCAATTCGTTCACGGTTGACAGCGTGTGCCAGATGCAGGGTCCGCAGGGCACGATGCACATGGTCAGCCATAGCGAAACCCACTTCGACGGTGACGTCGCCTATCACACTGACACCCACATGCAGTATCAGCCAGCCATCCTCGGCAAGACGTCGAGGGACGTCAGCAGCAATGGCCGCTGGCTCGGCCCATGCGCGGCCGGACAAAAGCCCGGTGACATGATCATGCCCAACGGCTCGGTGATGAACATCAGCACGATGATGCATTGAGCGCTGGCCATGGTCGCTGGTGGACCACACACCGTGGTCGCAGACGCAATATTGGCCACGCTGGCCGGGCATCCACTGCGCTGCGCTCAGCCTGGCAGACCGCCCAGTCCACTCGCCGCATTGCCAAGTGACTTGGCCGCGTTGCCAGCGAGCGCCGCTGCCTGGCCTGCAGCCTGACCGGCCTTGGCAACGGCAGCGGATGCTGCTCCGCTCGCTGCCTTGCCGGCACCGGCGATACCTTGCTGGACCTGACCGATCGCACCTTGTGCCAGCTGGGTGGCCTGCTGCTGCAACGCCGCGGCCTTTTGCTGTGCCGCCTGTACGGCTGACTGCGCAGCGCCGGTAGCCTGTTTCTGCGCGTTGTCGGCCAGTTGGTTGGCCTGGCTCATCGCCTGCTGTGCCAAGTCCTTGGCCTGTTGCTTGGCCTGGTTGGCGGCATCGCTGCACTCCTTCAGTGCCTTCGATGCGGCGGCGTTGGCGGCGGCCTTGGCCTGGTTCGCTGCATCGTTGGCGGCGGCCATCGCCTGCTTCTCGGCATCGTTGGCGGCCTTCTGCGCGTCGTTGATGGCGCCCATGCCCTTGTCCATCGCGCTGTTGGCCTCGTCGCTGACCTGCTTGGCGGCGTTGTCCAGTTCCGAGCCGGCGTGGTCGAGCATGTCGCCGGCGCCATTCAGCGCATTGGCGGCATTGCTCAGCGAGTTATGCGCCTGTGCCGCCTGCTGTGCGAGCAGGTCGTGCAGGGCGCGCACGTACGGGCATTCCGAACCCGGATAATCAGCGGGCAGGTCGGGGAAACTCTTGGGCAGTTCGGCGAGTGCGCCGCTCAGTCCGGCCAGCCCTTGGTGACCGAGTGCATTGGCCTGCGCCAGTGCACCGTTCGCCGCATCCAGTCCCTGTTGCAAGGCATGCTTGCCGGCATCCTGCAGCGCATCCTTGGCCTGGTCGATTGCCTTGTTGGCACCATCCAGCGCGTTCTGCACGGTGTTCTCGATCATCGACTGTGCCTTGTCGACGGCCTGATTGGCTTCCTGTAGCGCGTTCTTCGCGGCATCCTCGGCGGCAGCCTGCGCCTTGTCGAGCGCATCGCTGGCGGTTTTCAAGGCATTGTTCGCGATGTCGTTGGCCATACCCTTGGCCTTGTCGACGGCGCTGCCGGCAGCATCGAGCGCGCCATGCGCGGCATCGCCAGCGGCCTTGCTGGCGCCATTCAATGCCTGGTTCGCCTGCTCGAGTGCGCCCTGTGCCATGCCCTGTGCACCGCTGGCCGCCTTGCCGAGCGCCTGACTGGCCTGGCCGATCGCACCTTGTGCCGCACTGCCAGCCTTGCCAGCGGCATCCTGCGCGGCACTCTGCGCCTTGGCCATCGCGCCGCCTGCTGCAGCGCCAGCGGCACTGGCTGCCGTGCTGACCGCATTCTTCGCCTCACCGATCGCACCTTGCGCAGCGTGGCTGGCCTGCGCGGCGGCACCCTGCGCGGATTTCTGTGCACCGGCCACGGCACCGCCGGCGGCCTGCGAGGCCTGTTGCGCGGCACCGCCCAGATCGGGAGTAGGGAAGTCGGACATCGGCTCAGCTCCGCAGTCGTGCCAGCTCGGCGCCCATGCGCGCCAGCCAGGTCTGCAGCAGCAACGCCTTGTACGCCTGCGGCAAGTCACGCTGGGCAAGGATGTGCTGCACGGTGGGATCGTCGCGCACTGTCGCGGTGCCAAGCGTGCAGGCGGCCAGCGCATAGGCGGCGATCGCGCGCTGGCTGCTCAGCCCGAGCGTGCGGCATTCGCCGATCAAGGTGTCCAGCGTGGTGCGCAGTTGCGCCGGCGGCATCTGTGAGGCCTGCGGCAGATGGAGAGTCAGGAATCCTTGCAGCGACTGCAGCAGGTGCTGCTGGCCGATGCTGCTCATCTGTTTGCGATCGAATTCAAGCATGCTGATGCTCCGCTTGGCCTGCTAGCGGGAAGGCGCGCACGCTGCCCTGCATCGGTCCGTCGGCAGTGAAATGCAGCACGCTGGAAGGGTCGTCCGCTTCTGTGAACACACCCAGCAACGGGGCGAGAAACGCCTGGTAGTCGGCGCTGCGAAGCTGCGGCATGGTGATGCGGAACGCGCGTGGATCGTAGAAGCGGAACAGCATCGGCTGGCCGCCGGGGCCGGTGACGCGCAGGAAGCGCCGCAGGTGATGGCGTACGGAATACAGATCAACCTCGGCAGCGGTCTGCAGCAGGATGCCGCCATGCTGGTTCCAGCTTTCCTGCAGCAGGCTGCTGGTGAACGGCGACTTTGCTGGCAGCTCGACGAGCCAGGGTGCAGCCAGTTCCAGTGAAGGATCCAGCGCGCCGGAGAACAGGCAGCTATGGGTGCAGCCGGACGACTGCAACCGCTTGGGCAATTGCGCGATCTTGCAGCCGTCGAGTACGGCATACACATGGTGCTGATCGTTGTTGAACACGATGTGCATGAGGGCGGTGAGCTGGGCCTGATCGATCACGGTGTGCTCATCCCATTCCATGGCCCATGGCTTCGAGCGCCGCCTTGGCTGCCGCGCATTCGGCGCAGAACGGCGCGCCGGTGGCAGCGGCTGCCTGTAGCGCGGCCGCCTGTGATTGCTGCAGGGCGGCCAGCGGTGAGCCAGCGGCGACGGTGATCGCATCCTTCGCGTTGGTCGCCTTGTCCGGTTTCTCAGGCATGCTCGCCGACAGCGGGCTGCCGCCGCAGTTGATCTGCACCAGCATGCCGTCGATGCTGACGCCGGCCGGCCCCAGCACGACCGAACTGCTGCCGGCCTTCAGGCTGATCGTCATGCCCGCTTCCAGCACGATGTTCATGCCAGCCTTGAGATGCAGGCTCTGGCTCATGTTGTGCATCGCCGAGCCGCCCACGTTGAGGCCCAGGTCGCTGCCGGTACTGACCAGGAAGTTGCCGCCGACGCTGAGGCCGTCGTCCTTGCCAACCGAGCTGGTGCGTGCGCCCTGCACGACATGCTGCTGCGCGCCGTCAATCGTTTCCGAGCGGTTGCCGGTGATGGTGATGTCGCGATTGCCGCCGACCGCCTCCGCCGAATCGTTCTCCACCCTCGCCTGCAGGTCCTTGGCGGCGTGCAGGAAAATTTCCTCGCTGCCCTTCTTGTCCTCGAAGCGCAGTTCGTTGAAGCCGCCGCCACCCTTGCTCGACTGCGTCTTCAGCGTGCTCTTGGTCATCTCGCCGGGCAACGCGTAGGGCACCGCGTTGTCGCCGTTGTAGACGCAGCCGGTAATCAGCGGATGGTCGGGGTTGCCGTCGATGAAATCGACGATCACCTCCATGCCCACGCGCGGCAGAAAGAACGTGCCCCAGCCATTGCCCGCCCACGCCTGCGACACGCGGATCCAGCACGAACTCTTGTCGTCGCTGGTACCCAGGTGATCCCAGAAGAAATGCACCTTCACCCGGCCGTACTGGTCGGTATAGATCTCATCGCCGGATGCCCCGGTGACGATCGCCGTCTGCGGGCCGCGCATGCGCGGGCGCCGCGTGCTGCGCGGCGGCCGGTAGGGGAGTGCCAGCGGCATCACGGTGAAGTCGTTGCGGTAGAAACTCTCGCCGTTGTCGTCGTCGAGGTTGTTCTCGCCGTGATGTTGCGCGCGCAGCGTGCGCCACGCCGGTTCCAGCACATCGTTAGGCGGATCGTCCAGCTGGAACGCTACGCCCGGATGTATCTCGAGCAGCGTGCTGGCACCGTCGAGCAGTTCGTGGCCTGCTTCCTCGATCTCCATCGCCAGCTTGACGCGCGCGTCGCCGTCGCTGCGATCCAGGTAGCCGCCGGGATAACGGAAACTCTGGAACGATTTCTGCGCGCCCACCGTGAGCATGGTGTCCACGCCCGATTCCAGGCTCTGTGTGGGCTTGGTGAAATCGAAGTCGCGCATCATCACACGGCCGGTACGCATGCGCTGCCGGCGTGTCAGCGCGTACACCACCGGTTCGTCCTGCTCGGCCCAGTTGGCGGCATAGCGCAGGCTGGTCACCTGACCCTTGTAGTCCTTCTCCTGGTGATCGGAGATCACCAGCACGTCGGCCGGCTCGTTTGGGTCGTGCTTGAAGAAATAGTGGATGCCGGCATCTTCCAGCAGCCGCGCGATGAAATCGAAACTGCTCTCGTCGTACTGCACACAGTACTCGAGCGGCGTGTACGTGCCGGACAGATCGGTCTCATGCTTGCCCAGCTGCAGTTCGCCAAGAATCGTGTCGACGATGTCGGGAATGCTCAGGTTCTGGAAGATGCGGCAGTCCTCGACCAGCTTCAGCTGCCAGAACCACGGAACCAGCACGGCCTCGTAGGTGGTCAGCTCCTGCGTGTCGCCCGCGCCGGCAAACCATTGCGAGCCGCTGCGCCCGAAACTGGCAACGATGCCACTCCAGCAGGTACCACCGTCGTCATCCTCGGAGTCGCGGTTGGCCCACAGCGTCATGCGCTTGCCGACCAGCTTCTCGGGATCGACCGCGTCGTCTTCCGACACCAGCGAGAGGTGGAACTCGAACGGCTGCGACAACGCCTCATCGCCCTCGAAGCGATGCAGCAGCAACACGTCCTCGCTCAGCGGCGTGGTGAGGTGAAAGGGTCGTTTCTTGGTCGAATACGACATGGCGGCGCAGGACGGGACAATGCACCTATCCTGCGGATTCGCCGCCCCCACGACCATTCGCGGGATGGGGTAGGCCGAGTGGCCGAGCCAGCGCTGGCCGCGCAGGTCTTTGTATGCGATGAGCGGAAACTGTGGCCGTGTTATCCGCCGGATTCGAGGGGATATCTCTTATCACTCCATATCCGACCCATGGATATACGTATGCATTTCCGGTGCGACATCGTAAGACACTGGCTTGCCATGCAATTTTCCCTTGACGGGCAATGGCCTAAAGCTGAACACTCGGTGCATATGCCCCTATGTGGGGTCTAATAGGCGTTAGGCCTCTTATGAAGCTGCTTCGATCTCTTGAATGTTCTGCTTTGGCGCTGTTGATTGCGGGCTGTGCCAGTACCATGAGTCCGGGTGCTGCATCGACGCGAGTCGAACCGGACACACAGGCTATGCATGCTGCAAAGGCGATCGACGCGATTCTTTATGCGGATTACTCACAGCAGGAGCGCCTAGCCAAGTTAAAACCGTATGCCGCACTGATGCAGTCTATGGAGGATGTTAAAAAGAGACTTGAGTTCGGCTTTTGTTTTGGTAGCGGTCCTGGCGTCATGCAATGCAAAGTTGCCAACAGCGGATTGAGCCTTGTGTTCGATCCCGACAAGAAGCTCAGGCTGATGCGCAGGGATGCACGTGTAGTCGGTGGCGTTGCATATCCGGAGATGTCTCTAACGGATCGAGGATTCGAGTGGCACGGCTATCGGCGTTGGTATCAGAACTAGCTACCTAAGGCATAACGTTGCCTAACTACTCATTCAAGCGGACGCCTCCGGCGCCGCTTAACTCCAGCGTTAGGCCTCAAATGAACAAAGACTCGGCAGCTTGGCTCGCACTCAGAATCATCGGTCTTCTTGCGCTCGGACGTGCCTTCTTGTCCTTGCTCAGCGGGGTAGTCGAAACCTTCAATGTTTGGAAGCTATACGGTGCTACTGTCGAAGCTATGGCCTCTCTAACTCAGCGGCTCATCCTTCAAGCATGGGTCGGCATAGGAATCGCTCTCATGCAGTGCATCTTCTTTGCCGTCGTCGCCTTCTACTTTCTTCGCAGAGGTCGGGCCGTCCACAAGCTTCTCATGCACGAGTCTGCGTAGTAGGGTCCGGCCTAACCAATCATTCGAGGCGGACGGCTTCGCCGCCGCTCAATTCCAGCGTTAGAGCCCAATGATCAGACTCTGCACTTTTATAGTCTTTTTGCTCGCAGCGTCATCCAGCATCGCTGCGGAGTCGCGCAGCTGGAGTTTCGTTCAATCTATTGGGGGCATTGCCGTTGGTCAGCCAACCAAAGTGGCAAATGGGTGGCTTCTTCCTGTTCGCGCCGACGTCAGCGGGCTTCAAAAGATCACGCTCAAGCCCACGGCACTGAACTCGGGACTAACGTGCAATGCGGTCAACGCAAACGTTGAAGGCCAAGTCATCTCCATAGCTATCTCTACTAGCATCGCTGGCTCAGGGCGCAACTCACTCTGTCCGGCGGCACAGCTCGGCCAGCTGAAGCCGGGCACTTACGCGCTTGTCTATCGTGGCCCTGATGGGCAAACAACCCAACTTCGCAATGTCGCAGTTGGGCTCTAACATTTCGTTCAAGGCGGACGGCTACGCCGCCGCTTAACTCCAGCGTTAGGCCTCACTTTGACTATCACTGCCACTCACCTGCTCGAAATAGTCGAAGCCGAACTTGTCGTCCTGGATGACGCTCGGGTCGTGGATCATGTGCGAGCACTATTGG
>Ga0302231_10001118_pt1 | contig 17330 bp, 31 predicted proteins | sample II_Palsa_N2_2_FD_193522 | JGI IMG/M metagenome (GOLD analysis project Ga0302231, IMG submission 193522) | Peat permafrost microbial communities from Stordalen Mire near Abisko, Sweden - II_Palsa_N2_2 | ecosystem: Environmental > Terrestrial > Soil > Palsa > Peat permafrost | place: Sweden...
GGTGCCTCCTGTAAGCTTTCCTTTTTTAAACACTACTCTTCTTGCTCTTCTTCTTTTTCCCTGATGGCTGCTCGGCCGCCGCCTCTGCAATCGGCTCCTCCGCTGCAACCTCCTCTGCGACAACGACAGGAGCCTTGGTCTTCTTCTTCTTCTTCTTGGGCTTGTCTTCCCCCGATGCGTCCAGCACTGGCTCGGGCTCGGCCTCGACGACGACCTCTTCGATGGTGCGCTTCTTTTTCTTCGTCTTCTTCTCCTCCTCCCCTGGTGCTGGCGTTGATCGCGGCGTTACTGCTGCTGGCTCTGTCTTGCGCTGGAAATACGAGTACATGTCTTGCTTGGACGTCTTGGTCTTGAGGCCAAATTGGTCCACCTCCTCCGCCTCCTTGTCGCTATCGTTGCCCTCATCCTGGGATGCGCTAAACCCGCGGAAGGCCATGCTGCTGCTACCATCGTCGCCCTCCTCCTCCTCCTCGTCGGCATCCTTCTTCTTGTCCTGGACCAGGGCGTTCTTGCGCGAGGTCGCAAAGATCTCGCCCAGGTCCTTGGCGTTGTAGCGGCGCAGATCCTTGCCCTTAAGGAACTTGCCGTAGAGCCCGTTGCGCTTGGTCTGGACCTTTTCCGCGGCGGGAGCAGGCGTGTCGTCGTCGGCCGCAGCTGTGGCCGCTGCCGCTGCCGAGGACGACGACGACGACGACGACGACGACGCCTCCGTCTCAAACGACTGGTTCAGGTTTGCCAGCAGGGCGTCAAAGGCACTCGTGTTCTCGAGCCAATTGTCGCCCGCGTTGCGCTGCGCGCCAATGCCGCCGTTGTCCCGCTTCATCGACACCTTGATGTGCGAGGTCATGCCCTCCTCGGTCTTGCCCAGGCCCTTGCCCTCGCTCCAGCCCATCTTTTGCAGCATCTTCATGCCAAACTTGCTCTTGTCGCGCTCCCACCCGACGTTTTGCGGGTCGCCGCCAAGGCGCTGCTTCTTCCGGGGTTCGGCGAGGTGGCCCATTCGTGGTTGACTTGGCAGAAATGCCCTTGCACGTGGCGGAGGACACATTTGCACGAGTCAACCCCCCGGGTGTCTGGTTGCTGCTGTTTGGTTGTGGGGGACACTGGATAGGCCGGGGAACGCCACGCTCGCGCTGCGCACACACGCACTCGCTCCCGCTCTATCGACGACTAACCTCTTTTTTTTTTGTGGGGTTTTGTTTTTTGGTCTAGTGCCGCAAAAGCACGCGTCCCACATCCCGCATTCACGACGACAACAATGTCAGGTACGTCCCCCTTTTTTTCCTGCACCGTGGTGCCGGTCTCGCTCATGTCTCTTACTTCTTGCGCAGCGTTCGACTTTATCACCGACACGGCCAAGAGTGGTATGTATTTTATTTTCGTTGTGTCTGTCCAATCCCCAAGTCGTTGGTTTTGACTTTTTTTGTGTCGTGCCGTAGTCGTGACCAGCGCTATGCAGCGTCCCGTGCTGTTCAAGGCGACCACGGACGACGACTCTCCCACGCCAGGGTACGCTCAAACTGGTCGCGCTTATCGCCCACCTCCAACGACAATTGAAACCCTATTTTATACGTCAGCTATCTCTACGAAGAGATCTCAAAGTTGACCTGGGAGGACCACGAGAAGTGCGCCGACGTCGTCAGCTTCCTGGTCAAGCGACTGGACAAGGACTCGGCCGCGGTCAAGCTCAAGGTCCTGCGCGTGATGAAGTACTGCATTACCAAGGGGCACGAGTCGTTCCACCGCGATCTCCAGCGACACGTCGAGGGCATCAAGTCTGCCACACGTACGTCTTTCTTTTACCACCACCACGTTGCCTGCCTGTTTTTAACAGTCGTTGCAATGCTCAATAGAGTATCGCCCTCCGCTCCACCCCATTCTCGGCGACGGACCCGCAAAGCAGGTGCGCGACGCGGCGTCAGAGCTGATCCAGATTGTCTTTGAAAACCCAGCCGCAATCAAGCGCGAGCGACCAAAGACCCTGGGCGACGCCCAACAGTTCAACAGCAGCGGCAGCGGCAGCGGCATCGGCAGCAGCAGCAGCAGCAGCGGCGGCGGTGGCGGTGGCGGCTACTCTGCTCCTCAGTATTCGTCCTCCACTGCCACCAACGCAGCCGCCAACGCCTACCGCTCGTCCAGCAACCAAAACCAGTACAATGACGACGGGAGCAAGCGGATGTGGGGCATCGGCAACCCAAACTACCAGGCACCCCAGAGCAGCATCATCGACCGTGTCAAGGACGGAGTGATGGACGCCGTGACCAACCTTGCCCAGTACGGCGGAGCGCCCGTGTCGTCCACCACGTATGGCGGTGGAACCGGCAAGCCCTTCACCGTACCGCCTATTTTTATTTTTTTATTTTTGTTGTGTCCTGAATCTGTGTTTTGTTGCGTGCTCCAGAGCAGCAGCGGCAATTACGTCCCCCCGAGCTCGGCAGCCATCCAGGCGGCAAATTCCAGCTACAACCAGGCGCGCTTCCAGCAGACCACGCTCAGCTCAAACTCAGACTTCCAGCAGCGCAAGGTTGGCGAGGTCGGTGGCGGCTGGGGCTCGGCCACCGCTCCCGCTATCGCCAGCTCCACAAAGTCCTCGTCCCAAAAGGCGTTTGGCGCGGTGGCCGCGTCGGCGGCCGTTGGTGCCCACCAAGAGGAGGAGGAGGAGGACGACGACGACGACGACGACGAAGACGAAGAGGAGGAGGAAGATCATGACGCACACCATGCCAACGGAAACGGCGTAAGCGTCGACCGCAACTCGCCAGAGTACCGCGTCGTTACGGAGATCACACAGCTGGGAGTACGTGCCCATCCCACCCGTGAAGCCTTGGCCGAGTTTAACCAGCGCACCCGCTCGATGAACGGCGCCGTGCTCGCTGCCGCCTTGGCGCAAGTCCTTGCTGGCGAGGAGGGCAGCCACCAGCTCGTACTTTTTTTTTTTTTTTTTTGGTTTTCTTTATTTTTAAATTTTAATGCTTTTAGCGAGCTCTGTACGTTATCGAGTCGGCCATCAGCGAGGGCAACGCCAAGATCATCAACGAGATCAAAAAATACGGCAGCACGATTAGCCAGCTCAGCAACTCGAGCAAGAACAGCGTCTCCACCAAGGCCATCAAGGTTTGCTATCTCCTGGACATTGAGGTTACGGCAGCCTCATCGCAATCATCCACCCCGTCCACCGCACCCCTGCCAATTTCCTCCCCCAGTGTTGCTTCGTCGACTGCTGTTGCACATCAACTGCAAAACATGAGCATCTGGGACACTCCTGCCCCCGTCGACGCCTTGTCCCCGTATGAAGAAATAAATTAATATTTATTTACCAATCTATTTATTTTTTTTTTCCTCCTTCAGGGACAGCAGCAGCAGCAGCTTTGACTTTTTGGGCACGTCGGCGCCAGCTGCGCCCACGCCTGCGTCGTCCCTTGCCAACGATAGTTTGTTTGATTTCATTGGTGGTGGCTCGTCTCCCGCCGCGTCCTCGTTCACTGGCTCGACAACGAGCGATCTCTCGGACGTGTTTGGAACGAGCGTGCCCCACGCACCCACGCCCGCGTCATCCCTGGCCAATGACAACCTGCTCGACCTTTTGGGCCCGGCCGGTGGCGCCGCCGCCGTGAGGGCACCCAAGCAGCCCGTCAATCTCAGCAGTCTGTACGCAGCCGGGCCGGGATCGATCGCGGCTGGCCCGTACAGCACACCAATCCCCCAGGCGGCCCAACAGCAACAACTTCAGTTTGGCGTTGGCGCTCCTGGTGCGTATGCTCCCAGCGCGTTTGGCGGCAGTGCCAGCAGAATCGCCATCGACCCCAACATGATCGAGAAGACCAAGTACTCGGCCAACTACATTGTCCCCAGCGCTGCTCCCCAGGGCACTGGCTCCAAATCGAGCTTTGGCTTTGTCGATGGCAAGAAGGACTCGTTCGACTTTGTCAAGGATGAGATGCGCGCAGCGGGCACCAAGTAATTGCTGGAGTCGTACTATAAAACAAAAAATCCGTCTTGCGTTTTCTCGTAAATTTTCTTCAACACCCTCTCTGTACCAACAGACATCATTAGAATTGGGCACTGTTTTTTTTTTTTTTTTTTGGTTTTGGTTTTTTTCCGACTGTATTCACAAGCTCGACAGCCCGCTCTTTTTCTGGAAGTTTGCGTAAAAGTCTAGCATCTGCTGCGACGTCCGCGGCTTGACCCTGTTGAGGGCGGCTGTAAAGTGGCGCAGTGACACGCCCACGACCGTGTTGATGTCCTCCTCGAGGGCAGCCATGGATGCCTCGCGACAGACAGCGGCCACCTCGGCGCCCGAGTAGCCTTCGAGCTGGCCGGTCGCCATCGCGTCCACCTGGTCGGGCGTGAGGTCATTCGGGGTCTTGGCCAGATGGCGAGCGAGGATGGCCCTGCGAGCGTCCGGATCGGGCAGGCCAATAAACAGCAGCCGGTCAATGCGACCAGGGCGGAGCAGCGCGCGATCAAGGATATCGGGCCGGTTGGTGGCCGCCAACACGACCACGTTGACGAGGGGCTCGATGCCGTCCAGCTCGGTGAGCATCTGCGACAGCACCCGATCGCCCACGGAGGAGGACGAGTCGCCGCCGCCCTGTTGGCCACGTTGACTCGCGATCGCGTCCACCTCATCCAGGAACACGATTGACGGGGCGACCTGGCGAGCTTTGCGGAAGAGTTCGCGCACGGCCCGCTCCGACTCGCCCACCCATTTGGAGAACAGCTCGGGGCCCTTCACGGCCAGAAAGTTGAGTTTGGCCTCGTTGGCGAGTGCTTTGGCCATCATTGTCTTGGAGTTGCCGGGCGGGCCGTAGAGCAGCAGCCCTTTGGGAGGTCGGATGCCGAGTCTGCTGAACGCCTCGGGGTGCTAGTTATTCTTAAATAAGACAATATTTGTCTGTTTGCTATTGTTACCTTGAGGGGCCACTCGACCGCCTCGCGGAGGCGCGCCTTGACCTCTTCCTGGCCGCCGATATCGGCCCATGTGACTGTGGGCACCTCGATCAAGATCTGGCGCATGGCACTGGGTCGCACGTGGACGAGTGCGCCTTGCAGGTCCTCAAAGGAGATGGCCACATGCTGCTGCTGCTGCTCGTCTGCGTCCTGTTGAGTCTTGTGCCGCCGCCGGATGCTGAGGAGGGCGGCCTCGTTCACGAGCGCCTTGAGATCGGCGCCGACGTAGCCGTGACAGGCGTCGGCCACGTCCTGGACCTGCCGCGGGCTCAGCGGCGATGGGCTTTTGCCTTTGCTGAGAAGCTTTTGCAGAATGTCTGAACGGTCCTGCGATGTCGGGATGCCGATCTCCAGCTCGGTGTCAAACCTCCCAGGCCGTCTCTGCACAGTGCCAAAATAATAAATAAAAAATAGCGGTTCAAAAACGTACGAGGGCAGGGTCGAGGGCACCGGGCCGGTTCGTTGCCGCGAGGACAACAAAGTCGGCCGCCGACGGGGACGAGTTGGCGCCGTCCATGATTGTCAACAGCGTTGCCACGACCCTCTTCTCCAGATCGCTCTGCACGGCATCCCGCTTGGGCGCGAGCACGTCGATCTCGTCGATAAAGACAATCGCTGGCGCAGTCGCCTTGGCCTTGTCAAAGATCTCCTTGATCTTTGCCTCTGTCTCGCCATAGTACTTGCTCACGGCCTCGACGGCGCTGAGGCTGTAGAACGCCACGCCCAGCTCGCCCGCCACGCAGCGAGCCAGCATCGTCTTGCCCGTGCCCGGTGGGCCGTACAGCAGGATGCCTCGTGGAGGCCGCAGCTTGAAGCGCTGGTAGACGTCGGACCGCTGCACAAAGGGCACGAGCAGCTCCTTGATGCTGTTGATCTGCTGCTTGAGGCCGCCGATGTCTGCAAAGGACGTGGAGAAGGCTGCCGGTTTATCTGTGGTTGGTGGTGCTGCTGCTGCTGCTGCTGTGGCAGTGTCGGCCGTGACTTGTAGCCGGGTTGTCTCCTCAACAAACAGGCCAATCGGCCCGCCGGTGCCCTCGAGCTCCATCCCCGTCACGATAAAGCGGCGCGGCCGGCCGTTGAGGACAACGTGGACCCCTCCGTGCAGACACAGCAGCCGCCGCGACGTGGCCAGATGGGCGTTCAGCTGCGTCCAGTGCAGCGCCTGCTGGTTGACGAGCTCGGCGACGCGGCGGACGGCGTGGTCCGTGGCGGACACGGGGCGCAGCGACAGCGAGCGGATGGGGCTGATGCCGTGGTCTTCGCCCACTCGCTCGATTGTCAGAGTCGCGGTGGTGCTGGTCCCGTTGCAGACGTAGCCAGGGAGGGCGAGCTGGCCAACGGGGACAGAGGCACTGGGCCACAGGGCAACCACGTCTCTTTGTGCCTCGTGTGCCCCTTCGGCCGCTCCTTCGGCCGCTCCTTCAGGAGGTGGCACAATGACGATGACGGCATCGCCCACGCGAATGCGCAAGCGGACGAAATCGGCCGGGTGGACGAAGCCACGCGGGTCCACCTCAGCTGAAAGACTGGCCGCATTGGCGCGGGCAAAGGACACGGGCCATTGGAACTCCTTCGGCTGCTGCACCTGCTTGACGGGCGTGAGGGTTGATGCACGAGACGCGGAGGGCGAGGGCGAGGGCGAGGCCGTCGGCGTCCTGGCCGGTGACGATTTGGCTGACCCAGACGACTTTGAGGGAGTCTTGGTCGGTGTTTTTGCGCTCATTTTTTTTTTTTTTGGAAATGCTTTTTTTTCCTTCTTCCTCGCTGTACAAGACCACTGTGAGAGAGAGAGAGAGCCCCGCCTGATCTGAAAGGCGATAATATATGAGAAAAGAACAACAGAACATTAATATATTTTGATGTTCTTTAAAAAAAAAATAAAGAAATGCGGAGACGATCTCAATGGCCACCAAAGTGGGTATCGTGGGCGAGCGCGCGGCGCATCTCGGCTCGCTTTTGCTCGTGCTCGGCCTTTCGTCTTGCCATGGGTGAAGTCTGTGGTGAAAAAATATGTTTATTTCTCCGTTTTCTTTTGTTATCAGTTTGGGTCGTACCTTTTCTTCATCGCCGCTGGCCTCGGGCGCCAACAAAGACGAGTTATGTGGCGGGTCTGCGCTCGTTTTTCCTCCGGCGGTCGCACTGGGGATCGGAGGCAGGTCCTTGTCAGGCACGGGCGGTGGCAACGCGCCCGAGTTGGAGCTGCCCCATAGCTTTTGTCCGCTATTGGACCTGATAAGCGATTTAAAGAAGCCGCCCTTGGCCAGTGCCGCTGGCTGCTGCTGTTCTTGCTGCTGCTGCTGCTGAGCTGCCTGAGCAGGAGGCTGTTGCTGCGAGTCCGGCCCTGGTGCTGCTGCCACGACAGGAGCACTAGATTGTGGGGCCGGCGGCGGGGCGGACGCGAACACGAGGGTGGAAAATGCTGCTGTGCTTGCCGGCTGTGGGGGCGCCTGCTTCCTTCCTCCCGTCGTCGGGATTGGGGCTGTGGTTGTTGCTGGTGGTTCCGTGACACTCTCGACCGCCAGGGCTCCCAGGCTGCTGTTGCTGCCGCTGCTGCCGTTGCTGTCCATTCGGTGCAGCGGCTGGTGCGCGCTGTGCTGGCTGCTGTGGCTGTTGCGATAGTGCAGGTGGCCTTCGTCCAGGGATGACGCTGCCGATACGGTCGACGTCGTGGGCAGCTGTTGTGGCTGGTCGTCGCCCCCGAGCGACAGGGACACGGACCGGACGCTGGCCGTGTCGCTGGTCAGGCTCAGCACCGACGGCGACGTCGACAGCTGCGTGTTGCTCCCGTAGAGAGCCCCGTTCTGGGGGCCCAGCGACGATAGCGAGTTGGAAAGGGAAGACTTCTTCCCACCACCACCACCACCGAGTCTGCTGCCGCTGGTGCTGGTGCTGCTGCGCTTGGCACGAGCGTACGAGAGAAGCTCTTCCAGGGCTATGTTGTTGGCCGTCCGCCGACGCTCGAGCTCCTCCAGACGGGCACGCAGCACGTCGAGGCTCGTTGTGCCGCTGCTCATTTGTGCGGATAATTTGCTTGTCCTAAAAATAGGCGACAAAATAAATCGAATGACATGCCTTTCTTCCTCAACAGGCGATTGCCATTGCCCTGTTCTTTGTAATGGCGATCACAGGCCAACGCAACAGCACTGGAAAAAAAAATTTTTTTTTATTTATTTAGGGGGTTGATTGGCATGATAAGGTGGTCTTCCAACCATAAAAAACAGAGGAATAGTCTACTGCTCTGTCTTGGAGGCCTTGCTGGCAGAGCCATCTGCCTCCTCCGGCTTGACGGCGGCCGAAGGTGCTTGTGCTGGTACTTGTGCTGGTGCTGCATCGGGTGCCTTGCGCTTGCGCACGACCGAGCTGAGATCGTTGACAGGCGCGGCAGCCGCAGCTGCGCTTGGTGCGGCAAAGCCAAAGGCGTTGACGGCGGGGGCGGGCACGGCAGATGACGATGAGGATGCGGATGACGAAGCAGATGGCGTGGCGCCGCCGAGGCTGGCGAGCTCGCCAAAGGCAGCACGAATAATGTTCTTGCGCTCCTCGTTGAGCTGAAACTCTTTCTTGGCCTCGAGGTCATAGTCCTCTTTCTGTTGCCGATAAAGGGGGGTTAATAATGTTATCGCTCTGATATTATCTCTTACCTTTTGGTGAAGGGCCTCCAAAAGCTCTTGAATCTCCTGAATCTCGACCTTGGCCTCCTCTGGGGGCGGGAGCGGCTCGAGGACGATCCCCCCTACACCTGCAAAGTTGCCGCCGTCTTCCGCGGGGGCCTTGCCCTTGCCCTTGTCGTCAGAGGCAGCAGCGGGTGGCGTTATTTGGAGCCACTGGACACGCGCCTCGAGCAGCTGGATCGCCTTGACGAGGTGCACGGTTGCCTGATCAATGTCCGGCTTGACCTCGTTGGCGAGGGCGAGCTTAAAGTGCGTCTCAGCGATGACACGGCTCAGGGGCGGGTTGACCAGCTCCTGGATGTGCAGGGCGGCCTTGTACTCGTTCACGGCCACGTCAAACGTTCCTGTTTTGCCACAACGTCAGTCACAAAGCCAATGTAAACGCCACTGCTTCAGAACAGTACCGCCCTCCATCGACAGGTCGGCCATCGTCCCGTGGATCTTGCCCAGGTACTCTTGTGCCTTTGCTCCGTCCAGCTTTGAAAAGATGATACGGGCAGTCTCGAGGACCTCCCACGCCAGCTGCGAATCGTCCACATTCTCGCCCGCTACCGCCGCCGATGGCTCTGCCTCTCCCTCTCCAGAGGCTGCCGACCCAGCAGCGCCCTCCTGTGGCACCTCGTTGTCCTCTTCGTCGTTGTCGTCCCCCTCCTCCTCGTCGTCGCCGTCACCGCCGCCTGCGTCACCGCCCAGCAGCGTGTTGTTGGCGCTGATGTTGAGCGTGAGCGCACGGCCGTACAGGTAGTAGCACTCGGCGGCCTGAGGGGCCAGGTCGCCGTACGTCGTCGTCCTAACGTTTGCAAGCAACAACATGAGAAGATAGGGGGGTGCGAGGGCCAAGTAAGGCTTACAGCATGTCGAGTGCCGTTGCCAGCCCTGCGATGGCCTGCTCAAACTCGTCCTTGACCAGGTGCTGGCGCGCAGTGGCAATGAGCCCAGCGGCCACCTCGTCCGTCGTCTGCTCCGTCGTCGACATGATGTCTGATTTTTGGCGCGCAGTAAAGGGCCGCGCACTTTCGTAAATATGGCCTCAGCGGAGCCACGTGCAAAAAAGGCCAAAGTGGTGAAGGACGTGGCGGCTGTGGCGGCTGTGGCGGCGGCTGCTGGTGCCGGTGACGACGGCGATGACGGCAGCACGATGCAGGTGGACGCAGTTGGCAACAAGGCAGGAGCGGCGGTGATGATTGGTGGCGGCAACACTGGCAGCAGCAGCGATGTCATGGCGCAGATTGTGACCCCGGGCGAGGTCATTACCCTGAGCGATTCGGGCTTTATGCGGTACCGTCCAATGCGCAGGCCGTGACTGTACCATAAAATGGCATTATTCAACTAGAGGGCACGGGACGTTCATCGAGGATGGCAAGCTGGTGGCGAGTGTGGCCGGTGTCGTCGAGCGGGTCAACAAGCTGATCTCTGTGCGGCCGCTGCAGGCGCGATACACGGGCGAGATCGGTGACGTGGTGGTGTGCCGTGTGATGGAGGTGGCACAGCGCCGGTGGAAGGTGGACACGAACGCGCGGCAGGACGCGGTGCTCATGCTCTCGTCCATCAACTTGCCCGGCGGCATCCAGCGACGCAAGAGCGAAGAGGACGAGCTCAACATGCGAAAGTTCTACGAGGAGGGCGACCTCCTCAGTGCCAAGGTCGAGAGCTTTTTCCAGGACGGCGCAATGTCCCTGCACACGCGCAGCATGAAATACGGCAAGGTAGAGGGAGACCCAACCCCAAACTTGTTCTGAACAGAAAGCTCTATCCTAGCTCAAGAACGGGACGCTGGTCGTGATCCCACCGGCCCTGGTCAAGCGCAGCCCGTCGCACTTTGTGACGCTGCCGTCGGGCGTGGACATTATCCTGGGGCTGAACGGGTACATTTGGATCAGCAGGCACTCCAAGGCGATCGAGGCGTTCAACAACAACGAGGAAGCCGTCGAGTCGCTGTCGACCGAGGACGAGCGGCCGGTGGAGGACAGCGAGCGCGAGGCCATTGCCAGGACGTGCAACAGCGTACGCGCCCTCGCCTCAAAGTTCATGTACGTCTACGAGACGTCGATCACGGCCGTGTACGAGGGTTCGCTCGAGTACGCTGCAAAGGACCTGCTCAAGCAGGACATCATCGACCTCCTCACCGCACAGGCCCGCGAGCAGATCGAGCAGATGGAGGCCTCTGCTAACCCTCGCCGGCGATGACAGCAAAAATTTTAATTAAATTTTTTTTCCGAATCATGACTTTAGAAGGGTGAAAAAACAACATCTGATTGAAGGTAGTGGATGGGGTTACTAAGAAAAGGGAGGATCATATACGAGAATGCCAAAAAGACTGTTTTTTTTTTTTTGTGTGTTAAGCAAGACTGAAAAGTTAGCGAGAGACAAAAATAGAAATAGGGCGCTTCAGTGCTTGCTCTTTGTTGGCGGGTACAACTGCGATTTGAGAATATTAGAAGAAGAATTCCCCATTTGCAATAGTAATGTACCCCGACAAAGTTGGCAGGAATAAAGCCCTTGGCCTTGTTGACAGACTGTGCAGTCCACCAGGTCGTGTCACGGTCCGCCTCGGGGGTGATGATAGTCAAAATGGCTCCCGCGCTAAAGCTGAGCTCGTCGTCCTCCTCAGCCTCAAAGTCGTACAGGGCATAGAGCTGCGTGGCTTTTTTCCGGTTGTCGTTGACCTCGGTCAGGTACTTTTTCGTTTTCTCCTCCACGGCAATGTCCATGGGCAGATCGTTCTCCGCGTTGGCCGCGGCAACGTTGGCACCGTGCTGGACGAGATCGCGCACGACGGCCACCTCGCCAAAGCAAGCGGCACCGTGTAGTGGCGTCCACAAGTCGTCGTCGACCACGTTCACGTTTGCGCCATTCTCGAGCAGGAAATTGACAATCTTGGCGTGGCCGTTGCAGGCTGCCGAGTGGAGGGGCGTAAGACCCTCCTCGTTGGGCTGGTTGGCATCGCCGCCGTTCTTGATGCACAGCTTGACCAGGTCGAGATCGCCGTCGAGCGAGCCATCTAAAACAGGAATGAGTGAAACGTACTGATTCATTCATTACCGAGCAACAGAACGTTCATCGAAAAGCTGACAAAGGTCTTGTCCTTGGCCTGGATGCGACGCGGCGCACCCTGCTTGTACAAGATCGGCTTGACCTTTTTCGGGCCCTTGGGGGCAGCGGGAGCAGCCACCTCGTCCGACTTTTTCGCAGCAGAGGACTTGGCGGCGGGCGCAGCGGACGCAGATGCAGCCTCGGGCGACGTCGCCTTTGATTCTATTTTTACTGAAGCAACAGCAGAGGGCGCAGTTGTGGTTGTGGTTGTGGTTGCAGTTGCCGCGGCCGCGGTTTCCTTTGGCTTGGCCTTGACAAACGTCGGCTCGTCGTCGTCTTCGACCGTGTGGACGCGATCTTTCCGCCTTCGTTCCAAGCGTGCACGGCGCTCGTTGGCCTCTGTCTCCTGCTCGTCCTTTGTCTTTTTTAGCTCCTACAGTTGTTTGGTTATTTAAAAAATTAACTGCATAACAAGCACGTACCAGTGTAAGCGCGTCAAGCTTGAGTTTTTGCTCGAGATTTTCCTTTTCCAGAACGCCAAGACGTGTTTTCATCTGAATGACCTCCTTATCATGCAGGTCCTCAAATAGCCTCGCGTCTTCTATTGTTTTCCTAGACGTAGAGAAGCAAAAAAGGTAAATTCAATAAACGCACAATACTTTTTATTTTCTTATTTACTTTCCCAGCTGTTTCAAGCCAATCTTAGTCTCGAGCTCGATGATCCTGCGGTTCTTGAGCGAGAGCTCGTTGGCAGAGACGTGCAACCGTTGGTAAGACTATATTGACCGCGTATCAGCCACAGGTGTATTTGCATTGATCGCACCTCCATAAGCATCTTTTCGGTCGAGGCAATCGACTCCTCGTACATCTGGATGCGCGCTTTGCTCTGCTCCTTGACATAGTTGATGCTGTCGCGCTCCGCCTTGAGGATCTTTATCTCGGCCTCGTACTCCTCGCACTTTTCACGCAGCAAGTTGATCATGTTTTGTGCGCCTACGAGTGCATTAGTCAAAGCGAAAGAGAACGAGCGCAAACGTACCCTCACCGTGCAGCACCGGCTCCTCCTTGCGCTGCCCGGCCGACTTGCTCTTCATGTTCCTCACGTTGGATTTGGACAGGGTCTTGCCCGTCTCACCCTTGTCCGTGACGTTCTGCCGGTGGGCGCGTTTGGTCAGCGTTCCACATGCCAGCATACAGTCGTTCCGCTTACCATAAGCTTTGTGTGCTGCACCTGCAGCTCCTTGACCTCGTCCTCCAGCACGCCCATCAGGGCCTTCATCTTGTCCCTAAACTGCTTCTCCTCCTCGGCCGTCATGCCCTTGGTGGCCTCCTTGATCGTCGCCTTGAAGAGAAAAAAAAAAAAGCACAAGGTTAAGCACCACCACAGGGGGGTGCACACGAGTCCGTTACCTCGTCCAGCCCCCCTCCGCCGCCCTGTGACACAGCTCCGGATTGCAAGGCCTGTTGCGAAGGGCTCGGCGACACGTGCGCCGATGATGTCGTGCTGCTGCCGTGGCCCACGACCGACGCAGTGCCGCTCGCTAGCGACGACTGCTGCTGCGGCGGTGGCGAGCCCGCGAAGGAGCTGAACACGCGTGATGCGGCCGCGTTGAACGTGCTCATCGTCGCAGGCCCGCAGTGTGGTCGGTGTTGACAAAAAAACTCGTTTTTTCCCTTTTCGCTGATTCTTTTTTGCCAGCCAAGCAGATGTTTAGCGTACGGGACCGTGCCGTGGACGAAGCGGATCCCACGGCTATGGATAAAAGACCAACTGCCCTGGGCAGCAAACAAGCCGCTCTCGGTCATGCAAATCCAGTCTATGTTCAAGGACCCAGTTCACCGGCGTCGTGATCAACAACGAGACCGTGTGCTTTCTCGGGAATGAGGACGACAACACGGTCCCGCTCAAGCAGGCCCTTCATGTCGAGGGACTCACGATCCTGGACGTGCTTCCCATGGCGTGGAGTCGATGTTCGAGGCCTCGCGACCATAGCAATAGTGAGTACTGCTCTCCTCGCTGCAGTTGGTCTCGTTGCAATCCTCGCCTCGTCAGCTAGACTCTGATCCCCAGTCGCTTTCTTCTGCCCATCCATGGCTGTTCTTTTTATAAAAAATCATAAAACGTAAAAAAAGAAAAAAAATACAAACCACAGACTTGTGGAGTATTTGCAAGAAAAAGCAAAGGCTATCATCTCTATTTGGTGGTGCCGAGTCCGTCCTGCATACAGCGCGTTAAACGCACCGCCCGTTATACGAAAGAAACAACAAGCGTACCGACTGGAAGTTGTACTTGCCCATGATCTTGTGGTCGCGCTCGATCATCTTGCGGTCCCACTCGTCGAGCAAGGTTCGTCGTGGCTGACGAAGCATGGGGGGGGTTAGTTCAGTGAGGTATCGCACTGCGGCTTTACCTTGCCGTTGTTGAAGAGCCGATGCACGCCGTTCATCCCGTACCCTGCGACGCAGAACAGGCCGGTAATAATAATAAACGCGGGCCAGACCTGCATGGTGTTTTTTTTTTTATTCGAACAGCACACGTTAGTGAGGGCGTTGTCGCCATGGCAGGGCCCAGCGGCCCAGCGGCTTACCTCAAAGGTCCCCATGAGCGAGACCTTGCCGACCATTTGCTTTTTCTAGAACAAAACGCACCAGCGCCATTATGCCGCAGTTTCGTGCCCAGCAGGAATGGCAAAGGAACAACTGGGTTTGCGCGAGTGGTCGGAGCGGATGTGGACACGGCACGCATCCACCGACAAGCTGGTGGCGTGCACGATGGCGTTCCCTGAGACGAACCTGGAGACGGTGACGGCGGGCGTGGGCTTTGTGATGACCTTTGCAAACATTACGCTGGTGGACACGGCGGACGGACCGGTCGCGGTCGACACGGGCGCGGTCCACAAGGGCAAGCTGTTGCTGGTGCGTGTCCTATTCATGACGTGTGTGTGTGTGTGTGTGTGTGTGTGAGACTTATCTCGTTAAGTAAAGAAATCGATCGGCGAGTTTAGCAGCAAGCCGCTGCACACGGCCATCTACACACACGGCCACATTGACCACTGCCAGGGCATCCACGCCGTCGAGGACGAGTACGCGGCCAAGGGACTACCGCGAGTGCGCGTGATATCGCACGAGCTGGTCAAGCAGCGGTTCGAGCGGTACCAGATCTCGCTGGGGCGCAACGCGGTCATCAACGGACGCCAGTTCCAGATCAAGCCCCATGTAAAGCAAAGCATCTCGGATGTTTCTTGTTCAAAACTTTTTTTTCCTTTTGTCTGCGTAGTTTGCGACCAAGTACCGCATCCCCGACTGGACCTACAACAGCGAGGAGACGACGCTCTCCATTGGCGGTGTCCAGTTTGACCTGCACCACGACAAGGGCGAGACGGACGACTCGACCTGGGTCTGGCTCCCCCAACAAAAGGTCCTCTGCACCGGCGACCTCTTCATCTGGTCCACGCCCAACTGCGGCAACCCGCAGAAGGCCCAGCGGTACCCGCGCGAGTGGGCCGTCGCCCTGCGCAAAATGCTCAAGCTCGACGCCGAGTTCCTCCTGCCCGGCCACGGACCGGCCATCTTTGGCAAGGAGCGTGTCCGCGAGGCCCTCGACGCCACCGCCGGCTTCCTCGAGTCCATCGTCGAGCAGTCTCTCAACTTTATCAACCAGGGTTGGTCCCTCAACAAGATCCTCCACTCGGTCAAGGTGCCCGAGCACCTCCTGGCCAAGCCTTTCCTGCGCCCTGTCTACGACGATCCCTCGTACATTATCCACAACATGGTATTGTCTGGCCATCGTCCGGTCAAAATACACTTACACCGTCTCTGCTTTTGTAGTGGCGGCTCTACGGCGGCTGGTGGGACCAGGACGTGGCCCATCTGCGCCCCGTCAAGGACGAGGACTTTGCGCGGTATCTCAGTAAAGTATAATTTGTGTTCTTATCGTGTGGAAATCCTAGTGAGGTGGTCGCGCTCACAGGCGGCCCCACTGCGTTTGTCGCGCGTGCAAAGAATTTGCTCGCGGAAGGTCGCTTTGACCTGGCACTGTCGCTGATCGAGGTCGCTGCAAACGCCGAGCCCAACAACAGGGCCGTCCACCTGCTGCGTGCCCAGATCCTCCAAGCGAAAGAGGGGCAGGAACCCTCGCTCATGGCCAAGTCCATCTACCGTGCCGCCCGCATCGACTCGCAAGAGCTGCTCAACAGACTATAGCATCTTTTTTTTTAAACAAAAAATCTCTTTCTGGCTTGCAACCTACATGCTCGTCATTTTTATACAATAGCTACATATATTATATATTTTATATTAAATCGGGGCGTGGATGCAGGTAACGCCTACTGGGAGGACGACGAGGCCGAGCCACCCGTCTTGGAGGCGACGTACTCGTGAATGTAGTTTTTGAGCTTGGTCAAATAGAGCTTGAGCTCCTCGAATTTTTTGCTGAGGCTGTCGCCGCCCGCACGCTCAAACTCTTCCGAAATCTTGCGCTGGATCAGGCTTCTCTCTGCCTGGCTCGGCGCGTCCTTGAGCTGTTGTTCCAGTCTAGAAAATGCAGAGGTTCAGCTATGAGGCATTTTGAGTTTGTTTTTTTGGACACCTTTTAAACATGTCGCCATAGCTCTGCATCACGTTGGAGATGCTGTTGTACTGCTGGTACTTTTCATTGTAGATGGACGAGTACTTTTTGTAGACGCTGTGAGAGGTGATGGGGGCGATGCTGCCGAGTGAGAGATTGCCGAGGTCGCCCACGGTGGCCGTAGTGACCCCTGGCCGCTTAATGCTCGCACTCGTGACGTCGTTAACGCTGTTCCCCAATGCAGGGTCTATTTTGAGCTTTTTCCGAGGCCCATCGTCCACCTCTGGCACAACGTGGTGGCTGTTGCCGTTGGACGTCTTTTCGCTGGTTGGGGCTTTTGCCGGTTTTGCTGGTGGCGCCGGATTCTTTGGCGGCTTTGGTGCTGCTGCGGCAGCAGCCGTCGCAGAAGACGAAGAGGAGGATGCTGTGGTCTTGGACACACGCTTAAGGGAAACAGACCCAGAAGAAGCAAACGGCGACACCGCAGCTGGAGTGACAACATCCTGTGGAGAATGGGCAATGTGAGTTCTCTTTTTCCCCCTTTGTCCAAGCATACGCTCAGTTTGCCGAGCTCGGAAAACATGCGGTTGGGCTGGTGGATTACGGCGGCCGACATAAAGTTTGCCGGGGAGGACGGCCGTTCTGGCGTGGCCACGTTGTTGAGCACCGCAGGAGCCGATCGCTTGACGACGGTCATCTTGGAGCCCTTGGCCGACTGCTGCGACGCAAACACCTTTGCCTGTGATCTGTCATTGATTTGTTTTGCTTAGGTTGGCAGTGTGTGGTGGGTGTGAAAAAGAGAGTGGCCGTACTGCTTGTCCCTTTCGGCATTCGTCAGCTTGAGGTTTTCCTCGCTGATTTTGGAGATGCGCTGGGACCCGAGCATGTAGGTGATGTTGATGCTCTCCTGCGCCGTGCCAACGATCGCTAGGTTCGACCCGTTTGAGCTCTCCCTGAAAAACTCGGTCCGCCGGTTCTCCTTTATTCACGCAATCCATCACGAGGAAAACACCCGCGAACGAAAAACACACACACACACGAAAGCATTAGTACACTCTGGCCTGTTTAGCATACCTTGTGCCTCGTGATCGGGTACTCTTTCCCGCCGA
>Ga0302231_10001136_pt1 | contig 17226 bp, 16 predicted proteins | sample II_Palsa_N2_2_FD_193522 | JGI IMG/M metagenome (GOLD analysis project Ga0302231, IMG submission 193522) | Peat permafrost microbial communities from Stordalen Mire near Abisko, Sweden - II_Palsa_N2_2 | ecosystem: Environmental > Terrestrial > Soil > Palsa > Peat permafrost | place: Sweden...
TAGGAGTGAGTCGGGCATTCTTGTGGATGTCCATTCGATGTCTCCGAGGTGCTGGATTGCTTCGACACAATCAGCTTCTCCGGTTTTCATCGAATGGACAACCTGTTGAAATGTCACACCTAGGACCTAAAACCTGCGGCCCAGACTCAGAGGGTGACTGAAATCGATTCACCAAGCCATTGAGAAGGCGCCCTACTTCCGAAGCTAAATCTGTCAGCTTTTCCCCCTCTGAGGGAGCAAGAAACCCAAGCTCACGGCCGATAGTTATCTGAGTCTGAAGTTCTAACAATGATCCCCTCGCATGGAATAGAAACTGCAATAACTCCTTGCGGGAAAAACGTCCCTTGCCCTCGGCGATGTTGCTCGGGACCGAGACTGCCGAGCGTCGCATCTGGCTCGTCAAGCCATACAGTTCCTGCCTGGGAAACGAACTGGTGCTGCGGTAAACCTCCAGCACCAAATCCATAGCGCGCCGCCAAACCTTCAGGTCCTCATAGGTTCCTTGCACTGCAAAACCATAGCGAAGGCAAGCGGTTCGCGCCTGTGACATCCATCACACCCGGAAGAGGAAAATCGGGTTCCCGGGTCCTAAGGTCTTGGGGCCTCAGGCTTTAGCACACACGGGCGAAGCTAGATGCATGAGTTTTTCCCCGCCTCCTAAGCCCCAAGACCTAAAACCTAGAACCTAAAACCTAGAACCTAAAACCTAAGACCTGACACCTGAGCTCCACCTTCCCGCTGAACCTGCCCCTCGTCTCCAAATCCGCGTAACCAACGCACTTCCGGCTCGCGCCGAAACCACGTCATCTGCCGCTTGGCATAATTGCGGTGAGCCTGTTGCGCGCCCTGCACCGCCTGCTCGCGCGTGAGTTCTCCCCGAATCAACTGCAGCGCCTGTTTGTAGCCGAGCGACGAGAGAGGCCATGCCGCATCGCCGTACTTCTCAGCCAGCCGCCGTGTTTCCTCAACCAGCCCGCCGTCGAACATCTGCTGAGCCCGGCGGTTGATGCGCTCATACAACTCCTGACGTTCAGGATCGAGACCGAGCCGCAGAACACGGAACCCACGCAAGCCATCGCGCCCCTGCCCCCACAGCTCCGACATCTTCTTTCGCGAAGCCAAACAAACTTCTATCGCCCGGATAAGCTTCGGCGCATCATTGGCATGAATTTTATCCGCAGCCGCGCGATCTAAACGACGCAAAATTCGATGAAGATAATTCTCTCCACGGCGAGCCGCTCGCTCCCGCAACAGCTCCCGCAACTCCTCTGACCGCTGCGGGCCGGCGAATAGCCCTTCGAGCAGCGCCCGCAAATAAAGCCCAGTCCCTCCAACGACGATCGGCAAGCGCCCCCGGCCTTTAATCTCATCGAGCACCAGCCGCCCCTGCCGCGCATATTCGCCGGCCGTTACGTGCTCCGTCGGTGCAACGTAATCCAGCAAATGATGCGGAGCGCGGGCGCGCTCCGAGAGAGTAGGTTTGGCCGTTCCAACATCAAACTCGCGGTACATGGCGACGGAATCGCAATTCACAATCTCGCCCTGAAACCGCTCCGCCAGCGCCAGGGAAAGCGCAGTCTTCCCACTGGCCGTCGGGCCAAGCACCACCACGAGCGGCGTTTCCGGCTGCGCCGAAGCCACCGTCAGCGCACACTCCAAGGAATGGCGTGCCAGTAGCGAATCACGGTCAGCACCAGCAGCAGAAGCGCAATCAGCAGCAATCCGGAAGTTTCCGTAGCGTAAATCGCGTGCCGATGTTGCTTGTGGGAGTCGTTCTGTCGTCGAACGTCAGGCACAAGAGTATTGTACGCCGCGCCTGAAGACGCGCGCCCCGGTGCAAACTGTAGGGACAGTCGCCCCCGGCTGTCCGCCGAGCGCAGCTTGGCAGCAGTTGCAACACCCTACGCCCCTGCATCCCGAACTCGAAGTCCCCATCCCCATCGCGCCCTAACCTGCGGACTCGGAGCGAACCCTGATCCGCATGGCTTACATTCCAGTTCGGGAGTAAACTTTCCGGCACGGACTGATCATGGCGGATCCAGAACACTGGGCAAAGCTCCAGGAGAGCGTCGCAGCTTGGAACGAGTGGCGCGCTGGCGAAGCGCAGCCGCCAGATCTGAGCGACGTTGATTTCTCTGGCAGAGATTTGTCCGATGCCAACTTCCGCGGCACTGACTTGCGCGGCGTCAAATTTAACGGATCGAATCTATCCGGAGCCAGCCTGCGCGAGGCCAACCTGCAAGGCGTCGACCTCAGCGTCGCGCAGCGCGGGTTGCAGACCGAACAACTCGCTGGGGCGGATCTCACAGGCGCCACTCTGCCGCCGGAGCTGACGAAGCTGTACGACTCCCTGGCGAACGTCAACAACATCTCCGAAAGCGCACGCAAGCTTTTCCTGGCAGTTCTGGGCGCGTGTCTTTACTCGTGGCTTACCATTGCCACCACCACGGACGTCAATCTGATCACCAACCGCGCCTCCTCGCCGCTTCCCATTATCCAGACCAGCATCCCCATCGCCGGGTTTTATTGGGTCGCGCCGCTGCTGTTACTTTGTGCCTACTTCTACTTCCACTTTTATCTGCAGAAACTGTGGGAGGAACTCGGCTCTTTGCCCGCAATCTTTCCGGATGGGCGACCCCTGCACACCAAGATCGACCCTTGGCTGCTGAACGATTTGGTGCGATCACATTTGCCAAAGTTGAACGTCGACCGGCCGTTCCTTTCGTATTTCCAGCTATGGATTTCGGTTCTGCTGGCATGGTGGGTGGTGCCCATTACGATGTTTCTGTTTTGGGGACGCTACCTGCCGCTACACGAGCGAACAGGTACGACGTTTCATGTAGTGCTCCTTGTGATTTCGGCTACGGCTGCGTGGAGTCTCTACCGCCTTGCGGTCGCCACGCTGCGAGGAGCCGAGCGGAAGCCATTTAGCTGGAACGGAATGGTGACGAGCCGCGTGGGCTATCGGGCGGTTACTTTCACCGTCGCTCTCGGAGTGCTCTTTGGGTTTGTCTCCTGGGGAGCTAGATGGGGAGTTCCCTCGGACGCGCCCATTTTCGGCGTGCGTCTTCTGTACAGAAGCTTTCGAGGGGAGAGTAGAGGGTACCTCACTTGGGTCCCTCGACTAATGGCGCTCGCGGACTATTCCCCATTTGCAGACCTTAGGGGCGCGGAGGTTTCTCAAAAGAAATCGACTTGGAGCAAGAACGACATCGATCTAGATTCCGTTGTCGGAGTCCAGTTGAAGGGAGCAAACCTGCGATATGCCTGGGCGTCCGGCGCGTTCCTCGCCGGTGCTGACTTGAAGGGCGCTAAACTCAATGGGGCCGATCTGTTCGGTGCGGATCTGCAGGGTGCCGACCTGACCGGCGCCGATTTGGGCGGTGCCCGGCTGTTCGACGCCGACCTGACCCACAGCGGCTTCTGGGATGTTAAGAATTTCGATTTCGAAGCCGCAAAGGGCGCGCGCCACTGGGAAAAGGCCTTCTACAGCGACGAAGCGCTCAAGGCACTAGGACTTGCGCCCGACCACAACTACAGGGTTGTCGAAGAGCGAAGGAAGGAGGAAGAACTCCAGGAGAACCAGAAGACGGGGCGTGTCGCGCCTAAGCCGCCCGCGCCGCGGCAGAACTAGAAGGCCGACGTTCTCAGCATGTTACCCCAACGTTCTTCCATGGAACCAACCTCACCAATCCCGCGTAACCTCGTCTAACAGCCTGGGCAGAGGTCTGCCCGCCCACGGAGAATTCCCCATGCAACTCACGAATCTCAAACGCTCCTTCTTCACGGCTCTGATTCTTGCCAGCTTTGTTTCAACCCTGGCCGCCCTCCCCGCCCACGCCGACGACTGGTCCAAAACCTATACCCTAACCAGACACCCCGACCTCCGCGTGGAGACCTCCGACGCCAACATCCACGTCTCCACCTGGGACCAGAACACCATCGAAGCCAAAGTCACCACCACGCGCTACAAGATCGGCGACGATGGCATCCGCATCGAAGAGCATCAGACCGGAAACGTGGTCGAGATCGACGTCCATTACCCGCATCACGGCGGCGTCATCATCAACTGGGGCAATTCCATGAGCCATCGCGTCGAAATTAATATCCAGATGCCGCGCGAGGGCCGCCTCGACTTGCACACCGGCGATGGCCACATCGACCTCGCCAACTTCAAAGGCGAGATGCAACTGCGCAGCGGAGACGGCTCCCAGGAAATCAACAGCGTCGACGGCAAACTCCGCGCCACCACCGGCGACGGCCACATCCGCGCCAACGGCCGCTTCGACGAACTCGAGCTCAAAACCGGTGACGGCCGCGTGGAAGCGCGCGCCGCGGCCGGGTCGGCTCTCACTGCGGGCTGGCGGCTCGAAAGCGGCGACGGCTCGGTCACCCTGGAGGTTCCGGAAAACCTTGCGGCGGACGTTGATCTTCACACCGGCGACGGCCACATCGATCTCGACATGCCGATTTCGACCTCGGGCAAGATTCGCGAGAACGAAGTGCGCGGGAAACTGAATGGCGGCGGAAATCTCCTGGTCATTCATACCGGAGACGGATCGATCCACCTGCGAAAAGGCTAAGCGAGAGATCGTGTCTGACAGATACTGTATAATGTCAGACATGGCCAGTCAGCGCATCACGGTCCGCGTCCCGGAAGCTCTGGGAGCACAAATACGCCGAGCATCCCGTGTCAAGGGGCGAACTCCCTCAGGCCTGATTCGTCTCGCGGTCGAGAACTATCTTCAAAAGGAGCCGGTTAGGGGCTCGGCTTACGAGGCGGCGAAGGCGGCGGGCCTTATCGGCTGTGTGAGCCGCTCTCCCAAAGATCTCAGCACGAACCGGCGGCACTTTGAAGGCTTCGGCAAACACTAAAGACCGATGAAGAGCTCCCGAGCCCGCATTCTGATCGACACTGGTCCGCTGGTTGCCATCCTCTCTCGGGAAGACGCGCACCATCAAACCTGCGTTGCGGCGCTCCGCGAAATGGCGGGTCCGCTCTTTTCGTGCTGGCCGGTCATCACGGAAGCAGCCTGGCTGTTGCGGCACTCCCGCCGGGCAATTCAACAGTTGTTGAGCGGCATGGATGCCGGTTTCCTGGAACTGCTGCCCCTCGCGGGAGACGAGGCCAAAGCCATCGCGTCCTTGATGAAGAAGTATGAAAGCATTCGCCCCCAGCTTGCCGATGTCTCTTTGGTCTATCTTGCCGCGCGGGAAGGAATCGACACTATCTTTACTTTGGATCGCCGCGACTTTTCGATTTATCGCCCGGGTCGCAGGCGGTCCTTTCATATTCTTCCGTAAATGTAGTATTTTCTGTGGTCCGCCCATTTCGGCTTATCCGCCTCGCAAGTCCAGCGGGCAAACGGGGCGGGCAAAGGAAAGAAGGTTTTCGCATGGCACTTCCACGCATCGCAAGTGTTGCGCTTGTTGTCTTCGCATCCCTGCCGTGGGCCGCAGCCCAGCAGCCCGCCGCTTCCACTCACGAGCCCGCGCTCGACGTCACCTCGATGGACAACACCGTCGATCCCTGCGGCGATTTCTTCAAATATTCCTGCGGCGGCTGGATCAAGCGCAATCCCATCCCTCCGGATCAGTCCTCTTGGGATACTTACTCTAAAATGCAGGACGAAAATCGCGATCGCCTGCGCGGCATTCTCGAATCCGCCGCCGTTCCCAATGCCACGCGCAATGCCTCCGCGCAAAAGATCGGCGACTACTACGCCTCCTGCACCGACGAGAAAACCATCGAGGTCCAAGGTTCGGACCCGCTCAAGCCCCATCTCGACCGGATTGCGCAGCTCTCTTCCAAAGCTGAAATCCCCGGCCTCGCCGCCGCTATGGTTGACGACAACGTCTTATTTGGCTTCGGTTCTGCGCAGGACTTCCGGGATGCGAGTCAAGTAATTGCCGAAGCCAGCCAGGGTGGACTCGGCCTGCCCGACCGCGATTACTACTTGAAGGATGACGCCAAGTCCGTCGACCTGCGCAAGTCCTACATCGCGCACGTGCAAAAGATGTTCGAACTGCTAGGCGATCAGCCTTCCGTGGCAGCTGCGGAAGCGCAGACTGTTATGCGCATTGAAACTGCGCTGGCCAAAGGTTCCCTCACGCGAGTGGAACGCCGCGATCCCAAGAATCTCGACCACAAGATGACCACCGCTGAGTTCCAGAAAATTAGTCCCGACTTTCAGTGGCAGGTCTACTTCACAAAAGTTGGCCTGCCTTCGCTCGGCTCGCTGAATGTAAGCTCTCCTAACTTCTTCAAGGCAATGAACGACGAACTCGCAAAGGAAAACCTGGCCGACTGGAAGGTTTATCTACGTTGGCATCTGGTCCACAAGGATGCTCCCTTTCTCTCTTCGGCGTTTCTCAACGAAAACTTTGCCTTCTATGGCAAGACTCTGCGCGGCCAGCAGGAGCTGCAACCCCGCTGGAAGCGCTGCACCGAAAACGTTGACGACGATCTGGGCGAGGCCTTGGGCCAGGTCTACGTGGAAAAATATTTCAGCCCCGCGGCCAAAGCTCAGGCCCTGACGATGGTGAAGGAAATCGACGCGGCCATGGCGCAGGACATCGACTCATTGCCCTGGATGTCCGCAACCACCAAGCAGCAGGCGTTGGTCAAACTGCACGGCATGGCCAACAAGATCGGCTATCCCGACAAATGGCGCGACTACAGCAAGCTGGAAATCGTCCGCGGCGACGAACTCGGCAACGTGGAGCGCGCCCGCATATTTGAATTCAACCGCGAACTCGCCAAGATCGGCAAGCCCGTCGACCGCGGCGAGTGGGACATGACTCCGCCCACCGTCAACGCCTATTACAACCCGCAGATGAACGACATCAATTTCCCCGCCGGAGTTTTGCAGCCCCCGGCCTTCGACCCCACTTCCGACGCTGCTCCGAACTACGGCGACACCGGCGGCACCATCGGCCACGAACTCACTCACGGCTTCGACGACGAGGGCCGCCAGTTCGACGCTCACGGCAATCTGCGCGATTGGTGGACCGAAGAGGACGGCAAAGAATTCGTCAAACGCGCCGCCTGCATTTCAGATCAGTACTCCACCTACACCATCATCGACGACATCAAGATCAACGGAAAGCTCACTCTCGGCGAGGACGTTGCCGACCTCGGCGGCCTGATTCTGGCCTACATGGCGTGGAAGGAAGATACGAAAGGACAGAATTTGCAACCAATCGACGGCCTCACTCCCGATCAAAGATTTTTTGTCGGCTACGGCCAAAGCTGGTGCGGAGAGTCCCGCGACGAAACCAAGCGCCTGCGCGCCACCGTCGATCCCCACTCTCCGGAAAAATATCGTACCAACGGAGTAGTCTCGAATATGCCAGAATTCCAGGAAGCGTTCCACTGCAAAGCCGGCTCGCCCATGGTCAATCAGAACCGCTGCCGGGTGTGGTGAGGAAAAACTAAAATCCCGGCCTACTGCGTGGGTCGCGAAATTATGACTCGCGACATCACTCGAGGTTCGGATCGTCTTCCAGGTTGTACATAAAAGTACATCGCAGGCTCAGATACTGTCCGCCGTTCGTAATAAAATCTGGAGGCAGCGGTGGAAACGGATTCGATCCCGTAATTCCTCCCCAGGCCGCGCGGTCCAGGGCCGAATCGTTCGAGTCCGCCACTAACTTCATCCCGGCAACGCTGCCATCCTTCAGAATGGCAAACTCAATCGTCAGTTTGCCTTTCTTATACGTCGGCGGAAATACCGAAGGCGGCATCACCTCGTACCAATGCTTGTAGATCTCAACCTTCAGCCGTTTCATGTACGGCCCGAAATCCACACCTAAAGTGTCGCTAAGAATCTCCAGGCTGCCTGAGGGTCGTCCATGCGCGCCCCTCCCTAATCCAAAGTCGCCGCCATCGCCCTGCTGCCCCGAGCCGTGTCCCGCCGCCGCCGCCCGCGTGGCCTGCTGAATCGCAGACCCTGCCGACATTGAGCCGCCATACTTTTTGAACTCATTCGTGATGCTCGGCGTAGTCGGAGTCTGCAACGGAGCAATCTGCGGATTCGGCGCCTGCTGCGCCAGAGGCCCCGGCGGGTTCTGCGCGAATCCCGCCGCCGACTGCGGCGGCGGCTGCGTCATCTGCGGAGCTGGCGATCCCGGCATTCCCCGCGGCGGGCTCGCCAAAGCCTTCCGCAGCTCCTTCACATCCAGCTCCGGATGCCGCGTCATCGCCACGCGATCTTTATCCGACGCGATATTCGTATTCGGCTTGTGCGGAACCTTCTGCAAGTCCGTGGGCAACTCGAGAAAAGTTACGTCATTGCCATTGTTAAGCTTCCTGGTCGCGACCACCGGATGCGGCAGATACTTCCCAAAATACAGCAACAAAATAATCGTCGCGTGAACAATAATCGAGATATAGATCGCTTCGCGCCGCCGCGACCGCGCCAGATCGTCCTGCAACTGAATGAGCAAATGCGGCACCCGCGCATCGTCATCCAAATCGCGGTACGCCGTCTCCCATCCCTGCGCGTCGTAGAGTCCCAGTTGTTCCGCAGGCGGCTTCTCGGGAGGCGCCACCGGGTCCTGGAATGGAATTTGCGTAATCGGCATGAACTAATTTTGTCTCGCGCTAACCGGGCCCCAACAAGCTCGACCCAACAAAGCCTGTCCGTTAGACACACATTCCCACAGCGACGTTGCATCCTCCGGCGGCGTCATCCCGAAGCCCCGCGCTTTCATCAGCGGGGTGAGGGATCTCCCTCAGCCACTGCCGTCTGTGAATCAACCTGACCCGCTCCCTTCATTTTCGCATCTTTCCCCGGATTCTGCTCACTCCCAAATGTCGTGCGACTTAGGTGTGTAAACATTTGTCAGCAAGCGCCAGTGGATGACGTATAAGGCAGAGGCCCTGGTGATTATTTTGGTGATTAAGGCTGAGGTTTTTGGGTGGCGCAGCGCTTCCAGCGCTGCGATAGAAAACCGAAAAATGAAAGCAGGCTTTAGCCTCCGAGGTACCTAAATCACCGACACCACATCCACGCCTCAACTCCCCTGTCATCCTGAGACCCGCGTCCTTTGCGGGTCGAAGGATCTCTGTATTCGTTGGGACGCCCACGGTTCTTTGCCCCCTCCTGTACGATAAGCCCGAAATTTTTTTGGGTGGCGCAGCGCTTCAGCGCTGCGATAAGAACCAAAAATTGAAAGCAGGCTTTAGCCTCCGAGGTACCTAAATCACCGACACCACTCCACCCCTCAACTCCCCTGTCATCCAGAGGCCCGCGTCCTTTGCGGGCCTCTGGATCCCTATCCCCTGCAAACGGGCAGGGCTGGACCATCTCCAAACTACATCTTTATTCTGGACAAAACGCCCATATTAGCCGACCATCTCACACATGCCGGGAGACCTTAATTCTTGGGGCACGGACGAGTGGGAGAAGCACCTCCAGCTGTTATTGAAGCGCAGATATCTCACACCCGGAACCTATCAACATATTCCGGCCGAAACCCACGGCGACTGCGGCCTAGAGGGATACGCATCCGACGGAACATGCTACCAAGGTTACTCCGCACAGGACTGGGTGGAACCGAAGACACTGTACGAGAAGCAACGCGACAAAATAACCAAAGACATTGGTACTTTTCTTGCCAAGGAAGACGAACTGGTCAGCCTTTTGGGCTCCGTGAAGATCAGGACTTGGAATCTAGTGGTTCCGTACTGGAAAAGCAAAGAACTTATCAAGCATGCAAAAGTGAAGGAAAAGCTGGTTCGTTCGGTGGCACCTAAACACGCCGATAAAGACTTCCGGATTGCGATCATTACTGCAGATGATTTCGCTGTCGAACGTCAGGAGCTTGCCAATGCCGGAATAAACAGCTTCGACGTGACCCCACAAATAGTGCCGGATAGCACATTGAACGACTGGCTTCAGAGCGCCAGCAACCTTGAGCTCGTAGCGCACCTGAATCGCAAAGCGGCCGTAATTGTGGGCCGAGAATCCGGCGCACCACTAACGCGATTCAGGTTGAGAATCGTCAAGAACTACATAAGTGGAAATATCGTTCTTAAGAAGCTAGAGGATGAGCTACCCGACACTTTCAAGCGGGTTCTTGAACTTAAGGAGCAGAAGGAGGGGGACCTTGATACAGAAACTGTAACCCTTGACCTCGTACCTGCCAAATTTTTCAAGGAAACGCTCGAGAGCTACCAGAAACAGCTCAACTCTACTCCGGGCCTGTCTCAGAGGGCTACCCACATCCTGGCCAACGAGGCTGTTGCGGACTGGCTCCTGAGATGCCCGCTGGAGTTCTAGAAATGCCCGAATCGGATGATATAGCGGCACCAATAATTGACCGCCCGTTTCGCTTCAAGCGACGACCAATAGCAATCGCGCCGGACTTCCGAAAGGATTGGAAGATCGCGCTCTTGTTGCTGATCCTCGAACTCTGCTCTCGCGGCGGCAAAAGTTCGCTTAAGCGGCTACACGTTATCAATTGGGCGGTCCGGTCTGCGCGCCACCAGCGCGAGTTTGAGGAGACAAGAAGAGAAGACTCACCTCTTTTCGCATTTAAGGTTCGTTTCGAACCAGCGTTTTCGAGAGCTATTGAGTTTGCCGAGGCGCAGAAACTAATTGCGTGGGTCGAGGGAGACAGGGTACAGATAACCGAACTCGGGCGCACGTATGCTCGCGGTATAACGAAGAGCGCGGGGATTCTAGGAGAGGAGACTGCTTTTTTGAAGAGAGTCGGAAAATCCGTCACTGAGTCCGAAGCGACGAGGCTTCTTACGGGGGCGAGAATCGCGTAATGCTTCGATTCGGCAAGCTGTCGATTTCGGTCACAACCGACAAGGGCCACTTCGGTCTGAATCATTCCTTTGCGTCGGGCATGAACATTATTCGCGCAAACAACTCGATGGGTAAATCAACGGTCCTCCGGGCATTGATTTATGCCATCGGACTAGAGGGCATGTTCAGCCCTTCGCAAGAAATACCACTCCCCCACGTACTCACCGATTACATTGATTTGCCAGAGGGCGACGCGAAGGTAAGCGAGTCTTGGGTATCTGCTGAACTCAGCAACGCGAGGGGCGAGACAGTAACTGTTTCCCGGTCGATCATGGGAACAAGGGACAGGCACCTCATATCCGTCCGTTCAGGAGAAGCCCTCACAAGCCCCGCCAACGCAGGCGCAAGCGTCGACTACTTCGTTCGCACGCCCCGTTCCGCGGTGAGCAGCCGAGGCTTCCACAGTTTTCTAGCAGAGTTTATGGATTGGGCTCTTCCGAAGGCCGCCCAGTTCGAGGGCGAGGATTCACCCTTGTATCTGGAGACGATCTTCCCCCTTCTATGCGTCGAGCAAAAATTGGGCTGGGGGCGCATACCCGCGCGCTTCCCAACTTGGCTTGGCGTCAAGGATGTCAGGCGTCGAACGATAGAGTTCCTGCTCAAGCTGGATGCGTACGCCATCGCGGCCGAGAGGATTGCTGTACTGGCCGAGTTGGCCCGAATACGCTCCGCCTGGTCAGAGAACCGCGTATTGGCTGGCAAGCGCGCCTCCTCGCTGGGGACGGTACTCAACGCGATCCCGTCTGAACCGGTCGCAAAGTGGCCACCCGAAATTCCACCGCAAATCTTCCTACCCGGGCAGGGTAAAGACTGGGAGCCGCTTCCGACGCATCTGGCAAAGCTACTCATCCGTCAGGAGACGCTGCGAAAGGAACCAATTCCGACAGCTGGCGAAGACGACAGCGAGACCCGAGCGGCTCTAGTCGACGCCGAGGACGCCTTGTCCCAGCGCGAGCTTGTCCTTCGCAGAACCCTGGAGAATTTAGAGGGGGAGATATCAGAGGCGGACGCCTTGCAGGACCGGATAGCGTCTCTACGCGAGGACCAAAGAAAGTATAAGGATCTGCTCAAGCTTCGACAGTTGGGATCGACCGCTTCGGTCGAGGTAGAGACAGAATCCTGCCCAACCTGCCATCAGCCGGTCTCAGATTCCTTGATGGATCTAGGACAGCGGGCGGTGCCGATGTCCGTGGAGCAAAACATCTCATTCTACGAAGAGCAATTTCAGCTATTTGAGGCTGTACTAATGAACGCGAGGGCCGCTATCAGCGCGTCAGAGGCCCAAGTTGTCGCGATGCGAGAAGAATTAGACCAACTACGCGCTCGTGTGCGGTCGCTCCGCGAAACACTAACATCAGCGTCAAGTACGCCTTCCATTGAGGCGCTCAGCGAACGGCTACGTCTAGACGAGCGAATTACAAATCTTAGGGCATTGGCGGCATTCTTCCAGGACACCCTGGGGATTTTTGCAAACCTCACCGACGAATGGAACGCGGCGCTGGAACGACGGAGGCGTCTGCCGGACGGAACCCTATCCAACAGCGATGAAGCGAAGCTAAGTAGCCTACAGGATAGTTTTCAAGGCCAGCTCAATGCATACGGGTTCGGCAGCTCCGACGAGAAGAGGGTGACGATATCTAGGAGCGACTATGAGCCGGAGCTTACAGACATTAATCTCGCCGCGGACGCGGCAGCTAGCGACGTAATCCGCCTTCAGTGGGCATACCTACTCGGCCTTCTTCAAGTGGGGGCCTCAAGCCCTTCCAACCACCCCCGCTTTCTGATACTGGACGAGCCTCAGCAGCAATCCGTAGAAGACGCAAACTTCCTCGAAATGCTACGGCACGCTGCCGCTATACATGACTGCCAGGTAATAGTCGCCACCAGCCACGAAAGGGGAGGCATAGCGGACCTAGCTACAGCGGACCCTTCGATTCAATTATGGGAGTTGGGGGACTCCCGGCTCATTACGAAAATCGGCTAACCCGCGACGGCACGGCCAGCAGCGTCAGGGGTGATCGACTCTCTTGCGAGGAATGTGTCGGATTGAAAATCCACAGCCCCACTGTGACATCCAACCTTGCCCTCCGCCAAAAATCACCTCATCATTGTCGAAGCACTGACGGTAAACCGACTCAATTGACGACCGCACCTAACCCGTGTATTTCACGTAATTTGCCTCTAACTCTTGTAGAAGACGTAATTTGCGGACAATTTTTCCCAAACCCCGCGCCCAGCAGTACTTTCAGAAAAAAAGGTAGGTAGGGGTAGACCGCAAAATGAAGCAAATCGCCGCGCATGGCCAACGCCGCCAGCACCAACACCAGGAATTATTCCGTGCAGAAATCCACACCCGATTCGTCCCGCACGTGTGGAGCGGACGCCCTCGTCCGCTTCTCGCCCATCCCTACGCCTTCGCCAGGCCGGAGAGCCCGGCCTTCTTCCCATGCTCCCGAATCTCTTCCACAATATCGAGAGCCAGCGCCAGCGCCCGGCGTCCATCCCCCAGCGGCACCACAGGAGCCGACCGCTCCCGCACCGCACGCAGAAAAGATCGCAGCTCCGCGTGCAACGGCTCCTCCGAAGTCACCGCCGGCTTGCCCACCCCAATCTGCGGATTCACCGTCGGCATGCTCCCAGCCGATCCATCCTGCCCCACAGTAAAAACCAGCACTTCCTGCCGCCCATAATCCACCGACACATACTGCCGGGGCTGAAAAAATCGCAGCTTCCGCACTCGCTCCGTGGAAACGCGGCTCGCCGTAAAGTTCGCCACGCATCCCGATTCGAACTCCAGCCGAACATTCGCAATATCAACCTTCCCCGATAAGATCGGCAATCCGACCGCGCGAACTTCCTTCACCGGAGAATTGGCAAATGACAACACAATATCCAGATCGTGAATCATCAGGTCGAGCACCACATCCACATCCAGCGATCGCGGCGTGAACACGCTCAGCCGATGCACCTCGAAGAACATCGGCTGTGTCAGCAAAGGAATCGTCGCGCGCACCGCAGGATTGAAGCGCTCCAAGTGTCCAACCTGAGCCACGCGTTTGTGCGTGGCCGCGAGCTGCACGAGTTCGTCAGCCTCGGTGAGCGAAGCCGCAAGCGGCTTCTCGATGAGCACATCGACTCCCGCTTCCATCAGCGCACTTGCAACTTCCAGATGATGGACAGTTGGCGCAGCCACTGACGCCGCTCGCACCTCGCTGTGCGTAGTCAGCATCTGCTCCACGGAGCCAAACGCTCGGCACCCAAACTCCCGCGCCACCGCGTCCGCGCGATCCAGGTTGGGATCGACCACTCCAACCAGACGAACCGCTTCTCCCTGGTGCTCCAACTCGTGATACACGCGCGCATGGTTCCGTCCAAAAACGCCCACACCCACCACTGCGACGGAAATCGGATTGTCAGCTTGCAGGAAAAACTCTCGAATGGCCGGTTGCCAGCGGGAACTAGAAATTGTAAACGCAAAGCCGGTGGAGCGATTGGGTAATTTTATGTTCGTGAAATTCTCAGTCCCGACCTTGCATTTTCTTCAGGATGGCAATCTGCCCGGCATGGTAAAGCTCGTGTTGAACCACGCCGTGCAGCATGAAGTAGAAATCGTATTTCTTGCCCGGAACGCGCTCGCGCAGGCGCGACTCCGGAAGCGCCTTCACCGTTTTGATGAGTACATCGTGGGTTCGCTTCGCGGCGGCAATCGCTTTGCGCCACGCGGCTTCCGTAGCTTTCGGAACAGTGGGAAAGTTCGCCACGCCAGTAGGCTGAGTTTTCTCTCCGCTCAAGCGGCGGATCGACGCCGCATCCCACACGGCGATATGGAGAACAAGCTCCCAGATGCTGTGAACATCGTGCAGAGGCTTGGCTGCCGCCGTCGTCGCATCGATATCGTTCAGCAACTCCAACAACGCGGGGCCGTGCCATGCGTCGCCTTCGAAGCCGCGGCGAAGCTGCTCGGCAATCAGAGCGGATACAGAACTCGAAGCTCTCATGCAATCGCGCCTCCTCTTAAAGTTGGCGTTACTCCGCCACCATCGCAATCTCTGCCGCGTTCGCCGCGTCGATAATTTTATCGCCGTCGAGCAACAAACATTTCTCCGCGTCCACGGCCAGGCAGGCCGCGCCTGCCGCCCGCATCACTTCGATCGTCTTGACTCCAATCACCGGAACATCGAAGCGCATATCCTGATTCGGTTTGGCGATTTTGACCACAGTAAGATCGCGGCTCAGGGTAGAGGCATCGCCGTGAAGCGAGCGCATCAGTTGCCCAGCGCGATCGATGGTGGCGTCGGTGCCCTCCATCGCTTCGACCGCTACGCAAGCAGACTCGGCGATCACCACGGTCTGGCCGATGTCATGCTTCGCCAGCTGGCGGGCGACAGCACGGCCATATTCGATGTTCTTCCGCTCCTGCTCACCGGGCGCGCGCCGCGTGAGCACCCCCGCTTTCGCCAGCAGCGGTTCGAGCAGCCAGGTTGAGTTTTCCAGTGTGATGCCTTCATCGGCAAGAACCTTGGCCACGGCTCCCAGCAGGCTATCCGTGTTGCGCGTGGTGAGCGAGAGTAGAAGCTTGGCCAGTCGCCAGTCCGGACGGATGGCGGAGAAAATCTGTTTGTGCTTGATTTGGCCGGCCATCACGGCGCGGGTTACGCCTTCGCGCTTGAAGGTATCGATCAACTTGGAAAGCTCGCCGAGCGACAGCCAGTGAACTGAGGCCGCGCCGTGGGATTCGATCTCGGGAAAAGCTTCCTCCTTGATGGCAACAACGGCAACTTCGTAACCCGCAGCCCGCGCCGCATCGAGCACAAGGAAAGGGAATTTTCCGTTGCCGGCGATGAGGCCGAGTTTTTGGTCGTGAGAAGGCATGGAGTATGTGTCCCAACTTACTTTACCTTTTCCCACACAATTTTCCAGCCCGTGACCGCAGGGTCATCTTTCCCAACATCGCTGAAGATCATCCGGCCACCTTCGAAGCAATAGGGGCGCACCTGCCGCGATCCCACGTATCCCGGGTCGCTAGCCACTTCCGGCACATGAACAATCGCTTCTTGCTTTACGTCGATCTCATACCGGCCGCAGTAAGAAAAGGTGCCAGCTGCGGCAGCCACTTTTTCCTCCGACGTGCCATGCGCCGGATCTGCATATTTGCTACGGTCGGGATTGGCAATGACAGCGCACATATAACCATCGCGCTGGTACATGAGGAAGCCCTTCCCGTGCGGCCCGAAAGCAGGAAAGGGACGAGTGGTGCCGTCCTTCAACGTCTCTTCCGTGGACACAAGCCTCCACGTGCCCATGATTCGATCCCGAACCTCTGATTCCGTCTGACTTCGCGCTGACTTTGTCAGATGCTCGCCGGACCTATGTGTGGTGTGTCAATAGGTTGTTCCGGTCGAGACCGGAACGGCTGATGGGCGGAGCGTGGTCTAGACTAGCATGCGGACGATGCCAGTTGTACTGATGGAGCCAGCGCGGAAGCTCGAGGGCGCGGGCCTGAGAGGTGTCGTAAGAACGGCTGTAGGCCCATTCCCGCAGAGCGGTTTGGATGAAGCGTTCGGCCTTGCCGTTGGTGCGTGGAGTGTAAGGACGAGTGAAGCGCTGGCGAATGCCGAGCTGCTGGCAGAGTCGGCGAAAATGGCCGGAGCGATAGCAGGGACCGTTATCGGTGAGCACGCGGGAGATGGCGATGCCGAGGCGGGCATAGTAATCGACGGCAGCCTGCAAGAAGGCGGCAGCCGAGGGAGCTTTCTGGTTGGGCAGGATCTGAGAGAAGGCGATGCGGGAGTGGTCGTCGATAGCGACATGAACGTACTCCCAGCCGGCGCGATGGATGCGGCCGCGGCGGTTGCCGGTGATGCGACAACCGATGGCCTGGAAACGTCCGATCTTCTTGATATCGAGGTGGAGCAGATCGCCGGGAGCGGCATGTTCGTAGCGCACGATGGCCGGAGCCGGTTCCAGATCGCGAATGCGGCTGAGGTGGAGTCGGCGCAGGATGCGGCTGACGGTGGCACGACTTCGTCCGATCGTGAGCGAGATGCGTAATCCGGTCCAGCGTTGGCGGCGCAACCGTTCGACCAGGTCCACCTGCTCGCCAGGGCAGCGACGAGGCGAGCGCAGAGGACGGGAAGACCGATCCTGCAGACCAGGACGCCCCTGCTGCTGAAAACGGCGAACCCACTTGGCTGCGGTTTTGGCGGTGACTTTGAACTCGGCTGCAGCCGAGTTCAAAGTCACCGCCTGGGAAAGAACTTTATTCGCCAACTCCTCTCGCAAAATAGGAGTGAGTCGGGCATTCTTGTGGATGTCCATTCGATGTCTCCGAGGTGCTGGATTGCTTCGACACAATCAGCTTCTCCGGTTTTCATCGAATGGACAACCTGTTGAAATGTCACACCTA
>Ga0302231_10001145_pt1 | contig 17102 bp, 16 predicted proteins | sample II_Palsa_N2_2_FD_193522 | JGI IMG/M metagenome (GOLD analysis project Ga0302231, IMG submission 193522) | Peat permafrost microbial communities from Stordalen Mire near Abisko, Sweden - II_Palsa_N2_2 | ecosystem: Environmental > Terrestrial > Soil > Palsa > Peat permafrost | place: Sweden...
TGGAAGGCGGTGCCGCGGATGACGGCGGAAGGGCACGGTATTGTGAGGCTCGAAGACATAGGACGAGGCTCAAAACGGAGCAAGTAAACCAGTCAGAAAGGCCTTTCCCACCCCTCGATTACGCGCGTTGACAAGCATCCAAAAGGATGCGGCAAAAAGGCGCAGAGGCTTGTGCGGCTTGGCTTTGCGGCGTGCACCACCTTGCTTGTGGATGCTGGGCAACGCGCCTATAATGCGTCAGTTTGTCGCCGGGCTGGCATGATTTTGAGCGCATTCCGAGTGATTGGCGGTGGGCAATAGGTGTGCAGGAAGCGAGCAAGAAGCGAGCAAGAAGCAAGCAAGAAGCGAATAACAGGCGAGCAAAGGTGAGCAACACGCGGCGCGGGTGAGAGAAATCTGACGCGGGAGACGGCGATGCAAGCAACGGATCTGCCGATTGACACCGAACCGGTCGTAAAGGACTGGTTGATCAAACGGAACTGTTCTGTCTCGCCGCGGCAATTCGTGGCGTTCTACGTGTCGCTTGCGCTGTTTTCGTTGCTGATCGCGAGTTTGCTGGTGTGGGCAGGCGCTTGGCTGGTGCTGCCTTTTACGGGTATCGAGTTGTTGGCGGTCGGTGTCGCGTTCGTCATTTATGCGCGGCATGCTGTCGACTACGAGCGGATCCTGCTGTTTCACGACCGGCTGCTGATCCAGCGGATGGATGCAGAAACGCTGACGCAGATGGAGTTCAATCCGCGCTGGGTGAGAGTCGAGCCGGGAGCAACGCCGAGAGATCCGGTGACGCTGGTGTCGCGGGGGGAGTCAGTGCCGGTCGGGATACATCTGGCGCAGCATCGTCGCAAGCAGTTTGCCGTCGAGTTGCGGATGTGGCTCAGGCGCTGCGGCTGACGGTCTGACAATGCGCCGGCTGGGCGCATTCAGGATGTCCGAATGGCAGCGCTTGGCAAAAAGGCAAGAAGCATGGAATTACGTAGCAAGCGGCACACGCATCGACACGCGCCGCCGAGTAGATCGTTTCCAGGGGAGGCGATGCATGAGTCGGACGGGTGCCTACGGGGGTCGAGGGTCTGAATGGAAATTTTGGGTAAGGAAGCTATGAAAACAATCAAGCGAGCCCTCTCGGGCGTGCTGGCGTTAAGCGGACTCCTGTTCGCCGGCGCAGCCCTGGCGGTCAGTGACGTTCCCGGCGGTCCTGGAGTGAATGAACTCAACTTCCAGACGCCGGTGACGAAGATCGCCGAGGAGCTCTACAGCCTCCATACGTTCATGCTGATCATCTGCACGGTGATTTTCCTCGGCGTGTTCGGCGTGATGTTCTATTCGGTCCTGATGCACCGCAAGTCGAAGGGACACAAGGCATCCAACTTCCACGAAAGCACCACGGTCGAAATCATCTGGACGATCGTCCCGTTTGTGATCGTCGTGTTGATGGCGCTGCCGGCGACAAAAACCGTGGTCGCGATGAAAGACACCACCAACGCTGACCTGACCGTGAAAGTGACCGGTTATCAGTGGAAGTGGGGCTACGACTATGTGAAGGGACCGGGCGAAGGCATCAACTTCCTGTCCACGCTGTCCACGCCGCGTAGCCAGACGAACGGCCAGGTACCTATTGGCGAGCTTTATCTGCAGGAAGTCGATAACCCGCTCGTGGTTCCGGTCGACAAGAAAATCCGCATCATCACCACGGCCAACGACGTCGTGCACTCATGGTACGTGCCGGCATTCGGCGTGAAACAGGATGCAATCCCCGGCTTCGTGCGCGACACGTGGTTCAAGGCTGAGAAGGTCGGCACGTATCGCGGCTTCTGCACCGAGTTGTGCGGCAAGGAGCACGCGTTCATGCCGGTCGTAGTCGAAGTTTTGTCGGCTGACGACTATGCGGCATGGGTCGATGGCCAGAAGAAGAAAATGGCCGCCAGCGCGGACGATCCGAACAAGACCTACACAATGGACGAGCTGAAGGCGCGCGGCGCGCAGGTCTATACGTCGAATTGCGCGGTTTGCCACCAGCCGACCGGCAAGGGTGCAGGTCAGTTCCCGGCGCTCGATGGCAGCAAGATCGCCAATGGCCCGATCGCGGACCACGTGAGCATCGTGCTGAAGGGCAAGGGCGCGATGCCGAATTGGGGCGCGACGCTCAATGACGTCGAGATCGCTTCGGTGATCACGTACGAACGCAATACCTGGGGCAACCACACGGGCGACATCCTGCAACCCCTGCAAGTCGCCGACGCACGTAACGGCAAGATGCCCGCCGGCGGTGATCATCTGGCGGCCGCAGGCGCTGCGGCCGGTTCGGATGTGGCGGCGAGCGGTGCGGCGGGTACATCGGACGCAGCAAGTGCGGCTCCGGCGGCATCTGCAGCGCCGGCATCTGCAGCGGCGTCGGACGCCTCGGCTCCGGCGGCTTCGTTGCCGGCGAGCGTGTATTTCGAGACGGGCAAGGATGCATTGCCTGCCGACGCCGCCAGCGCGGTCCAGGCTGCAGCTGATTACGCGAAGGCGCATCCGGACGCGAAGCTGACGCTGTCAGGTTTCACCGACGCAACCGGCTCCGCCGCGAAGAACGCCGAACTGGCGAAGACGCGTGCGAAGGCTGTTCGCGACGCGCTGAAGGCCGCGGGCGTGGCGGAAGACCGCATTATTTTGAAGAAGCCGGAAACGATCACGGGCGGTGTTGACGCGAGAGAAGCACGGCGTGTAGAGATCAGCCCGGCTGCCTGACGGTCATACCCAAACGGCTAACTTCCTTCTGAAAGGAAGCTGGCGTAGCGTATGCCCCAAGTGCCGCAGTATTCGCTTTAGGAGATTGTCATGTCTAGCATCGGACACGATGTAACCGCGGGCCACGAACATGGCCACGCTCATGATCACGGTCATGACCACGACGAGCACGCGCACGAACTGCCGTACGGCTGGCGTCGCTGGCTGTTCGCGACGAACCACAAGGACATCGGTACCTTGTACCTGTTGTTCTCGTTCATCATGTTCCTGTCAGGGGGCGTGATGGCGCTGATGATCCGCGCCGAGCTCTTCGAGCCTGGTCTGCAGATCATGCGTCCCGAGTTCTTCAACCAGTTGACCACCATGCACGGCCTGATCATGGTGTTCGGCGCGATCATGCCGGCGTTCGTCGGTTTCGCAAACTGGCAGATTCCGCTGCAGATCGGTGCGTCGGACATGGCCTTCGCACGGATGAACAACTTCAGCTTCTGGCTGCTGCCGGTGGCCGCCATCCTGCTGATCACGTCGTTCTTCGTTCCCGGCGGCGCGACCGCTGCCGGCTGGACGCTGTACGCGCCGCTCTCCACGCAGATGGGCCCGGGCATGGATTTCGCCATTTTCGCGATCCACTTGATGGGTGCGTCGTCGATCATGGGCGGTATCAATATCGTCGTGACGATCTTGAACATGCGCGCGCCCGGCATGACGCTGATGAAGATGCCGATGTTCTGCTGGACCTGGCTGATCACCGCCTACCTGTTGATTGCCGTGATGCCGGTGCTGGCAGGCGCGATCACCATGGTGCTGTTCGATCGCCACTTCGGCACGTCGTTCTTCAACGCAGCAGGCGGCGGCGATCCGGTGATGTACCAGCATATCTTCTGGTTCTTCGGGCATCCCGAGGTGTACATCATGATCTTGCCGGCGTTCGGGATTGTGTCGCAGGTGATCCCGGCCTTCTCGCGCAAGCCGCTGTTCGGCTATAGCTCGATGGTGTACGCAACGTCGTCGATCGCGATTCTCTCGTTCATGGTCTGGGCGCACCACATGTTCGCCACCGGCATGCCGGTGACGGGTCAGCTCTTCTTCATGTACGCGACCATGCTGATCGCGGTGCCGACGGGCGTTAAGGTGTTCAATTGGGTCGCAACCATGTGGCGCGGTTCGTTGAGCTTCGAATCCCCCATGCTGTTCGCCATCGGCTTCCTGTTCGTGTTCACCATGGGCGGTTTCACGGGCCTGATTCTCTCCATGGCGCCGCTCGATATCCAGATGCACGGGACTTATTACGTGGTGGCGCACTTCCACTACGTGCTGGTGGCGGGGTCGCTGTTCGCGCTCTTCTCAGGCTGGTACTACTGGTCACCGAAGTGGACGGGCTGGATGTACAACGAGACGCGCGGCAAGATCCACTTCTGGGCGTCGATGATCTTCTTCAACATCACGTTCTTCCCGATGCACTTCCTGGGCCTCGCCGGCATGCCACGTCGTTATGCGGATTACCCGGCGCAGTTCACGGACTTCAACCAGGTCGCGACCATTGGCGCGTTTGGTTTCGGTCTGGCGCAGGTGTACTTCCTGTTCGCGGTGGCGTTGCCGGCGTATCGCGGCGGTGGTGATCTGGAAAAAGCCGGCGACAAGCCGTGGGACGGCGCAGAAGGTCTGGAATGGACCGTGCCGAGCCCGGCTCCGTTCCACACGTTCGAGCAGCCGCCGCACGTCGAATGAAATACCGGCATCGTGTCCCGTTGCGTTGATACTGAAGCAAGACGCGGCAATACGGGACGCGCGCCACGCAGGACAATGACAGCGAAGCGCATGACTAGCGGAATAAAGCCTGAACGGATGAACCGGAATTCACAGAAGCAACGCACGCCGGCGCAAGTTCGCGCGGGCAACAAGCGGCTTGGCCTGATCCTGCTGGCAGTAGCGGCGGTGTTTTTCCTGGCGGTTGTCGTCGATCAGTACGTGCGATCGAGAGGCTAGGGAACGTGTCGACGCCTGAAGAGATCAAGGAAGATCGCGCGTTCAACCGCTCGATGATGGTCAAGCTGGTTGTGGTGGCAGCGGCCATGTTCGGTTTTGGTTTTGCGCTGGTGCCCATGTACCGCGCGATCTGCTCGATTACCGGCATCAACAATCTCGTGCAGCGCGACGTGGGCGCACGGGAAGCGAAGAATACGCAGGTCGACACGAGCCGCAAGATTTCCATCGAATTCGATGCAAACGCGCGTGGCCCGTTGCAGTTCAAGCCGGAACAGAACACGCTGGACGTCCATCCGGGCGAAGTGATGACGGTGATGTACGAGGTGACCAACCAGCAAGCCCGCACGGTTCAGGCGCAAGCCATTCCGAGCTACGCGCCCATGCAGGCCACCGAGTACTTCAAGAAGATTGAGTGCTTTTGCTTCACGCAGCAGACGTTGAAACCGAACGAGACCCGGCGCATGCCTGTGGTGTTCGTGGTGGATCCGAAGCTGCCCAAGGATGTGAAAACGATCACGTTGTCGTACACGTTCTTTGAATTGACCGCGCCTGAGTCGGTGTCGCGAAGCGGTACTTAGTTACTGCGCTTCCGGCAAACACGCGTGGCAAGTAGGACATAAGCCGCGGAAGCGGCGGAGACGTGAGATGGTTGAAACACAAAAGCAGGCGCCGAAGAACAGCTTTCTCCGGTTGCTGAAAGCGGTTTTCTGGTCGTTCTTCGGCGTGCGCCGTCGTACCGACCTGGAAAGCGATGCCTCGCTGAATCCGCTGCATCTGATCGCGGCCGGGGTTATCGGGGCGGTGCTTTTTATCGTTGTGTTGCTGGTGGTGGTGCGGGCGGTCGTGGGATAAATAAAGCCAGTGACGTTGCTGCGGATGGATCGAGCGACGGCAGTGGCAGCAAAAAATTCAAGCAACTGGATCGAAGTGGAGAATCAATAATGAGCGGTCAAAACGAAAGCCCGTACTATTTCGTCCCGCAGCCGTCGAGACATCCGATCATGGCCGCCACTGGCCTGCTGATCTCGATGGCTTCGCTGGCGTCGTGGGTCAATGGTGAATCATGGGCGCCGATCACGTTTGTCGTCGGCCTGCTTTGGCTGCTGTACACACTGTGGCACTGGTTCGGCGACTCCATTGGGGAATCCGAAGGCGGGATGTACGGCAAGAATGTGGATCTGTCGTACCGGTGGAGCATGAGTTGGTTCATCTTCTCCGAAGTGATGTTCTTCGCGGCGTTTTTCGGCGCGCTGTTTTACGCGCGCCAGATCGCGTTGCATGAATTGGGCAGCCTCGATTACAAGCTGATCTGGCCGAACTTCACCGCCGTATGGCCGAACAACGGTCCTGCCGCGCTGGTGTCGCACTTCCGCTCCATGACGCCGTGGCCGCTGCCGACCATCAACACCGCGCTGCTGCTGAGTTCAGGCGCCACGCTGACGGTCGCTCACCATGCGCTGCGCGAGAATCATCGGAACAAAACAATCATCTGGCTGGCTGCAACCGTGCTGCTCGGCCTGTGTTTCCTGTTTTGCCAGGGCTACGAATATTTTCACGCGTACAACGAACTGAACCTGACGCTGGCTTCAGGCGTGTACGGTTCCACGTTCTTCTTGCTGACGGGTTTTCACGGTTTCCACGTGTTTCTCGGTGGCACGATGCTCACCGTGGTTCTGGTACGTGTGATTCGCGGGCACTTCACGGCGGAGCATCACTTCGCGTTTGAAGGGGCCGCGTGGTATTGGCACTTTGTGGACGTGGTGTGGCTCGGGCTGTACGTGGTTGTCTACTGGCTGTAAGTATTCAGACAGTGCTCAGGCGGCCGGGCGGATGCGGCGGATTGATCCAGCCGCGTCCGGTCTGGCAGGATGGTTTGAAGTAGATTGAAACGAAGTGGATTGAAATAAACGAAGTCGATTGAAAAAGATGCTTTGCAAAGCGCCGCCTCGACCTGACTCGGGCGGCGTTTTGTTTTTGAACGCGGCTTGGCGGATTGTTGAGGAAGAAATTTGCTGCGCGGTTTTGTCGCAGCGATGAGCGCAACGGCCCGCTAGTATTCCGCGATCCGGGGCGAACCTTCGCGCTGCCGGAAGGCCCAACCACGCGTAACTTAAGACGCGGCTCAGCGTCCTAGCGGAATCCCGGTGGACTGAATCCAGCCCATCCAGTGCGCGAACAGGATGAAGAGGAACAGCGAGATCGACAGCCCGACCCGCATGGCAAGTGACCACACCATACGCTTGGTCTTGCCCTTGTCGGTCATCATGAAGTACAGCGCCGAACCCAGGCTCGCGATGATGAGAATGAATGCAATGGCAACGAATATGTGCATGAAAACAGCCAGTTGGCCTAAGAAGTTCGATCCTTCGATTATCGCACCGCAGGTAACATGCCGCGTGGGCGTTCAGGTTTTCATCGGCGGAAACGCGGTATGAAAATCCGTTTCTGGCCAGCGCTGATCATCCTGATCGTTATGGCGGTTACTGTGCGCCTGGGCTTCTGGCAACGCGATCGCGCGCATCAGAAAGAGGCGCTGAACGCGCAGATTGTTGCGTTTGAAAACGCGCCCGTGCAACGCGTGGGCGCGACGCCGATTGCGCTGAAGGACATCAATTTTCATCGCGTGCTGGCGCGTGGCACGTTCATGCGCGATCAGGTCGTTTATCTCGACAACCGGCCCTATAACGACCAGCCAGGGTTTTACGTCGTGATGCCGCTCAAGCTCGATGGCGGCGGGGTCGTGCTGGTGAACCGCGGATGGCTGCCGCGGAATCTGGCGGATCGCACCGGCATTGAGCCGTATGACACACCGTCAGGCGTTGTCGAGATTGAAGGCGTTGCGCGGGCGAATGCGTCGCAGGCTTTCGAGCTCGGACATGGCGGCTCCGCGGCGCAGCAAAAGATTCGGCAGAATCTCGATGTCGCCGCGTATGCCGCTGAAACGGGGTTGCCGCTGCAGCCCTTCGTGATCCAGCAGTTGAACAACGCCGGTGACAAGCTGGTGCGCGACTGGCCGGCGCCGACCATGGGCGTGGATACCAACTACGGCTATATGCTGCAGTGGTGGGGCATGGCGCTTGCCGCGCTCGGGTTCGGGCTGTATGCGGCGAGGCGCGCGGCGAAGAACGAAGGGAAGAACGAAGGGAAGAACGGCGGCGACGGGCAGAGCGCTCCGGAAACGCTGGATGGGAAGGTTTGATCCAATACGCTTGAGCGCGACGGGTTGGGCCGGTAAAGGACGACCCTGTGTTCGCGTCGGGCGGCCTTAACCGGAAGTGACAGCCGGACGCATGCGACCAACCGGGTTCGGCCGGAAGCCATGAAGCAGGCGCCGGGCGCTTGAATGATCGCATCGCGTGAAATGAACTATGCGATGCCGCAAACGAATAGAGGCAATATTTTGTCCATGCAAACTCCCCGACCATCCGCGTCTGCCATTCACAAGGCGCGCGCCCAGCAGCAGGAACGCAAGCCCGGTTCATGGAACAAGGGGCGCTGGATGCTGATCCTGCTCGCGGCCGTTTGCGCCGCGCCGGTCCTCGCGTCCTACTTTATGTACTACGTGGTCAAGCCGACCGGTGGTACCACGAGCTACGGTGCGCTGATCGAGCCGCAACGGCCGATTCCCGACCAACTTGTTGTCACGGACGAACAAGGCAAGCCGATGCCGCTCGCCGCCTTGCGCGGCAAATGGCTGATGATCACGGTCAACGGCAGCGATTGCAACGAACAATGTGTCACGCGCCTGTTCTTCATGCGGCAGGTGCGCGTGCTGCAATCGGCTGAGCGCGAACGGGTGGTCAACGTCTGGCTTCGTACCGATGACAAACCGGTGTCGAGCGTGATCCGCGCGGCTTATCCGCAGCCGGACACGCGCATGCTGGTCGCCGCCGACCCCAAAGCCGTGGCGGCGTGGCTGCCGGCGGGCGCGGATTCGCAACTCACCGATCACATCTTCCTGGTCGATCCCAATGGCAATCTCATGATGCGGTTCCCGAAGAATCCGGAGCCGGAGAAGATCAAGGCGGATCTGGCGAAGCTGCTGAAGTGGTCGCGGATCGGTTGAAGACGAGTTGAGGACAGTGCACGCATGACTTACGTTTTACAACTCGGCCTAATCGGCATCTGCATTGCGTTGTTGCCGCTGTCGTACGTGTGGGTGAAGGCCGACGACAACAAATTCCGCAAGCTCGTCTGGCTGACCACGTTCCTGACGCTCGACCTCGTGATGTTCGGTGGTTTTACGCGGCTGACCGATTCGGGTCTCGGTTGTCCCGATTGGCCGGGTTGCTACGGCACGTCGTCGCCGTTTATTGCGCATGCGGCCATTAACGCCGCCTATCAGGCGATGCCGACGGGGCCGGTGAGTATCGGCAAGGCGTGGATCGAAATGATCCACCGTTATTTCGCCATGGCGATCGGCGTGTTGATCATCGCGCAGGTCCTGATTGCATGGACGGCGCGGTTCAAGCGTCGGCCGCTGCACGTGTCGCCCTGGTGGCCGACCGGGATCCTGATGCTGATCCTGGTGCAGGGCGCGTTTGGCGCCTGGACGGTCACCATGAAGCTGCAGCCGGTCATTGTGACCACGCATCTGTTGCTCGGGCTGGCGTTGCTCGGCTCGCTCGGCTGGCTGGCCGCGCGCCAGACGCCTATTCCGGCTATTGATCCCGCCGCCGCCCGCTGGTTGCCCGCGGCGCTCGTTGGATTGTTGCTGCTGGTGGTTCAGATTGCGCTGGGCGGCTGGGTCAGCACCAATTATGCGGTGCTCGCCTGCACGGACTTCCCGCTGTGCAACGGCGCGTGGATTCCGCCGATGAACTTCGAGCACGGCTTCCACCTGTGGCGGGCGCTCGGCATGACCGGCGACGGCGATGTCATCTCGCAGGACGCGCTCGTCGCGATTCACTGGACCCACAGAACCTTTGCGATCGTCGTCGTGCTATACACGTTGTGGCTTGCGGCGAAACTGCGGCGATTTGAGTCGTTGAGAAAACCCGCCAACGGCATCATGATCGTGATCGTCGTGCAGTTCCTGACGGGATTGTCGAACATCCTGTTGCAGTGGCCGCTGCCCATTGCCGTGGCGCACAACGGCGGGGCGGCCATCCTTTTGCTGTTGCTCGTTATGGTAAACTTTCGAATCTCTTCCAGCCGTCCCGGCCACGTTGTGGGGTCGTCTGCCACCGCCCCGCGCGACGCCGTTCCCGCATCACTCCCGCGCCAAGCTCCGTGAGTTTCTATGGACAGCACGACACTGATTTCCCCTTCCGGTAACCGCCTCTCGCAGTACATTGCGTTGACCAAACCGCGCGTGACGCAACTCGCGGTTTTCTGCGCGGTCATCGGCATGTTCCTGGCCACGCCGGGCATGGTGCCGTGGACTGTGCTGATCGGCGGAACGGTTGGCATCTGGTTGCTGGCCGGGGCCGCGTTTGCCATCAACTGCCTGATGGAACAAAAGATCGATGCAATGATGCGCCGCACCGCGTGGCGTCCGTCCGCACGCGGCGAGATCACGCCCGCGCAGATCCTGCTGTTTTCAGCGGTGCTAGGCGGCGCGGGCATGTGGACGCTCTACACGTTCACGAACGCGCTGACCATGTGGCTGACTATCGCGACGTTTGTCGGCTATGCGGTGATTTATACGTGCTTGCTGAAACCCGCAACCCCCCAAAATATTGTGATCGGTGGCGCGTCGGGCGCCATGCCGCCGGCGCTTGGCTGGGCAGCCGTGACGGGCCATGTACCCGGTGACGCGTGGATTCTTGTGCTGATCATCTTCGTCTGGACGCCGCCGCATTTTTGGGCGCTGGCGTTGTATCGGCGTAAAGATTACGAGAACGCCGGCTTGCCGATGCTCCCGAACACGCACGGCGAGAAATACACGCGCCTGCATATCCTTTTGTACACGGTGATCCTGTTTGTCGTGACCATGATGCCGTTTATCTCCGGCATGAGTGGTGTGCTCTATCTCGCGTCGGCCGTTGTGCTCGGCGGCGTTTTCCTTGGTTATGCGTGGAAGATTTATTGTGAATATTCCGATGCCCTCGCGCGCAAGACCTTTCGGTTCTCCATCGTGTATTTGTCGCTGCTGTTCGGCGCGCTGCTCGTGGATCATTACGTGCGGACGGTGATCGGTTTATGAGCGTTTCAGTTAGAAGGATCGCAGTTTGGTTGGGATTCGTTTTGGCCGCCGTGCTGCTCGCAGGATGCGATAGCAAACCCGCGTTCACGAATCTCGATATCACCGGCAATACGCAGTTTGGCAGCGACTTTTCGTTGCCCGACACCAGCGGTAAAACGCGCACGCTCGGTGACTTCAAAGGCAAGGCCGTCGTGCTGTTCTTCGGCTATACGCATTGCCCGGACGTTTGCCCGACCACGCTCGCTGAACTGTCGCAGGCGCTGCAAAAACTCGGCGACGACGGCAAGCGCGTTCAGGTGCTGATGGTCACCGTCGATCCCGCACGCGATACAGCGCCGTTGCTGGGTGAATATGTGTCGGCGTTCAGCCCGACGTTCGTCGGCTTGCGTCCCGCTGATACGGCGGAGCTCGTTAAGATCACGAAGGATTTTCGCGTGTATTACGCGCAGGTTCCCGGCAAGACGGCCGGCGAATACACCATGGACCACACGGCTGCGAGTTATGTCTTCGACCCGCAAGGTAAGCTCAGGTTGTTCGCACGCGACGGGCAGGGCGTGGATACGTGGGTACACGATCTGAAGCTGTTGCTCGATTAAGCGGACGCTTGGTTACCCGTGACGCAAAGGCCGTTTCAACGTGAGTTGAAACGGCCTTTTTCATGGCTGATCGCTGCTCCAAATCATCGACGAATGCCGATCGACATTACGCTCAGGGCGATTGCGGCAAGTTCAGTCCCGGTGCGAGTCGCGTGGCCTTGAATTCAATGATGTCGTAGTGCACGAGCCGCTGCTGCGAGAACGGGTCTTCCGCAATGATCGCGTCAAGCCGGTCACGCTCCATAGCCGCCGCCAGGATAACGCCGCCGTCGCGCGGTACTTTGGGCCCCGCGATAATAAACGCGCCTGCGTCGAACTGCCGTTCGAGATAGAGGCGATGAGCGTCGAGCGCGTCGTCGATTTCAGCGAGCGCGCCGGTGTAGCGTAGATGGATGACGTACATGGGCGATTTCAACCGATGAAGAACGGGCCTCAATATTAAGCCCACGCAGTCGCCACGGTGCGCAGGCTTTAAGAGGTGCAGGGTTCTTTCAGGCGCTTTTCCCATTCGTCCTGGCCGCTTAGTTCCTCGAAACCAAACGGCCGGAGCAGGGGGGCGACCGAAGCCGGGTTCAGATTGGTTGCGCAAACGATGCGGTCATACCCGAACTCGGTGGCAAATGTCACGCACGCGTTGACCAAACGGCGGCCGATACCACGCCGCCTCACACCCGGTTCCGTGAACAATGCCGAAAGGCGTGCACTTGTGGCTGACACGCTAATCAGCAGGCTAGCGCCTACGCAGACGCCGTCCTGCTCGGCGATCCAGCACCCATTGCGCAGCGGATCGGGTGCGGTCAGATAATCTGCTACGACTATCGCTGTACGAGTTTCCCGCTCACGTTGCGCTTGAATTCCCCCGGGGAAGAGTTGCGCCTCACGCTCGACGATCCAGCCGAAATCACCCGGCCGCGGACCGCGCAGCCGAACGCGCGGCGCGTCGCCGCTCGGCCCGAGCAGGCGTTGGACGCAACCCATCGATGCAAGCAATTGCGCGCCTTCGTCCGGCGTCATTGCGTCAAGCGTGGCCGATACATCGTCACGCACGTGCGTGCTTACCGCGGCCAGCGCCATCTCTCCGGCTGTGGTCAATAAAACCTGGTTGCGGCGGGCGTCGCCGGAAAATGGCTGTCGCTCGATCAAACCTGCGCACTCGAATTGCGTCAGCATCCGGCTCAGATAACCGGTATCGAGCCCGAGCGTGCGCGAGATATCCGCGGCCGCGCACGTGCCGGCGTGCATGACAGCAAACAGCACACGCATTTCCGTCAGCGACAGCGCGCTGTGCTCGACCAACTCATGTGGTGCCTTGACGTGGCACGCATAAAACCATTGGAAGCGACGCACCGCGTCCGTCAGGCCGTCGTTGATGGAACTGTCCATATCCGCCTCGATCTCTCGTTTTATGCCGTTCACCGTTTCCCCCAGCGAATCGATCAAGGTCATTGTGCCGATAAAAAGCATGACCGTGCAGAAGAGCGATGGCAGCACCTCTTGCAGCTGACGAAGGGCGTCTATAGTGTGTAGACCAGCCGCGTCCAAGTGGGCTGTATTCAAGGGTAATCACTGATACGAAAGCTTCCGTGAAATAAATTTGAGATGCATTCAACCTATTGATAATTAACAAGTTTGTTCAATCGTGGGCAATTGATTTCGGAAATTGACTGGTATTATTTTGGTTATATAATGGGCTCGCCAAAGACGCCGATTTTGCGACCATTCTTATGCACATTCGATCTGTTAATCGAACGTCAAAATTGGTCGCAAAGTGTCAATCAAGGTTTCCGGCGGGCATCCTGTAGTTGCGTTCCGTGCATCAAGCCTCGCGCCAGAGTCCGTCCACTATCGGACCGGCGAGACGTCGAAACAGGCGTCGCAAAACAATTCCAGGGGCGAAAAGCGCCATCGCGGGGAATCGCTGAGGATCCTTTCATCAGCGAATTCCGGCCTGCTCGCAGCGGGTGCGACGGTCGATCAAGCCTCATCACGCGCGCAGCGCGCGCCGCCAGACGGGCCCATGCACGTTAAGCGGTACGTTTCACGAGAGAGATTCATGCTGAAAGGAAACATCCTGACGACCGATGGCTGGATATACGGCTCGGTCGAGTTTGCGAACGGACGGGTGACCGCGCTCGAAGGCGCGCGCGTGGACCCGAAGACCAATGATGCGCCATACATCCTGCCGGGTTTCGTCGACTGCCACGTGCATGGCGGCGGCGGCGCGGACATCATGGAAGGCGGTGACGCTGCATCCATCGTGTCGCGCGAGCACGCGAAGCACGGCACCACCAGCATGCTCGCCACCACCATGACCGCTCCACGCGACGAACTCATGGCGGTCGTCGCGGGTCTCGGCGAACAATCCATCCGCCGTGCGCCAGGCGGCGCCCGCGTGCTGGGCGTTCATCTGGAAGGTCCGTATATCAATCCCGGCAAGCTCGGCGCGCAACCGGATGCGGCGGCGGTCGCCGTGCGCGACGAAGTGCTGAAGTACCTGTCGCTCGCGCCCATCCGCGTGGTCACGATTGCGCCGGAAATCTCCGGGCATATTGAAGTGATCCAGGAAATGGCGGCGCGCGGCGTGCGCGTGCAAGTGGGCCATTCGCTCGCTACTTACGACGACGCCGTCAATGCGCTCAAACACGGCGCCCGCGGCTTTACGCATTTGTTCAACGCCATGTCGCCGCTGCATCACCGCGACCCCGGCGTGGTCGGCGCGGCGCTCGCGCATGCCGAGTATGCCGAACTGATTCCCGATCTGATACACGTGCATCCCGGTGCGATTCGCGCCGCGTTGCGCGCCATTCCGCGCCTGTACGTGGTCACCGACAGCACCTCGGCGGCCGGCATGCCCGACGGCGAATATCGCCTGGGCAGCCAGCACGTCACGAAGTGCATGGGCGGCGTGCGTCTTGCCGACGGCACGCTCGCCGGCAGCACGCTGACCATGGATCAGGCGCTGCGCAATCTTGTCTCCATCGGCTTGCCGATGGCGGACGTTTCCAATCGCCTGTCACGCTACGCCGCCGATTATCTCGGCCTTGAAGACAGAGGCCGGATCGCGCGTGGCGCGTGGGCGGACCTCGTTGTTTTCGATCGCGAACTTGCGTTGACGGCTACTTATGTAGAAGGTGAATCAATTGTCGAATATGCTTGATGAGGCGCTGGCCTCCGCCGACGTGGTGGTCGCCCAGCTCGCCGATACTTCCCACATTGAAGCACTCGCCGCACGGCTCGCCGAAGAGCCGCGCCATGTTGCGCTGACCGTTGCGCGTGGTTCATCGGATCACGCCGCCAGTTACTTCGCAGGCCTGACCATGAGCCGCATTGGCGTGCCGGTCGCTTCGTTGCCCATGTCGGTTGCGACCTTGCAGCAAGCGCCTTTGCGCGTGAAAGGTCAACTGGCGGTGGCGTTCTCGCAGTCCGGCAAGAGTCCCGACCTGATCGGCACGATGCAGGCATTGCGTGCCGCGGGTGCGCTGACCGTGGCCGCCGTCAACGCGCCCGGTTCGCCGCTCGCCGAAGCATGCGAGTGGAATCTGCCGCTGCTGGCCGGGCCGGAATTGTCCGTGGCTGCGACTAAAAGCTATATCGCGATGTTGTCGCTGTCGGCGATCGTGATTGCGCACGTGCAGAAAGACCTTGAGTTGCTGAACGCACTGAAAACGCTGCCCGACGCATTGCGCGCGGCGGGCAAGCTCGACTGGTCGCACGCTGTCGATGAACTGAAAAACGTCGACCGGATGATCGTGATCGGCCGTGGACTCGGTCTCGCGATTGCCCAGGAAGCGGCGCTGAAGTTGAAGGAAACATCGGGCATTCAGGCCGAGGCGTTCTCGAGCGCGGAAGTGCGGCATGGCCCGATGGAACTCATCGGCGAGGACTATCCGTTACTCGTGTTCGCACCGCGCGGTCCGGAACAGGCTGGTCTGATCCAGCTTGCCCGCGACATGCGCGCGCGTGGCGCACGCGTGTTGCTCGCCGCGCCCGCCGATGTGCCCGAAGCCACATTGCCGCTGGTCGAGACGGCGCATTTCGCGCTCGATCCGATCGCCGCGATCCTGTCCTTCTATGTGATGGCCGACGCCCTGGCTGCCGCGCGCGGGCGTAATCCCGACGCGCCGCGCCATCTGGCCAAAGTCACCGAAACCCGTTAATCGAGAGTCATCCGATGCGTCGTGCCGAGGAGTCCCTGTTGAATCATTCCCCTGAAAACCCGAACGATTTCGTGTTGCTCGCGCCATTCACCGGCCCGATGGTGCCGCTCGCCGATGTCCCAGATCCCGTGTTCGCGGACGGCATGTTCGGCGATGGTATTGGCATCGATCCGCTGTCAGGTGTGCTGCTTTCACCTTGCGATGGCGTCATCACGCATCTTGCCCGTACTCATCACGCCGTGACTTTGCGCACGCCGCAGGGTGCGGAAATCCTGGTGCATATCGGTATCGATACGGTCGAGCTTGCTGGAAAAGGTTTTACGCCGAAGGTCGAGCAGGGCGCCAGCGTGCGCGCTGGCCAGGTGCTGATCGAATTCGACGCCGACTATGTCGCGCAGAATGCACCGAGCCTCGTTTCCGTGATCGCGATCGCCAATAGCGACGCGTTCGAGGTGGTCGAGCGCGCCGGCCGCGGCATGCTGACGGCGGGCGAAAGCCAGTTGCTCGTGCTGCGCGGCAAGGGTGGCGCGAAAGCGGACGCGGCCCGCAGCGATTCGAATTTCACCGACGAAGCGCGTCGCAACGTGACGCTCGCGCATGCCGGCGGTTTGCACGCGCGGCCTGCTGCCCGCGCCCGTGAAGCGGCGCGGGGTTTCGACGCCAAGGTGGAAGTGCGTTTCAACGGTCGTAAAGCGCCGATTGAAAGCGTGGTCGGTTTGCTCGGACTGGGCGCAGGCGAAGGCGCGACAGTCGAGTTGCTCGGCGTGGGCGCGCAAGCGGTGGCGGCCGTGGACGCGGTCGCAGCGGAATTGCTGCGTGAAGCGCATGGTGAAGTGGAAGAAAAACCGGCGCGTTCGCAGTCGCCCGCGCCGCTCGCGGTAGTCCGTGACCCCGGCAAGCCACTTGATCCGAATACGATCGCCGGCGTGTGTGCGTCGCCGGGAATTGCGGTCGGCAAGCTCGTGCGCTGGGACAATCAGGACGTCACGCCGCCTGAGCAGGCAACCGGTACGTCGGCAGCGGAAAGCCGCTTGCTGGACAAGGCCATTGCTACGATCGACGCGGAACTGGACGAGACCGTCCGTACTGCCTCGCAACGCGGTGCGGTCGGCGAAGCGGGGATTTTCGCGGTGCATCGCGTGTTGCTCGAAGACCCCACGCTGCTCGACGCCGCGCGCGATCTGATCAGCCTCGGCAAGAGCGCCGGCTTCGCGTGGCGTGAAGCGATTCGCGAGCAGATCGTGGTGCTGTCGACTATCGAAGACACGTTGTTGGCGGAACGTGCCTCGGACCTCCGCGATATCGAAAAGCGCGTGTTGCGCGCGCTCGGTTATACGAACACGGCGGCACGCGAATTACCCGACGAAGCCGTGCTCGCCGCCGATGAATTCACGCCCTCCGACATGTCGTCGCTCGACCGCACGCGCGTGACCGCGCTGGTGATGGCACGCGGCGGCGCGACGTCGCATGCGGCGATCATCGCGC
>Ga0302231_10001162_pt1 | contig 16987 bp, 8 predicted proteins | sample II_Palsa_N2_2_FD_193522 | JGI IMG/M metagenome (GOLD analysis project Ga0302231, IMG submission 193522) | Peat permafrost microbial communities from Stordalen Mire near Abisko, Sweden - II_Palsa_N2_2 | ecosystem: Environmental > Terrestrial > Soil > Palsa > Peat permafrost | place: Sweden...
ACCCGCAGGTCAACAACTCCGGCGGCACCGGCGCCAGCACCATCGGTCTGCGTGGCCTGGGTCCGAATCGCACGTTGATCCTGGTTGACGGTCATCGCATGATCGGCAATCCGATCACCGGCGCTGTGGATCCGAACTCGATCCCGGCCGCGATGATCGATCACATCGAAGTGCTGACCACCGGCGCGTCCTCCGTCTATGGTTCCGACGCGGTCGGCGGCGTGGTCAACTTCGTGCTGCGCAAGGATTATCAGGGCGCCGAGTTCTCCACGAACTTTGGTCAGTCCGATCATGACGACGGCGAGCAGCAGGGCTACACCTTCACGTTTGGCCAGACGTCCGATAAGGGCAGCATCATGGGCGGCGTGGACTACAACAAGACCGACGGCATCCAGGCCGGCAGTCGCGCGTTCTCCAAGAATTCCGTGACGATTTACGGCACGAACGGAAGCTATCCGGGCGGCGCCGGTGCACCCAAGGGATACGTGGGCGGTTCGAGCACGGCACCGAACGGGCATATCCAGGTGACGGGCACCACCAACCCTGCGTTTGCGGCGGCGTTCCCGAAGTCGGCTTGCGCAAACGGTTACCTCGCACATAATCCGGGTGAAGGCACCAGCGATCCTTCCGACTACCATTGCTTCCAGGAAAATGGCGCGGCCAGCGACAAGTACAACTACGCCACGGTCAACCTGATCCTGACGCCGCAGGAGCGTACCAATGCGTTCCTGATGGGCAACTACAACCTGACCGATCATGTCAACGCGTACATGAATCTGTTCGTTGACAAGACTTCGTCCGCCTTTGCATTGGCGCCGGACCCGTTAACCACCGCTGGCGGCTTGATCGTCTCGTCAGCCAACTATTACAACCCGTTCGGTGTCAATTACGAGAATGGTGCAAGCGCGATGGGCGTGCGCCTCACGTCACTGGGCCTGCGTGAAGGTTTCGCCGGGACAACCACGGCGGAGATCCACACCGGGCTCAAGGGCGACTTCCCGATCGGTGACCAGACCTGGCAGTGGGATGCCGGTTTGGACTACGGCCATGTCACGCAGACCCAGACGATCACCGGTTTGGTGAATCTGAATATCCTGAATCAGGAAGCCGGCCCGTCCTTCAATAACGGCGGGACGATCGCCTGCGGCACCCCGGGCAACGTCATTGCTGGCTGCATTCCGTTCAACCCGTTCGACATCCATACCCCGCAGTCGATCGCTGCGCTGCAGGCCGCGTCGTCCCCGGGCCTCACGCAGAATGACTCCATCGAGAAGGTCTGGCACGCAGATTTCAATGGTGGCGTGTTCGATCTGCCCGCCGGCACAGTGAATCTCGCGGTCGGTGCGGACTATCGTACGGAGTACGAGCACGACAACGTCGATGGCCTGCTGACCATCAATCCGGGCACCGGCACCTGTACTCTGGGTAGCCAGTGCAGCTCCGGCCTGCAGGGCGGCTACAACGTCAAGGAAGCCTACGCCGAGGCGTTCTTCCCGATCCTGAATGATCTGCCGTTCGTCAAATCGTTGAACGTCGACATCGGCGACCGCTACTCCAAGTTCAACTTGTTCGGTACCACCAATAACCTGAAGTTCGCGATTGAATACAAGCCGTTCGACGACTTGCTGTTGCGCGGTACGATGGCTGAAGTGTTCCGTGCCCCGAACATCGCGGAAGTTTATGGTGCGGCTAGTTCTTCGGCGTACCGCATCTCCAGCGATCCCTGCACCGGCTACACCGGCACACCGGTCAACCCGGCTTGCGTCAATGTCAAGACCGACGGCAGCTTCAGCAACCAGTTGGTAACAGAGAACCAGCAGGGTGAAGGCATCGTATCGGGCTCCGCCTATGCGAACTTCCCGATCAAGCCGGAACAGGGCAAGACCTTCGATTTTGGCGCGGTCTACAGCCCGTCGTGGGCACCAGGCCTGTCCACCACGGTCGACTTCTGGCATCTGTACCTGAATGACGTCATCACCACCGTGGGCGTCCAGAGCGAGCTCGACCTCTGCTCGGCTGGTGACCTCACCTACTGCCCGTTCATCCAGCGCTATGCCACCGGCGTAAACCAGGGTCAGCTGACAACACAGACCCTGCAGCCCACCGGTAACCTCGGCACCACCAGCACCGGCGGCGTCGACTTCTCGCTGAACTACAAGCTGCCGGAGTTCTCGTTCGGCAAGATCAGCGTGGGCATGAACGCGACCTACCTGAAATACTTCAACGAGCAGACCTCGCCAGGTACGGCCGCCAACGTCACCTACAACGATGCAGGCCATTTCATGCCGTTCGGTTCCGCGCAGGCTGCAGCTTGCCCGGGTGCTTCCGGCAACTGCCTGTTCCCGCGTTGGAAGGGTCAGGGCTACGTGAACTGGCAGCAGGGTAACTGGGACGCTTCGTGGCGCCTGCGTTACATCGGCCGCTTCCAGATGGGTTCGGCGAACCCGACGCAGGACGTGTTCCCGTTCGGCACCTGCTCTTACGAGGGCACGCCGAATCCGGCTGGCGGCACCTACCAGTGCACGATCAAGGGTGGCGAGCTGAAGTACGGTGCGACCGTCTACAACGACGTCTCGCTGGGCTACAACATCGAACCGTTGAACACTCGCGTCGAGTTCGGCGTCAACAACTTGTTCGACAAGCAGCCGCCGGTCCTTTACGCCAACAACACGCTGAACGCGGATACCGATCCGAGCGATTTCGACCTGATTGGTCGTTACTTCTGGGGCCGGGTCACGGTCAAGTTCTAAGTTTGGCTTAATGTTTTAACCTTGAGGGGCCGCGCAATATGATTGCGCGGCCCCGTTTTTTTATGGCAAGGCATCAATGCAATTTGAAGAAATCAACACGGCGATACAGTCCGGTGACCTGGCGGCTGCTGAAGGTCTGTGCCGGATAGACTTGCTGGCGGAGCCGCAGAATGAGGACTTGCTGTTGCTGCTGGCCATCAGCCTGCACCTGCAGCACCGCACCGCCGAGGCGATCGCCGCCTACGCGCGTTTGACTGAGTTGTTTCCCGGTAAAGGTGTGTACTGGGCGAACCACGCCACCGCTTTGCGTGAGGGAGGTTTTCTGGAGGAGGCCGAAGCGGGCTACCGCACCGCGATCGCGCTGGATCCGCGCAACCCCGTGTCGCGGGTCGATCTGGGCCTGATGATGATCGAGCGCAAGGATTACCTTGGCGCACGCGAGATGTTGCTGGATGCCTTCGATCTGGACCGGCAAGCGCCGCTGGCGCGCGTGCATGGCGCCCGCGCCTGTTGTCTGTGCCAGGATTTCAATGGTGCCCAGGACCTGCTCGGGCCCTGGCGCCAATGGTTGCCCCTGCATGACGATCCATTGCAGTTGGAGTTGGCCAAACTATTGATATTGTTGAGCGACGCCAACGGTGCACAGGCGTTGCTCGAGGATGTTGTGCAGCGGAACGAGCACCATCTCGAGGCGAAGTTCCTGCTAGCCGGCGTCTACGAACGAGTGAACCGGTTGACCGAAGCCGAAGCGCTGGTGCAGTCGATCGCTGCGCTGGGCAATGCGCTCAGCGTCGCCGACAAGCAGGAGGTGGATCACCAGCTGGCCAAGCTCGCATCGCGCAAAGGCGATCGGGTCACGGCGCGGTCATTGCTCGAGCAGTCCGGACCGCGTCACGCGAATGACACGGCTCACTATTTCGAACTGGCCGAGATTTACGACAAGTCGGCTGAGCCGGGGCTGGCGATGCAGGCGCTGCGTGAGGCCCACGCGATCCAGGTGAACGAGCTGACGATCGCTTCGCCGGAGCATTTCACGCCCGATGCCTTGGCGCTCCCCGCGGAGATTCCGATTCCGCGCGTATCGCCGGAGGCCTACCGGCATTGGCCGCAAACGCACGCGCCGGATGCCGCCAGCTCGCCGGTTTTCATTGTCGGTTTTCCGCGTTCCGGCACCACGTTGCTGGAGCAGATGCTGGATGCGCATCCTGCCCTGCAGTCGATGGACGAGAATCCGTTTTTCAATCGACTGGCCGACAAGCTGCGTTCGCACGACCCACGCATCCTGCAAAACCTTGGGGTGCTGCAACAGCGCGATTGCGATGAGTTGCGCAAGCTCTATCTAAAGATGGTGTGCGAAACGATTCCGCGCGACTGGAACACGCAGCTGGTCGACAAGAATCCGCTGAACATGTTGTGGATGCCGATGATCCATCGCCTGTTTCCGCAGGCGAAATTCATCTTTGCGTTGCGCCATCCATGCGATGTCATCCTCAGCTGTTACATGCAGAATTTCCGCGCCAGTATTCTGGGCGCGGCAGCCTCAAGTATTCCGCGACTGGCCGCCGCCTATGTGCAGGCGATGGAACACTGGCTGCAGGATGTGCAGACTTTTCAGCCCACCGTCCTGGTTTCGAGGTACGAGGATCTGGTGACGGATTTTCCCCTGCAGGCCCAGCGTATCGCTCAATTTCTCGAGCTGGAGGACGCCACGCCGATGCTGACATTCGATCAGCACGCACGCGGCAAGGACTATATCGCGACACCCAGCTACAGCCAGGTCATCGTGCCGGTGAATAAAAAGGGATTGAACCGCTGGCAGAGTTATCGCCAGGAATTCGAACCGGTGTGGCCGATACTTCAGCCCTTGCTCCGTCACTGGGGTTACCCCACCGAGCTGGGCGATTGACCGGACGTTGCTTGCTACAGTGCGATGCGTGCGGCGAAGGCATGGCTTCGATTTCATAACATGGCGGCAGGCGGAGCATCGCCCGCGTCGACAGGTGCGACCCTTTTTGCAACAAATGGCAAATCACTATGAGCAATGATCGTCTGTGGAACCGGGCTCAGCGTTACCTGGCCGATGGCCAGCCGGTTGCCGCGCGTGTCGCCCTCGAAAGCTTGCTGCAACGCGATTCCGCGCATGCCGAGGCACACCTGATTCTTGGCAATATCGCCTGGTCGGACGGCCGGTTGCACGATGCCATTCGCCACGCATCGACCGTGGCGCGCAATCTTCCCGACGACGCCATGTTCATCAGCAATGCGGCCGAACTGCTGTTGCTGCTGGGTGAAAACGTAGCGGCGCGCGCCTGTCTTGCGCATGCGCTCCTGGCGCATACGGAAGATGGCGCCGTGCTGGTTCGCGTTGCTTCGCTGCGCAGGATGCTCGGGGAGCATGCGGAGTCGCTGGCGACACTGGATCGAGCGGGCGCCGCGGGCATTGACGATGCGGAATTTCATTACCAGAGGGGTGTGGAACTTGCCTTCAACGGGCGTCTGCAAGAGGCGGAGAGTGAGCACGAGGCGTGCTTGCGGATCAATCCGACCTACGGCCGCCCAGCACTGGCACTGACACGCTTGCGCAAGCAGACGCCGGAATCGAACCATCTCGATCTTCTTGCCGAGCGAATCCGCAACGTTGCGCCTGGAACCGAGGATCATGTTGCCCTCGAGTTTGCCCGTTACAAGGAACTCGAGGATATGGGGCGCTACGATGACGCCTGGCGTGCGCTGTCGACCGGCAACAAGCTCATGTACTCCCTTAAAGGAGAAGTGGATTCCAAGTATGCGCGGGCTCTGCTTGAGGGCTTGATCGCGCGTTGTACGCCGCAGTTCCTGCAGCCGAATGGCTCGCATTTCGATGGGCCGCAACCGATTTTCATCTTCGGGATGCCACGCTCCGGCACCACCTTGCTCGATCGAATTCTGAGCAACCACTCACAGGTGGCATCTGCCGGTGAACTTGATGATTTCGGGCTCCAGTTGCGGCGAGTGGCCAACCACCGGTTCACGCTGGACGAACAGATCCTGCAGCGACTGCCGGATCTCGACTATGCGGACCTCGGGCGCGGTTACCTTGCGCAGACCCAATGGCGCGCGCCGGGGGCAAGGTTCTTCGTCGACAAGTTGCCACGGAACTGGATGGTCGCGGGGCTGATCCGCCGCGCGTTGCCGCAGGCACGCATGCTGAATCTGGTGCGTGAGCCGATGGATGTGTGCTTTTCAAACTTCCGTGCGCATCTGGGCGAAGGATTCACCTACAGCTATGACATGGATGCGCTGGCTGCGCATTATTTGCAGTACCGCCGTGTGATCGCGCATTGGCATAGCGCCATGCCGGGGCAGATTCTGGACGTGGAGTATGGCGACCTGGTCCGTCAACCCGATGATACGGCGCGCAAGGTATTTGCGTTCTGTGGGCTCGACTGGGAACCCGGATGCGTGGATCTCACCCGCAACAAATCGACAGTCGCCACACTCAGCATGGTGCAGGTGCGCGGGTCCATCCACACCCGCTCCTTTGAAGAATGGCGCCCTTACGAACAGCACATGAGCAAGCTTCGCGAGGCGATCTCCGGCTGACGGCGAAGCCGGGCTTGGGGCTGGGTGATGATGTAGTCGTGCCAGTATCGGGCACGACGTGTCCGGTCAAGCTGACTGCTCGGTCGACGAGACAGTGATGCCCAATGCCTCCCGCAGCGGATCGAGCATCGCACCGTAGCGCGCTGCAATGGCGGTGTCCTGACGCAGGGGTTCGCGTACCTGAGTGGCACTGGGTGAGCGGACTTCCCGCTGGTTTTCGTGAAACTGCACGCAAGCGGGTTCGAAGGGCAGGTCGCAAAAATCCAGCAGGCGACGAATCCTTGCTTCAGGGTCGGCCAGCAGATCTTCGTAGCTGTGTTCGAGGACACGGGACGGGTGCAGGTCAGACCATTGAAGCGCGCTGCGATCGAAGTCGCGCCAGAAGCTGGCCAGATCGCTGAAGGTACGTGTGTATTCGTTGTTCGACAGATGCTGGCGATAGCAGGAGAAACAGGTTTCCAGGGGGTCGCGACGGCAGCTGATGATGCGTGCCGATGGCAGCATCGCCCTGATGGCGCCGATGTACATCCAGTTGTTGGGCAATTTGTCGGTGAACACCGGACGCTCTCGCCGCCAATGCGCAGTGCGCTCAAGGTAGCGCCTGCCGAGGCGTTCCCAGTCTGCCGGCTGCATGGCGCTCACCCAACGGGGGAAGGGTTGGCCCCGGCGCCGCGACTCTTCGGCAAGTACCAGTGGGAGATCGGGTAGCTCGCCGGCACCTTCGACTGACGAATGCGAGGCAAGAATCTGCTCGACCAGCGTCGAGCCGGCTCGCGGCAGGCTGACAATGAAGATGACCTCGCTGCCAAGTGCTTCCGCTGCGCCAGCAGGCGGCGGTAGGAAGGCCTGATTGACCGCGGTGATCCCCGCGGCGAATGCGGTCGCATTCCATTGCTGTCGTCGCCTGGCAATGGCATTGGCTTCGGTGAGTGCGGCGAGTGAATCGGCATAGCGGCCGGCATCGTCCAGCGCCTTGGCCAGCGCGAAACCCATGGCGATCAGATCGTCATCGCCGGCGCGCGGCAGCTGCATCGCCGCCTGCATGCGCTCGATGTCGCCATCGGCAAAACGCGTGGTTTTGAGATCGGCCAGACCCCACCAGGCAGCGCCGGCCCAGGGCTGCTCCGCGAGCACCTTGCGATATTCCGCCGCTGCCTCCTCGACATGGCCGCGGGTACGCAGCATGTCACCCAGCAACGCACGTGCGGCCACGTGATCCGGCGCCAGGGTGACGGCACGCTGCAAGGCAACTACCGCTTCGTCGTTGCGCACGCACCGCGTCAGCATCACGCCGAGGTTGTACCAGGCGATGGCCAGGTCGGGTTGCAGTTCGCAACAACGGTGCAGCGAGGCAATCGCCGCATCGAAGTCACCGACGCTACCTAGCAGGGTGCCCATCGTGTTGTAGTACAGCGCGTCCTGCGGACGTTGGGCCAAGGCCTGTCGCATGGCGTTGAGGGCCTGTTGGGGCCTGCCCCGAAGGCTGTGGATGCCCGCCTGCATCCGCAGTACTTCAGGGTGTTGCGGGTCAGATGCGGTGGCGTTGGCCAGGTGACGTTCGGCTTCGTCCACCCGGCCAGCTTCGAGCGCTTCGCCCGCGACCATGATGTGCGTGCGGGTGGCGGGGCTCAATCCCTGTAAACGAGGACTCATTTCTACCCTTTCTTGCGTATGGTGATCGGCGGAATGCCGCCTGCATTAAATTTAGCGCAGCGCATGCCATGTTTCGAGACGACCCGCCGCCGACGAAGGCAATGGCGTGCGTCACCGCGTATTATGCCGATTAGTTCAGCTTGCTGCGGTACCGTTTCCGGGGTCCGCCGCTCATCCGATAGTGAATCCAGCAATGAAGAATGAGTTACATCAGCACTCTGTAGATCATCGCGAAAGGGCTCGGTCCGGCTTGCGTCGCGGGGACCAGGCCGTTGCGGAGCAGTCCTATGAGCATCTGCTCGAGACTCATCCCAATGATCTGGAGGCGTTGCAACAGCTGGCCAGCATCAACCTCGCCCGAGGTGACGTGAATCGGGCTATCGAGCTGTTGGCCATCGCCCATCATGCGTATCCGAACGATCCGTTCACGCTGCATCAGCTCGGTTCAGCGCGGATGACTGGTGGCGATACCCAGGGGGCGATCGCTGACTTGCGCCGTGGGCTGGAACTCAAACCCGATATGTTCCTGGCGCGCTTGCGCCTGGGAATGTTGCTGGCTCAGGTGGGGGAAACCCACGAAGCCCTGATCGCCACTTTCAATGCGCTCAATACGGCGCAGGCGAAAGGACGCTGGCTCAGCGATGACACGACCGCCCCAGAGTTGCGGGGCGCCGTGAAGAGCGCCATGAAGTACGTGTTTGACGGGCAGGCCAATCTTTTCGATGGCATCCTCGAGCCGTTGCGACAACGCTATGGCGCCTCGGAACTCGCGCGGGTAGACGAATGCCTGGCCATTTACCTGGGCGCGCGAAAAGCCACGTTGCCCGATTCACGGCAGCAGCCCAAGTTTCTCTATTTCCCGGGCGTGCCGAGCCAGCCGTATTACCCGCGTGCGCGCTTTCCGTGGCAGGCGGAGCTTGAGGCCAACACCGGCACTATCCGGGATGAACTGCGTGCGGTGCTGTCGCAGCCGCAGGATCTGGAGTCGTTTCTGCAGACAGATTCGCCGCAGGACGCGGCCGACCTGCTGCGATCTTCCGGCGCCCAGCAACCTGCCTGGGATGCGTATTTCTTTCACCGGCACGGCGAGCGCTATGACGCGCACGCCGCGAGCTGCCCGCAGACCGCCGCGCTGCTTGATACGCTGCCGCTTGCCCGCGTGCGCGAGCACTCGCCGGAAACGCTCTACTCAGTACTGCGGCCAGGCACCCATATTCTCCCGCACCGCGGCGTCACCAATACCCGGCTGGTCACCCATCTGCCGCTCATCGTGCCGCCCGATTGTGCCCTGCGCGTCGGCGGACAAATTCACGAATGGAAAGAAGGTCGTTGCGTCACCTTTGACGACACCTATCTGCACGAGGCATGGAACAACAGCAGCGAAACCCGGGTGGTGCTGATCGTCGACAGCTGGAATCCCGATCTCAGCGAGATTGAGCGGGTCGCGGTGGCCGATCTGGTCGGGGCAATTGGCGACTTCAATCGCGCCAGCGAAGTGCCCGTTCCGAAGGGGTGAGCGTCGCCGCGGTTCACGTGCACCGCGGCATCCATGCGATGCCGTTGCACGGCGCCGCGTGTGGCTGCACGGCCGGTGGGGGCAAATTGTCAGACCAGTAACGACTCGATGAAAAGGCGCCCTCAACGGGGCGCTTTTTTTTTCTGGATAGCGCGGCTCAGTGGCGCGCTACGCCGGATCCACTTCGCGCACCATGCGTCGATGCTGCCTTTCGCGTTGTGCACGTTACTGAAGCCGTGCGAGCGTTTCATGGGTGTGACCTTCTGCGTACGAGCGACGAACTAACGCATATCGGTGCTGGTCGCCGCTAGCTGCCGCTACCCCAGTACCCAGCGACGCGCCACTGCCGTGCCGCAGTGGCCTCGGCGTCAACCGCCCGCGTTCCCGTCAGGACTCGCAGTGGCCTGACGCTATCCCCCGCATGAGGACATATCGGTTCTCACCGGAATGCTTCGCGGTAGGGCTGGGAAGGGTTCTGACCCACGTCTGTGCGCAAATTAAACTCGCAAGAAATTGCTTTTAGCGAGCTTCCAAGATGATTGCTCGTGGCCCCAATCCGGCGATGGAATGGCGTAATTACGGGCATTTGCGGCAGGCCTGGTCGAAAATACGCAAGTATTTACGTATCGTTACTCCTCTGTTAACGTTTGCTGGGATCGCAAGATCTTGTGCTTGCAGCGGGCTGCCTGGATGAGGCCGGCCAAATGCAGGTTCTGGGCAGAGCCCTCTTTGACTCATCCCGACCATCAAATGGAGAGTAATTTCATGGAACTTGGAATCAAGAAGCTGTCTTCAGCAGTCCGCCTCGCGCTTTCACTGGGCACGATCATTGCGATGGCCGCCGCAGGCACCGCATTCGGGCAGGACCAGTCCGCACAGCCGAAGGGCAACACCAACCCGGCCGCTCCGCAAAAAGCGTCTACCTTGCAGACGGTCGTGGTTACCGGTTCGCACATTCGCCGGGTTGATCTGGAAACGGCCAGCCCGGTCGTCACCATCGATCGCGCCGCAATCCAGGCCAGCGGCAAGCTGACCCTGGGTGATCTGGTGCAACAGCTGCCCTCCATGACCGGCGGCAACGTCAATCCGCAGGTCAACAATAGCGGCGGTAAAGGCAATTCCACCATCAATTTGCGTGGCATGGGTTCGAACCGCACCTTGATTCTGGTCGATGGTCAGCGTCTGTTGAGCGCGGATCCGAATGCTATTCCGGCCGACGCGATCCAGCGCATCGAAGTCCTGACGACGGGTGCATCGGCAGTCTATGGTTCGGATGCCATTGGCGGCGTGGTCAACTTCATCCTGCGCAAGGACTACCAAGGCGCCACGTTTACGACCAACTTCGGCGAGTCCGATCACAACGACGGTGCGCAAAGCGGATACACCTTCACTTTCGGGCAGGCGTCCGACAAGGGAAGCATCATGGGCGGCCTCAACTACAGCAAGCAGGACGGTGTACTGGCGGCCGACCGCAATTTCTCCAGGAATGCGCTGTCCCTCTCCGGCAGCCAGGTCGCGGTCGGTGGTTCCGCGTCCACGCCGGTCGGCCGTATCCAGTTGCCTACCGGCCCAGCGGGCAAGTTCGGCTGCAAATACGCATCGCTGAACCCGGGTGGCAATAGTCGGGTGGTCAGCTCCGCGAACTACCACTGCTACGCCAACTCCGACAAGTACAACTACGCAGCGGTCAACTTGATCATGACCCCGCAGGAGCACACAGGTGGATTCATCAACGGTGAGTATCGCCTCGGCGACCACGTGACAGCCTACATGGACGCCCTTTACCAAAAGACCTCGTCCAACTTCCAGTTGGCTCCAGCGATATATGGCACCGATACGACTGGGGCGAATATCGACGAGGGTAACGCGTTCAATCCGTTTGGCGCGGCTTATGGAGCCGGCGGTTTGTCCTTCCGCTCACGCTTGACTCCCAATGGCGTCCGTATGGCTGCTGCAGGCAGGACAGATGCCCAGATCAATACCGGCTTGAAGGGCGACTTCACGATCCTCGACAAGAACTGGAACTGGGATGCGGGCTACAACTACGGCCACGAGAGCCAGGTGATTACAACCAGCGGTCTGGTCAACCAAACCGCGTTATATACCGGTCCGTCCACGCTGAACGCGAACGGCTCGGCTTCGTGCCCCACCGGTGTCAGCGCGGTCGCTTGCCAGTTCAATCCGTTCAACATCAATGCGCCGGGTACTGTCGCAGCGATCAAGGCGGCCAGTGTGACCGCGCCCAGCAACAGCTACCTGATCGAAAAAACCTGGCACGCAGGCCTCAACGGCGAGCTGTTCATCCTGCCGGCGGGCACAGTACAGCTGGCGGTCGGTACCGAGTATCGCACCGACTACAAGAGGTCCGTCCCCGCCCCGCAGCTGATGATCGATAACAGCACCGGCACTTGTATCCTAGGGAGTCAGTGCACCAGTGCGGTGCAGGGCGGCTATAGCACCAAGGATGTCTACGCCGAGGCGTTCATCCCGATCCTGTCCGGCATGTCGGGGGCGCAGTCGCTGAACCTCACCGTAGGCGACCGCTACTCGAACATCTCGACCTTCGGCAGCACGAACAACGTCAAGGTTGCGCTGGAGTGGAAGCCGATCGACGATCTGTTGCTACGCGGCACAATGGAACAGGTATTTCGCGCACCGGCTCTCAGCGAGCTCTACGGAGCCGATTCCGACGCACCCAACATCCATAGCGATCCGTGTACCGGCTATACCGGTGCGCCAGCAGGTGCGCCGCTGTCTCAGGCCTGCCAGTTCGTGCCGACCAATGGCGCGTTCAAGAACAATTTCGTGGTGTCGCAAGCTCAGGCAACTGCAGTTACCCAAGGTGCCCGGGTGGCCGGGTTCCCGGTCAAGCCGGAGCATGGCAAGTCGTTCGATCTTGGCCTGGTCTACAGCCCGTCGTTTGTGCCCGGCCTGTCCACCACGCTGGATTTCTGGCACGTCGCACTCAATGACACCATCACCTCGGTGGGTTTGCAGAGCCTGCTCAATCTGTGCGCGGCCGGTCAGACCGCGTATTGCCAGTACATCCACCGTACGCCGAGCGGTCCGAACGCGGGGCAATTGCTGCAGTCCACGGTTGAGCCGACGGGCAACCTGGGCAGTCTGAGCACGGGCGGCGTCGACTGGTCGGCGAACTACAAGCTGCCGCAGTTCTCCTTCGGCCAGTTTAACGTTGGCGTCAATACGACTTACCTGAAGTACTACACCCAGCAGACGGCGCCGGGGGTCGCGGGCAACGTGACGTACAACAATGCCGGTCACGTCTTGCCGTACGGCTCCGCGCAGGCCTCCGCATGCCCGGACAGCGCAGGCGTCTGCTTGTTCCCACGTTGGCGCGGGCAGGGCTACGTGGATTGGATGTTGGGCAACTGGAGTGCCTCGTGGCGCTTGCGCTACATCGGCCGCTTCCAGGACGGTGGTTTGCTGAATTCGCCGCAGGATACCGCGCCCAATGGCGTTCCAGGCACCGTGCTCAAGTACGGGGCAACGGTCTACAACGACATGTCGATCGGCTACAACATCGAGCCGCTCAATACGCGCGTGGACTTTGGTGTGAATAACCTGTTCGACAAGCAGCCGCCCCTGCTGTACGCGAACAACACGCTCAATGCCAACACCGATCCGAGCGACTTCGACCTGATGGGTCGTTATTTCTGGGGACGCGTAACGGTCAAGTTCTAAGTCGTCGGCTGAAGCATTGACCTTGAAGGGCCGCGTAATGTTTACGCGGTCCTTCTTTCGTTGTTGCAACTAGGCAACCGCGGGTTCGCGGCATGGTTCTGCTTGCACGACATCCCGCAACGAATCACTGCAACTATGGCAGGCAAAAAAATGCGCCCTCAGCGGGGCGCATTCTTCTTCCGACGAGGACGTGTTGCTCAGTAGCGCGGCACGCTGGAATCCACTTCGAGCGACCAGGCTTCCATGCCGCCTTCGACGTTGTAAACGTCGCTGAAGCCGTGGGCGGCGAACCGCTCGGCCATGCCGCGGCTGGATACGCCGTGGTGGCAGATGAAGGCGAGCGGGGTGTCTTTTGGAAGGGCGGCGAGGCTTTCGTAGCCTTCGTCTTCCAGCACGCGTGCTTGCGCCAGCGGCGTGGCCTGGGCACGGCCCTGTGCTGGGCGCACGTCGATCAGGGTGATGTTGCCGGCGGCCAGGCGTGCCTTGAGTTCCTGCACGCTGAGCGATTTGATTTCCTGCGCGCCGGGGAATTTCAGGCTCAGGCCTTCGCCCTGCACGGTCGAAACCCAGTCGATCACGATGCCCTTGGCGCGCTGGGCGCTGGCGGGATCGAAATGCACTTCGAGGCCATTCGCGTGCGCGACGATGTCGTGCTCGCCAGCAGGTGCCAGTTGGAAGCCGGCGCTGTGGTCGGGGCCGATCTCCAGATGCAGTGCCACGCCTTGCGCATTCGCTGTGCCCTGGCGGATCGCCTCGGCGGCAGCATCAGTGATGGTGATCGTGGGCGGCGTGCGATCCGGCACGGCCACGCCAAACAGCTGGTGCAGTTCGCCGCTGGTGTACAGCTGCCGGATAATGTCCGATCCGCCGACCAGTTCGCCTTCCACATACAGCTGCGGGATCGTCGGCCATTCGCCGTAGGCCTTGATGCCCTCGCGGATTTCCGGATCTTCCAGCACGTTGACCGTGTGATAGTCGGGCAGCAGCTCGTTGAGCATGTTGGTCGCGGCGGCGGAGAAGCCACACATCGGCTGCTGGCGGTCACCCTTCATGAACAGCACCACGCGGTGATCCGTGAGCATGGTTTCGATACGTGTGCGGGTGGTGGGGTCGAGAGACATGAGGGGGTTCCATGGATCGTGGGGATGCCGCGCATGATACCGCGACGAACGTAAGGGCCGTATTCAGGGCTGGCCGATTGATAGTGACTAGCCGTCACTTTGCTAGTGACTAGCCGTCACTCAAGAGCCTGGCTAGCGCTTGAATCCCAGCGTGATTGGCCTTTGGCTCCCTCCCCGGCTTGCAGGGGAGGGTTGGGGTGGGGTAAAGCTCTTGCCTCGGACGTGCTGAACAGCACTCCTACCCGGCCTCCCCCTGCAAACAGGGGGGAGGAGCCATGCCCGCCAGTCCTGAACCGATTGCTGAGTGAGACACACCCATGAAAACTTCCCTCACCGGCCGTACGGCCCTGGTCACCGGCGCATCCAGCGGACTGGGTGTCGCTTTTGCACGTGACCTGGCTGTGCGCGGCTGTGCGCTGGTACTGGTTGCGCGCAGTGAGGCGCCGATGCAACAGCTGGCGACCGAGCTGCGTGCCACGGGTGCGACGGTGCATGTGCGGCCGGCCGATCTGTCCGAAGCGGCCGCGCGCGAGGCGCTGGCGAGGGGCCTTGCCAGCGACGGTCTCGCGATTGACGTGTTGGTCAACAACGCGGGCTTCGGCGTATTCGGTGCCTTTGCCGATACCGACTGGTCGCGACTGGATGCCCTGCTGGCGGTTGACGTAGTGGCGCTGACCCATCTGACCCGGCTGTTCGTGCCGGGTATGCGCGAGCGGCGCTTCGGTCATGTGCTGCAGGTGGCCTCCACCGGCGCCTTCCAGCCCACGCCGACTTATGCGGTTTATTCGGCGGCAAAAACCTATGTGCTGGAATTTTCCTACGCGCTCGACGCCGAGCTGCGCGGTAGCGGCGTGCGCTGCACGGTGGTTTCACCGGGCGTGACCGCGACGCGCTTTCTGGAAGTGTCCGGCCAGCGGGCCACCTGGTATCAGCGAGTGACCCGCATGGAAGCTCCAGGCGTGGCACGCAGAGGCATCGACGCGATGCTCGCCGGCCGCACCGGTATCGTCCCTGGCATCGTCAATGCGCTGATGGCGCACACGACGCGAACGATGCCGCGGCGTGTGTCGGCGCGCGTCGCCGGCTGGTTGATGCGCAACTGATACCACCGAGGCCTACGCCGCTGGACGCAACTCGCCCAGGTCGCGTTGTCGGCAAGCCAGCGGCGCCATCGCCAACGCGGCGGCGGGCGAGGGCAACACCAGTTCGCGGCTGGCGCGCCCCAGCGCGGCGGGCTGCTCGCTCCAGTGGATCAACTCCATGGCGCCGGTGTGATCCTCGATCAGCGCCGTGCAGTGTTCCACCCAGTCGCCGTCGTTGAGATACAGCACGCCATCGATTTCGCGCAGGTGGCCGAAGTGGATGTGTCCGCAGATGTGGCCATCGAAGCCGCGTTCGCGGGCGTCGCTAGCCACGCGCTGTTCGTAGGCGCGGATATACGCCAGCGCCTTGCCGATATGCGACTTCACGATGATCGACAGCGGCAGATAAGGCAGCGCCATGCGTTGGCGCACCGCATGAACCCGGCGATTGCTCCAGCAGATGAACCGGTGCAGCGCTTCGCCCAGGAGAAGCAACCAGCTGCGTCCGATGTGCTCGGAATCGAATTCGTCGCCGTGGCTTACGTGGTAACGGCGGCCGTCGATGCCTTCATGCACGGCGTCCAGCGCAATCCGCACACCGGCGAAATCCTGTCCGGCGAACGCTCGCATCGGCGCATCGTGGTTGCCCGGGATATAGGTGACCTCGACGCCGCGACGTGCCATCGCCAGCACTTCGGCGATGACCGCGCCGTGGTCCGCGTGCCACCACGCGCGCTTCGCCAGCGCTTCCAGGTCGATGATGTCGCCAACCAGGTAGAGCTTCTCGCAACGCAGTTGGCGCAGGAAGTCGAGCAGGTAGCCGGACTTGCAGTCGGGTGTACCCAGGTGCACGTCCGATATGAACGCGCTGCGGCAGTAGAAGGTCGCCATGGCAGGGATCTCCGGTGGGTGCCGGGATGCCAGTCTGCTCGGGTTGCGTCACCGTGCGATGGCGAACAGGTTGCAGCAATGTTGCCGCGATGACGCGATGACGCGATGGCGTTGCTTGGGCGAGGGTGCTTGCGATCTTGCGCAAGCTCGGGCCACCCCTCCCAGCCTCCCCCTGCAACGCAGGAGGAGGAGCAAATAGCATCTCAGCTACGGTGTTGAACGCAGTGCCACGCTGACTACCGGCACGATCGCTTCCGTCCACAGCGTGTACTGCTCGGCGGAAGGGTGCAGTCCATCATCGGCAACCAGTTGCGGATGCCGGCGCGAGATGCCGGTGATATCGACGAAGTGGGCGCCGGCGCGGCTGGCCTCGTCGCGGGCGATGGCGTTGAAGACGTCCAGTTCATGGGCGATCTGCGCCGGGTCGCGGCCGCTCTCGCTGGCGAAACGCGTGACACCCCAGTCGGGAATCGAGACCACCACCACGCGGTCGGGGTGATTGCCCGCCAGCCTGATCGCGCGTCGCAACAAGGCGCTGAACTGGCCGCGATATTCGCCAGCCGAGCGACCGCGGTACTGGTTGTTTACGCCGATCTGCAGGGTCACCAGGTCGTAGCTCAACGCCAGCCGGGCGCGGTCCATGCCGGCCGACAGCTCGTCGGTGGTCCAGCCGGTGACCGCGATGATGCG
>Ga0302231_10001165_pt1 | contig 16973 bp, 12 predicted proteins | sample II_Palsa_N2_2_FD_193522 | JGI IMG/M metagenome (GOLD analysis project Ga0302231, IMG submission 193522) | Peat permafrost microbial communities from Stordalen Mire near Abisko, Sweden - II_Palsa_N2_2 | ecosystem: Environmental > Terrestrial > Soil > Palsa > Peat permafrost | place: Sweden...
GCTCTGAAGCGAGCTGAGCTGGGGGAGTGCCATGTGCGCCGAGCTTCGGCAATGTAGTTATGCCCCCGTCGCAACGGGCGAAAGACCGTAAACAGAGCGCATGCAATGAAAAGAGCGAAGCCCGCAAAGGCTTCGCTCTCAAGCTCACGCGTCAAGCCGCCTTGGTCATCAACCGCAAGCGGGCGCTGCCTTCTTGCAGGCATCGGCCAGTTGCGGCGGCGGATCCTTTTTGAATACCGTCTTGTACGATTCGAGCACGTTTGACTGCAAGACCGGCAGCGATTGCACGCCGATCCACGCCGGCGGCGTCTGGCCGATCAGCGCCTTCATCATCGCCATCGCTTCGGCCACGCCCTGGTCGTACGGACGCTGCGAACCCGTTGCCTTGAGCGGGCCACCCTTGGCAATTTCGATTGCCGATTCGAGCCCGAGGTCGACCGTCGTCATGGGCGTGTTGAGGCCCTGCGCGCGCATCGACGTCAGCGTGTCGAGAGCGGGTTGGTCCCATACAGCAAACACACCCTTCACGTCCGGATTGGCGGTGAGGAAGTCACCGGCGACCTGGCCGACCTTCGACGGGTCCGTGAAGGCGACCTGCTTGATCTTGATGTCGGGGCGATTCTTCTTCATCCAGTCGTTGACGGCTTTCGTGCGCTCCGTCGTGCTGAAGTAATCGACACCGAAGTTCACCAGACCAACCGTGCCGCCCTTCGGCACGCACGATGCGAGCACCTTCGCCGCGATCTGGCCATTGCCTTCGCTATCCGCCGAGACCATTGCCGAGTACTCCTGCGGATGTTTGAGGCCAGTCGGCACGTTGTCCATGAACACCAGCTTGATGCCGGCCTGCGAGACTTTCTTGTACGTCGCAGCCGTTGCCGTGCCGTCGACCGGAATCGAGATGATGCCGTTCGGATGGCGCTGGATCGTGTTCTCGATGTCGGCAATCTGCTTGTCGACCTGATACTCGGCCGACGCCGTGCCGATCACTTCCACGCCGTATTTCTTCAGCGTGTCGGTGATGCCCTGCACCTGCAACTGCGACCAGTCGAGGTTCATCGTCTGCATCGAAATGCCGACCTTGAAATTGCCGGCCTTGACCTTGGCGGCCTCGGCATCCGTCAGCTTGACGGCATCGACAGACGCCGCTTTTTCGCCATTCGGTCCCTGCCCGACGATACCCTTCGGACCAATCGAGTTCACAGGCAGATTCGTACATGCCTGCGCAAATGCCTGCGAACAGCACAGGGCCATGGCAGTGATTGCCGCGACACTCGCCAGCCTCGCTGCTGATCCACGACGATAGTTCATGATCTTCCTCCGGTGGTCTTGTTGTACTGCGTCTCCAGCTGTTTTTGAACTTGCCTTGCCTTGCATGGCCTGCCGTGCAACGTCGCATGCACGGGAGACCCGTTTACTCCGACCGCTCCATATCTACTTGCGGGTGAACGCGACTGCCGCGACGATGATGACGCCCTTGATGACGAGTTGCAGCGACGAACTCACGCCGAGCAGCACGAGGCCGTTATTCAGCGTGCCGATGATGAGACTGCCGAGCAGCGTGCCAAGAATGAAACCGCGTCCGCCGAACAGACTGCAGCCGCCAAGCGTCACGGAGGCGATTACGTCGAGTTCCATGCCCTGCACAACGTCGGGCCGCGCTGCATGCGAACGCGCGGATAGCACGAGCGCGGCGAGGCCGGCAAGCGCGCCCGTCAGCACGAAAGCGAGCGTGGTCACGCGGCGGATGTTGATGCCCGAATAAAGCGCGGCGGTGGGATTGCCGCCCGCCGCGTAAATCTGGCGGCCGAACACGCTGTAGTGCAGCAGCAGAATGCCGCCGATCACCGCGAGCAGTGTCCACAGGATCGGCACCGGCACGCCGAAAATAGTGCCTTCGCCGAAGATCGCGATGAAGCTGTCGTTGGTGATGATCTCGGGCCGCGTCGTCGTAACCATCAGCGCAAGACCGCGCGCCGCGCTTAAGCTTCCGAGCGTCACCAGAAACGACGGAATCGAGAGTCGCGTCGTGACGAAGCCGTTGATCGCGCCGACGATCGCGCCCGTTCCGATGCCCGCAATCGCGCCAAGAACCCAGTTATCGCTGATGTGAGACATCGCGAGTGCCGCGGACATGCCCGACAAGGCCAGCGTCGATCCCACGGAAAGATCGATCTGCCGCGCAATGATCACGAACGTCATGCCGATCGCGATGATCGAGACAAGCGCCGTCTGCCGCCCGATATTGAGGAAGTTGTCGATCGACAGGAACCACGGTGACGCAAAGCTGAACACGACCAGCAGAATCGCAAACGCGATATACAGCATGTACGGGCGATCGCCCTGCAGCAAAAGCTGCGCGATGCGCCACGTGCGTCCATGGCGCGGGGCGGCCTGTTGCTCGGCGGGCATTGGCGAAGCAGAGTCGTTCATGTTGCAAGCTCCTCCACAGGCCGGGGAAGTTGAATGAGATGGTGAAGTTCTTCCGCGTGGCGAATCTGCGCGCGTTCGACGGTCCGTTCGATCGAGCCGTCCACCACGATGGAAATGCGATCGCATAGCCGCAACAGCTCGTCCAGATCCGACGACACCACCACGACACTCGTGCCCGCGTGCGCCGCGTCGCGCACCACGCCGTAGATTTCTTCGCGCGCGCCCACGTCGACACCGACCGTCGGCTCGTCGAGCAGCAACAGCTTCGGTCGCGGATGATTCCATTTGGCGAACACGACTTTCTGCTGGTTGCCGCCGGAGAGAAACTTCACTTGCGTCGATGCATCGGGCGCCTTCACGGAAAGTTGCTTCATCGCCGTGCGGGCCTGTTGTGCAGCAGCTTTTGCGAGCAGCCAGCCGCCGCGCGAAAACTGCGGCAGACGCGGCAAGGTCAGATTGCGTTCGATCGAGTGATCGAGCACGAGCCCTTGCAGATGCCGGTCTTCCGGCACGAGGGCAATGCCACGCCGGATGGCGTCGGCGGGACGGTGCGCGGCGAGCGGCTGGCCTTCGAGATTGATCGTGCCTACGTGGATTGGCAGCAGGCCAAAGATCGTCTGCAGGATTTCCGTGCGTCCGCTGCCGATCAGTCCTGCGAGGCCATGCACTTCGCCTTTGTGCACGGAGAAATTCACGCCGGACAGACGCGCGTTGCTCACGTTCGATAGCGTCAGCACGGGCGCACTGTGTGCAACATGCGGTGCAACCTGCGAGGCGGTTTGAGCATCTGCGCCTGGCTCTGTTTGCGTCACCACGCCCCCGGTGGTTTCCCGCCTGGCCTGCATCGCCGCATGACGCGGGCCGACGATGGCAGCGACGAGTTGCTTCATGTCGGTCTCGGCCGTGGCGAAATGTCCGGCGTTGGCTCCGTCGCGGAACACGGTTACGCGCTGCGAGATGCGAAACACCTCGTTCAGACGGTGCGTTACGTAGATCACACCGACGCCTCTTTTTGTCACTGCGCGGATTGCGTCGAAGAGAATCTGTTCTTCGCCGCCCGTTAGCGCGGACGTCGGTTCGTCGAGGATCAGCACGCGCACGTCGCCCATCAGCGCTTTGCAGATCTCCGTCATTTGCCGGTAGGCGAACGGTAGCGAGTCCACCGGCACGCGCGGATCGAGCGGAATATTGTGTTCGCGCAGAAAGGCGCTGACTTGCGCCATCAGTTCGCGTTGCCTGACGAAGCCAAGCCGCGTGCGCGGCTCGCGCCCGAGCATCAGGTTGGCGCCAACGGACAGCGATTCGACGAGACTCAGGTCTTGATAGACGACCGCGACGCCCGCCTCGCGCGACTTCGCTGGCGATTCGAAAGCGACCTTCTGGCCGGCGATTTCGATCGAGCCTTCGTCGTAGGTGTGGACGCCGCTGAGTATCTTGATGAGGGTGGATTTGCCCGCGCCATTTTCGCCGAGCAGTGCATGCACTTCACCCGGCAAAACTTCCAGATCGACGCCGCGCAACGCCTGTACGCCACCGAATTTCTTGGTGACGCCTGTAACGCGGATCAATGGCAGTCGAGGCGATGAAGCGGCCGCGACCGCAACCGGCTCACTCATCCTGATGTCTCCTTCGTCGGTATGACGAATGCTTATGCTTCGCGATCGGGCGCGAACTGTCTTGTGATCTTCGCATCATGCAAATGATGCGTCAATAACATTTAGCCCCTATTCGACCGGCATTCGGCAGGAGAAATGCAACAATTATCGCGATGTTTGTGATGATCCTATCGTTGTCACGGATTTGCGATGTGAGGAACGTTGCGGGGCCTTCGGTCGCCGCGCCAACGATATTGGTTAAGGCGCGGCCCCGTTTCGATGACGTACGAAGGAGCGTTGTGTCAGAACGACTCGCCAACCATCTCTTCGCTCTTGCGCCAGAGTGCGTCAGCGTGTGCAGCGTCGAGCGCGTAGCGGCGAACGCCCTCGCTGACGGGCGTGATGACAACATCGTCCGCCACGATTTCGCTTACGTGGCAGTTTTCGCAATATCGGCCTCCTACGTCTTCGCCTGCCGCCACCGCCGCGGCCCATACCGAAGTCGCCGCGCCCTGCGGGATCGTCTTGAACTGGAACGGTCCCTTTCCCTCCGATGCCAGTTGACTGTTGATCCTGTCCACGAGTGCAGTCAACTGGCTCTCGTCCATATGGCGGGCCAGCTCCGTGTGGATCCCTCCGGGATGCACGGCGGCTGCCCGCACGCCGCGCGCGCGATGCCGCTGATCGAAAGCGACCGCGAAGAGGATGTTCGCGGTCTTGGAGCGGCCGTATGCGAGGAACGGGTCGTAAGGCGTACGCTCAAAGCCGGGATCGTCGAGATCCACGTCCGCGAAACGGTGCCCTGACGACGCCAGTGCGACTACTCGACCGCCAGACGGAATCAACGATGCCAGGCGATTCACGAACACAAAATGCCCCAGATGATTGGTGCCAAATTGCGTCTCGAAGCCGTCTGTGGTTTTGCCGAAGGGTGTCGCCATCACCCCTGCATTCGTAATGATGATGTCGAGCGGTTTGCCCTCGGCCAACAGCTTGTCGGCGCAGGCCCGGACGCTCTTGAGGCTCGCGAGGTCGAGTTCGACCAGGTCGATACTGCCGCCGGCCGCAGTGGCATCGCGCCGCGCTTCGGCAATCGCCAACTCCGCTTTTGCCAGGTCCCTGGCCGCGCCGATAACGCTCGCTCCGTGCGCAGCAAGCGCTCGGGCAGTCTCCACACCGAGTCCCGCCGAAACACCGGTGACAAGAATTCGCTTGCCGTGAAGATCGACGCCTGCAAGCACGTCGTCTGTCGTCGAAGTTGCTCCAAATTTCTCAGCCATTTCCGCTTCTCCATCACAATAGCGTTGACGCCATTCCCCGCCCGGGATAAAACGGAGACTCTCTCCGCTTTTCTCAGTATATCAACCGGAGAAATTCTCCGCTTGCAAGGATTCAAGCTGCAGTGAATCACTCGACGCCAAAAGAACGAAAACCCCGGGCCGACGCGCTACGCAATCGCGAGCGCATCCTCGAAGAAGCAAAAACGGCGTTTACGCACGCAGGAAGCGACGTCAGTCTCGATGACGTGGCGCGCCAGGCAGGCGTCGGCGTAGGCACGGTCTATCGGCACTTCCCTACTCGCGAGGCGCTGCTGGAGAGTGTCTACCGGGCCGAGGTGGGCAAGCTTGCGGAGGAAGCGCGAACGCTGACCGATTCCTTGCCCCCGTTGGATGCGTTGCGGTCGTGGATGATGCTCTTCGTCGACTACATCGCCACCAAGAAGATCATCGCGCCTGCCTTGAACTCAATGGTCGGAGGGCCGACCAAGCTGTTCGAATCGTCCGGGGCCCAGATCAAGGACGCGATCCAGTCGCTTGTGACGCGCGCTGTGGACAGCGGCGACATCCGCGCTGACCTCGTGCCGCTGGATCTCCTTCGCGCGCTCGTAGGCGTTTCCAATGTCGCGTCTGCTCCCGACTGGCAGCAAAGCGCAAAGAGGCTGGTCGACATACTTCTGCTCGGATCGCGGCCGCCAGGATAGTTTTTTGTAGCCTGCCTCTGGCGCCGGTACAGAAATCGTCACAATAGCGGCCCACAATAGCGCACCCCATCCCTCCGAATCGACATCAGATGAACAGATCAATGGCCGCGGCCTTGCTTATGACAGTTTGCTCCATCGCACACGCGAGTCCGGCGTCCGATATCAACAATGGGTTTCTCACGGGCAAATCCTTTCAAAGCGGAAGCCAATCCATGCGTACCGCTTACGTCATAGGCGTGCTCGACGGTTTCTCGTACGCTCCTGTCTTCGGTGCGCCAGACGCCAAGATCGAGAAACTCCGGCAGTGCATTGGAACGATGCATGCCGATGCGCGACAAGTAGGCACCATTGTCGATAAGTACCTTGAAACAAATCCCGATTCGTTGACTCTGCAGATGCAGCCGATCGTCCTGCGCGCAATGCGACAGGCTTGCGCGACTCGTGGCATGACGGTCGACTAAAAGGTGTTTGGTCAGTGAGTGGACGCCGATCAGTCTGTGAATACGTACTGACCGGCCACTTTCCTGGCGCCTATAAAGGCGAAATCCGGGAATAACCGCTGGCGGACAAACCATACGTACGCGACGAGCCCAATGCCGATTGCCAGACCCACTGCAGCAGGGACGGGATTGTCCGTGAATCCCTCCAGTTGCCGCGGCAATTGGCTTAGCGAGAGAAGGATAAACACGCTGTACATGCTGGCTTTGTTTTTCGAAAATCCCCACACAAACAGCGTGCCGAACAACATTCCTATTATCGCAACGACCAGCCCCACGATGACCGACAAACTAGTGGCGACATAGAGGCCTGCAAGACCGGCAAGCAACACCTGGATGCAGGCAATAGCAATCACGATTCCACGGTGGATCTTGTTGTCTGCGCAGCGCCGCAGATCGACATGCGATGCGATGAAGTACGCGAGAACCCGATCTTTAACGCCGTTCCCCGATAACTCAGCAAAGACTTGCTGCTTCTTTTCGCCGGTGGAAAGCAGCTCGCTTATCTTCGCCTGCGCTTCCTTTTTGTTCATATCTAGAGCCCCTGGTGTCGTTTTCATTCGTACTAGATTGATGATTCCCCGCTGCGATACTTTAGCATTCAGAAGCGGTGATTGACACGTGTTAAGGATTACGAGGTAATGCGTTTTGAATGTTTGCGTCCAGGCGACCTTAAGACCCGAGTGCACGCGATCGCCAACTCGTGATTATTCGCTATAGAGGTTAAAAACCGAGACGACTTGTACCAGTTCGTGAGACTGACTGCGCAGGATGCTGCGCCGCGACGGACTTTCTTCCACCAAGCCGTTGCTGAAACTGATGTAGGGGGATCCTGATGCGGTGGTCTTTGTAGACGGTGTCTATATCCGCGATGCATGCATTGACGGCGTTCGGAAAATCTCCGCCATGGTCAGAGTACGGCCGATGCACAGCCTCGCATGGCGCCTCGCCGCAAAGCATAGCAAAGATATTGGGTTGCGCGATACAAGATTCTTCTTCGAACTTACCCTGATTTAAGAGCGTGCTGCGTAGTGGCATTGTTGATTCTGTTATGCCGTTAGCGAAAAGTTGACGTTACGGACTCCTGTCACGTAGCGCGAATACTTCACAACCTATCAGTCGCCTCCACACAGTCGTAACTGTCGATCGGTCTGCTTTGCCCGGTTACCGGAGTGTGCGGCTCTTTGCAAACAGTATCGGTGTGCCAGGTGTTTAGGATAACTTTTCGTTATCGAATAGAGAGGGGGCCGTCCAGTTATCGCGTGGTGACGCGCTGGCGGCAAGACAGGAACAAGGCCCGATGACACTCTGATCGGCGTTTCGAGACAAATAAACAACAATCACCTACCAGATGAAAAAATCAACTATCGCCCTCGTCGTGCTCGGCACACTAGCCGGCACCGCACACGCACAAAGCAGTGTCACCCTCTACGGCATCATCGACGAAGGGTTCGACATGATCAGCAACAACAAGGGCGGCCACCAGTACCAGTTAGCCGGGAGCGTGATGCAGGGCAACCGGTGGGGCCTGACCGGAGCCGAGGACCTTGGCGGCGGCATGAAGGCGGTCTTCCTGCTCGAAAACGGTTTTAACGGCAACAGCGGCGCGCTGAGCCAGAACGGCCTCTTGTTCGGCCGTCAGGCTTGGGTCGGCCTCGCGACTCCCTACGGCACGGTCACGCTCGGTCGCCAGTACGACTCGGTTTTCGATTATGCGGCCCCACTCGCGGCCGGCCAGCTGGGCGGTGGCGTCTACGGCGCGCACCCGGGGGACCTCGACAACTCGAACATCGATTACCACGATAACAACACCATCAAGTATGCAAGCCCCAACTATTCGGGCCTGAAATTCGGCGGTACGTACAGTCTCGGCGGTACGGCCGGAAACTTCACCAACAACCAGATCTGGTCGCTCGGCGCTTCGTATAACCGGGGACCGGTCGCCCTCGGCGCGGCCTACCTGAACGCGCGCAACCCCGGCACGGGCATGTTTAGCACTGCTGCGTCGAGCCTGCCCGAAACCTTGATGACGCCGATCTACTCCGGCTTCATGAGCGCGAACACGTTTCAGTTGATCGATTTCGGCGGAGCTTATACGTTGGGACCGGCGACGCTCGGCGTCACGTATACGAACGCCAAGTTCATGGATTTGGGCAGCAATCCGATGCCGACCGGCGCCAAGGGCCCGGCCGGAGGCTACACGACGGGTAGCACGGCGACCTTCAATGACGTGCAGGTCAATGTGGTCTATCGGATCTCGCCCGGGCTGCAGTTGCTGTTGGCGTCTGACTACGTCGATCGCAATTCGCTCACGGAGAAGAACGGAAAATCAGTCGACAGCGGAAAGTATCTGCAATACGACGCGGCGCTCGACTACGCGCTGTCCAAGCGCACCGACGTGTATGTGATGGCGCTCTATCAACGCGCTCTCGGCGACGACTCTACAGGCGGGTCGGCCGTCGCGGCCATCACGGACACCACCGCCATTTCGTCGAATGGCAAGCAGTTCGTTGGACGCGTTGGCATTCGCCACAGGTTCTAAGGGCACGAGCTTCGCGCACGCCCCGGCCGGCAGTCCGCTGCCGACCGGGGCGTGATTGCTTTTAAGAACTATGGGTGGGGCGCTACCAGGTCCAGCGAGCGCCGGCGTTGCCGGTAACCGTGCGCTGATGCTGGCCACCGAGGTTGGTGAGATAGCTGCCTGTCGCGTATACGCTGCCAAGCTTAGTCAGTTGCGCGACCAACCCCGCGCCGATCTGACCGGCTGTCTGGCCGACCTGGGTGCCCAGCGTCGTCGTCCCGCTAAAAGTTGTCTCGTCGTCTGCGCCGAATGACCGCAGCACGCCCACCCGCAGGTAAGGCTTCCAGGCGATTCCGTCCGCATCGAATGCCCATTGCAGCCGTGCGCCAACCCGGGCGAGGAACGTGTTTCCGTTATTCCACGTCACGTCCGAGACTCCATCGTTGAAGCGGTCGAGCGACAACCATTGCCAGACCAGTTGCGCCTGCGGCTCCAGCGTCAGCCCGTACCCCAGCGCGATCGGCAACCCCGCTTCGACCGAGCCCGTGAACGCATTGCCGTCCGTCGAGCCGTTCACCCCATCGTTCGAAAGCGTACGCACGGTCAGGGCGCTGCCCATCATCACTGCGTCTGTGTACCAGCCGCCCGGGCCCACATGCGTCCAGTAGCCGCCCAGGTTGTACGCATTCACTTGCAGCGTACCGACGCCCAGATCCGGTTGACCGAGTGCAAAGCCGTTCACGTCACCTACCCCGCGCGAGAAGCCGAGGAAGAATCCATAGTGATTGCTGTGGCCGCTAGTGCTGTTGTCCGCATACAGCTCCTGACCGATCTGCATCCCCCACACCGTGCCGTCGAACGACGGCGCCACGTCGCCTTTTTGTTGCATGTTGCTGTAGCCGCCCCAAACGCGTGCCCACGATGCCGGCATCTGGCCGTTCCCGGTCAGGAGTCCCTGCTCGCCCTGGCGATCGTGGAACGTATCGATCTGCTGCAGTCCGAGTTGCCGGGCGACGGCTGGCGCTTCGGCGTACAACGGCACTTCCTGCCGGTAGACCGGGACCTCTGCGGCGCCGGGGGCGGCATCGGCAACGGCCTGCGCGATGGTGAGCGGCGTGCCCTCCGCGACGATAGGTGATTGGGGCGTTGGAGCTGGCTGACCAGGCTGACCCGGTTGCAATGTCAGCGGTTGCGGCTTCGGCGGCACCGTGTTGCGCAGATACCAACTGTCGCTCGTCCCCGCCGACGTGCCGCCTTTCGCGAGGTAATACGTGTAGGCGCCCGCACTGACCGATCCACCGGTCAGCGTGAATGCGCTCGCGGCCGTCGTCGCGCCGTTGGTTGCCTGCACGACCTGGATGCCGTCCGTGGGGGTCAGCGCACCAGGGCCGCCGACATTCGTCACCTTCAGCGCGCTCGTACCGCTTGCCGCGCCGCCATTGATCACCAGCTTGTCCGACGCTGCGCCGTCTCCGGCCAGATACGTGTTCAGCGCGACCGTTGCGTTCTGGCCGACATAGTTGCCCGCGACCGTCAACGTATTGCCGATGCCACTGCCGCCGAGCTGCACGAGGCCCGCATTCGTCAGATTGCCGTTGATCTGGAAGTTGCCGGTCGAACTGCCCGAAAGACTGGCGAGCGCATTCGCTACGGAAATCGTGCCGCTGTTCGTCACGTTGCCTGTCACGCTGCCGTAGCCGCCAAGCGTCGCGCCCGAGGCGACCGTTACCGGGCCGCCGCCGGACAGCGCCGCCGATGCGCTCGTGCCGTCGCCGACGATAAGCGTGCCCGCATTCACGTTCGTGCCATCCATATAACTGTTCGCACTATTAAGCGTCAGCGCCCCGGAGCCGAGCTTCGTCAGCGAGCCTGCGCCTGTGATGTTCTGCGTGATCGTCGAGTCGTAGCCCTGCGTGTCGATCGCGCCATTGTTCGAGGTGATCGAGAGAGCACGGCTCGACGCGAGATTGAACGCACTGTCGAACTGCAGCGTGCCGCCGTTGAACGTCAACCCGCCGGATGACGCGCCAAGCGCATTGTCCGCCGCGACTGACAGCGTGCCTTGCGTGATCGTCGTGCCGCCTGAATAGGTGTTGCCGCCCGCCGCGGCCGGGGACAAACTCAGCGTGCCTGCGCCGGTCTTCTCCACTGCGCCCGCGCCGGCGATCAGGCCGGTGTACGTGCCCGCGCTGTCCTGCTGAAAGCGCACAAGTCCGTTATCTGTCACCGAGAGTGGCAGGTTCGACGCATTGGCCTGCAGGGTCGCACCGCTGTTGACCGTCGCGACAACCGATGCCGTGGTCGTGCCGAGCGTGCCTGTCAGGTTCAGCGTGCCGCTCTGCACGAGGGCGCTTGAGAACGTGCCCGTGCCCGCCCAGGTCCAGTCGTCGCCCGCCATCGTCAGGCTCTGGAAGTTGACGAATGCGTTCGACGCGGTGCCTGAGCCTTGCAGGTTCACCACGTTCGTCCCGCCGCCGCCATCGGCTGTGCCGATGATCTGCGAGCCGGTCTGCAGGTTCAAGGTGACGTTGCCGTTGCCACCTTTGATCGCGGTGCCACCGCCTCCTTGAATGAGCCCGGCGTTCGTGATCGTCGTATTGCCGTTGGTCGAGCGCACGCCGATGCCGTTGTTGCTGATGATCTGCCCACCCGCCTGGTTCGTGATCGTCGCGGTGAACGATGTACCGAGGGTGTTCGACACGACCGCGTCGACGCTGCCGCTGCTCGTCGCGGTGCCTGTAGTCTGGATCTTGCCGCTGTTGATCAGCGTGTCGTTGTTGCCTTGCATGTAGACAGCCGGACTGTCCTTGCCGCTCGAGGTCAGCGTGCCGCTGTTGTTAATCGTGCCGCTACCACCCAGTAGCGACGCGGCGCGCGCGTTGCTGCCCGCCGTGGAGACTGTCCCTGTGTTGGTGAGGGTATTACCCGAAGCGCCAGCGTTGCTCTGCCCCCACGCGGCGGTCATGCCATACGAGTTGTTGCCCGTCGTTGTGATCTTGCCGTTGTTGATCAGCGTGTTGTTGTTACCGTTCGCTGCGAGACCGTCGTTGTAGGCACCCGTCGTGGAGATTACTCCTGTCGCGCCGTTGGTGATCGTATTGCCGTTGTTCATGCCGATCAGTACCGCACCGCGGTTCGCCACACCTGTGCCGTTGCCGGACAGGGAGAGCGTGCCGTTGTTGGTGATCGCGCTGGAGGTTTCAACCGTGAATGGTGTCGGCGTTCCTGGCAATGAGAAACTGCCAGTTGCCGTTGAGTCGATATTGATAGTGACGTTGGTGCTTCCCGTCGCGGCAACGACGGCCGATATGCCTGCGCCAGAGCAGGTAACGGTGGTATTGCTGACCGGCGTTGTCGCCGAACACGCGGCATCCGCGCCCACCGGCATCGCACCGGTGAGGATTGCTATCCCGCCAAAACCGAGACTCCACACGTTCCTTTGCATAATTGCGCCCGCTTTAATGAGCGTTGTCGATGCAGACCGATGCGTGGTTTTGTTTATATCATCTATTTACAAAATATCAACAGGAATGACTGAATAGAATTTCATCAAGAGTGCGAAGGAGGCGCAATGAAAATGCGGAAAATAAACCCATTTTTGTGCACGACAACATAATCAGGTTGCCGAACTTATTACCGATCCGGTCCGATTGGACATACGCGCTTCGAATGCCCGGACGACGGCTGCCATGTCTTCCTCACCAAAGCCCATGGCTTCGGTTTCACCATAGAGTGAGAAGCATGTTTCCATGAGCGGCGCTGCAACCGCCGCCTCGCGGGCCGCCTCGACGATCAACCGACTGTTTTTCAGCACGTCGGAAATGCCGGCCTGGCGAGCGAAGTCACGCTGTACCAGCTTGGCGGCCTTGACTCGCGATACATCGCTCGCCATCGGACCGGCACTGAGGATGGCCGCGAACCGCTCCATATCGAGACCGTGACGCTCAGCAAAATGCGCAGCTTCGGTAAGGCCGGTGACCATCGTGATCAGAAAGACGTTCACCGCGAGCTTCATGCGCAAGGCTGACGGCACCGGACCGCATTCGAAACATTCCCGGCACATCGCCGCCATCAACGGGCGGACAGCGGCGAGGTCTTCATCGTCGCCCGCGAGCATGGCGACAAGCTGTCCCGCTTCGGCCGGCTTGCGTGAACCGGAGACCGGCGCCTCCACATAGTGACCACCGGCTGCGCGGATATCTGCCGCCAAAGCCTCCGAATAACCCGGAGACACCGTTCCCATGGCGACCAGCCTGCGCCCTGCGACACGCGCAACAAACTCGGGCGTGCCGCGGCCAAGCACGGCATCAATGGCCGCACCGTTGGCCAACATCAGGATGATCGTGTCGCATCTCGCGAACACGTCAGCCGCTTCCTGCGCGACCGTAGCGCCAGCTCGCGACAGAGGTTCGCAACGTTCCGCTGACCGATTCCACACCGTCAGCGGGATGCCCGCGCGGACAAGATTGCTTGCCATCGGCTCGCCCATGGTGCCAATGCCGATGAAGCCAATAGCCGTCGATGTATTCATGGCTTGTTCCTTTTTTAGTTGCCCATGATTCTGATCAACGACTACCATTTCGTCTAACGGATATATATGAAGTGACACTTCAAGGATTCAGATAGATGAGGCCACATTTCGACATCGAAGCGCTACGTACCATGGTGGTCGGCACCGAACTGGGCAGCTTCGCGCGTGCAGCTGTCCAGCTCGGGCGGTCGCAATCAGCCGTCAGCATGCAGTTGAAACGCCTTGAGGAACAGGCAGGCCACATCCTGTTCCAGCGCAACGGCCGGGGACTTGTGCCTACCGAGGCAGGTGAAACACTTCTGGCGTATGCACGGCGGATCGTTGCCATGCATGACGAAGCAGGCGCGACGCTGGGTGCGACGGTCGCGGCGCCGGCTATCCGGCTGGGATTGCCGCAGGATTTCTTCGAGGATGTCATGCCTGATGCAATCGGCTGCTTTTCGAAATTGCAGCCGAACGTGCATGTCGAGGTCCGCGCGGGGCGTAACTTTGCCTTGGAGGAAGAGGTCAGGGCGGGACGGCTCGATATCGCGCTTGCGTTTGCGGAAGCGGGGCGCGCGAGGTCGGGTGAACTGCTCGCATCCATGCCGATGTTCTGGTTCGGGCGGGACGATGCTGCAGAGGTAGCTCTCGGGTATCAGGACGGTCTTCCGCTTGTGCTTTTCAATCACCCGTGTCTGTTCCGGCAAGCCGCCCTTCAGGCACTGGATGCGGCCGCCGTCCGCTGGCGTTTGTCCCTTACGACGCCAAGCCTGTCTGGCTTATGGGCCGCAGTGCGTTTTGGCCTCGGCGTGACTGTCCGGACAATGCATGGCATTCCTGATGGAATAAGACGGCTCGATTCTGAGCTGCCGCGATTGCCGGCGCTTGAACTGCGCATTCTCACCGGTACAGATATCTCTCCTGCAGCATCGGAATTCGTGAACGTTCTCGAAGCGGTCACTCGCAAAAGACTGACGGCCAAGTCTCAGTTAGCGTATCGCTAGTCATCATCAAGTAGGTCCGTTTTGGTTGCGCCTCCTTACTTTTAACGGAGATCACATCGATGTCCACTGTCATGATCGTCGGGGCAGGTCCAACCGGCTTGACCCTCGCCTGTGAGCTTGCCGTGCGAGGGGTTTCGTTCCGGATCGTCGATTCGGCTGAAGGCCCCTTCGCCGGCTCACGCGCCAAGGGTGTGCAACCGCGCACGCTCGAAGTGTTCGACCGGTTGGGCATCGTCGATGAGATTGTGAGTTCGGGTCTTGTCGGCTTGCCCTATCGACAGCACACGGCCGATGGCGGCTTTCTCGACGTGCCTCGCCCCGTGCCCGCTCAACGACCCGACGTACCTTGGCCAGCACCCGTCCTGATCCCGCAGTGGCGCACCGAAGCCGTGCTGCGCGGCCGCCTTGAAGCGCTCGGCGGTCGCGTCGAATACGGAACGGCGCTCGTCGACGCTGAAGTGACCAACGACGCCGTGCGCGCGAAACTCGAGCACGCCGGAGGCACCGACGAGGTCGAATTGGCCTGGCTGGTGGGTTGCGACGGCGGGCGCAGTACCGTGCGGCGCATCGTCAAGCTGGGCTTCCTCGGCGAGACGCATGAGGACATGCGCATGTTGGTCGGCGACCTGCATGTCGAAGGGGTAGACCGTGCACACTGGCACGTGTGGCGCCCTGAAGGCGGAGGTTTTCTTGCGATGGCGCCGCTGGCCGGTACCGATGCATTCCAGTTGCAGATCGCAATCGGTCCGAAATCGCCCGATTCGCCCACCCTGGAGAACTTCCAGCAACTGGTCGAGCGTTACACGGGCCGCAGCGACATCCGCCTGTCGAGGCCGGACTGGACTTCGCTGTGGCGTGCGAACGTTCGCATGGTCGACCGGTATCGTGCGGGGCGCGTCTTTGTCGCCGGTGACGCGGCGCATGTGCATACACCCGCCGGCGGACAAGGCATGAACACCGGGATACAGGACGCCTTCAACCTTGGCTGGAAGCTGGCGGCGGTGCAGCGGGGGGCCGACAGTGCGTTGCTCGATAGTTACGAGGCCGAGCGGCTACCGGTGGCGCGACATGTCCTCGAACTTTCGACGCGGTTGGCTGCCACGACGCTTTCCTCGAAAACGCAGGGCCTCATCGCGCGAACGGAGGACACGTCCCAACTCGGCATCAGCTATCGGGAATCGCCGCTTGCGCACGAACTGCGCTCGGCGCCTGGTAGCCTGCGCGCCGGTGATCGTGCGCCAGACGTGCCGGGCCTGGTCGATCGCGAGGGCAGGTCATTGCGCCTGTTCGACGTCTTTCGCGGACCGCAGGCCACGCTGTTGGCGTTTGGCGAAGGTTGGGGGCCGGTACTCGACGTCGGCCTCGCTGCCGCCGCTGGTGTTCACGCGGTCCGTGTGCTGTCGCCTGGCATTGCGGTGCCGGAGGACGGCGGCGTGCCGACGCTTGTGGATTCGCTCAACCACGCAAGCGCGATCTGGGAACCAGGCACAGAAGCGCTCTTCGCGGTGCGTCCAGACGGCGTGATCGGCTTTGCCGATGACCGGCGTGACCCTGTTGCGCTTGTGACCTGGCTACGCATGGCCGGATTGGCGCGATAAATCGTTAGCTGGCGCTCGAAGTCCAGCAGGCGGATCGGTGAACCGCTGACCAGGCCAACGATCGCTTGTGGCCGAGGGGCGCCTTACCCGAGCGCAAGTTCAAGCTAGTTTTGAGTAGATTCGCGTGTTTCGCAAACTACCGTCCGGAGCGCGCCGTTCCTGCCGCAACACGCCTTCTAATTGCATTCCGATGCGCTCGCAAAGTCGAATGCTTCTTTCGTTCAAATCGTCGCAGATCGCTTCGACTCGCATTGCCCCGAAATTGACGAAAGCATAATTTGCCAAGCCGTCGGCGGCTTCACTGAACAGGCCGCGCCCGACATGCGACGATCTTCCCCAGAAACCGAGTTCAAAAACTGGGACGGCCCATCTTGGCCGGTGAAGACCGCCGCTACCCACAACCATGCGCGACGTCTTATCGATAAACAAAAACGGAAAGTCCTTTCTGGCTTGAAAATTTGCGGAGCCCGCAAGGCAAAACGATTCGGACGTATCAATTGATGGTGTTTCGAGCGCCCATGGCAACGACGCTGGGAAGCGCCTCAGTTCCGTCAGTGCGTCGACGGTCGCGTCAAACAAGTCGGGACCGTCACCAGACCGAGGACACCTGACGACGAGGCGGTCCGTTTCAAACGACGTAGGCAGATTTGGAGAGGTCAATATTGTTGAGGACGTCATCGGAATGATGGCGGATTTAATTGTCGGCGATTGGGCGTGGCTTGTCGACGGGCTGTGCTCAGGCGAACGTGTGAAGGACCTCAAATCTCTCGCATACGAGAGGCATCGATTTATCAACCGTCCGGCCAATTCGCTGGCACTCGTCGGTGAAGA
>Ga0302231_10001167_pt1 | contig 16939 bp, 19 predicted proteins | sample II_Palsa_N2_2_FD_193522 | JGI IMG/M metagenome (GOLD analysis project Ga0302231, IMG submission 193522) | Peat permafrost microbial communities from Stordalen Mire near Abisko, Sweden - II_Palsa_N2_2 | ecosystem: Environmental > Terrestrial > Soil > Palsa > Peat permafrost | place: Sweden...
GGTGACGAGAAAGCCGCCAAGGTCGCCGCCAAGCAAGGCGCGGCGCTCGCCAACGGCATGGATCTGACGCGCGACCTCGGCAACCTGCCGGGCAACGTCTGCACGCCGACGTACCTCGCCAATACTGCGAAGAAGCTCGCCAAAGACTGGAAGCTGAAGGTCGAAGTGCTCGGTCAGAAGCAGCTCGAAGCGCTGCGCATGGGCTCGTTCCTGTCCGTCACACGCGGCTCGGTCGAACCGCCCCAGTTCATCGTGCTGCAGTACCAGGGCGGCGCCGCCAAGGCTGCTCCGGTGGTGCTGGTCGGCAAGGGCATCACGTTCGACACCGGCGGTATTTCGCTCAAGCCTGGCGACAGCATGGACGAAATGAAGTACGACATGCTCGGCGCGGGTTCGGTTCTCGGCACGATTCGCGCGGTCGCGGAAATGGGCCTGAAGATCAACCTCGTCGTAATCGTCCCGACCTGCGAAAACATGCCGTCGGGTACCGCCACCAAGCCGGGCGACATCGTCACCAGCATGAAGGGCCTGACGATCGAAGTGCTGAACACCGATGCGGAAGGGCGTCTCATCCTGTGCGACGCGCTGACCTATGCGGAGCGCTTCAAGCCGGCGGCGGTGATCGACGTGGCAACCCTTACTGGAGCTTGCGTGATCGCTCTGGGTCACCACAACAGCGGCCTGTTCTCGAAAGACGACGCGCTCGCGGGTGAGCTGCTCGACGCTTCGCGCGAAGCGTCCGATCCGGCGTGGCGCATGCCGCTCGATGAGGAATACCAGGACTTGCTGAAGTCGAACTTCGCGGACCTCGCCAACATCGGCGGGCGTCCGGGCGGCAGCATCACGGCGGCGTGCTTCCTGTCGCGCTTTACCGAAGCGTACCCGTGGGCCCACCTCGACATCGCCGGCACGGGATGGAAGAGCGGCGCCGCGAAGGGCGCAACGGGCCGCCCGGTGCCGCTCCTGTCGCAGTTCCTGATCGATCGTGCCGCGGACGGTCGCGCTGCACAATGATCCATCGCAGTACCGACGCGCGTGTTGAGGCGCTGAGGCGGAGCCGCCGATGACGAGAATCGATTTTCACTCGAACGTCGGCGATTCGTTGTTGTACGCGTGCCGCCTCGCGCGCAAGGCGTACCTGGCCGGCCAGCCGACTATCGTGCTGGCCGAGCCGCCGCGGCTGCGCGCATTCGACGAGCAGTTGTGGACCTTTTCGCCACTCGACTTCGTGCCGCACTGTTACGCCGACAGCCCGCTCGCCGCGCAAACGCCGATCGTGCTGACAGCCAGTGCCGACCAGGTGCCGCACTACCAGGTCCTGCTGAATCTGGGGGCCGAGGTGCCGGCGCAGTTCGCCCGCTTCGAAAGATTGCTGGAAGTGGTCGGTAACGCACAAGACGAGTTGTCCACGGGCCGCGAACGCTATCGCTTTTATCGCGATCGCGGCTATGCTCTAAACAACTACAAGCAGGGCGGCTAGCGTCGCCGTGCCGCTGGGCCCGGACACCACCGTACAGCAGGGTCCGCGCCGGGTGGCCACACGGCTTCGCTATATCGCCCGATTCATCGACGGAGTCTATTCGTGCCCGATTCGTCCGATACTCATTTCGACACCTCGATACCGGTCCTCGACGAGGTCCTCGTGCCGGGCAATCCCGATTACCGGAGGCCCTCTAGAGGCGCGGAGGCCGACGCTGCGCCCGTAGAGAACAGGGCTGCTGGCGAGTGGCCTGCTGCCGACGCGGCGGCTCATGTGCCAGACGCCGAGCCGGCTGATGGCGTAACCGTCCACAGCGTGACCCATGCTCACGTGGAGGCCTTCGAGTTGCCGGAGCCACCGGCGCCGTTCGAACTGGCCGGCGCGCCCGAGCCTGCTCCATTCGAGGCCAATTCCGCTTTCCACTTTACCCGTGCGCCTGGGCCCGAGTCTGTCGTGCCGGTTCGCAGCCTCGATGCCGACGTGCTGGCCGAACGTCTGCGTGGGCGGTTTGCCAATTATCTGACGGGAGAAGGGCGTTCGGTGATCGAAGCGCGCTGCCGTGATGCGCTGCAAGATCACACCACATGGCTGGTCAACCAGATTACGCGGGAAGTCGCGCTGGCGCTCGAAACGGAGATGACCGGCTGGGTGCGCGAAGCGGTTGAAGAAGAGATCGGGCGGCGTTCGCCCGAGCATTGAACGCGTGACAGTGGCAGGGCGCCCAGCGATGGCCGCCCGCCGCCTGCTACCGTTGGTTAATTCGAAGGCCTCATTTCAGCGTCAGGATCCAGCTGGCCAGGACTGCGGCCTGATCGGGCGTGAGCTGGGTGTTGGCGGGCATCGGCACTTGTCCCCAGATGCCCGTGCTACCGTCGATGATCTTATGGGCGAGGTAGGTTTGCGCGTCGGCACGCGAAGCGTATTTGTCCGCGACGTCATGCAGAGCCGGTCCCATGAACGGACGGTTCACCGAGTGACAACTCATGCAGTTCTGCTGCTGCGCAAGCGCGAGGCCCGGTGCGGTGTCCGCCTGCGCCGGGGCGCTGGCTGCGAGAACTCCCGCAAGGGCAAGCGCCAGTGCTGCATACGACGTTGATTTCATTCTGGTCTCCGTCGGTGCAGGTGCCCGACTTGTGGTGGAGGCATTATAAAAGGAAAGGGGCGCACGGTTTTTCCGTGCGCCCCTTTGTGTTTCTTAAGCTTAAGCCTGTCCGCAGCGTTAGCCCGTCACTGCGCCCTTGTTGGCCGGCAGCGCCAACGCAGAGTACTTGGCCAGCACGCCGCGCGTGTAACGCGGCTTCGGCTGTTGCCACGCTGCGCGGCGGCGTGCGAGCTCGGCGTCGTCGATATTCAGTTGCAGCAGCAGCTTGTGCGCGTCGATGGTGATCGAATCGCCTTCATTCACGAACGCGATGGTGCCGCCCACAAACGCCTCCGGCGCGACGTGCCCCACTACCATCCCCCACGTGCCGCCTGAGAAGCGGCCATCGGTGATCAGACCCACCGTCTCACCGAGCCCCTTGCCGATGATCGCCGAGGTCGGCGCGAGCATTTCCGGCATGCCGGGGCCGCCCTTCGGGCCGAGGTAGCGCAACACCACCACGTCACCGGCCTTGATCTTGTCCGCGAGAATCGCTTCCAGCGCGCTTTGCTCGTCGTCGAACACGCGGGCCGGTCCGGTGATCACCGGATTCTTCAGACCCGTGATTTTGGCGACCGCACCATCCGTGGCCAGGTTGCCCTTCAGGATCGCGAGGTGGCCTTCCTTGTACAGCGCCTTGTCGATCGGGAAAATTACCTGCTGGTCGGCGCGCGGCTTGCTGGGCACGTCCTTCAGCTCTTCGGCGAGCGTCTTGCCAGTGATCGTGATGCAATCGCCGTGCAACATGCCCGCGTCGAGCAGGATCTTCATGACTTGCGGGATACCGCCGGCCTTGTGCAGATCGGTGGCCACGTACTGGCCCGAGGGCTTCAGGTTGCAGATCACCGGCACCTTCTTGCGCATGCGCTCGAAGTCTTCGATGCTCCATTCCACCTCAGCCGCGTGGGCGATGGCAAGGTAGTGCAGCACGGCGTTGGTCGAGCCGCCGGTGGCCATGATCACGGCTACCGCGTTTTCGATCGACTTCTTCGTGATGATGTCGCGCGGCTTCAGGTCCTTCTTGACCGCTTCGACCAGCACGCGTGCCGATTCGGCCGCCGAGTCCACTTTCTCCTGATCCGGATTGGCCATCGTCGACGAGTACAGCAGCGCCATGCCGAGCGCTTCGAACGAGGAGCTCATCGTATTGGCGGTGTACATGCCGCCGCACGAACCTGTGGAGGGGCATGAGTTCTGTTCGATCCCATCGAAATCTTCTTGCGACATCCGGCCTGCGGTGAATTCACCCACCGCTTCGAATGACGACACGATGGTCAGATCGACGCCCTTCCAGTTACCCGGACGGATCGTGCCGCCGTACACGTAGATGCCCGGCACGTTCATGCGCGCGAGGCCCATCATGCCGCCCGGCATGTTCTTGTCGCAGCCACCGATCACGACCACGCCGTCCATCCACTGGCCCTGCACGCAGGTCTCGATACAGTCGGCAATGACCTCGCGCGACACCAGCGAGTACTTCATGCCTTCGGTACCCATCGACATGCCGTCGGAGATCGTCGGTGTGCCGAAGATCTGCGGATTCGCGTCAGAGGCCTTGACGGCGGCGACCGCAGCGTCAGCGAGACGCTGCAGACCGGCGTTGCAAGGCGTGATGGTCGAATGGCCGTTGGCGATGCCGATCATCGGCTTGTCGAAGTCTTCTTTCTGATAGCCAAGGGCGTAAAACATCGAGCGATTCGGCGAGCGGGAGACGCCTTGTGTGATGTTCTTCGAACGACGGTTGTAGGGCATGGGGAACTCCAGGTTGTTCTGTGTCCAGTTTAGGCGGTGGTGCGTCGCGCAAGCGTGCGGTTTCTCGATGCGCGCGTCCAATATATTATTTACGGGCCATTAGGTCGTAAAATGTATCGATCATGCTGCCCATCACGCCCGATCTGCGCCAGTTGCGCTATTTCATCGCCGTGGCCGAAGAAAAACACTTCGGTCACGCGGCTGCTCGCCTCTCGATGACGCAGCCGCCGCTGTCGCAGGCGATCCGCGCGCTGGAGGAGACGCTTGGTGTCGCGCTGTTTGCACGCACCAAGCGGTCCGTCGAGCTGACCCAGGTAGGCTCGGACCTGTTGCCCGAAGTGCGGCGTCTCCTTGCCAGCGCGGAGGCGCTGCGGCCGCTTGCGCAAAGCCTCGCGCGCGGCGAGGCGGGGGTGCTGTCGCTGGCGTTCGTCTCCACTGCGGATTACGGTTTGTTGCCCTCGTTGCTGCGCGACTTCGGGGCGCGTCATCCTCGGGTGCGTCTGCAATTGACCGAGGCGACCAGCGACGTGCAGATCGAGGAACTGGTGGCCGGCCGAATCGACGCGGGTCTGGTCATTGCGCCGCTTCCGCCACGTTACGCGGCGCAATTGTCGTGGCTCTCCATCGCGCGCGAGCCGCTGGTGATTGCCATGTCGTCCGAGATGGCCGCGCGTGTCGAAGGGCGGGGCGCATCGGCTGGCGCGGAGTGGCGTGAGGCCCCAATCAGCCTGCGCGATGTCGCCGATGCCCCGCTCGTGATCTTCCCGCGGCGTCTCGCGCCTGGCTTTTATGACATCATTATGGATTGCTACGGCGTCGCGGGCCTCACGCCGCGTGTCGCACAGGAGGCGATCCAGATGCAGACGATCGTGAGCCTGGTGTCGGCGGGCATGGGTGTCGCACTGGTGCCGCAATCGCTGCGTAATCTGCGCCGCACTGGTGTGGTCTACCGGCCGCTATGCGAATCGGTGCCGGCCATCGAGACGGGACTGGTCTGGCGCACGGCGCAGGTAAGTCCGGTGTTGGCCGGATTTATCGGCATCGTGCAAGCGCATGCGGTCACCGTCGAGTCTTATTGAGCCCTATTGAATCCGCTTTTTGAACCTGAACTGCCCATAACAACACGATGCACATTCATCCCAATTTCGACCCGATCGCGATCCATCTAGGGCCGCTCGCCGTGCGTTGGTACGGCCTGATGTACCTGGTGGCATTTATCCTGGCGATCGTCGTCGGCCGGCTGCGCCTGCGTCTGCCGTACGTCGCAGCGCAAGGCTGGACCGCCAAAGATATCGACGACATGCTGTTCTATGGCGTGCTCGGCACGATCTTCGGTGGCCGTCTCGGCTACGTGCTGTTCTATAAGGCTGACTATTACTTCGCGCATCCGCTCGACATCTTCAAGGTGTGGGAAGGCGGCATGTCGTTTCACGGCGGCTTTCTCGGCGTCACGCTGGCGATGCTGCTATTCGCTTACCAGCGTGGTCGTTCGTGGCTGCAGGTCACGGACTTTGTCGCGCCGATGGTGCCGACCGGGCTTGCCGCGGGGCGTCTCGGCAACTTCATCAACGGCGAGCTGTGGGGCCGCGTCACCGATCCGAATGCACCGTGGGCGATGATGTTCCCGGGTGCATCGAACGACGACGCCGTTTGGCTCTCTCGGCATCCGGAGCTCGCTGCGAAGTGGCATCTGAACGATATCTTCGCGCAATATCATATGCTGCCGCGGCATCCGTCGGAGCTGTATGAAATCGCGCTCGAAGGCGTGACGCTGTTCTTCGTGTTGTGGTTCTTCTCGCGCAAGCCGCGTCCGCTTGGCGCTATATCGGCGGTGTTTCTGATCGGCTATGGCCTTGCGCGCTTCACGGTGGAATTCGCCCGTGAACCGGATGACTTCCTTGGCCTGCTGGCGATGGGATTGTCGATGGGGCAGTGGCTGTCGTTGCCGATGATTATCGTTGGCGTGCTCATCCTGGTGTGGGCGTATCGACGCAAGGGCCGCGAAGCGGCCAAGCCGGTCGGAGCGAACTGAACGTCCATCCAGACTGAGCTTCACCTCTCGCTGGATGACGAAAAAACGCCACGGCATGCCGTGGCGTTTTCGCTTTACTTGTGGCCTACAAGCGCGTCATTTCATCTGCACCGAACCCGACACGTTCACGCTGACGGTCGACGTACCCGCTTCGAGCGGCAGCGGCGCAGCCGATTTGGCGTCAGCGCCCATGACGCGCGCGCTCATCATCATCATGGGACGCGGCATCACACCGTTATGTCCGACGGTGACTTCGCGGATCGAATAGCCGCTATAGCCGAATGCCTGGGCGCCGGAACTGGCCTGTTGCCGGAATGAGGCGATTGCTTCGCCGGTGAGCTTCTGTTCGGCGGCGCGCTGCGCTTCCGGCGACAGCGAGAACTGCACGTTGCCGACCTGCATGTTCGAGGCCATCTGACCGGCGAGCTTCGAGGCCGCGGCAAAATCATGCGACTCCAACACGACTTCCGTGCGGCCGCGCCACGCGGAGATGCGCCCGTCGCGATCGGTTGACGGAGAGATCGCAAACGAGCCGGTGCGTGCGGTGACACCGCTCACGCCCTTGGCCTGGCGCAGCGCTGCGTCGGCGCGCTGGTTGAGCGTGCTGGTGAGCGCGGACGGGTCGCTTGCTTCCTGTTCGTAAAACAGCGTGATGTCCACGACGTCCTGCGGGACTTCTGCGCTGGCTTGCGCGTTCAGCGACAGCACGCCCGACGGCTCCGCCTGCGTCACTGTCTGTGCGTGGGCCGCGGCGGATGCGAACGCGAGCGGAGTGGCGAGAGCCATGGCGAGTGCGATGGCTCGTGCGTTTTTTTGCGTCATTTGTGTGGGACTCCTTGCTTGAGCGGTTATGCGCGATGACTCGTGCTTGAGTTCGTGCGGGCCCAGCAGGAGGCCGCGCACGACTAGCGCTGCGTGCCGGTATCGGGAGTGATCGTTCTACCCGGTGGCATGACGCTTGCGAGCCAGTTAGGCGCACGCACCGCTGCCTTGGTTCCCCAACTTGACAATTGCCTTGCTGCGACGCGCGGTCACATCAACCGCTTCAAACAAGCTGCTTTGTGATGAAGCGCCATTCGGCCTCGGTGACCGGCGTGATCGACAGGCGGTTGCCTCTGGCGAGCACGCGCATGTCCGCGAGTTCATCATGCTCGCGCAACGCAGCCAGCGGAATCAGCGGCACTTTCTTTTTGAACACGACATCGACAAGCACCCAACGCGGCGTCTCAGGCGTCGATTTGGGATCGTAGTACGGGCTCTTCGCATCGAACTGCGTGGGATCGGGGTAGGGCGTCGACGAGACCTCCGCGAGCCCAGCGATGCCCGGTTCGGGGCAACTCGAGTGATAGAAGAGCACACCGTCACCGATCTTCATCACGTCGCGCATGAAATTACGCGCCTGATAGTTGCGCACGCCGGTCCACGGCAACGTCCGATGCGCTGCGTGGGCGAGGTGATCGATGCTTGCTTCGTCCGGTTCGGACTTCATTAGCCAGTAGCGCATGAATCGAATGGAAGGTTGACTTGAACGTTAAATTGAGCACCACAAAGAAAAACGGCATCGGACTCATGTCCGATGCCGTTTGATAAGGTCCCCGCCTTAGCCGCTAGGCCGGCATCCTGAACCGGGAGTTCAGAATTGGTCGCAGTTAGCAGCACTTCGGGTACATCAGACAGAGTGACGCGCACACCCGTGCTGCAAATTTCCACAACCGTGCACATGGCATTGGTTCAAGGAATATATGACCTTGGCGAACCAGGCAGGGAAGCTAAACAGATTGAATTCAAACGTTTGCTGATCCTTGATCAAGCACTTCGCCTGGATTCTGAATTTGACCGTATGACTACTTTAGACCTTTTTACTGCACGCTGTACTGCTGAATCACAGTACCTAGTTGTTCGTTCATCTGGTGCATTGTACGCCGGATTTCCTCTGCGGGAAATGCTTCTCCATGGCGGACGCTCGATTGCAGCTTAAGCAGTTCCGATGCCAGCGAAAGCGCAGCCATAACCGCGATGCGATCGATGCCGCGCACGTTGCTGTGCGAGCGGATCTTCGACATCTCAGCGTCGACGCGTGCCACCGCTTCCAGCAGCGCAGCTTCGGTTTCCGGCGAGCAGGCGAGACGATACGGCTGGCCGAGAATCGATACTTCGATCTGCTTGGTGGTCATGCGTTTTCTCCGTGGCGGGTGACGGCGCTGCCGGCCTCTTCTTCGTGATGCGCATTGAGTTCGAGCTCGGGCGCGAGCAGATCGAGCTGATTGTCCGGCTCGTTTTGAGCGCGTGCGCGCGGCAATTTTTCGAGGATCGCATTCAGACGCACCTGAGCGTCGTCGATCTTCGCCGACAGCCCGTCACGCTCTGCTTGCAGCGCGTCGCGTTCTTCGCGCATCTGTGCAAGCTCTGCACGTGTCGCATCGGCTTCGGCGCGCACCTGGGCGAGCTGAGTTTCGAGCGCCTGACGCGCTTCGTTGTGGCGCTGACTGATCGCAATCAGTCTGCCGATATTCTGTGAAAGTGTTTCGAGTTCGGTGAGCATGTGCTGCGTCCTCTAAAGACATCGCATTTTAGCGCGGAATGTCGCAGGTTCCGATAATTGTCTCGTTTCGAGACGTAACAGCATCGCTTTGTGCAGACTTCGCTGGCGGAATCGGCCTGAACATCCCTCTGAACAGAAAATTCATCCGTCTGTCACCGCACCAAAACCAGCCTGCTTGACCGTCCTTGACGCGTCCTGCGGGCACTCCTAAACTTGCGGCACTTCAGTGCCTGCGGGCAATGCGCAGGCAATTTTGTCCGGTGCATGCTGATCAATCGGAAACGGGGAACGACGCCCGCCACCCAGGACTATGAGCCGGCCTACTTCTGCAACATCCCGCGTCGCAAGGCGTGTCCCGCGTCTGGCTCGCAGCAGCTATGCCGTGGTGCCCGCAGCCGTGGGGCTGCGCGGATGAGCCGAATCTTCGCACGCACGATGCCGGTCATGCACGCGAGACGTGCTGCGGCCATCTGGTGTGTGCTCGCCATTCTGGCGCTTGCTGTGCTGATGGCGTCGCTCGCGCTCGGCAGCGTGCCGCTCACGCCCGCGCGCGTGTTTGCTGCGCTGATGCCGCTCTCTTCTCACTCCGGCGCACCTGCCGATCTCGCAGGAGAAATCGTGCGCTCGCTGCGTTTGCCACGAGCGTTGGCCGGTTTCGCGTGCGGCGCGTTGCTTGCCGTCGCTGGTGCCTTGCTGCAAGTGTTGTTGCGCAATCCGCTCGCCGAGCCCTATGTGCTCGGCGTATCCGGCGGTGCCGCGAGCTTCGCGCTGTTCGCGATGATGGCCGGCAGCGCGTGGTGGCTCGTCGACGCGAGCGCTTTCGCTGGGGCGTTCGTCTCCATCCTGCTGGTGCTCGGTCTCGCGCGTCGCGAGTTGTGGCGCGGCGAGCCGCAGGACACATCGCCGCGTTTGCTGTTGACGGGTGCCGTGATCGCAGCGGGGTGGGGCGCGCTGATCACGTTACTGTTGACCCTCGCGCCGGATAATCGCCTGCGCGGAATGTTGTTCTGGCTCACTGGTGATCTGAACGGCGGTGGCTTGCCCTGGATCGCACTCGCGGCGCTAGTCGTTGTGCTGGTGGCCATTCTTCCTGCTGCGCCGCAACTCAACGTGCTGTTGCGCGGCGATGCGGCTGCACAGGCATTGGGTGTACCTGTTATGAGTCTGCGTCTGCGCGTGTACCTGGTGGCGTCGCTCGCAGCCGCTGCTGCCGTGACGACCGGCGGGACGATCGGCTTCGTGGGCCTGGTGGTGCCGCATACGTTGCGACTCGCGTTCGGCAACGATCAACGCATGCTGTTGCCGGCCGCTGCGCTGGGCGGCGGTGTGGCCGTGATGGGTGCGGACCTCGTCGCCCGTACGGTGATCGCGCCAGCTCAATTACCGGTGGGGGTGATCACGGCGCTGATCGGCGTGCCGGTGTTTCTGTGGATGCTGTTGCGCAGGCCGCGATGACGATACGCACAACACCGCCCGCGCCTTCCACCGGCTCGACCCTGAGCGTGCAGCAGGTGACACTGCGCGCCGGCACGCGCACACTGCTCGATCGCTTTACGCATACGTTCTATCCCGGCGAGGTCTGGTGCATCGCCGGACCAAACGGAGCTGGCAAGACCACCTTGATCTCGACGCTGGCCGGTCTGTTGCAGCCCGCAGCAGGCCACGTCGAGCTGGACGGTTTGCGCGTCGCAGCGTGGCCGCCCGTTTCGCTCGCGCAACGTCGTGCGTTGATGCCGCAAAGCGTGCACGACGCGTTCAGCGCCAGCGTGCTCGAGATTGTGATGCTCAACCGCTTTCCGCATCTCGCGGGCTGGGGATGGGAGCGCCCGGGTGATCGCGCTGCGGCTCATGCCGCGCTCGACCTGCTGGGACTCGCGGACTTCGCATCGCGCGACGTGCTGTCGCTCTCGGGCGGCGAGCGCCAGCGTGTGGCGCTGGCTGCCGTGCTTTGCCAGGATGCGCCGCTGTTGCTACTCGATGAACCGTTGTCGCATCTCGACCTTCATTACCAGATCGACTGCCTCGAGGCGTTGACCGCCTGGGCAGCGGAGCGCAAGCGCACGGTGGTGTTTTCATGTCATGACCTGAACCTTGCGCGGCGTTTCGCGACACATGGCTTGCTGCTGGATGGCGCGGGCGGGGCATTTGCTGGCCCGGTGCGCGATGTATTGACACCGGCTCTTGCGAGCCGCGCGTTCGGCTATCCCCTGATCCTGTTGCAGGACGGCGGCCATGAAGCGCTGATTCCTGCGCCGCGTTCGCCTGACGTGCAGCAGGGCACCGCTGGTCCGGTGCCGTGAAGGCGAGCCCCTGTCTTTTCCATGCCAGAGCGTCTGCTAATGCTGCTTTGCGTCGACCGTTTTTCATGCAGTAGTACCGCGAGGCTGCTTACTGGGCACCCGCTGCCGGTCGGCGCGAGCGCGCCACCTCCAGGTCCTCGCAAAGTTGTGCTGCGCCTTGCGCGATGCGCGGCGCGGGACGGTCGATCAGATCGCCGTCGATGGCGAACAGGTTGTTGCGGGCCACCGCTGTGAGGCTCGGCCAGGCGTGCCATGAGTCAAGCTTTGCCAACGGCGCGTCGGATTTTGTTGCGCCTGCCGATGCCGTCACGATCGCTTCCGGGTTGGCCGCGAGCACGGCCTCGGTCGATACTGTCGGTACCAACGGCGCGAGTTGCGCAAACACATTGCGGCCACCGCATAGCGTGATCACGTCGCTGATCATGTGCGTGCCATTGAGCGTCATCAGTGGCTGATCCCAGACTTCATAGAACACGCTGACGGGCGACCGGCTCGCATAGCGGGTGCGCAACCGTGCGATGTCCTCACGATACTTACTCGCTGCGACGTCGGCGGTGGCGGATGTGCCGAGCAAGATACCGAGCCGGGTGAGGGTCACCGCGATGTCATCGAGCCGACGCGGTTCGCTGAAGAAAAGTGGTATGTGAAGTTCGCGCAGGCGGTCGAGTTGAGCCTGCGCGTTGCCGTGCCGCCAGACGACGATCAGATCGGGCTTCAGCGCGACGATGCGTTCGAGGTCGAGTGCCGTGTTGTCGCCGACACGCGGCACCTTTTGCGCTGCGGGTGGGTAGTCGCTGTACGACACGGTGCCCACCAGTTTCGCGCCGCCACCCGCTGCATAGATCAGTTCGGTCGCGTGCGGCGCGAGGCTGATCACGCGTTGGGCCGGGGTGGCGAGTGAGACGGTGACGTCGGTGTCGTCGGTGGCAGTGACTGTCGCGCGTGCGGACGATGCGAAAACACAAGCCGCGAGGACCGTGCAGACAAGCGAGGCGAAGCGCGAGAGTCGAATCATGTGGCGAGGCGGAGCTGGGCGATGACGGCGGTCGAGCACGGCAACAGCAGCGGCAAGAAGCGGATCGCCGCCTCGTCCGGATTGCCGCCGTGGGCGAGGCCAAGGGAAATCACCGCGAGATTGTACCGGTGCGATGGGCCCATGCCCGATTCAAGGAACAGGCTCGCTCTCCAGACCTATTAACTCCCACGAGGAAATAATCTAAGTCAAAATAGCAGTTTTTCTCACTCCACGGTTCGAATACAGTCCGATCTATCGATGACGCGCGTGCGTCGTCCTACCAACTGACAAGGACTCTTGATGAACTCGAACCGTTCGGCTGATTTCGCCGCCACGCTCCTGCGTGTTGCCCTCGGCGTCTTATATCTCGCGCACAGCTTGCAGAAGATTTTCGTTTTCACGTTGCCGGGCACTGCGCATTTTTTTGAATCGCTTGGTTTGCCGGGCTGGCTCGGCTATCTGACGACATTCGTCGAACTGGCGGGCGGGATCGCCTTGCTGCTCGGCGTGCAGGTTCGCTGGGTTGCGCTGGTGCTGCTGCCGTTCATGCTGGGCGCGATGTCCGCTCACCTGCACAACGGCTGGGGCTTCGCGTCGCCGAACGGTGGCTGGGAGTATCCGGCTTTCTGGGCAGTGACGCTGGTTGTGCAGTCGCTGCTCGGCGGTGGCGTGGGCGTGCTCGGTGGCGTGAAGGCGCCGCGGGCGTTGGTGGCTTGAGGGTGTACCGGACTCTGGTATCGAAAAGCCCCTTCGGACGTGGACCGGAGGGGTTTTTCGCTTGATCAGGGACGTGCTCCGCGTCGCAGTCCTTCAAAGTTACATATTCCTTTCCGCTGTTGCCGGACGCGCTGCTGTATTTTAGACAGCGTCCGCTGTGCAATGGACAGCACGCTAGCCAGCCCAAACCCTCAAACCAGCACCATCTGCGTACACCGGAACAGCGCAATCGTCTTGCCGTTCGGATCGGACACAGTGGCATCCCATACCTGCGTTGTCCGTCCCAGATGCACGCCCTTGGCGACCGCCCGGATCGTGCCTTCGATGCAGGTGCCGAGGAAGTTGCTCTTCAGTTCGATTGTGGTGAAACTGCGCGCCGTCTCCGGCAGGTGGGCAATGCACGCATAGCCACAGGCCGTATCAGCCAGCCCGATCACGCTTGCCGCATGCAGAAAGCCGTTCGGCGCCAGCAACTCGCGCCGCACCGTCAATTCCGCGGTGAGTGAGCCTTCCTCGAGCGCAATCACCCGCACTCCCAGCATGTCGGGCAAGCTACCCCGCTGACGCTCCATCAGGCTCTCAATCGTGCAACCTGCGTGCAATTTGCTCATCGTATTCGCTCCTTTTTTGTAAGAATGGCAGCCCAAATGCCCCTTCGGGGTTTCGGTCCAGCTCGATTTATCGATATTATCAACGGCTGGATCGACGGGGTCGACGCAAGATCACACTAGAAGCGGCAAACCGGCTGGCTGCGCCAGCCTTCTTCCCGGGAGTATTCATGACGGTAATCGTGGTGGCCAATCCGAAGGGTGGCGTGGGTAAGAGCACGCTATCGACCAATCTGGCGGGCTATTTCGCGGCGGCAGGCGAGTGGGTCGCGCTTGCGGACCTGGACAAGCAGCAGTCGGCCCACGCGTGGCTGGAACTGCGGCCCGCCACGCTGCCGCCCATCGAAGTCTGGGAAGTCGACCCGGAAACACCCGTGAAGCCGCCCAAAGGGCTGGAGCATGCCGTGATCGATACGCCGGCAGGTTTGCACGGCAGCCGGCTCGGCATTGCGCTCGATCTGGCCGATAAGGTCATCGTGCCGCTGCAGCCGTCGCTGTTCGATATTCTCGCCACCCAGGAATTTCTCGAGCGGCTCGCCAAGGAAAAGGCAGTGAGGACGGGCGGAATTGAAATCGGCGTGGTGGGCATGCGGGTCGATGCCCGTACGCGCTCGGCCGAGCAGCTGCACCGCTTTGTCGAGGGCCTGGAGTTGCCCGTGCTGGGCTATCTGCGCGACACGCAGAACTACGTGCAACTGGCGGCGCACGGTCTGACGCTGTGGGATGTGGCGAAGAGCCGGGTCGAAAAGGATCTGGAGCAGTGGCAGCCGATCGTCGAATGGCTTGAACGTAAGCCTAAGGCTTAAGCAGCAGGCCGACCGGGGCAGCGGCGCGGGCTGCTGCGAGGCAGGCGCTTCGCATACGCTTTATGCGCTTGCGGCAGACGCGGCGTTTGCATGACGCGCCTTCACTTCACCGCCAGCTCAGGTCCAGTTCTGGGTGGGCACGTGGTCGCGGCTGCCCTTGATCTTGTTCTTGTCGTCGACGAACACCAGATCCGGCTTCCAGCCCGCCTTCAGTTCACCTTCTTCCACCATCGCAAACGCGGCGATGATCACCAGGTCGCCCAGTTGCGCGCGCCGCGCCGCCGAACCATTCAGCGAGATCATCCCGCTGCCGCGCTCACCCTTGATCGCGTAGGTCGAGAAACGCTCGCCGTTGTTGATGTTCCAGATATCGATGCGTTCGTTCTCGACGATATTCGCGGCATCGAGCAGATCCTCATCGATCGCGCACGAGCCTTCGTAATGCAGCTCGCAGTGTGTAACCGCGACGCGGTGAATTTTCGACTTCAGCATGTGACGTTGCATGACGGTTCTCTTGGGGCCGTTTTCGAGGTGTTCTGTTGGTCAGATTTCGAGGTTGTCGATCAGGCGAGTGGCGCCCAGCTTGGCCGCAGCGAGTACGACGAGCGGCTCATCGTTGTCCTGCGCGGTGGGCGGCAGCAGGTTCGAGCGCTTGCGCACGGCGATATAGTCGGGCTGCCAGCCGCGTGCGGCTAGCGCGTCCATCGCCGCGCGCTCGACCGCTGCGAAATCGCGGTTGCCGGCCAGCACCGCGTCGCGCACCCGGTTCAGCTCGATCGCGAGCTTCGGCGCTTCGGCGCGCTCGGCGGCCTGCAGGTAGCGGTTGCGCGAGCTGAGGGCGAGGCCATCGCTGTCGCGCACGGTTTCAGCGGCGATGATTTCCGTGGGCAGCGCGAACTGCTGGCACATTTGACGCACGATCATCAGTTGCTGGTAATCCTTCTTGCCGAACACGGCGACGCGTGGCTGCACGCACGACATCAGCTTCATCACCACCGTGCACACGCCCTGAAAGAAGCCCGGGCGGAATTCGCCTTCGAGGATATCGCCCAGATCGTGCGGCGGATGCACGCGGTATTCCTGCGGCTGTGGATAGAGATCGCGCTCGGTCGGCGCAAACAGCACGTAGACGTTCTCGCTTTGCAGCTTTTCGATATCGGCTTCGAGCGTGCGCGGGTATTTGTCGAAATCCTCGTTCGGGCCGAATTGCAGCCGGTTGACGAAAATGCTCGCCACGACCGGGTCGCCGTGCTGGCGCGCCAGCCGCATCAACGACAGATGGCCCTCATGCAGGTTGCCCATCGTCGGGACGAACGCAGTGCGGTTCTGGCCGCGCAACTGGTCGCGCAATTCGTGGATCGAGCTGATGACTTTCATGGTCGGACGTGTTTTCCTCGCGCGGCTCAGGACCTGGTTTGCACAATAATGGTGCGCCGAGCATCATTTCGGCGGCCAGGCTCCCATTCCGGTGATGACGGGTTCGGAGCGCGGGATTGTAGTGGATTTGCGCCTGCTGTGCCTGCGGATCGGCGCACCGAAGTGAAGCGCGCCTCTAACGCCAACGGCCGCTTATACCGGCAGGTAGGCGAGCCGCACGTAGATAGGCGCGAACGGCTCGGCCTGGGTGATTTCGATCAGCGATTCGCGCGACAACTCCAGCATGGCGATGAAGTTGACTACCACCACCGGCACGCCGCGCGTCGTATCGAACAGCTCCGAGAACTCCATGAAGCGCGCATTCTGCAGCCGGCGCAGGATCACGCTCATGTGCTCGCGCACCGACAGTTCTTCACGCGAGATCCGGTGGTGCTGCACGAGCTTCGCGCGTTTGATCACGTCCGCCCAGGCGGCGCGCAGATCTTCGCTGTTCACGTCCGGGAAGCGCGGTGTGATGCTCTGCTCGATATAGACGTCAGCGCGCAGGAAGTCGCGGCCGAGTTGCGGCAGGTGATCGATACGCCGGGCCGCGAGCTTCATCTGCTCGTATTCGAGCAGGCGCCGCACGAGTTCGGCCCGCGGATCTTCGGCTTCCTCGCCGGTATCCGCCTTCTTGACCGGCAGCAGCATGCGCGACTTGATCTCGATCAGCATCGCCGCCATCAGCAGATATTCCGACGCGAGTTCGAGATTGGTCTCCCGCAACTGCTCAACGTAGCCCAGATATTGCGTGGTGACATCCGCCATCGGGATGTCGAGCACGTTGAAGTTCTGCTTGCGGATCAGATACAGCAACAGATCCAGCGGGCCTTCGAACGTTTCGAGGAAGACTTCGAGCGCGTCCGGCGGGATGTACAGATCCGTCGGCAGCTTGAAGAGCGGCTCGCCGTACAGGCGTGCAAACGCAATGCCGTCGACGGTATTGGTCGTCGAATCGGTCGCGGGCGCGGCGAGCGCAGCGTCGGGCTGCGCCGCTTTGGCGGCGCGGGCCTCGTCGGCAGAACTCACGCTCAGAAGTTCTGGTAGTACTGGTAGGAGGTCTGTTGCACGCGCGAGGCTTGCTGTTCGGCGCGCTCCTCGAGGTCGACTGGCTGCTTGTCCCACAGCAG